>Ga0208263_100012_pt1 | contig 105627 bp, 95 predicted proteins | sample LakWasMet28_LOW6_2_FD_183872 | JGI IMG/M metagenome (GOLD analysis project Ga0208263, IMG submission 183872) | Freshwater sediment methanotrophic microbial communities from Lake Washington under simulated oxygen tension - Sediment Metagenome... | ecosystem: Environmental > Aquatic > Freshwater >... | reverse complement strand
GCGTCAAGACGAGCGAACTCGAGGTCGGCAAGCGGGTTTTCAAGGGCGACGTCTTGATCACCATCGATCCGGGCGACATCGACCTCGAAATCGAACGCATCCACAACGAACTGGCCGCGGCCAAGACCCGCAACGACCTCGGTTCCACGCTGCGGGCCGATGAATTTATTCTCAAGGAGACGCTCGATAACCTGGAGCGCCAGACCAAGGTGGGGGCCTATCCCGTCGCCGAGTTGGAAAAAGACCGCCGGAAATACGAGCAAGCCAAACAGCGCAGGGAGCTGGACGAGGTGAATCTCAAGCTGGCAGTGGAGAATCTGGAAAACAGTCTCCGTTCCAAGGAGCGGGAAAAGTCCAAGATGACGATCGTGGCTCCCTCCGACGGGGTGGTGACCGAGGTGTTGGCCCGGGTCGGGGATCTCATCGATCGCAACGCCCCCATCGCCGACATGATCTCGGTCGGCCGCACCATCATGGCCAAACTCAGCGAGGACAATTTTGCCGCGATCAAGCTGGGACAGAAGGCCTCCGTGCACTTCCTGACCTTCGGCAACGAGAATTATCCCGCCACCATCTCCAAGGTCCTGCCGTCGGCCGATCCGACCACCCAGCGTTATACGGTCCACCTGGATGTTGCCCTGCCCGAGGATAAGAACATCATGCCCGGCCTGACCGGCGAGGTGAGCATCATCATCGCGGAGCGGGCTAATGCTGTCATGATTCCCCGGCGGGCGTTGGTCGGGGACTTCGTGTACGTGGTGGAAGGGGGCAAGATCGCCCTGCGCAAGGTCGAGAAAGGCTTTGATGCCATCAACTACGTGGAGATTCTCAAGGGGGTTCAGGCCGGCGAGCTGGTCGTCGTCGAAAAGCAGGATCGCTTTCGCGCCGGTGAGCGCGTGCGGACGGAAGTGCTGAAGAATTGACGGAGGAACCAGGAGCAGGGAGCAAGGAGTAAGCAACCCTGCCCGGACTCTTCGCCCAAAGTCCCCGGCTGACCTTTCCCGATAATATCTTCCCGACTCCCTTCTCCTTTTTCCCAGTTCCTTTCTCCCTAATCCCTCCGTGTCCACCAACCTCCGCATCGCCCTCCGGTTTCTGACCGCCAAGCGGCGCTCCATGCTCATGAGCCTCACGGGCATCGTCTTTGGCATCGGATTCTTTATCGTGACTCAGGCTCAGACGAGCGGCTTCGAGGAGTTTTTCGTCAAGACCATCCTGGGCACCGACGGCGCCATCCGGATCGAGGATCGGTTCCAGGCCACCATGTTTTATGTCCCCGCCACCGGGGCCCATGCGGACAGCCTCATGGAGATCGAGACACCGCGAGAAGGTCACAAATACATCGAGGGCGTGCAGGAGCCCGATGACATGATGAAGGCCCTGCGCCTCTTCGGCAATGTCTCGGGCGTTTCCACCGTGGTCGAAGGCTCGGTCGTGGCCGACAGTTCGTTCAAGAACGACACGGCCAAGGTCTACGGCATCCGCCTGAACGACCACCTCGCCGTGTCCGACCTCGAAGCGCAGGTCAAGCGGGGCAGCGGCAGCCTGGATGAATTCCGTAATTCGCCGCAGGGACTGCTGATGGGCAAGGAACTGGCGGAGCGTCTCAGCCTCGGGGTGGGTGACACCCTCATCCTGCGGGCGGGCACCGAACAGCGGCGCTACAAGGTCGCGGGCATCTATTTCACCGGGGTGAGCGATATTGATCGGTTGCGGATCTACCTGCATCTCGGCGAGGCGCGATCCCTGCTCAAAAAGCCTACCGGCGCCTCCTTCATTCAGGTATCCCTCTTCGACCGGAACCGGGCGCCCCAGGATGCGGCCCAGATGGAACGGGTGCTCAACCACAGCGCCAAGAGCTGGCAGGAGCGCGAAATCAGCTGGCTCCAGGCCTTCCAGGCCCTGCAGGTCTCGGCCGCCCTGACGGTTTCTACCATCATCATGATCTCCGGCCTCGGCATGTTCAACACCCTCGCGATGATCGTCATCGAGAAGACCAAGGAGATCGCGATCCTGCGCTCCATGGGTTACACCCGGAATGACATCGCGCGCATCTTTATCTGGCTCGGTGCCATCGTGCTGATTCTGGGCACCATCGGCGGCTGGGCCCTGGGCGCGGGCGTGACCTACGGCGTCTCGAAATACCCGATTAAGATCCGCGGCATCTTCTCCGCCGACAGTTTCCAGGTCTACTGGTCAATCTGGCATTACGTGGTCGGGACCCTGACCGCCGCCGTGGTCGTCATGACCGCCGCCCTCATCCCTGCCCGCCGGGCCGCCCGTTTGGAGCCGGGTGATATCATTCGCGGCACGTCGCAGTAAGTGCCGTGCAGGGAGAAAGGATCAGGGAAACAGGGGGAAAGGAGGATCGCATGAGCACTCGTTCAGGAGGCATGCTTCAATTTCGGGCCAAAACACCAAAACCAAAACGGAGAAGGACAAGCATATGAGCACCGAAAACAACACTGGCAGGGAGAACGAAGGCGGGGCAGATACTGGGAAAACGAAGAATTCGAGGGTCCAACGCTTTGAGGATTTGATGGTCTGGCAACTGGCAGTAGATCTGGCTGCTTCGGTCTACTCGGCGTTGAGGCATTGCAGCGATTATTCGTTGAAGGATCAGATGCAGCGCGCTGCCGTTTCAATTTCTTCCAACATCGCGGAGGGGTATGAGCGCGACTCAAACGCGGATTTCATAAGGTTTCTGTACTATGCCAAGGGATCCTGTGGCGAAATCCGATCCCAGATTCATCTGGCTCGAAAGTTGGAGTTATTGAACGATCAAACAGCCCAGCCCATGGTTGAGGAGGCTCGCTTGCTTTCCCGGAAGTTGGGCGCCTATATCAGAGTCCGCGAAACCAAATTCTCGTGAGCAATTCATTCCCTTCTCCTTCCTCCAAGCTCCCTGCTCCCGCCGGCGATGCCGGCATCGCCCTGCGCTGTGAGGGACTGCACCGCTACCTGGGACAGGGCGAGGGGAGGGTTCATGTCCTCCGGGGCGTGTCTTTTGAGGCCCGGCGGGGGCATGTGACCGCGATTGTCGGTCCCTCGGGCTGCGGCAAGAGCACGCTGCTCTACCTTTTGGGTCTGCTGGACCGCCCCGACGACGGTTCGATCTGGATCCGGGACCAGCTCATGTCCAACAGCGGGGACGTGGAGCGCACGGCGGCCCGCGGCGCGCACATTGGATTCGTTTTCCAGTTTCACTTCCTCATGCAGGAGTTTTCGGCCTTGGACAACGTGATGATGCCGATGCGCAAATTGGCCAAGCTCAATGAGAAAGAGATGGTTGACCGCGCCCAATCCTTGTTGGGGCACGTCGGGCTAGGGTCCAAGACGCATCGCCTGGCCACGCAGCTTTCGGGTGGCGAGCAGCAGCGTGTGGCCATTGCCCGGGCCTTGGCCAACGAACCGGCCATTATTCTGGCTGATGAGCCGACCGGAAATCTCGATGCGGCCAATTCCGGGATGGTTTTTGACCTCCTGACGCGCTTGGCCAAGGAAAATGGTCAGGCGGTCGTGCTGGTCACCCACAACCCTGAAATCGCCAATCGGTGCGACGAGATCAAGCCGATGAAGGATGGTCAGTTTTGCTGAATCCGAGACGGAGAAGCGGCCATCCTTGCAGTGATCCAAGGCTGAGACCGGTCACTTTTTACAGCGAAGATCATTCACCCGGGAGGCGCGGGGAGTGGTTTCCGATGGCCAAGGTCTGAATTTTCAGTCCACTCGGCCTGCGCCCCTCTCTTCGTGGTCTGCTGCTCGATAATAAGCAGCCCGTTTGAACACCGGGTTTGGACTAATATTCAGACTGTCTTCATCATCGTTCGAAATTTTGTTTTACATCCCCCCACCGCACACTCTTTGTTCTGGCGCATATTTTTCCCGCACACCCTCTGCTAGCCTGAATTCTTCGCTCAACCGAAAGGATAGACAACCGATCCTTCCGCTCCCGCGAATTCCAGTCTGACAAACCATGTCCAAGATATTTCCGAAATCCGCCAACGCTCTGCCCCTGCAGATCCTGATTTTTCTGGGCGTCCTTGGCGGCGTCGCGGCCGCTGGCATCACCTACTACGCCACGCCGGCTTACCTGCGTGTCGGGTACGCGCCGGTGCAGCCCGTTCCCTTTGACCACAGCCTGCATGCCGGCCAGCTCGGCATGGATTGCCGCTACTGCCACGCCTCCGTGGAAAAGTCCGCCACGTCGAGCGTGCCCGCCGCGCAGACCTGCATGAACTGCCACAGTGCGATCAAGACCCAGAGCCCGCTGCTCGAGGTCGTGCGCCAGAGCTACCAGACCGGCGAGGCCGTTCCCTGGGTGAAGATCCACAACAATCCCGACTACGTTTACTTCAACCACTCCGTCCACGTGAACCGCGGTGTCAGCTGCGTGGAGTGCCACGGCAAGGTCAACGAGATGAAGGTCGTCCAGCAGGCCCAGCCGCACAGCATGAGCTGGTGCCTCGACTGTCACCGCAATCCCGCCGCGCGCATCCGCGACCCGCAGGATGTCTACAATCTCGACTCACTGACCCTGGCCGCCCAGGGACGTTTGGACGAAGCCAAGAAATTCGTTGAACATGCCAAGATCATGCCGCCTACCAGCTGCTCCGGTTGCCATCGCTGATGAAACGCAAATTTGACCATTCCCCTGCCGTGAGCTTGTCGAACGGCGCCCCCACCGGTCCCAAATACTGGCGCAGCCTCGACGAACTCGCCGACACCCCCGGCTTCCGCGAGCACCTCGCCCGTGAGTTTCCGGAAGGCGCGTCCACCATGGAAGGTGTCGATCGCCGGCAGTTCATGCGCCTGATGGCGGCCTCCTTCGCCCTCGGTGGTCTGGGCCTCGCGGGTTGCCGCCGTCCCGAGAAACACATTCTGCCCTACGGCAAGTCCGTGGAGTACACCGTGCCGGGTCTGCCGCTCTATTTCGCCACGGCGATGCCGCTGCGCAAGACGGCCATCCCGCTCCTCGCCGAGACCCATCAGGGGCGGCCGACCAAGGTGGAAGGCAATCCCACTTACGAGCCGCACGGCGGCGCCAGTTCGTTGCTGGCCCAGGCCTCCGTCCTCGATCTCTACGATCCTGAGCGCGCCACGAGCCACACCCAGGGTGCCAAGACCCTCAATGTTGCCGACGTCAACGACCTCCTCGCCCGCATCCGCAAGACCTATGCCGGCAACGGTGAAGGCCTGGCGTTTTTGGCCGACGAATCCGGTTCGCCGACCCGCGCCCGTCTCGTGGCCAAGCTGAAGAAGGAATTCCCGCGCGCCATCTGGTCAGAGTTCGAGCCTGTGCAGGACGAACCGCCGGTCGCCGCCGCGCAGGCCGCCTTTGGCAAGAACGTCAAGCCGGTCTATCGTTTCGCCAAGGCCCGCCGCATCGTCAGCATCGATGCCGATTTCTTCCACGCCGAGGCCGGTTCGCTCTACTACGCCCGCGATTTCGCCAAGGGCCGCCGCGTCAGCAAGCCCGATGATGACATGAACCGCCTCTACGTGGCGGAGAGCGGTTTCTCGCTCACCGGCAGCATGGCCGATCATCGCCTCCGTCTCGCCAGCAGCCACATGCTGGCCTTCGCCGCCGCGCTCGCTGGCAAGGTGCTCGAGACCTCTGTTTTTGAACCGTTGACCAAGGGCCTCGATCTCAATCCCCAGTGGATCGAGAAGTGTGCCGAGGATCTGCTGGAAAACGCCGGCAAGACGCTTGTCGTCGCCGGTGCCCATCAGCCGGTGCAGGTGCACGTGCTCGCCTACGCGATCAACGCCAAGCTGGGCAATCTCGGCAAGACGATCGATCTCGTCGCGGTGGAGCCTTCCTCCGCCTCGACGATCTCGGCCCTCGCCACCGCCATCAAGGGCGGTTCGGTCAAGACCCTCATCGTTCTCAACGGCAATCCTGTTTACAACGCGCCGGCCGATCTGGGCTTCGCCACCCTGCTGAAGTCAGTGCCCGAGGTCATCCGTTACGGCTACTACCAGGATGAGACCTCCGCGCTGGCCGGCACGCACCTCGCGGCCACCCACTATCTGGAGTCCTGGGGCGATGCCCGCACGGTGGACGGCACGATCCTGCCGATCCAGCCGATGATCATGCCGCTGTTCAACGGCCTGAGCGAAGTCGAGCTGCTGGCCCGTCTGGTCGGCGAAGCCAAGCCCGACGCCTACGAGCAGGTCTTCCTGACCCGCGGCGGCGACAAGAAGGCCTTCGAGAAATTCCTGCACGACGGTCTGGTCGAAGGTTCGGCCTATCAGACTGTCAACGTGGCGTTTGATCCGCAGCGTTCCGCTTCGGTCTTCGCCAAAGCCCCGTCCTTTGCGGCGTTGTCCAAGGACAACCTCGAGGTTCGTTTCGCCACCGACCACAAGATGGATGATGGTCGCTTCGCCAACAATGGCTGGCTCCAGGAGTGCCCGGACCCGATGACCAAGATCGCCTGGGACAACGCGATCCTCGTCAGCCCCCGTCTCGGCAAGGAACTCGGCATCGTCCCCGGCGGCAGCCTGCTGCAGGTGGCGCGTAAGGAAGAGGCCGAATTCCAGCAGGGCAAGGAGAACGCCTTCATCGGTGAAGTCACCCTCAACGGTCGCACCGTCCGCGGTCCGCTGCACATCCAGCCCGGTCTTTCGAACTACACGATCGTGCTCCCGCTCGGTTACGGCCGTGCCAGGACCGGTCATGTGGGCACCGGCGCGGGCTTTGACGCCTACGCCATCCGCACCAGTGACGGCCTCGGCTTCGCCACCGGTGCCTCGATCAAGGTCAGCACCGAGCGCCAGCTCCTCGCCAACACCCAGGAGCACTGGTCCATGGAAGGCCGCGACATCGTGCGCGAAGCCAACCTGGACGAGTTCAAGGAAAACCCGGCGTTCGTCACCGCCATCGGCATGGAAGGGCACTCCCCGGCCATCTACGGTGATTACACTCCCGAGCAGTTCGCGAAACTTCCGGAGGGGGATAGGGCCAAGCTCATCACGGCCCGCGCCGCCGGCACCCCGCGCGGCAACTCGCTTTACGAGACGCCGAATCTCGACGGTCTCCACCAATGGGGCATGTCGATCGATCTCAACACCTGCATCGGCTGCAATGCCTGCATCGTGGCCTGCCAGGCGGAGAACAACATTCCGATCGTGGGTCGCGACCAGGTCAGGCGCGGCCGCGAGATGCAATGGATCCGTCTCGACCGCTACTATTCCGACGGCCACGCCGATGCGGAAGCCTTCGGCGCCGAGGGCAACAAGCAGCTCCCCGGTGATTCCGACGATCCGTCGGTCTCCCCCCAGGTTTCCCTGCAGCCGATGACCTGCCAGCACTGCGAGCTCGCCCCGTGCGAGACGGTGTGTCCGGTCAACGCCACCGTGCACGATGATGAAGGCCTGAACATCATGGCCTACAACCGCTGCATCGGTACCCGCTATTGTGCGAACAACTGTCCCTACAAGGTTCGTCGCTTCAATTTCTTCGACTTCAACAAGCGCGCGACGGACGCCCTCTACATGGGTCCGCTCGGCCACCAGAAGGAAATGCCCGAACTGGTGAAGATGGTGAAGAATCCCGACGTCACCGTGCGCATGCGCGGCGTGATGGAGAAGTGCACCTATTGTGTGCAGCGCATCCAGCAGGCCAAGATCGCGCAGAAACGGCAGGCCGGCGCCACGGGCGACGTGCTCATTCCCGACGGCACGATCAAGACCGCCTGCCAACAGGTGTGCCCGGTCGATTCCATCGTCTTCGGCAACGTCAAGGACGAGACCAGTAAGGTTTCCCGGCTCAAGGCCCAGAAGCACGACTACGCCGTCCTCGGTTATCTCAACGTCCGTCCCCGCACCACTTATCTCGGCAAGCTCCGCAACCCGAACCCGCACATGCCCGACTACGCCAAGCTTCCGCTGAGCCGCGTGGAGTACAACCAGAAGAACGGCCACGCCGACCACGGCGCGGCCCACGGCCATGACGATCATGCCGCCAAGCACGGAGGGCACGAATAATGGGCGCGCACGCTTCTGATCATCCGGCGCCGGCCATTCTCACCGAGGTCAACCCGGTGGTGATTCCCCGCCGCGAGCTGGTGGAGAACCACCGCGACTTCAAGTGGATCACCGACAAGATCTGCGGCATCGTGGAAGGGACCACCCCGGTTTGGTGGTGGTGGTGCTTCGGCCTCGCGGCCATCATCGCCTCCTTCACTGTCGCCGGTCTCGTGTACCTTGTGTCCACGGGCGTCGGCGTCTGGGGTCACGCCAACCCGGTCAACTGGGCCTGGGACATCGTGAACTTCGTGTTCTGGATCGGTATCGGCCACGCCGGCACCTTGATCTCGGCCATTCTCTGCCTCCTGCGCCAGAAATGGCGCACCTCGATCAACCGCGCCGCCGAGGCCATGACGATCTTCGCGGTGGTTTGCGCCGCGATCTTCCCGGTCTTCCACGTCGGCCGCATCTGGTTCGCGGTGATGCCGGGTTACCTGTTCCCGTTCCCCAACTCCAACGGCATCTGGCAGAACTTCCGTTCTCCCCTGGAGTGGGACGTGTTTGCGGTGTCCACCTACGGTACGGTTTCCGTGCTGTTCTGGTACGTCGGTCTCATTCCCGACCTCGGCACCCTCCGCGACCGCTTCACGGCCGCTGGCAAGGTGATGCGCGCCCGGATCTACGGTTTCTTCGCCATGGGCTGGCGCGGTTCCAACCGCCAGTGGAGCAACTACGAAATGGCCTACCTGATTTTGGCCGGCATCTCGACCCCGCTCGTGCTCTCCGTGCACACGATCGTGTCGTTCGACTTCGCCGTCTCGCTGATCCCCGGCTGGCACACGACGATCTTCCCGCCGTACTTCGTGGCGGGCGCCATCTTCTCCGGCTTCGGCATGGTGCTCACGCTCATGCTGCCGCTGCGGGCCATCTTCCGCCTCGAGGACCTGATCACGCAGTATCACATCGACTGCATGTGCAAGATCACCCTGGCGACCGGCACCATGGTGGGTTACGCCTACTCGATGGAGTTCTTCATCGCGTGGTACGGCGCGAATCCGTATGAAGGCTTCGCGTTCATCAACCGCGCCTTCGGTCATTACGCCTGGGCCTACTGGATCATGATCGGCTGCAACGTCATCACGCCGCAGTTCTTCTGGTTCAAGTCCATCCGCGAAAACACCACGATCGTCTGGATCCTCTCGATCTTCGTCAACGTGGGCATGTGGTTCGAGCGCTTCGTGATCATCGTCACCTCGCTGGCCCGCGACTTCCTGCCCTCGAGCTGGGGCTACTATTCGCCCTCCATCGTGGAGATCTTCACGTTCTTCGGCACCTTTGGTGTCTTCTCCTTCCTGTTCCTTCTCTTCATCCGCTTCGTGCCCATCATGCCGATGTCCGAGGTGAAGGCGGTCATCCCGGCGGCCGATCCGCACGGTGCCCACAAACACTGAGGAACCCGCCATGACCAAAAATTACGGAATCATCGCCGCCTTCGACACCACGCCTGATCTTTATCATGCGTGCGAAAAAGTCCGGGACGCCGGCTACTCCCAGTGGGACGCGATCACGTCGTTTCCCATCCACGGCCTCGACGCCGCCATGGGTGTCCGCCGCTCCAAGGTGCCGCGCTTCTCACTCGCCGGTGGCATCCTCGGTTTCTGCACCGGCATGAGCTTCATCGCCTGGCTGGGTCTCTCCGAGTACCCGCTGGTCGTGGGCGGCAAGCCCTACTTCAGCCCCATGTTCGCCTTCCCGGTGTCCTACGAGCTGACCATTCTTTTCACGGCCTTCGCGACCATCGGTGGCATGTTCTTCCTGAACAAGCTGCCCATGCACTACCACCCGGTGCTCAAGGCCCCGCAGTTTGTCCGCGCCCTGGACGACCGGTTCTACATTGTGATCGAGGCCAAAGACCCGAAATTCAACGCCGCCGCGACCCGCAGCCTGCTGGAGCAGGCCGGTGGCAAGGACATCGTCGAAATCGAGGAATAAGATGCGCTACGCCTACTACACCCTCGCTTTCCTTGTCGTGCTGCTCCTCTCCGTGATGGGCTTCCGCGGCATGACCTCCACCCGGCCGCCCATCGAGATCTGGCCCGACATGGATCATCAGGCCAAGTACAAGCCGCAGGCGGAATCGAAGTTCTTCGCCGACGGCCGGGCGGATCGTCCGATCCCCGCCGGTGCCGTGCCGTTTGGCCGGAGCAGCCAGGCCTCTGATCCCGCCTTCCTCCGTGCCGATGACGCCCGATATGCCGGCATGAACACCGACGGCTCCTTTGTCCGCGGTTTTCCGGCCGGCATTGAAGTGACCCGCGAATTTGTGACCAAGGGTCAAAACCGCTACCAGATCTACTGCGCCCCGTGTCACGGCGCGCTGGGTGACGGCAACGGCATCACCAAGTCCTACGGTATGGTGGCCACCCCCACTTATCATGATGACCGCCTCCGCAGCATGGCGGAGGGCGAGATCTACAACACGATCACGCACGGCAAGAACACCATGTTCCCCTATGCCGACAAACTCAGCCCCGATGAGCGTTGGGCGGTGATCGCCTACGTTCGCGCCCTGCAGCGCGCCCATCATGCCACGATTGACGATGTCCCCCTCGAACAACGCGGAGGCCTGAAGTAACATGAGCGCCTCATCCGCCCCCGTTTCCACCTCGGCTCTCGCCGGCAAATTCCTCATGGCCGGTGTGGCCGGTCTTGCCCTGACCGCCGTCGGCCTCTTTGTCGGCGACGCCCATGGCGTCGCCCTCTCTTATGTTGTCGGCATCGCCTATTGGTCGGCGGTCGCCATCGGCATGCTGATGCTGGTGATGATCCACCATATCTTCGACGCCGGCTGGTCGACGGTCATCCGTCGCCAGTTCGAGCATGGCCTCGCCGCGTTTCCCTGGTTGTTCCTGCTCTTCGTCCCCCTGCTGATCTCGGTCTGGATCAAGCCCGGTGCCGTCTGGCCCTGGATGGATCTCAACCATCCGCTGCATGGCGGCCATGGCACCGTGGGCACGGACATCCTCTACCAGAAGAAGGCGAGTTTCCTCAACCGGAACATGTTCACCGGGATGACGATCGCTTTCTTTGCCGGCTGGGTCTGGCTTTCCGCCCGTTTGCGCAAGGCCTCGTTTGCCCAGGACAGTGACGGCTCGGCCAAGTGGACCTTCATGAACCGCAAGACCGCGGCCTTCGGCATTCCGATCAACGCCCTGGCGCTGAGCTTCGCGGCGATCTACTGGATGAAGAGCCTCGAGTACCACTGGTTCTCAACCATGTACGGTGTCTGGTTCTTCGCCAATTGCATGCGCGCCGCCCTGGCCTTCGGCGTGGTCATCACCTGGTGGCTCTACCACCGCGGTGACTACAAGGGCATCTTCAACACCAACCAGCTGCACTGCCTCACGGCGCTCGCCTACGCCTTCGTGGTGTTCTGGGCCTACGTGACCTTCTCGCAGTACTTCCTGATCTGGAACGCCAACGTGCCCGAGGAGACCTTCTGGTACAATCTCCGTGAACATGGTGACTGGCTGTGGGTCGGCATGCTGCTGCTCTTCGGTCACTTTTTCGTGCCGTTCCTCACCTGGCTTTCCTATCGGCGCAAGTCCACGCTCAAGCCCGCGCTGGTCATCAGCCTGTGGATCGCCGCGATCATCTTGGTGGATATCTGCTACAACGTCCTGCCGGCCCTGAAAAACGCCCATGACGAGCCGATGCCCTTCCTCTCGATCAACCTCCTTTGGGTTCTTTCCTCAGTGGTCGGCATCGGCGGCATCTGCGTGTGGGCCTACCTCCGCAGCTTCGTCACCGCCAAGCTGATCCCGATCCGCGATCCCCGCATTGTTGAGTCCCTCACCCACCACGAGGCCACCGCCCCATGAGTGAATCCTCCTCCCAGTTCTCCTTTCCCCACCGCACCCCGGTCTTCACGGCCATCGTGGTGATCGCCTGCTTTGCCTCCTTTGCGTGGCTGGCCAAGAAAATCTACCGGCCCCATGCCGGCACCGTGCAGACGGTTGAAGGCGTGTTGACGCCGGCGGACCGCAAGGCGCGCCTGGCCGAACATCGCACCAAGGAAAAGGCCGACGCCACCACCTACGGCTGGGTCGACCAACCCAAGGGCATCGTGCGTCTGCCCATCGACCGGGCGATCGAGCTCACCGTCCGCGAACACGTGAAGAAGTAACCTTTGCTGATGAATTCCAACGACCAAACCGATCGGGCTGAGCAGAGGGAGATCGACGCCTCCGCCAAGTGGCCTGTGCTCGTCTTTTTTGCCTCGGCGATTTTCTGGCTGATTCTGGGCGGCGCCATGCAACTGGCCGCCACCATCCAGCTGCACACGCCGACCTTTCTGGCGGATTGCGTGTGGTTCACCCATGGCCGCCTGGCCCCCGCGGCCCAAAATGCCCTGGTCTACGGCTGGGGCTTCAATGCGGCCTTCGGCTTTGGCCTCTGGCTCATGGCGCGCCTGTCCGCCACGACGCTCCGTCACGGTGGCTGGCTCTTTGTGGCCGCGAAGTTCTGGAACGTTGGCGTTTTCCTCGGGATTGGCGGCATTCTGACCGGCTACTCGACCTCCTTTGAGCTGTTGGAGATGCCCCGTTACGTGACCCTGCTCTTGCTCGTCGCCTACGCGTTGATCGGCGTCTGGGGCGTGACCACGTTCAGCATCCGCAACACGGAGAATGTGTACGTTTCCCAGTGGTACCTTTTCGGCGCGGCCTTCTGGTTCCCGTGGGTGTACACGATCGCCCAGGTGATGCTCTTCCGGGCTCCGGCCCGCGGCGTCCTTCAGCCGATCATCAACGCCTGGTATCTGGAAAGCCTCTATGGCCTCTGGTTCATCCCCATGGCCTTGGCGGCCATCTACTATTTTCTGCCCAAGATCCTGGGCACGCCGATCCGCAATTACTACATCGCCCCGCTGGCTTTCTGGTGGCTGGTGATCTCCACGGCTCTCGCGGGTGGCAGCCGGCTGATCGGTTCGCCGGTGCCGGTCTGGATTCCCACCATGGGCATCGTTGCCAGCATGATGCTCGTGCTGCCTCTGTTCATCATCGGGCTCAATTTCTGGGGCACGCTTTCCGGTCGTCTGGGCGCCGCGGGAGCCAGCCTCACCCTCCGCTTCATGATTCTGGCCATCGCGGGTTTTGCGCTGAGTGCGGGCCTGGGACTCTTCCTTTCGCTGCGCAGCGTTTCGGCCATCCTGCAATTCACCCTCCTGACCGATCTCCGGGACTGGCTGACCTTCTATGCCTGCTTCTCGGTCGCGATGTTTGGCGCCGCCTATTTCCTGCTGCCCCGCCTGACCGGCAAAGAGTGGCGCTCCACCGCGCTCATCAAGGCCCATTTCAGCGCCAGCCTGCTGGGCGTCATTCTCCTGACGGTAGCCATGGCATGGGGTGGTTCGCAGCAGGGGCACCTGCTGAACAACCCGGCGGTGGCTTTTGCTGATATCACCCGGCAGATGGTGGGCTGGCATACGGCCCACTCAGTCGGTCTCGGCCTGCTTCTCGTCGGCCATCTCGCCTTTCTGATCAACTTCGTCTGGATCGCCTGCCCGATCAATTCCCGGAGCACGCCGCTGGCCCAGATCAAGAATCCTCCCGCTCTCGCCCTCGCGACCAAGGAGGGACACGCATGAAAAACGGTCTGACACTTTTCCTCGGCGTATTCGCCACGCTGGCCATTTCCTGGGCCGTCTTGTTGCTCGCGGCCCACCGGCAGCTCGGCAGCCTGCCGCAGTTCAAGGATCCGGTGGATGAAGTCCTCCATCCGCAACCGCTCTCCGGTATCGCGGAGCAGGGGCGTCTGGTCTATCAGGACCTCGGTTGCGCCACCTGCCACACCCAGCAGGTGCGCCGTGAGGATTTTGGCGGCGACATCAAGCGTCACTGGGGTGAACGTCCCGGCTATGCCCGCGACTACCTCCGCGACAAGGTCGTGCTGTTCGGCCAGAGCCGCCTCGGACCGGACCTGCGGAATGTCGGCGCCCGCATCCCGGAGGCCGAATACTACTACAAGCTGCTCTACGCTCCTGAGTCCAAGATGGCGGGCCAGCCGATCGCCCACGGGATGCCGGCGCACAAGTTCCTGTTTGAGGAGCGCCCGCTCAACGGCAACCAGCCTTCCTACAAGGCGATCAAGCTGCCCTCCGAGTTTGCTCCTGCCGGCAATGTGGAGGTGGTGCCGACCCCTCGTGCGGAGGCCCTGGTCGCCTTCCTTCTCAATCTGAAAGACACCTACGACTATCCTGTCGAGCGCAGCCTGAACGCCGCGGCAACCACGACGGGAGGCCACTAAGATGAGCCAGCATTCCGACAATAACTTCAAGGTCGAGCAGTCCGCTGCCAGCGACGACAGCATCCAGCAGGTTCACGCGCAGTTGCAGCGTCAGAAACCCGAGAAAAAGAACGGCTACTCCATGCTGCCGCTCATCTTGCTCGGTCTGATGTGCACGGCCGTGTTCTTCGGCTCGATCTACATGGCCCACAATTCCATTCGTTTTGACCCGCTGGTGGTCAGCGAACACGCGAAGCGCGAAAAGCCCGGCGCGATGGCTCAGGAAAAGATTCCGCGCAAGGTGCTCGGCAAACCGGTTTTCATGGCCAATTGCGCCACCTGCCATCAGGCGACCGGGATGGGCGTCCCCGGGGCCTTTCCTCCCTTGGCGGGCTCGGACTGGGTTGCCGGCTCCGAAGAGCGGATCATCCGCATCGTGCTTCACGGCCTGAAGGGACCGATCACCGTGTCGGGCAATCACTATGACAACGTCATGGCGCCCTTGGGTGCCGTCCTCAAGGACGAGCAGATTGCCAATGTGCTTTCGTATGTCCGCTCGGAATGGGGTAACAACTATCCCGAGGTTGAGCCGGAGACGGTGGCCCGGATCCGGGCTGAGACCACGGGGCGCTCAGTCAACTGGACCGCGGACGAGCTCCTGAAGATCGGCAATTGAACCGACTGAAACCTCTCAACAAAAAGGCCGGGCGATATGCCCGGCCTTTTTGTTGGATGAACCAATCTCCCTGAGCCGTGGGAAACGGGCATTGAACCTATTCCCCCGAAACGAAGCGCCCGTGCTGACCGCCTAGGGATTGAGCAAAGAAGCCACACACCCCGGTGCTTCGCGCCACCCCTCTTCCCAGAGGGGACCCAATCAACTCGACTCGAAATCCCCTTTGGGAAGAGGAGTGCCCGACAGGGCGGGACGGGTTGAGGACCGGCGCATCCAGGCCGCGCCCGGTGTCACTCGTTTAGGTAAGTCTCAATCGGCAGACGCGGTTGCAGGCTGGTACACGAGCACCTCAAATACGTGGAGATTCGTGACGTTCGCGTCTCCGACATCGCTGTCCGATTTCAGAGACCCTGGCGATCCAAGGTCCCTGAAATCGATGGCCCGATCGGGCTCAATTGCCGCCCTTCAGCAGGCCACCCAGACTGGGCATCTGGAACCGCTCGAAGCCGGCCGGAGGCACGAAGAGCGAGGCGGGGAGGGAGCCGGGCTGGATCTTGGTCGCCTCCATGCGGAAGGTTTCCTTGGATTTGCTGTCGGTGGTGACGACGCGCAGGGGGAAGCCGGGCTTGCCCTTGAATTTCTCCTCCCAGCTGGAGGCGGCCTTGGATTTGCCACCGCCAAACATGGCGCCCATGCCACCGCCGCCCGCCTGATTGTTGCCCATGCCCATGAAGGTGCCGAGGCCCTCGGCGAGCCAGATCTCGGTCGTCGTGTTCTTGTCCTTGGAGATGTATTCCTCGCACTTGTAGCCGAGGATGGTGTCGGTGCGACCGGTCTTCTCGATGTTCGGATCCTTCATCTCGGCATCCTTCATCGCCTTTTCCACCGGCTGCTTGATGGGCATGACCATGTACATTTTCTGTTCCGTCATGAGCATGAGCATTTCCATCTTGTTCAAGTCCATGATCGTGGCGATCGCATGACCGTCGGCATTCATGTCGATGCGGAGGGCCTGACCCTTGATGGAGTAATCCAGGGTCATGGGCTTGCCTTTGCCGGCGGTCATCGTGAGGCTGACCTTGCCTTCGAAGGCATCGGCCGCGGAGCAGACACTGGCGATGAGGAGGGTGCCCATCGCGAGGAAGCGGAGTAGAAGATTCATGGCGGGAAGATGAGTGTTCGGACTACGGGACACAAGCCGGCGTTGAAGGGCGTTGCCAAAAGTAGCCACGCTGCAATGTTCGGGTCATGCCCTCTGAATACCGCATCCTGCGCACCGTCGAATTTGGTGAAACGGACATGGCGGGCATCATGCATTTCTCGAACTTCTTCCGCTGGATGGAAGCCTGTGAGGCGGCGTTCTACCGCTCGTTGGGACTACCCCTGATCTCCTTTGTCCCGGGTAACATTGTGGGCTGGCCGCGGGTCAAGGCGTCCTGTGAATACAAGTCGCCCTTGCGCTTCAACGATCAGGTGGAGGTGAAACTGTTGGTCCGGGAAGTGCGGACCCGGGGTGTCATTTTTCAGTTTCAGTTCCGGCCGATTGATGCCGAGGGGCAGATCGGTCCGGATATCGCGGCTCATGGCGAAATTGTGGCGGTTTGCGTGACCGCCGATGCCTCCGGGAAAATGACGGCCCAGCCCATTCCGGCTGAGGTGAAGGCGAAGCTGGAGATCGCGCCTGCGGCGCTGCTGGTCAAAGCCTGACCTCAGGCCCTGCTCAGGTTCTTTCCTGCCAAGGACGGGGCAGCACATCGACGGCGTAGGTCCGGATGGAGTCCGATTTGCCCTTTACTTGCATGCTGCCAAGGAAGCGCAGATTTTTGGCGACGCCCGCCGCGACGGCGGTGGCTTCGCTCACGATGATCAGGGTCTGGTGCGCCGGTTCCTTGGTTTGGGTTTCCAGTCGCGAAGCCAGGTTCACGCCGTCGCCGATCACGGTATAGTTCAAGCGGGTCTTGGAGCCCATGTTGCCAGCCACCACCCGGGCGGTGTTGATGCCGATGCCAAAGGTCAGGCGCGGCCGGCCTTCGGCGGTCAGCTGGCGGTTGAGATCCTCCAGCGCATCACCCATGGCGCGGGCCGCCGTGATGGCGCGGGCCGCGGCGTCGGGGATGGCGACGGGGGCGCCAAAGAGGGCCATGATGGCGTCACCGATGTACTTGTCGATCACGCCACCGTGCTGCTCGATGATCGTGCTCATGCGATCCAGGTAGCGATTGAGGAGAGCCAGCACCTCGGTGGGAGGCATTTTCTCGCTCAGGCTGGTGAAGTCGCGGAGATCGCAGAAGAGAATCGTGACCTCGCGCTCCTCGCCGCCGAGCTTCAGGTCGGATTTGAGGAGCTGGGTGGCGATTTCGGGCGAGACGACCATGCCCAGAAGATTGCGGACGCGATCGCGTTCGGCCAGACCGGCGGTCATTTGGTTGAAGGCGGTGGCGAGCTGGCCGAGTTCGTCCTCCCGAGGGAGGTTGATGGATTGGGAATAGTCGCCGGCCGCCACCAGTCGGGTATGGCGGGCCAGCAGTTGCACGGGCTCGCTCAGCCCGCGGGCGAGCCACAAGGCCGCCAGGCACGCGACCGCAAGGGCGGCCAAGGAAATCTTCAGCATGGAATTCTGCAACTGGATCGCCGGGGCCATTTCGGTCGCCAGGGATCTTTGCAAGGCGATGTGCACTGGGAATTCACCCAAGAGCGGCAATTTCTCGTACAGGGAGACATAGGGTTCGTGATCGAGGGTCAGGATTTGGGTGATCCCGGCCGTGCCGCTGTCGTCCATGCCGATCCGGTGGGCCACTTGGGCCGCCATCGCTGGGCTCAAGGTCGTGGAGAGGACCCGCGGCGCACCGTCTTTCGGCGACGACACAAAAGTCACTTCCAGTTGCGTGGTCTTCTTGATGGCCTGGGCGAACGCTTGATCGATCGGGTAGGCCAGGCCGAACCAGGCGGCGATGTTGGGGAAAGGAGCGTAGAGCGGTACCACCACCAAAATGTGCAGTTTGCCGCCCAGATAGGAGTAATCGCTCGCTTGCTCCATGTCCTTGTCGGTGGCTTCCTGGATCAAGTGGCGGAACGGCCGCATGTTCTCCTCCCCGAGAACCTCATCGGTCGATGCCAGCATTTTCCCGTCGGGGGAGAACAGCGTGATCACCGGGGCTTTCACCCGATGCGTGTAGCTCACCAGGGTCGTGCGCAGTGTCGCGGCATCCAGCACCTCCTGCTGGAGCAGCGGCTTGATGGCCGCATCGCCACTCATGACCTTGGCGCTGCCGGCGAGATAATCGATGCGCTCGGTGAGATTTTGGTGGAAGATCAGGGCGCCGTTGCGGAGGTTTTGATCAATGTGGTCGATGGCGTTCGCCCGATTGGCCCGGTCGATCAGGAGATACACGATGCCCAGGGCGCCCGCCAGCAGACCCAGCAGCAGGCAGACGAGACGGGTGCTGAAGCGGTGAAACTGGAAGGAGGGCAAAGCCACGTGCCCCTCAGTAGTCGGAGGACTTGCCACCCGGTGCCCGCCGGATGCGCTTGTCCGGCTTGAGGGCCACCGCGAATTCCAATACCGCGTTTTGCTCCGGTGCGGACGTGATTTCCTGCACCAAGGGGGCCGGGGCCCGGGGATGCCAGACCTCAAGGCGGTAACGGCCCGGCGGGAGTGGGGGCAGGGCGGCCGCTCCAGTACTGTCGGTCTTGGCGAAGTACGGCGTCGGCAGCACGACGATATAGGCGAGCATCCAGTCGTGGATGTTGCAGCCGATGGTGATGATGCCGGGGGTGTCGAACACGACGGTTTCTGACGCACCGCTCTTGTAGAGGGGGATCTCAAAACGTTTGGGCTTCGACAGCGAGTAGACATGGTGTTGCACCGTGTCCCGATTCGGGAAATTGACGCGCGCCCCGACCTGCACCGCGGTCACGTAGGGTTGAAATTCCTGGTCCTTTTGTTCGATCTGGAATGTCTCATCGGCCGCGGCGGGCGGCGCGGATTGGTCCAGTGGTGTGGCCGAAACCACGGCATCGGCGACAGGCTTTTCATCGAGGGTTGTGCGGACGACGACCTTGACGGTATCGGCCGCTCCGGCCACGGAGCACAGGAGACCGCAGAGGAACAGGCTCGAAGAGGGAAAGCGCATGATCAGAAGCGTTGGACGTAGCTGAGTGAAAGCATACGGGTGAGATAACTTTCGCCGTGGCCCACGACAATGGTCTGTTCGTAGCGGATGGGCAGCGAGCGATCCCGACCCAAGGCCGGGGACAGCTCCAGCCAGACCTTATCCGCATGGGCCGACATGGTGTAGGCCTGCCAGTTGGGTCCATAGGTAGGGATGTCGGTGGTGTTCTTCCAAATCTCGAAGACGTAGGGAAAACTGGCTCCGCTGCCCCCGATCCAGGCATAGGTCACTTGATCGCCCCATTCCCGCTTCAGTCCGCCAGTGAGTTGCCAACGATCTGAGAGATCGTAACGCCCCTCCAGGGAGAGTCCGCCGTGTTGGTAGTCGTAAACGCGGGCCCGGCCGTTGTTGACCATGAAGTCGGCGGCCAGAACGGTCTGCCAGGAATCGCTCCATCGTTTGGACCAAGAAAGCCCAGCATCCCAACGGTTGCCCGTCCGCATGGTTTCCCGATACCAGCTGCCAGTGAAACTGAGATCAGCTCGAAAGACCGGGGCCATCGGACCCAAACCGGCCTTGCGGCGCGCCGCCAAAGTCAGACCGGCGAGCGTGCGGTCCAGTCCGTCGAACCGGGGGCACTTTTCCAGTCCGGCTTTCGTGGAGAAGGCCAGGCTCAAGTCGCGCGAGAGCTGGTTGCGCCATTCGGCCTCGGCCGAGGCGGCATAGATCGCGGCATCCTTTCCCGCCTCCTCATAGGGACTGCGGGTGATATTTTCTGTCCAGGACACCGAACCGCTGCCACTGATGACGGGTTCGGCCCGGGCGATGAAGGCAAAGCCCAGCAAGCACAGAACGTTGAGCAGCACGAGGGGTTTCTTCAAAGCAACTCCCTGATAACTTCCCAGACGTTTTCAGCAACCATACAATGGCCTTGGGGGTTTGGATGAATGCCGTCGGGCAGATTGAGTTCGGGGATTCCGCCGACCCGATCCAACAGGAAGGGCACCAACACTGCGCCCGTACTCCGGGCGATATCGGGATAGATGGCGGCAAACTCTCGGGTGTATTCGGGGCCCATGTTGGTTGGCATCTGCATACCGGCGATGACCACAATTACGTCCGGTTTGCGCTCGCGGATGCGCGTGACCATGGCATCGAGGTTGGCCCGGGTGGTGGCGGTGGCCACGCCCCGCAGGCCGTCATTGCCGCCCAGCTCGATGAAAAAGATGTCCACGGGCTGCCGCAGGATCCAATCGAGCCGGCGCAGGCCGCCAGCCGTGGTCTCGCCGCTGAGGCCGGCGTTGACGACCCGCCAGGGCAGGTTGCCGGCCTCGATCTTTTTCTGAATGAGGGCAGGGTAGGCCTCATCGGGGTCGACACCGTAGCCGGCCGTCAGGCTGTCGCCGAAAAAGATGATCGTTTTGGTTTCGGCCGCCCCCAGCCACGTCACCAGCAACAGCACGCCCAGGACCAGGCCCAAGGATTGGCTTTTGCGCTTTGGCGAATGTTCACTCTTGTTCAGGCCCATTGTGATGACTGTCCAAAGTGTTCAAACCATCCTGAATGTCCAGCGCCTGACCAAAACCTACGCGACCGCCGCCGGTCCTCTCACGGTGTTGCAGGAAGTCTCGTTCTCCATCCCGGCCGGCGGCACCTGCGCCATCGTCGGTCCCTCGGGCAGCGGCAAGACCACCCTGCTGGGCCTCTGTGCGGGACTGGACCAGCCGTCCACCGGCAGCGTGCTGCTGGACGGCCGGGAGATCGGCGGACTGACTGAGGACCAGCGCGCCCTGGTGCGCAACGAGTGCGTGGGGTTTGTCTTCCAGAACTTTCAACTAATCCCGACGCTGACCGCCCGGGAAAACGTGCTGGTGCCGCTGGAATTGCGGGGCGGGGTGGTCAACGAGACGGAAGCCAAGGATCTGTTGGACCGGGTCGGCCTGGGGGATCGCCTGGATCATTACCCGTCGCAACTCTCGGGAGGTGAGCAGCAGCGGGTCGCGCTGGCCCGGGCCTTCATCAACCGCCCCCGCATTCTGTTTTGTGACGAGCCCACCGGCAACCTCGACGGGGACACGGCCCACGCGATGGTCGACCTCATATTCGGACTCAACCGCGAACGCGGCACGACTTTGGTGCTCGTGACCCACGATCTCGAACTCGCCCGCAAAACCCAACGGATTCTCCGCCTCCGCTCCGGCCAGGTGATCTCGGACGAGACCACTTGAACCGATAGATCTTCATACGGGCCACCACGAAATACACCAAATACACGAAAGGAAATCGCCATGAGTACCATCATCTATCCCGAATTGTCCTATAAAATAATGGGTGCCTGCTTTGAGGTCTATAAGGAGAAAGGCTGTGGCTTTCTCGAGGCGGTCTATCAGGAATGTCTCGAACTTGAGTTCGCCGATCAGGGAATCCCGTTCAGTGCCAAGTGTAAGCTAAACATGGAATACAAGGGCAGGCCATTGCATCAAACCTACGAGCCAGATTTTGTTTGCGACGATAAGATTATCGTCGAGATCAAGGCGGTATCAGCGCTTACGGATGAGCATCGCGCCCAGTTGCAGAATTATCTCCGAGCCACGAAGCTCCGTTTGGGGCTGTTGATCAACTTCGGTCATTTTCCGAAGGTGGAAGCCGAACGGATTGCCCTGTGATTTCGTGTATTTGGTGTATTTCGTGGTAATCCCCTCATGAACTTCATCCTCAAGATGGCCTGGCGGGATACGCGGGCTTCCCGGCGGCGATTGCTGTTGTTTTCCCTGGCGGTGGTGCTGGGAGTGGCGGCGCTGGTGGCGGTCAGCTCCGTGCGGGACAATCTCCGCCTCGCGATCGCGGAGCAGACCAAGTCCCTGCTCGGCGCCGACCTCACGGTGAACTCGCGCGCGGAATTCCCGGCGGAAACGATGGATTATTTCGCCGGTCTCGGCGAGGCGCGTGCGCGGGAGATTTCCTTCAACTCCATGCTGCTCGTGCCGCGCGAGGGCGGACCGACCCGCCTGGTGCAGGTGCGCGGCATCGAGGGCGAGTTTCCCTTCTACGGGGATTTCGACACCGCTCCGGCCGGCGCGCGGGCTTCGCTTCGCGGCGGGATGAATGCCGTGCTCGAGGAGAGCCTCATGGTTCAGTTTAACCTCAAGGAAGGCGACCCCATCCGGCTCGGCAGCGCCGAGTACCGCGTGGCCGGCGCCTTGCGGGCCATTCCGGGCGAGGCCATGGCTGTCACGCAAATGGCTCCACGGGTCTACGTGCCGCTGGCGACGGTCGGCGGGACGGGACTCCTGCAGCCGGGCAGTATCTCGCGGCACCGGTTCTACTTCAAATTTCCCGCCGGCTTTGACGCGGACGCGCTCGTGCGGGACCTGCGGGAGCGCTTCCGCGAACAGCGCTTCGGTTACGACACAGCCGAGGAGCGCAAACGGGAACTCGGCCAGTCCATCACGAACGTGAATTCATTTCTCAGCCTGGTCGGCTTTGCCTCGCTCCTTCTCGGCGCCATCGGGGTGGCCAGCGCCATCCATGCCCATATCCGGCAGAAGATTCCCACCATCGCCATGCTCCGTTGTCTCGGGGCCTCGTCCCGCACGAGCTTTGCCATTTATCTGGTTCAGGGACTCGGGCTCGGCCTGGTGGGCGCCACCTTGGGCGCGGTGCTGGGACTCGCCCTGCAACTCGCTCTGCCTGGATTGTTGCGGGAGTTTCTACCCTTCGCCCTGCAAGCCTCGGTCTCCTGGTCGGCGCTGGGCGGAGGCCTGGGGGCCGGTCTGGTCGTGAGCGTGCTGTTTGCCCTGCTGCCACTGTTGGAGGTGCGTCGGGTGTCGCCCTTGCTCACGCTGCGATCTGCCGTGGTGCCGAGCGGCGGACGCGACTGGTGGCAGTTGGTCATGCTGGTGGTGATCGGGGCCGCCGTGTTCGGTTTCGCCTACTGGCAGACCGGCCGGCTGCGCTATGCCGCGGGTTTTGCCGGGGCGCTGGCCGTCAGCTTTGCGGTGCTGGCCGGGATTGCCCGGGCGCTCTCTTGGTGTGCCCGACGGTTCACGCCGCGGCGTCTGCCCTATGCCTGGCGGCAAGGAGTGGCCAATCTCTACCGTCCCAACAACCGCACCTTGCTCCTGCTGGTCTCCCTCGGGTTGGGCACTTTCCTGATGATGACGCTCTACCTGTCCCGTGACACTCTGCTGGGCCAGTTGCGTGTGGTCGGGGGAGGGGAACGACCCAACCTGATGCTGTTTGATATTCAGGATGACCAGGTCGAGCCGCTGCGGAAACTGCTTCGGGACAATGGTGCCCCGGTCAAGGAGTACGCCCCCATCATCACGATGCGCATCGCCTCGATCAAGGGACGGGCGGCCGCCGACCTGCTCAAGGACCGGGAGTTGCGGATCCCGGCGTGGACGTTGCGGCGGGAGTATCGCTCGACCTATCGGGCGGTGCTTTCGGACAGCGAAAAGCTCACGTCCGGCGCCTTCACCGGGCGCGTCGCAGAAGGGGTGGACGTCATTCCGATGTCGGTGGAAGAAAAACTGGCGGGCGATCTGCAGGTCACGCTCGGGGATGAAATCGTTTTTGATGTGCAAGGCGTGCCGGTGAAGGCCCGCGTCGACAGCATCCGCCAGGTGGATTGGCGCAGGATGCAGCCGAATTTCTTTTTGGTGTTTCCTGAGGGTGCACTCGAGGCGGCGCCCAAGTTTCACATCATGGCCCTGCGGGTGGCTGATGCCGGTCAATCCGCGAAGATCCAGCAGGCCGTCGTGCGCGAGCATCCGAATGTTTCCGCCATCGATCTCGCGCTGATCATCCAGACGATCGACGGGGTGTATTCCAAGGCGTCCTTTGTGGTGGAATTTCTGGCGCTGTTCACCGTGGTCACGGGCGGAATCGTCCTGGCGGGGGCCGTGCTGATCGGCCGTTCCCAGCGGGTCCGGGAAAGCGTTCTCCTGCGCACGCTGGGGGCCAGCAAGGCGCAGGTAAACCGGATCATGTTCGCTGAATACCTCGCGCTCGGGACGCTCGGCGCGGCGGTTGGGGCCATTCTCGCAATCGGTGCGAACTGGGCGCTGGCCTACTTCATCTTCCAGGTGAAGTGGGTGATGCCATCCCTGGCAGTGCTGGGGGGAGGGTGGGCGATCGTCAGCCTGATGACTGTCGCCACCGGGTGGTTGTCCAACCGCGGCATCTGCGACCACCCACCGCTGGCCGTATTGCGCGAGGAAACGTAGCGGGCCGCAGGCCAGGCACGGGCGGGGGCACAAGGCGTGTTTATCCAAGAATGGGTGGAACAAGGAGGAGGGGTGTCCGACCGTGGATTTGGTCTTGTCACTTGTTACGCCGCCCTTGTGACTTCCTACCCACGCCGATGCCCTCCGCTCCCCACCACCTGACCTTTCACTACACGCTGCGCAATCGCGAGGGGCGGGTGCTGGACACCTCGCGCGGAGCCGAACCGCTCGGTTGCATCGAGGGGGCTGGCCAGATCATCGAGGGACTGGAAGAGCCGTTGCTGGCCATGACCGCCGGGGAGACCCGGCAGGTCGTCGTTTCCCCGGAGCGGGCCTACGGTCTGCGGGATGATGCCATGGTCCAGAAAGTCCGGCGGGCCCAGTTGCCCGTGGATGATTTGAAAGTGGGCGACCAGTTTCAGACCGGGCCGGACCGTTTGGATCCGATTGTGACGGTGCTCGCCATCGAGGGGGACGACGTCCTGCTCGACGCCAATCATCCGCTGGCCGGTCAGGAGCTGTATTTTGAAGTGGAGTTGGTCACCCGCCGCCTCGCCACCTCCGCCGAGCTTCAAGCCGCCTCGCAAATCGACTGAGTTACCCAACCCCATGAAAGTCCTCGGCATCGACATTGGTGGATCCGCGCTGAAAGGCGCTCCCGTAGATACAGTCACGGGCCGGTTGCTGGCCGAACGGCATCGGGTGGAAATCACCTCACCTTGCTCGCTGAAAGTGGGCCTCGCGGCGGCCAAGGAGATTGTCCACCATTTCAAATGGAAGGGTCCGGTCGGCATTGGATTTCCCGCCATTATTCGCAACGGTAAGATCGGCGCGGTGGGCAACCTGGGTGATGCCTGGTCGGGCCAGGACGGGGAGGCGATTTTCCGAGCGGCCACGCATTGCCGGGTGCGCCTCATCAACGACGCTGACGCCGCCGGCCTGGCCGAGATGAGGTTCGGTGTTGGGCGGGGGCAGCAAGGCACCGTGCTCCTGCTCACCTTTGGCACGGGCATCGGCTCGGCGCTTTTCCATCGCGGGGAATTGTTTCCCAATGCCGAATTCGGCCACATTCCGTGGCGGGGCAAGGCCTTTGAACGGTACGCCGCGGCATCGGCGCGCAAGCGGGCACGACTCGACTGGCGCCAGTGGTCGGGGCGGGTTAACTGCTATTTCGAGGTGGTCGAACGGCTGGTCTCTCCCGACTTGATCATTCTGGGCGGTGGGGTCAGCAAGAAGTCCGAGAAATTCCTGAAGTATCTCCGCGCCGATGCCAAGGTTGTCCCGGCCAAGCTGCATAACGATGCGGGCATCGTGGGTGCGGCCATGGCCTGGCAGCATGCCTCCCGCTAGACGCGCCGGACACACCGTCGGTCTTGGGTGCCGGGTGGCTTCAATCCTGGCCGGCGCCGCTTGACCCGGCCCGCTTTGGCTCGCGTGCGCCTTGATGCCATTCATCCGCCTGCTTCTCCACTTATCAAAAGGGAATGCAACTTTGGGCCGTTTGCGGGTGTGTTATCGCCATGCCCAGCCATGATCGCCTGTTCCTGAGTTCATCGCGCCTGAATGTTGCCGCCTCAGCGACGGGTGTTTCTCCGACTGGTTTTATTGGCTGCCGTACCACTAATCGCTGGTCATCAAGCAGCTCCCTGTAATACCTTTTCCCTTACATCATCCCATGTCTGCTCCATCGAATCCCGTACCAGCCACGCCGAAGAAGAAATCCCGTCGCAAGCTTTTGATCGTGCTGCTTGCGCTCGCCGTCGTGGCCATCGGAGCCACGGTGGTCGTCGTCGCCAAAAAGAAAGACAAGTCCATCGTCGTCACCACGGAAAAGGCGGTGATCAAGACAATCACCCAGGTGGTCAATGCCACCGGCAAGATCCAGCCCGAGACCGAGGTCAAGATCGCGCCCGAGGTTTCCGGTGAAATCATCGAGCTGCCCCTGCGCGAGGGCGCCGCGGTCAAGAAAGGGGACCTCCTCGTCCGCATCAAACCCGACAATTACAAGTACCAGCTCGACCAGCGCGAGGCTGCCTTGGCGGCCGCGCGGGCCACCGCGATCCAGAACAAGGCCCAGCTGCAGAAGGCGGAGGAAGACTACAAGCGCGCCCAGGACCTGTTCGCCAAGCAACTGATTTCCGAGGCCGACATGACGGCCAGCCGCACGGCCTTTGAGCAGGCGCATGCCTTCTACGACAATGCCCTGGCGCAGATCCGCAGCAGCGAGGGCCTGCTGGCCCAAGCCCAGGAGCAACTCAGCAAGACCGTGATCTATTCCCCCATCGACGGCACCGTGAGCTCCCGCACCAACGAGGTGGGCGAGCGCGTCGCCGCGACCGGTTCCTACGGCGTGGCCGAGGTCATGCGCGTGGCCGACCTCGCCAACATGGAAGTCCGTGTCAACGTTAACGAAAACGACGTCATCAACGTCAAGATCGGCGACAAGGCCAAGATCTCCGTCGACGCCTACCCGAACCGGCGCTTCGCCGGCGAGGTCTGGGAAATCGCCTCCAGCGCCCGCACCACGGGCATGAACACCCAGGAGGAAGTCACCAATTTCGTGGTCAAGATCCGCATCACCGATCGCGACGTCGCCTTCCGTCCCGGCATGAGCGCCAACGCCGACATCGAGACCAAGTCAGTGACCGACGTGGTGGCCGTGCCGATCCAGTCCGTCACCGTCCGCAGCCGCGAGGGCGCCAAGACCATCGACCAGCTGGCGCAGGAGCGTGACAAGAAGGCCAAGGAGACCCAGGGCGAAGGTGCCGCCGCCGCAGTCAACCAGAAGCAGCAGCGGGAGAGCGAACGCGCCGACCGCGAGGCCCTCCAACGCGTGGTCTTTCTTCGCACGGGTGACACGGTCAAGATGGTCAATGTGACGACCGGTATTTCCGATACCACCCACATGGAGATCACTTCCGGGCTGAAGAAGGACGACGAGGTGGTGACCGGTCCCTTCAGCGTCGTCACCCGCATGCTCAAGGACGGGGACAAGGTCCGCATCGAGCCACCCAAGAAGCCCGGCGACAAGAAGAAGTAATCCCCGTCGCCTCACCATGACTCCTGTCGCACCCACGGCCACACGGCCGACCCGCCCCCCGGGGAAGCTGGTCATCCAGATTGATGGCGTCACCAAGTTCTACAAGATGGGCGAGGAGACGATCCGCGCCTTGCGCGGCGTCGCCCTGCAGATCCGACGCAACGAGTACCTCGCCATCATGGGCCCATCCGGTTCCGGCAAGTCCACGCTGATGAACATGCTGGGCTGCCTGGATACCCCCACGGACGGTCATTACGATTTCAACGGCAAGAACGTGGCGCACATGGTGGACGACGAGCTCGCGGAGATCCGCAACCACGAGATCGGTTTCGTTTTTCAGACCTTCAACCTGCTGCCGCGCTCCAACGCCCTGCACAATGTCGAGCTGCCTCTGATCTACGCCGGTCTGCCCCGCCACGAACGCCTGGAGCGCGCCCGTCAGGCGCTCACGGATGTCGGTCTGGGTGACCGCATGCATCACCGGCCGAACGAGCTTTCCGGCGGTCAGCGTCAGCGCGTGGCCATCGCCCGGGCGCTGGTGACCCGTCCGTCGATCATCCTCGCCGATGAACCGACGGGCAACCTCGACTCCAAGACCGGCGTCGAGATCATGGATCTCTTCGAGCAGCTCTACGAGCAGGGCAACACCATCATTGTGGTCACCCACGAAGAGGACATCGCCCGGCATGCCCGCCGGATCGTCCGGCTCCGCGACGGTCTCATCGAAAGCGACGAGCCGGTCGCCTGAATTCCATGCGTCGCCTGATTTACGAGCTGATTGAATCCGTCCGGATCGCGGCCGCCCAGATCCGGGCGAACAAGATGCGCTCGGCGCTCACGGCGCTCGGGGTGATCATTGGCATCGTTGCCGTCACGCTCATGGGCACGGCGATCAAAGGCATCGACGCCGGCGTCGACCGTAGCATGGCGGGCTTTGGCGACGACATTCTCTATGTTTCCAAATGGCCGTGGCACGGGGTCGAGGACTGGTGGAACTACCGCAATCGCCGGCCGATCAAGCACGAGTACGGTCCGCAGATCAACGCATGGATCGCGGCGAACCCCAACAGCGCCCTCAAACTCGCGGTGCCGACCGGCCAGCGGAACACGACCATCATTCGCGGAGAGTACCGCGTGAACAACATTTACACGCTCGGCACCACCTCGGACTACGCCCGCATCACCCGGTCGGATCTGAAGGAGGGACGCTTTTTCAGCGATTTCGAGGGTCAAGCCGGGTCCAACGTGGCCGTCATCGGATTTGATGTCGCCGATGCGCTTTTTCCCAACGAATCGCCGCTCGGGCAGACCGTGCGCATCCGGGACCAGAATTTCCAGGTGATCGGTGTGGTGGCCAAGCAGGGCAGTTTCCTCGGCCTGTTCAGCTGGGATTCCATGATCGCCATGCCCCTGAGCACCTACCGGCGCTACTACCGGGTCGGTGAGGGTGGCGAGTTGCGGGTGCAGGTGGACAACAAGCGGATGGCCGAGGCCAAGGAAGAGCTGCAGGGTCTCATGCGCCGGATCCGGGGCCTCGGACCCGAGCAGCGCGATGATTTTGAAATCAACGAGCAAGGGACGATCCGCGAGCAACTCGACCCCATCAAGAATGGTATCGCCATGGCCGGTCTCTTCATCACGGGGCTGGCGCTCTTCGTTGGTGCCATCGGCATCATGAACATCACGTACGTCAGCGTGAAGGAACGCACCAAGGAGATCGGCACGCGCAAGGCCCTCGGGGCCCGTCGTCGGACGATTTTGCTGCAGTTTCTCGTCGAGGCGGTGGCGATCTGTTTTGTGGGCGGTGTGGCCGGGCTGGCCCTTGCCGCCGGACTCACCAGCCTGGTGACGGTGATCGCGCCCTCGTTCCCCTTGGTCTTTTCCACCGGCCTGGTGGTCGTCGGCCTCACGGTCTCCGTCCTGACCGGCATCTTCAGCGGCTTCGCCCCGGCCTGGGCTGCCAGCAAACTCGATCCGGTGGTCGCCCTCCGTTACGAATGAACTTCTCTGAAATCCTCCGGCTGGCGTTTGACTCGCTCAAGGCCAACAAGCTGCGCTCCAGCCTGACCATGCTGGGCATTGCGGTCGGGGTGTTCTCGGTCATCGGGGTGATGACGGTCATTTCCGGACTCAAAGGCTCGATCGAGTCGGGCTTGAATGTGCTCGGGGCGAACTCGTTCCAGTTCATGAAGTATCCGGCGATCAATTTCAGCGATCCCCGGCAGCGTTTCGCCAACCGGCAGGATATCGATTATCCGCAAGCCACCCGTTTCAAGGAACTCATGGGCGAGACCGCCCAGATCAGCCTGATGCTGCGCCGCGGCGGCCGGATCGCCACCTACCTGGATCGCCGGACCAATCCCAATGTCCTGTTGGGCGGCGGCGACGAGAACTTCATCACCAGCCGCAACTACGAGATTGCGGCCGGCCGCAACCTCGGACCGGACGACGTGGCGATGAGCCGGGCCGTGGTTTTGCTGGGCGATGAGCTGACCAAGAAGCTTTTCATCAACGAGAATCCGTTGGGCCGGATGGTCCGGATCGACGGCCATACCTACACGGTGGTGGGGTTGCTGGCGCCCAAGGGCTCCTCCTTCGGGCAGAGCCAGGACAACTTCGCGGTGATCCCGATCACCCAGTTTCTGGACGCGTACGGTCGCTATGGCCGGTCCATCAGCATCAATGTGCAGGGGCCCGATCAGGCGACCTTGGCGGCGATCCAGGATGTGTCCGTGGGCACCATGCGGCTGGTGCGGGGCCTGGACCCGGAAGATCCGAACGATTTTGAGATTTTCTCCAACGACTCATTGATCGAGGCCTTCAACAACATCGCCAACACCGTTGCGATCGGGGCCTTCGTCATCAGTGCGATCGCGCTCCTCGCCTCCGGCGTGGGCGTCATGAACATCATGCTGGTGAGCGTCACCGAGCGCACGAAGGAGATCGGCATCCGGAAATCGATCGGGGCGAAGAAAAACAACATCCTTGCGCAGTTCCTCATTGAGGCGGTCCTGCTCTCCCTCGTCGGAGGTTTGATCGGCATCGCCGTGGGCGTGATTGGCGGCAACATCGGGGCCATGCTGCTGAATGCCTCCGCGGTGTTTCCCTGGGGTTGGGCGGTCGCCGGCCTGCTGGTGTGCTCGGCGATCGGTATCGGCTTCGGTTTCTACCCGGCGTGGAAGGCCGCCTCGCTCGACCCGATCGAGGCGTTGCGGTACGAGTGAGGGTGGAGTCCCTTGGTTCTTGGCCTGGGATTTGATCCTTTTGGGTCCAATGCCCCGGCTTGGCTTTCGGCCAGGAAGATCAGGTCGGTATTGCAGGGCTGGTTTCCCGACCAGCCGCGACCGGTCAGGAGACCGGCCCTCCACAACAAATAACCGGAAACACCGCCCGGTCGTTTGCGGTTTGTCTCACTAGAAGAGCGCCCGGCGGTGGCTGACTTCCGCGCTCAGGCCACGAACATGCCGGCGATGCAGGCGGAGAGGTAGCAGGCGATCGTGCCGCCGCAGACGGCCTTGACGCCGAGGGCAGCGAGGTTTTCACGCTGGTTCGGGGCCAGGGTGCCGATGCCGCCGATCTGGATGCCGATCGACACGATGTTGGCGAAGCCGCACATCGCGTAGGTCAGAATGATGATCGTGCGCTTGTCGGTCAGGACGCCGTCGGCCTTCATCTGGCCGAGCTGGAGGAAGGAAATGAACTCGTTCAGCACCGTGCGGGTGCCGAGCAGCTGGCCCGATTGCAGCAGATGGCCGTAATCGATGCCGATCAGCCAGGCGAGGGGGGCGTAGAGAATCCCCAGCACAAACTCGAGGGAGAAGCCCTTGAAGGCGCCGCCGGTCACCGACTCGATCCAGCCGTTGAAGCCGGGGTAGGAGACGATCTCGGTGCCGCCAATCACAAGCGTATGCGGGGCGCCGGCCCAGCCGAAGAGGGCGTTGAACAGCGCGATCAGGGCCGTGAAGGTGATGAGCATCGCGCCCACGTTCACCGCGAGCTTGAGCCCGTCGGTCGTGCCGAGGCAGATCGCGTCCACCAGGTTGCTGCCGATCTTCTCCTTGGAGACGGTAAGGTCGGTGTTAATCTTCTCGGTCTGGGGCATGATGATCTTGGAGATCATGAGACCGGCCGGGGCGTTGATGACGGAAGCGGTGATGAGATGGGTCGCGAAGAGGATGCGCTCGGCGTCGCTGTTGCCGCCGAGAAAACTGATGTAGGCCAGCATGACGGCTCCGGCGATCGTGGCCATGCCGCCGACCATGATCGTGAAGATCTCCGAACGCGTCATCGTCGGCAGGAAGGGTTTGATCAGGAAGGGAGCCTCGGTCTGGCCGAGGAAGATGTTGGCCGAGGCGCTGAGGGTTTCCGCACCCGACAGCGGCATGAAGCGGGAGATGACCCAGGCGAAGGCCCAGACGATCTTCTGCAGGATGCCCAGGTAGTAGAGCATCGAGGTGAACGCGGAGAAGAAGATGATCGAGGGCAAGATGCCGATGGCGAAGACCACACCGTGCTTCTGCTGGTCGGCGAGCGAGCCGAACACAAAGCGCACGCCTTCCTGCGTGAAGCCCATCAGGTCCACGAACCGGCCGCCGACCCATTCCACGGCCGCGCGGGCGGGTGGGACGAAGAGGACGAGGGCCGCGAAAAGGAATTGCAACAGCACGCCGGCGCCGACGACCTTCCAGTTAATGCCCCGACGGTTGGAACTGATGGCATAGGCGAGTCCGATCAGTACGGCGTAGCCCAGGAAACCGCGCAAGATATGGGTGAATTGCTCCATGGTTGGGGTGAATTGACAAATCCTTAGCAGCCGGCCTGCCGGGAGCGAGAATGTTTTGGCCCGCACGAAACTTGTTCCGGACCGCGGCGTCACAAAGGGCTCGAGACAATGAACACCCAAGACCTGATCCTCTGCATCGCCGGGCTGCTGGCGATGGGCGTCCTAGGCGTGGCTTGCGTGATAGGTCTGATTGTTTGGATCGCGGGCTGGCGCAGTCCGGGTGGAACTCAGGCTTGGCCTCCGGCCGGCAAGTCCTAGGGTGGGTGGATGGATCTCAAGGAACGACTGAACCGTCATCTCGGCAAGAAGCCGGACACTGCCAACGCGGCCTTCGTGGCGGCCAATGCCACCGTCGTCGGTGATGTGAAGCTCGGCGCGAACAGCAGCGTCTGGTACGGCTGCGTGCTGCGCGGGGACATCCAGTCGATCGAGATCGGCGAAGGCTCGAATGTCCAGGACCTCGCGTGTGTCCATCTGGCGGACGACTTCGGCGTGAAGGTCGGGCGTTACACGACCATCGGTCACAGTGCGATCATCCACGCCTGCGAGATCGGGGATGAATGTCTCATCGGCATGGGCGCGACCATCTTGGACGGCGCGGTGATCGGCGACCGGTGCATCGTCGGGGCAAACGCTCTCGTCACCCAGCGGTTCGTCGCGCCTCCGGGCTCGATGATCCTCGGCTCACCCGCCAAGGTCGTGAGGCCGCTCAAGGAAAACGAATTGAATGGCCTGCGTGGTTGGGCGGAAAAGTATGTTCAGGTCGCCAAGGCGCACGCGGCGCGGAAGGACTGACGATATCCCGGCTGAATAGAAGGGCTGTCATCGGCGGCCTGCAATTTGTCTGAAGCAGGGAATTGCCAAGAAATGCGGAGCGATGCCCGGCGCTCCGGCGTATGGTGGTTTCACCAAAGGAGAAGCCATGAAAACGAACATCGGGTCATTCGATATTGGCATCAGATTCGTGGGCGGTTGTCTGATCGCTCTCTGGGGCGTGCATGCCGAATCGTGGTGGGCGTTGATCGGTTTGGTACCGTTCACCACCGCGGTCTTGGGGTATTGTCCGCTCTACAGTCTGTTCCATATCAACACCACCGCCCGGGATCACTGAATCCCCTGATTCCCGCCGGAGGCGAGACGAACCTGAGAGCCATGCAGGTTCGCGGGTGAGGCATTATCGCACCCGCTCGAGAATCGAGAAGGTGTAACGGTAGTTGGCATCGGCCCCCGTCTGGCTCCACGTTTCCCGCCAGGGCAGGTGGCGCCATTCCGGAAACCAGGTGTCTCCCGGCACGGTCGTGTGCACAAGGGTCAGCAGCAGGCGGTCTGCGATCGGCAGGGTTTCCTCGTAGATGCGTTGTCCGCCGCAGACCATGATTTGTCCGGGCAGACCCTGCGCCAGAGTCAGGGCGGTCGGGACATCCGGGGCCGTGAGTGGTGCCGCCAGGTTGCCGGCGGGACCGGAATGGGCGATCGGTTTGAGCCGGCTGGGTTGCGAGGTGATCACCACAGGTTGCCGTCCGTCCGTGAGCACACGCGGCCAGGTTTCGTAACAGATGCGGCCCAGGACGACGGTCTGATTGGCCGTCTGGTCGTGAAACCAGCGCTTGTCCTCGGGGATGTCGAAGGGCAGCCGGCCGGCCCGGCCGATGACACGGTTCTCGGCACAGGCGACGATGAGTTGAATGGGCTTGGGCATGAGAAAACGACGGCGGCGACCGGCCCACGCAAGCCCAGCGAACGCGGCGCCGCAAACTCCGTTTTTCGCGGGGTTGCGGGCAGGGCAACCAGCCTTCTCCACTCAGCATCGGCCCGACGTCCTATTCCGGCCGGTACCCCGCGTCGCACCGGCAGGGACGGCGCCGCCGGACGGTTTTGCGGCATAGCTTGCGGTCGGCGATCGCTGTGTCATAAACGGCAAATGACAATCGGAGTACCAAAGGAAATCAAAATTGGTGAAACGCGCGTCTCCATGACGCCCAGCCTCTGCCGCCGGGTAAAGACACTCGGGGGCAAGGTCATTATCGAGCGGGGCGCCGGGCAGTGTGCCGGTTTCTCTGACCAGGAATACAAATCGGCCGGAGCCAGCCTGACCGGTTCGGCGGCGAAAGTGTGGAAGAGCGCCGACCTGATCCTGAAGGTCAAGGAGCCGCAAAAGAGCGAGTTCCACCTCATGCGATCTGGGCAAACTATCTTCACCTACCTGCACCTGGCGGCTTGTCCCGATCTCGCGAGGGAGTTGTGCCGGAAGTCGATCCTCGGCATCGCTTACGAAACCGTGGAGAGCGCGGATGGCCAGTTTCCACTGCTCAAGCCGATGTCCCAGGTGGCCGGACGTCTCTCGATCCAGATCGGGGCCTACCGGCTCCAGTCCCAGCTGGGCGGATCCGGCGTGTTGCTCGGCGGGATTCCGGGAACGGCACCGGGTCATGTGGTGGTGATCGGCGCGGGCAACTCCGGGGCGCATGCCGTGCAAATGGCTGCGGGCATGGGCGCGCGGGTCACCGTGCTCGATCTCGATACCCGCAAGCTGGAAGCCTTGGACAACGAATACCGGGGCCGGGTCGTCACGCTCATGTCCAATCCCGCCAATATCGAGGCCGAGGTGGCTGATGCGGACCTGCTGATCGGCGCGGTGCTCATTCCCGCGGCCCGGGCCCCGATCGTGGTCACCCGCCGAATGGTTTCCCGCATGCGGCCAGGCAGCGTGATTGTGGACATCGCCATCGACCAAGGGGGTTGCATCGAAACGATTCGTCCGACCTCGCACGAAAAGCCGACTTACCTGGAGTGCGGTGTAATCCACTATGCCGTGCCCAACATGCCCGCGCTGGTGGGGCGCACCTCAACGATGGGGCTCACGCAAGCGACCGAGCCCTTCGTCGCGACCATGGTGCAGAAAGGAGTCGAGCGGGCCCTGACCGAGCATCCGTTGTTGGCCCGGGGAGTTAACACCCGCAACGGGCGCATCACCTATGAGGCGGTCGCGAAGGCGTTGGGATTTTCGTCCTGAGGCTGGCATGCGCGGATAACCTTACGGCTGTGCCGACCAATTTGACGCGGCTACGTCGTCAGCCCATTCCGGCGCGAACTGCCGGAGTGCCGGTCTGGTTATCTGGCCATGCGTATGACTACGTATCCGGGTGCTTCCGCAGAGAGGCAGTCGATAAATGGACTTCGGGGTTGCCCGGCGGCACTCTCAGGGCTTGCTCCTGATTGCAACTATTGCAGCCTGAAGGCCGATGAAAGTGCCCTTGCTTCAGCGCATAGCGGACGGCTTTAAGGGTGACGTATCGGCTGAACTTCGGGTTCGCATTTTTCGTCTCATCTGCGGGATGACGTTCACGTTGTGCCTGCTGGTGGTGGCTCCGCTGAATTTCCTGCAGGAGCTGCCTCTCGGGGTCCACGTTTCAAACATTGTGCTGGGATTGAGCGCGGCGATTTTCTACTGGCAGTCGTGCCGTGGCCGGCACCTCTATTTCCCGTTTCTGGCGCTCATCGTCGGCATGCTGGACTACGTGTTTTTCTTGAATGCAGGTATTGATGGCAGCATCGGCGCCTATTTCTTCCCGGTGCTGGTTTTTGTGATGACGATGTTCGAGGGGTGGACGCGGCGAGTGTTGGTCTTTGGATTATGGATGAACGTCGCGCTGCTCTTTCTTCTTGGCCACCTGTATCCTGAGTGGGTCACCCCCTTTGCCGATCCGCTGGACCGCCTGATCGATGTCGAAACATCCTATATCTGCTGTTTTCTGGCCTTGGGGGCGGTCCTGTGGTTTGTGCTGCTCAACTACCGTCGTGAGCAACAGTTGCTGACCGAAACCGCCACCAGGCTCGTCACCAGCGAAGCCCACTACCGCGAGATCTTCAATTCGACCAGTGATGCGCTGGTGGTATACGCCCCTGACGGCCGCATCATGGACGCCAACGACCAGGCCTGTGCGCTTTTTCAGGCAGACCGAAAGGTGTTCGTCGGCCGGAGTGTCGGTGATCTTTCCTCGGGAGAGCCGCCCTACACCTCAAAGGAGATCCTTGAATACCTGCATCAGGCACAGCAGGGAAACACCCAGGTGTTTGAGTGGCGCAGCCGCCGTTTCAACGGTGAGCTGTTTTGGTCCGAGGTAGCCCTGCGGGTCTGGGCGGTCAACGGCGAGCAGCGGGTCATTGCCTCGATCCGAGACATCACACAGCGGAAACAGACGCAGGAAAAGATCCTGCTCAACGAAGAGCGCACGCGGCTTGCGCTCTGGGCCAGCAACCAGAGCTGGTTTGAGGTCAACCTCAAGACCGGCAAGACGCTGACCAGTCCGGAGTACGCCCTGATGCTCGGCTATGATCCCGAAAATTTCGTCTCCAACCTGGAAGTCTGGATGGAGCGGTTGCATCCGGACGACCGTCCGGAAGTCTTGAGGATCTTCCGTGCCTCGCAGGCGAGCGGAGAGATCGGGGCCCATGAGTACCGGCTGCGCACCGCCTCGGGCGGGTGGAAGTGGGTGCGCTCGGTCGGCAAGGTGGTTGAGACCGACGCCGCGGGCCGGCCGGTGCGCGTTCTGGGCACCCACATGGACATCACCGAGCGCAAGGAGCTGGAAAACCAGTTGCTGCACAGCCAGCGCCTAGAGGCGGTCGGTACTCTGGCCAGCGGCGTCGCGCACGATCTGAACAACATCCTCACCCCGATGCTGATGGCGAGCGGCATCCTGCGGGACAAGCTGGCCGATGCCAAGGACCGGGAGCTGATGTCCCTCCTCGACGATGGGGGCCGGCGCGGGGCGGCCATTGTCCGGCAGCTGCTGGCGTTCAGCCGCAACCTCGCGCAGGATCGCGTTGCACTGGACCCGCGTCCGCTGCTGAAAGGCATGGTTCAGCTGATGCGGGCAACGTTTCCGAAAGAGATCAAGATCGTGGAGGAAATCCCGGAGGGGCACGAGCTGGTCGAGGCGGAATCCAATCAGCTGCACCAGGTTTTCATGAACCTGTGCGTCAATGCACGCGATGCCATGTCTTCGGGCGGCACGCTCACCCTGGCGATGGAACGGGTGGAACTGCCCACGGCGACCGTTGCCGGGCATGGTCCTCACCTGGTGTTCAGCGTGAAGGATACCGGCCATGGTATTCCGCATGAGATCATCGACCGCATCTTCGATCCGTTCTTTACCACCAAGTCGCAGGGCAAGGGGACCGGCCTGGGGCTCGCCTCGGTCCACGGCATCATCAAATCCCACCACGGCCTTGTTCGCGTGGAAAGCCAGGTGGGGCAAGGTACGGTGTTTCGGGTTTACCTGCCGGTTCTGCTGGGGTCGATCGATGGCAAGGCACCGCCGGCACCGGTCGCGAAGCCGGTGCCGCCGGCCGGACAGGAGAAGCCCAAGGGCCGGCGCGGGGTGCTGGTCGTGGATGATGAGCCCGGCGTGCTGTCGGTCACCGGCCGCTTGCTCCAGACGGAAGGCTACCAGGTGTTCACATCGACGAACGGCGCGGATGGCCTGCAGATCCTGCGGGAAAAGCGCGCCGACATCGATCTGGTCATCACTGATTTTTCCATGCCCGACATGGATGGTCCCACCTTGGCCGTCGAGTTGCGGCGAATTGCCCCGACTCTGAAGATCCTCGGGGTATCCGGTCTGAATCATCAGCATCGCATGGATGAGCTGAAAGCCATCGGTTTCTGTGAAGTCCTGAACAAGCCCTACGAAATGGATGTCCTGTTGCAGGTGGTGCGCCAGCATATGATCTCTTCGGCGAACGGGAGCTGACCGCGTCGTGGACCGGAACGCCTGGGACGCCGCGTGACCGTGGCGTGGTGCGCGGGCAAGCCGTCAACCCGAGATGGTCGAGGTATCGTCGGGACTGTTCCAGTTCGTCACCCGCCAGAGCTCACCAGCCGGGAGCGGCACACAGCGCAGGAGATTCTGGTCGATGAGGCTGGCGGCGAGAGACTGGAGCGAGAAATCTTTGCCCTGCAGGTGACGCGTTGCCTCGGCCAGGGCGATGCGCGGGTAGATGGCTGCGAGGGGTTCGTACCGGCCGTCCGGGCGGCAGGCCATCGCCCCGATGGAACTGCCGCAAAAGCTGCCCAGCCACTGGAACCACCAAGGGTCGATGCGCGGCATATCCACGGCCAGCACGGCCAGCTGGCTGGTGCGGCATTGGCTCAACGCCACGTGCAGGCCGGCCAGGGGTCCCACGTCAATCGCCTCGTCGTGCCAGAGCTGGCAATCTTCCGGCAGGCCCAAGGGCGCCTGGCCGGGACGACGGACGATGGCCGTCACGGCGGCCCCGGCTATGAGGAGAATCTCCCGTTGCCGTCGCCAGAGCGGTTGGCTGCCATGGGCGATCGTCGCCTTGTCGCGACCCATCCGTTGCGACAGGCCGCCGGCCAGCACCACCCCCGTCAGCTGTCCTGCCGGAATCATGCGTGGGTCCGCAGCCAACCATCCGCCAGGATTCGGCAACGCAGACCGCCCCGGCCACGCAGCCAGGCTTCGGTACCGGGCACGAATGCCTCGTCCATCCAGTAACAGGGCCGGCATTCCTCCGTTCCTTCGAGCAGCACGCCTTGCAGCTCAAATTGCCGGCCGATGAGTTCGTTGAGATCGGTTCCCTCGACCAGCAGGTTGCGGCGCAAGGCGGCCGGACTTGCGTCGCCCAGATGCAAGGCTTGGACCATGTCCGCAAAGACCTCCCGTGAGAAGAGGGTGACCTGACCCTTGTAATCCGGTTTGTACGCAAAGAATCGATCCCCGCGCAGCCCGCAACCGGCGACGCATTCGGCGGCGTCGACTTCCCGGATCGGGTGGCTGGCCGAACCGAGCCCGTGACGACCAAAGTAGCTGTGCCCGCCCGCCACAAAAATGCGGTGGAGCATCAGGGTCGTCAGGACGGGAGAGCTCATGGGGCTGGTGGGAGAGGGGAGAGGGTGACGGCGCAGGCCTTGTAGGCGGGTTGGCGCGAGTGTGGATCGTAGGCGGGGAATGTCAGCATATTAACCCCGGGAAAGTGCATGGGCATGAAAACCTGACCCGGCTGCACGATGGGCGTGACCACGACCAGGGCCGTGGTCGATCCCCGCCGGGAGCGGACCGCGACGCGATGGCCGGTCAGGAGATTGAATGTGGCGGCATCCGCGGGGTTGAGCTCGATCCAGGCTGAGGTGGGGGCGAGCTTGCGCAGCACGGCGCTCTTGTCCGTGCGGGACCCCGTGTGCCATTGGGCGGAAGAACCCCGTCCGGTGTTGAGCAACAGAGGGTATGCGGCGTCCGTGGGCTCGGGCAGCGGGCGCGGTTCGTCGAAAAGAAACTTGGCCCGGCCGGAAGGCGTGAAGAATTTGCCGTCGGCGAACAGCCGGCGCTCGCGGGCTTCCATCAGGGGCGACTGGTTTTCCGGATAGGGCCACTGGATGCCGCCGGCCTCGGCGATGTGCGCGTAGTCGCGTACGCCGGTGAAATCGCAGGGCTGGCCCCGGGAAAGCGCCTTGAGGATCTGAAAGGCTGCCGCGGGCGAACTCCAGCGCGCGAACATCGGACCGCAGCCCCAGGCCTCGGCCACGAGTTTGAAGATGGAGAAATCGCTCAGGGCCTGCCCGGGGGCGCGGGCCACCTTGCGTGCGTAGCCGAGGCGGCGCTCGCTGTTGATGAAGACCCCGTCCTTCTCGCCCCAACCGGCGGCCGGCAGCAGGAGATCAGCTTGCTGGGCGGTTTCCGTGGTGCCGTACATGTCCTGCACGACGAGGAATTCCAGTTTGTCGCGCAGCCGCGAGAAGCGGCCCGATCCGATCCACGAGTGGGCGGTGTTCGTTGCGATGATCCAAAGGGCGCGGATTTCCCCGGACTCCACGGCATCAAGGATCTTGTCGTAAGCCCGGCTGGGCTGCGTCGGGATGACGGCGGGATCGAGGTCGAGCAGGGCGGCCACGTGCCGCCGGTGCTCCTCACTAGCGAAATCGTATCCGCCGACCAAAGAGGAGGCGTTGCCGAATAGGCGCGAGCCCATGGCATTGCACTGACCGGTGATCGAATTGGCGCCGGTGCCGGGCCGGCCGATCTGTCCGGCCATGAGCGACAGGTTGATCAAGGCCTGGGCCGTGCGCGTCGCCTGGTGGCTTTGGTTCACGCCCATGGTCCACCAATACGAGACCCGGGCGCCGGGCCGGGTGATGAGATCGACCGTGCGCTGATAGTCGGTTGCAGACAAACCGGTCTCCGCCAGCACGCGCTCCGGCGTGAACGCGGCGACGAATTCTGCAAACCCGGCGAAGCCCTCGGTGTGCTCTGCGATGAATCCCGGATCGGTCGCTCCCCGCTGGATGATCTCGCGGGCCAGTCCGTAGAGCAGGGTTTGGTCGCTCTTCGGGTAGGCCGGCAGGTGGAGCGTCGCGGCCATGGCCGTCTCGGTGCGCCGGGGATCGATCACGATGATGGCCGGGGAGCGGCGGTTGCGCATCACGCGCTGCCACATGATCGGGTGGGCGATGCAGGGGTTGGCGCCCACGAACACCAGTACGTCGCTCTCCTCAAAATCGGCGTACGTGAACGGCGGCGCGTCGAAGCCGTAGGATTGCTTGTAGGCCACGTGCGAGGTCGCCATGCACTGCCGCGTGTTGCTGTCGAGGTCGGCAATCCCCATGCCAAACTTGGTGAGCGTCCCGAGCAGTGCCATCTCCTCCATCACGATCTGTCCGGTGCTCAGGACAGCGACGGCGTTCTTGCCATGCCGGGCCTGGATCGACTGGAGCTTCTCGGTGAAGACCGTCATCGCCTGGGTCCAGTCGATCGGACGGAACAAACCGTCCCCGTTGCGCAACAGCGGGGTGGTTGCGCGGTCGCCGGCGCTGAGTGGAGTCAGGGCTTCCCAGCCTTTTGGACACGCCATCCCGAGATTGACCGGATAGTCGGGATCCGGGGTCAGATTGATGGCCTCGCCCCGCTCGTTGAGGTGGACCTCCAGCGAGCACCCGGTGCTGCAGTAGCCGCAAATCGCCTTGGCGGTGCTGGCCGGGGCGAGACGGGCCGGCACCTTGCCGAGACCGAACGCCCCAGGGTGCTGGACCAGTTCGCTGGTCATCGGGCCGGTTCGCGCGTGCAGCAATTCTTCAAGTGTGTTCATGGGTGAGCGGTATGTCCCGGGTCGGGCTGCCCGGGCATTTTCGGGGCGTCCACGGCGCGGAAAAAGAGGTAGCGTTCCGTGAGTTCTCCAACCAGGCAGAGAAACAGGGCCGGGATCGCGGCCATCGTCGGGGCCACGCCCAGGGCCAGGCTGAGTGGCAGCACCACACCTCCCAGCAGGGCGGCGCCCACTCGCAGCGTATTGGCACCGCGCAAGGGACCGGAAAGCAGGCGGGCGGTTTGCCGTGATGGGGCATTCCTTCCGTCGTCGGCTTCGCGCAAGGGCGACAGTGCCCGTGCTTCCAGGGCGAGCTTTGCCAACGTGGCGAGGACCAGGACAAGGCCGGTTGAACGGGGGACACCAGGCATGGTGAGGGCGGCGGCCAGCCCGAGGATGGTGGCACTGCCAAAAAACCGCGGGGCCGTGTTGGTGAAACGCCAGAACACGCGATGGGTGTCCGCGTAGATCATCACCGAACAAAACAGACCGGCGGCACCGAGGGCGGCCGTGCCGAGGGCGAGGGGGACGCCAAGCGGGTCGGGCAGGGGAAGCCAGCCGAGACGCGCGGCGACCTGGGTGGTGACAAGCGGAAACCAGGCGCCGAAAACCACGGCCTCGCGGCTGAACCAGGATTTGCGCAGTCCGAGAAAAACGCGCCAGGCCCGCATCGGCTTGCCCAGATGCAGTCCCGCCAGCGCGAGTCCGGCGGCTCCCGCGATCCAACCGACGACCGCCAGGGCCGGGGTCGGGAGATTTAGCCATTGGTCCGCGACCCCGCAGCCAACGGCCATGGGCATCAACGTCAGCAGCGCGACCAGCGGCCAGTGCGGGGGCTGGGGGCGGAGCAACGCAGCGTCGGCCGGGTGCGCGTCGACCGGAGCGGCGCGTTGCGTCACGTAGTGCGTGGTTGGCTGCGTGTACGAGGGGTCGGGCGCGGCCGGGAGGAAATGGCGGGTATCGGCGCGGCCGACGTGAACCTCCACCTTGATGATCTTGATGGCGTGCGTGGGGCAGGCCTGCACGCAGGCGGGGGACTCGCCGGCCCCGAGCCGTTGGTGGCACATGTCGCACTTCCGCACGATGCCGAGCCGCTCGTTGTATTTCGGCACATCGTAGGGGCACTTCAGGATGCAATACTGGCAGCCGATGCACTGGTCATCGAGGTGGCGGACGATGCCGGTAACCGGATCCTTTTCGTACGCCAGGACGGGGCATCCGTTGAGGCAACCAGGGTCCGCGCAGTGGTGGCAGGCGGAGGTGATGGTCTGTTGGTAAGGGGCGGCGCGCGAGCCGCCGACCACCAGCCCGACATCGCGCCAGGCTTCCGTCTCGTCGAGGCCGTTGAGGGAATGGCAGGCCACCACGCAGGCCTTGCAACCGGTGCAGGAATCCAGATCCACCTCGAACGCGTATTGTTCGCCCGGGCCGGGGGCGGTCAGGGGAATCAGCTGCGGGCTGAACGCGGCCCGCAGAACACCCGTCTGGCTCTGGTCATAGGCCCGGCTGGCCGCGACGACCGGGGTCTGCAGCCGGCTCTGCTCGGAGAGCAGTTCGTCCACGAGGGCGAGGAGCGGGGGCTGTTGGCGGGGAGCGACCATTATTTTGAATGGGAGTTATAGGCCCCATGGGTCCTATAAAGAATGGGCCTAGTACACATCGCGGGCGTAGCGCTTCGTGGCCTTGAGGTTTTGCACATACGCGGCCGCGGCTTCCGGGGATTTGCCGCCGGCCTGCTCGATCACCTGGTGCAGGGCGAGGTCGACGTCCTTGGCCATGCGCGAGGCGTCGCCGCAGACGTAGAAGTGGGCGCCGGCCTCGAGCCACGCGTAGAGTTCCCGGGCGTTTTGGAGCATGCGGTGCTGGACATAGATTTTCTCCGCCTGGTCGCGGGAGAAGGCGAGGTCCAGCCGGTTGAGCAGGCCGGAGCTTTGCATGGCGGTGAGTTCATCGCGGTAGAGAAAATCGGCTGCCGCCTTCTGGTCGCCAAAGAACAACCAGTTCTTCCCGCGGGCTCCGGTGGCGCGGCGCTCCTCGAGGAAGGCGCGGAACGGGGCGATGCCGGTGCCGGGTCCGACCATGATCATCGGGACGTTGCCGTCGGCCGGCGGGCGAAAGGCGGTGTTCGGGTGGATGTAGACCCCGATCTTGCCGGAACTCAGGCCGCGCTCGGCGAGGAAGGTGGAGCACACGCCCTTGCGGGCCCGGCCTTCCTTTTCATACCGCACGGCGCCGACGGTCAGATGGACCTGTCCGGGATGGGCTTTCGGCGACGACGAGATCGAATAGAGGCGCGGCTGGAGCTTCTTCAGCCGGCTGACGAATTCGGCGGGAGAGGGTTTGGCTGGTGCGGCGGCGAGGGCGTCGATCACATGGAAGGGTGCGGGGGCCTCGCGGGTGGCGCCGCCGCCGCCGGCCGGCGCGGTGTTCAGGCTCAAGAGGCCCAGCAGTTCGCTGCTGGGTTTGCCGAGATCATAGCATTCGGTGAGAGCGCGGCGGAGCGGGAGCTCGCCGACCGGCGTGGGCACGGCTTCCTCCCCATCACAGCCGAGGGCCGCGAGGATGCCGGCGACCAGGTCCGGACAATTCTGTGGGACCACGCCCAAGGCGTCGCCGGCCTCGTAGGCGAGTCCGGAGCCTTCCAGAGAAAACTCCACATGGTTCACTTCCTTGGCGGAACCCTCACCGTTCAGGTGGCGCACGGTGAGCAAGGCTGCCGGGAAAGGGTTCTTCTTGGAGTAGGTCGCCGCGGTTTCGGAGGCGGGACTCGCTGCGGCGGCCACGAGATCGCTGTTCGCCGCCGCTGTCGAGCCGAACGCCGCGAGCGCGGACTCCTGCCAGCCGGCGAAGGCGGCTTCGTAGTCGAGATCGCAGTCGACCCGGGGGGCGACCCGCGTGGCGCCGAGTTGCTCCAGCCAGCCGTCGAGGTCCTTGCCGCACTGGCAGAACTGGGCGTAGTTGGTGTCACCGAGGGAACAGACGCTGAAGCGGAGAGCGCTGAGCTGGGAGCCGGCGGCCGTGAGGCCGGCGCAGGCGGACTTGAGCGCGGCGTGGAGTGCCTTCGCGTTGTCGGGCGGCTCGCCGTCGCCGTAAGTGCTCGTGATGACGAGCAGGTTCTTCTCCGCCCCCAACTTGGCGAGGTCGGTCTGGGCCATGTCGAGCACGGTGGCGGCAAAACCGCGTTTGCCGGCCTCCTTGGCGACCTTCTTGGCGAGACCTTCGGCGGTCCCGGTTTGGGAGCCGAAGAGGATGGTCAGCGGCTGCAATGCGACGGCGGGCGCGGCGGTCGACGAGGCGGGACTCAGGCCGGGTCCACGGGAGAAGACGCCGGCGAGAAAGCCGTTCAGCCAGGCGCGTTGCTCGGGAGTGAACGGGGCGTTGTCGGGAATGAGGGGAGTGGGAGACACGGGAGGGAATTTATGATTTACGATTTATGATTAATGATGGGAGGTGCAGAGGCCGGGGCGGTCGGTTGCCTTCACGCGAATCGTAGTTCTGGAATCATTAATCATTATTGAGAGAGCATCTCCTGGAGTTCCTTCACGGAGTGACGACGGGTCCATTGCACGAAGGTCTCGCCGGCGGTGTGCCGGTCGCGGTACGTGCGCAAGGTTTTCTCCACCAGGGCAGGGAGTTCGTCGGCGCCGACGCCCCGGAAGATCTCGCGGGCAATGCCTTGCTCCTGGTCCAGGCCGCCGCCGAGGACGAGGTGGTAACCCTCGCGGCCGTCGGCGAGCTTCGTGGCCACGCCACCGATGTCGCCGCAGTAGTGTTGGGCGCAGGAGTGGGCGCATCCCGTGAGGTGCACGTTGACGGGTTGGTCGAGCGGGATGTCGCGCTTGCGAAGATGAGCCATCAGGGCGCGCGCGTGACCCTTGGTGTCGGCGGCCGCGTACTTGCAGCCCTTGTTGCCGGTGCACGCAATGACGCAGCCGGCGGTGGCGTGCGCGGCGGTAAAGAACCCCAGGCTCTCGATGGAGCGCACCAGAGTGGCGCAGTAGGCGTCGGGGACGTTTGGGATGATCACGCTCTGCCAGACGGTGAGGCGGAGTTCCCCGGTGCCGTAGTGGTCGGCGAGATCGGCCAGGCGTTGCATCTGTTTCGCGGTCATGCGGCCGACCGGTACGCCGACCCCGACATAGTTGAGTCCGGACTGGGCCTGCTTGTAGACGCCGAGATGGCCGTGCTTGAGCACGGGCCGGCGTGGCTCGGCGCAACCGCGCGGCGCGTACACCAGGGGGAAGGCGAGTTTCTTCTGGCTCTCCTCCAGAAAGCGCGGGAAGCCGCCCCATTTTTCGAGCAGGTATTTCAGGCGCGCCTTCTTGCGGTCGGTACGGTCGCCGTGTTCGCGGAACACCCGCAGCATGGCGGCGGCCACGGGAACGAGCTCGGCGGGCCGGAGCAGGATGCCCGTGTCGCGGGCGAAATCCTTGTGGCCGGTGATGCCGCCGACTTCACAGCGAAAATAGATGCCGGGCACGACGCCGGGGACCGGCGTGTCGGCCAGGGTCTTCTCGGTCACGCGGACGGCGAAGAAGCCGATGTCATTGGTGTCGGCCGCGGCGGAGATGGCGCCGCCGGAGTCAAACGCGATGTTGAACTTGCGCGGCAGGCCATAGAGGTCGCGGTGATTGAGGATGTAGTGGTGCAGTCCGTGCGCGTAGGGCCGCACGTCGATCAGTTCGTCGCGGTCAAATCCGCTTGTCGGCGTGGCGGTGACGTTGCGGATGTTGTCGGCACCGGAGCCGCGGGAGGTGAGGCCCAGCTCCTGCACGCGGGTGAGCACGCGCACGATGGCGCGGGGCTTGAATTCGCGCAGCTGAAGATTGGCGCGCGTGGTGATGTCGGTGGTGCCGTTGCCGCATTCCGTGGCGAGCCCGGCCAGGCCGCGGAGCTGGTGCGAGCTGGTCTCGCCGGCGGGGATGCGCAGGCGCATCATGAAACTGTCCTGGGCCGGCGCGACGTAGAACAGGCCGTGGAACTTGAAGCGGAAGGTGTCGGCCTCGTTGGGGAACTTGTCCGCCTCGGCGTGGGCCACGAGCTTCTCCCAGACATCGAGTCCGTTCTCCTCGTGCTTCCAGCGCTCGGGCTTGGAGAGATCGGCGAGGGGCGTGCCGAAGACGGTCTCCTCTGCCCCTTCGACTCCGCTCAGGGCAGGAGGCGCGGCGAGGTTTCCCGTCGCCGCGGCGCCGGGCGAGCCGGTGAGCTGGCCGCCGGCGGTAGCGCCGACATAGGCATATTGGCCGCTGGCCAGGACGCCGGCCATGAAGCCTTGCAGGTATTCCTTCTGGTCGGGTGAAAAGGAGCCGGAGGCCGGCGAGGGTTGGGTGGAGGGCAGGTTCATTTCCTCAGGTAGATTTGCAGAAGGTTCAGGGCAGCCAGCAGGGCGGCAGCAATCTGCCAGACGAGCAGCGGATTGCGCTCCAGCAGGGGGGTGTCAGGAGCAAAGAAGGGCTCGACCTTGTCGGGGTGGTCGAGGTCGTAGGTCAGTTGCGAATAGTGTTGGTAGCGCTGACCGGTCTCAGCGGCGACGCTGCGAAGCAGCACGGCCTCCAGCCAGTCGGGCAGGGCGGGGTTCAGCCGGGCCGGACGACGGGGCGTGTTGAAGCGCGGGTTTTGAAAGCGCTCGATTTCGCCGTAGGGATAGGTGCGGGTGGCCGCTTCGAACAGGGTGACCCCGATGCCGTAGATCTCCGTGCGCTCGGAGTGAGGCGCGCCCTGGAAGCGTTCCGGTGCGATGTAACTCGCCGTGCCCGCACGCGACGGCGGGGCGAAGAGCGGGGCGATGCTACCGAAGTCCAGCAGCACGAACTCCGCCGCGATACCCCGGCGGCGGACAAGAATGTTCTCGGGCTTCATGTCGCCGTGCACAAGGTCATGGCCGAGGAGGAACTGGGCGGCCGAGGTGAGGAAACGTCCAAGCGCGATGACTTCCTCCGTGACAAGCGGACGTTCCTTCAGGCATTCGCGCAGGGTGGGCGCCTCGATGTATTCCAGGCTGTAGCAGGAAACCGGATCCCCCGGCGGAATCTCCACGCTAGGAAAACAGGAGGACTGCAGGCGCAGGGCCCGGGCGATTTCGGTGCTGAAGAGGGCGCGGATCCGCTCGTCATGCCGGGCGTCGTGCGGCGCGAACTTGAGCACCCGCATGACGCCGTCGCCCTCGCGCCGGGCGAGCCACACGCGGTCATCGGGGTCAAACGAGCGGAGCAAGGTGTGGCCGGCCCACCGCTGGCCGGCTGTGAGTGCCTCCGGCACCACGAGCGCGGGCGCGGCCTCGGCCGCCGTTGGTGTTGCGGTGATATCGATGACCAGGGCGGTGGCGTCGTCCTTGGGTTTAAGGATCGTGCGGACGAGGCTGGTGGCATCGGCTTGGCGCGCGAGCAGTTCGGTCAGCCGATCGGTCGGCAGGGGTCGCGTGACGCCGTCCGTGCAAATCAGCACGCGATCGCCGGCCGCCACGCGCCAGGAGAAAAGGTGCGGGGTGATGTTTGTTTCCAGGCCCAGACCGCGGGTGATGACGTGTGATTGATCCTGGCCGGACAGCGCGTGCCGCTCCGAAAGGGTGCGAAGTTCGCCGTGGCGAAGGAGGAACACCTCGGTGTCCCCGAGATTGACGCCCCACATCATGTCGCCGGAGATCACGACACTGGCGAGGGTGCAGCCGAGCGCGCCCTCGGCGCCATAGCGATACAGCGCCTCCTCGCAGAGCTGGTGGTTGATCTGCTTGGTGAACTCCACGAGCGCGCGATCAACGGACCAACCGGAGGGGCAGGTCTCGAAGTTTTCCATTAGGCGCCGGGTGGCGTTGACGGCGGCCTCACCACCGGCGCGGGCGCTGCCCATGCCATCGGCGACGGCCGCGATGAGGACGCCGCCAAACTCCCGATGCGCGAAGGCATCGTCGGAGCGGGAGCGACCTTCACCGGGTACCGCGCAGGTGGTGACGAGCAGGCTCATGGATCAGATGCGGGCCTGGGCCGTCGCACCCCAGGTGGTCCGCCAGCGCTTCTTTACGAGGAAGAGTCCGCCGAGGGCGACCAGGGCCAGGGAGGCAAAGAAGATGATGCCGCTGGTGTAGCTGCCGGTGTATTCTTTCGAGAGACCGAAGAGCCGTCCGAGGATGAATCCGCCGATGCCGCCACCGCAGCCGACGAGTCCGGTCATCAGGCTGATGTCGCGGGCAAAGCGCTGGGGCAGGAGTTGGAAGACCGAGCCGTTGCACATGCCGAAGGCGCCCGAGGCGATGAAGAAGGCGCCGCCGCAGATCCAGAGATTGTCGAACAGGGCGGCGACGACCATGGCGACAGCCGCGATGCTGTAGAACACGCTGAGCGATTTGATCCCGCCGAGTTTGTCTGCCAGCGCGCCGCCAAACGACCGGCCGATGGCCCCGACGAGGGTGCAGAAGGCCGCCATCTCGCCGGCGTGCACCGGTTTGAGCTGGAACTGGTCGCTGAAGTAGATGGCGAAGGCGGTCGCCAGGCCGACAAAGCCGCCGAAGCTCACGGTGTAAAAGAAGCAGAACCAGTGGGCGTCTTTTTCCCCCAGCAGACGGCCGTAGTCAGACAGTTTCTTCTTCTTGTACTCGCCGGGAGGCTCCTTGGAGAAGATCGCGTAGAGCACGAAGGCGAACACCAACGGGATCAGCGCGGCGCCAAAGACCGCCTGCCAGCCCCAGACGGCCGCGATGCGCGGAGCGGCCAGATGGTCGATGACCACCCCGATGTTACCTGCACCGGCCAGACCCAGCACGACGCCCTGCATGTGCGGCGGGTACCAGCGTCCGGATTGCGGCAGCGCGACGGCGAAACTGGCCCCGGCGAGGCCGAGCGCCACGCCGAGCCAGAGGGCCTCACTGAGGGAGGAGATGCCAAACTTCCACGCGATGGCCAGGCTGGTGATCACGACCAACTGGGCCAGCAGGCCGGTCGTCTTGGTGCCGATGCGATCCACGAGGAGGCTGAGCGCGATCCGCAGGAAGGCGCCGGCGAGGATCGGCGTGGAGACCATCAGGAACTTCTGGTCGGCGCTCAGCTGCAGCGTGGGAGCGATCAGGGCGCCCAACGCTCCCAGGAGCGTCCAGACCATGAAGCTGACGTCGAAATAGAGAAACGACGTGGCCAAAGTGGGCCAGTGGCCGTTGTCACGGAGTGCGCGCCACTTCATGAGCGATCGGCCCCGTGGCCGGGTTGGCTGGTGGCGGGAATGGCCATCCGGGTGAGAGGGAGAAGGTGCAAGGACATGCACCCCCTCTTAGCGCGCCACATGCCACCGACGGGTCGTTTACGAATTAGCCGGCCTGAAAGAATTCATGCCATCCATGAAAACCGCTCATGAAAGAAGATCGGCCATGAAACTAGTTATGTCATGGCCGATCGGGAGATGCATGATTCTACAGGTTTACGGTCAGTTGGAGGTACACGTAGTTGGCGTTCTTTGAACCCACGGCGGCCAGAGACTGTTTGATGTAACCTCCGCGGTAGTAGCGGGCCACACCGGCTTCAATCTGGGCGTAGGGGCGGAAGGTCCAGCCGGCGATCAGGTCGATCTCGGTGCCCAGGGACTTGCCATAGGCAGGATTGATGCGAAAGCCGCCACCGCTCCCGACGGCCGCCCCGGTGAAGTTGCGCGGAACGCCCGCGACGTTGTACCAGAAGTCCGTGGTCTGATCGAGGCGCTGGAAATGCATCTCGGCGGCAAGCGAGATGTTGGCGCGGGGCTTGGCTGAGAACACCAGACGCAGGTCGTTGAGATTCTGCAGGCTGTTCAGGTCCATGTAGCCGTAGTGGAGGTGGGTCGTCGCGAAGAGATTCTGGAAGGTCTGGCTGGTGCCGTCCGCGGAGCTCTTGTCACCGGAAGCATAGCTGTAGAGGACACCGAGGCGCGGCTGCCAGGGATGTTCGGTCCAGGTGTAGCCACCCTGCAGCACGAGCGCATAGGCGTCCTGCTTGAGCCGGGGCGCGGCGAGGGCGGCGGCGACAGTGGTGGCGGGGAAGACGGCCGTGCGGTTGCCAAACTGGTGCATGGCCTCGACGCCGTAGTCCCAGGCGCCGTAGGCGAGCGGCTTGGACCTGATCCTCAGACCGGCGGTGTAGAGGTCCTGCGCACCGGGAAAGCGGAAGGGCGCGGCCACGCCGGTCCAGTTGTCGGTGACGATGCCCCGCTCGACATTGCGGGCGAACAGGTAGGCCTCGACGATCTCGTTCTTGGCCAGCGTGGGGAAATTGAAGTAGGCGCCGGAGAAGTGATCCTGAGAATTGGATTTGTTCAGGTTCTTGTGGTCATTGTACACGAGTCCGCCGGTGAAGACGTCGACCCCGAAGAGGGCATTCTGCCAGCGCACCTTGAGGGCATCAAAGGTGCGGGCGTTGTTGTTCCAGCGGAAGTGTCCGACGAGGCGCTGGTCGCCATAGACGAGTTCCTGCCGGCCGAGCTTCACGGAAAGGGGGAATTCCTTGTGGTTGCCGAAAAAGAGATAGGCCTGGTGCACGTCGAGCGGGCCGTCGCGCTCGGCCAGACCCTGGCCGGCGGCGGTCGCGACGAAGCGCTCATCCGCCAGCGAATAACTGGAGCGACCCTCCACGAGGAAGTTCCACATCCTCGCGGTATAGCCGACGCGCGGCATGATGCGCGTCAGGCTGTAATGGTTGTTGTTGTCGTCCTGGATTCGCTTGGAGAAATCCCAGTTCGAACCGGCCTTGTTGAAGCCGGCGTCGTCCTTGCTCTCGTAGCGGTAGCGGACGTTTACGCCGATGTCCCAGGCGCTCAGGTAGACATCGGAGGCCCGGAGTTTTTCGTTGATGAAGCCCGGAAAAGGTCGGGCCGGTGGCGGGGGCGTGTACTGGGCGCGGAGCGCCGGGATGACGGAGCCAGCAAGCGCGAGGAGCGCTGCGAGACGGGTGACGGTGTTCATGGTGTGAGTTTGTTCAGTGCGGGGAAAGATCAGACTGGGGTGAGGGCACTAAGAAAGCGGGAGAGGCGGGAGCCGCCGGGGCCCTTGCGCGGGGGCGGGGTGGCGACGGTCGGGGAGGGACGGGCCGGGCGGTGATGCGAGCGTTCCTCGAGGAAGCCGATCAATTCCTCCCGGAGGCGGTAGTATTCCGGATCCTCCAGCAACTGTTTGCGGGAGCGGGGGCGGGGAAACTTGATCTCGAGAATCTCGCCGACCGTGGCGGCCGGGCCGCTGGTCATCATGACCACGCGGTCCGACAAAAAGAGCGCCTCGTCCACGTCATGCGTGACCATGAGAGCCGTCTTGCGGTCTTTCTGCCAGAGATCGATGAGCACCTGCTGCAACTCGGCGCGGGTGAGCGAGTCGAGCATGCCGAAGGGTTCGTCGAGCAGAAGCATCTTGGGTGAGAGGGCAAAGGCGCGGGCAATGCCGCAGCGCTGGCGCATGCCCTGCGAAAGTTCGGCGGGCTTCTTGTGCATGGCGTCACCGAGGCCGACGACCGTCAGGTAGTACTCCACAATCTGGCGGCGTTCCTGGGCATCGGCCGTGTAGTAGACCTGCTCGACCCCCAGCATCACGTTCTCGTACGCGGTGAGCCAGGGCAGGAGGCAGGGGGCTTGGAAGACGACGCCGCGATCCGGGCCGGCGCCGGTGACTTCCTTGCCGGCGAGGACGATGCCGCCTTGGGAAACCTCCGACAGACCGGCGATCATGGCCAACACGGTCGATTTGCCGCAGCCGGAATGGCCGATGAGGGTGATGAACTCGCCCTTGCGAATGCGCAGGTCAAAGTTCTCGACGATGACAGCCGGACCCTTGGGTGTGTCGTAGATTTTACCGAGCTGGGAGATTTCGAGGAAGGAGGACATCGTGATAGTGAGCAGTGAGCGGTGAGCAGTGAGCAGGGGGTGGTGAGCGGGGCGGGGGTTACTCGCTGGTGGAGATGGCGATTTGTTCCTCCTTCAACTCGCTCGGGCGGAGGGGGCGGCGGTTGACGCGGGGGAGATCGAGGTTTTCGGGCAGGATGTCGGGGAGAATCAGCTTCTGGCGGACGGTTGCTTTGCGGCGCTCGCTGTAACCGAGCAGTTCATTGGTGATGAGGGCGCGCAGCCGTTTGAACTCAGGGTCGTGGTTGAGCGCCTTGCGGTCGCGCGGCCGGTCCAGGGAGACAGGGAATGAAGGCCCAAGCGTGGCGCCGGGTCCGATAGTCAGCGGGATGATGCGGTCGGCGAGCAGCAAGGCCTCGTCCACGTCGTTGGTGATGAGGACGACGGTCTTCTTGTCCTTCTCCCAGATGCGCTCGAACTCGTCTTGCAGCGTGGCGCGCGTGAGGGCGTCGAGGGCGGAGAGCGGTTCGTCGAGCAGGAGGATCTGCGGATCCATCGCGAGGGCGCGCGCGACGGACACGCGCTGGCGCATGCCGCCGGAGAGTTCGCGGGGAAACTTGTCGCGGGCCGGCGTGAGGTTGACGGTGGCGATGGCGGCCGCGACGAGCTGCCGGCGCTTTTCGGGCGAGTGGTTGGGGAAGACCTGGTCGACGGCGATGGCGATGTTTTCCGTGACGGTGAGCCAGGGCAGCAGCGAGTAGTTCTGGAACACGATGCCGCGGTCGGGACCGGGCGAGGTGATCTCGAGGTCGTTGAGCTTGACCGTGCCGGCGTCGGGCCGTGTGAGCCCCGCGATGAGCGAGATGAGCGTGGTCTTGCCCGAGCCCGAGTAGCCCACGATGGCGACAAACTCGCCCCGCTCGATCTGCAGGTTGACATTGCTGAGCACCGGCGCCCCGCCGAAGCCCTTGGATACGTTGGTGAGTTCGAGGAAAGACACGGAAAAATTACGATTAATGATTAATGATCAATGATTGTGCCGGGCAGCCTGGAAGGTATGGATTCCAACGACCTGAAGGAGAGAACGATGGAGTTTGCCGTACGCGTCTTGCGCATGGTGGACCAAATGCCCACGACGATCGCCGGCCAGACAGTGGCGCGACAAGTTGCCCGCAGCGGCACCTCGGTTGCCGCAAATTATCGGGCGGCATTGCGCTGCAAATCGCGCGCGGATTTCATCAACAAGATATCCATTGTGCTGGAGGAGGCCGACGAGACCGAATTCTGGGTTGAGCTTTCTGCGCGAACGAAATTGCTGCCCGAGCGAAAGCTCGCAGCCCTCCGCGATGAAGCGGAGCAACTGAGCAAGATATTCAATGCCACGCGGCGAACCGCGAAAAATCATTAATCGTGAATCATTAATCATAAATGCCTCAGACGCTCTTGAACCGTCTCTCCAGCATGCTCATCAGACGGTCGAGGACGAAGCCCACGAGGCCGATGGTGATGATCGAGAGGATGATGTGCTCGTAGATGAGCGCGTTGTATTCCTGCCAGAGGAAGCCGCCGGCGCCGGGGCGGCCGGTGAGCATCTCGGCGGCGACGATGGCGAGCCAGGCGATGCCGAGCGACAGCCGGAAGCCGGTGAACATGTAGGGCAGCGTCGCCGGGATGAGGATCTTGGTGAGCGTCTTCCAGCGGGACAGCTTCATGACGCGACCGACGTTGAGGAAATCCTGGGGCACCGCGCGCACGCCGACCGCGGTGTTGAGGACGGTCGGCCACATGGCGCAGATGGCGATGGTGAAGAGGGCGCCGTAGGTGCCCGCCTCCTTGCCGGCGTTCATGAAGAGCACGAGCCCCAGTGGCAGCCAGGCCAGCGGCGAGACGGGACGCAGGATCTGGATGATCGGGTCGAAGATCTTGGTGAAGGTCTTGGACAGGCCGAGGCAGAAGCCGATCGGCGTGCCGACGATCAGCGCGATGGCGTAACCCTGCGCGACCAGGATCAGCGAGTACCAGGTGAATCGCAGGATGCCCTGGTCCATCTCTCCGCGCTTGGCGAAGGGGGACAGGACGTATTCACGGCTGGCCTCCCAGGTCTTGCTCGGGGAAGGCAGGTTGGAGGCCCAGGTCGAGCTGGAGATGGCCCAGAGCGCGAGCACGACGGCGAAGCCGACGAGCGGGAGCAGCAGCCAGTCGAGTTTGAAGGTTTTCATGAGGGATGGCGGTCGAGGTTTTCCGCGTGCGTGGCCGCGGCGGAGAGGAAGGCGATGGCGAATGACAGGAGGGGCGAGAGGATGGATTTGGTGATGACGGCGGGGGTGATTTCCCCGCGGAGCCAGTGATCGCCCTGGTTGAGCGACACCTGGATGAAACCGACCACGAGCCCGAGCCTGGCCGCGCGGGTCCAGACCGCTGGTTGGCGGCAAGCCCGCCAGAACTGCGGGCGCGTGGAGTTGTTCATGGGATCAGCCCTTGAGATTCTTCACCGCGAACGAGGTGGCATAGGCCTCCGGATTGGCGGGATCAAAGGTGATGCCGTCGAAGAGGGTCTCGGAGGAATGGTCGGCCCCGCCGTGCGTGTAGCCGATCTCCTTCATGGCCTCCTCGTAGATGTCGGCCCGCATGACGCGCTTGGCGATGCCGTCGTAGTCGGGCGTGCCGGTGACCATGCCCCAGCGCCGGTATTGGGACATGAACCACTTGGCGTACTTGGCCTGCGGGTAATTGCAGTTCCGCTTGCTGAAGTGCATGGCGTACTCGTCCTCCTTCTTCCGGCCGTCACCGTAGTCATAGTGACCCTGCAGGCGGCCGAGGATGATTTCCTTCTGGCAGTTGATGTAGGTCGCCTTGGAGACGATGTCGCATTGCTCCGGGCGGTTGTCCAGGTTGTCCAGCCAGACGCTGGCCTCGTGCAGGGCCTTGAGGACCGCCTTGACGGTCTTCGGGTTCCTGAGGGCGAACTCTTCGGTGAAGGCGCAAACTTTTTCCGGGTGGTCCTTCCACATGTCCTGGGTGGAGACGGAGGTGAAGCCGATGCCGTCCGCGATGGCGCGGGCGTTCCACGGCTCCCCGACGCAGAAGCCGTCCATCTTGCCGATCTTCATGTTGGCGACCATCTGGGCCGGCGGCACGACGATGAGGTTGATGTCCTTGTCGGGATTGATGCCGCCGGCGGCGAGGTAGTAGCGCATCCACATGGCGTGGGTGCCGGGCGGGAAAGTCTGCGCGAAGGTGAGCGGTTCGCCGAGCTTGTTGGCCTGGTCGACGAAGGGCTTGATGGCCTTGGGGTCGGCGGCAACCTTGCCCTTCCACTCGCTCTTGAGGGAGATGGCCTGGCCGTTGCGGTTCATCATCCACGGAATGACCATCGGCTTCTTGGGCGAGCCCGCCAGTCCCATGGTCGAGGCGAGCGGCATGCCGATGAGCATGTGCGTGGCCTGAATCGAGCCGGTGGAAAGGCTGTCGCGGATCGCGGCCCAGTTGGCGCCCTTGGTCACGGTCGAGTTGATGCCGTACTTCTTGAACAGGCCCTTTTCGTGCGCGATGACAATGGGTGAACAATCCGTGAGGGCGATCATACCGAAGTTCAGATTCGGCTCTTCCGGGGCGTCCGACGTGGAGCCGGCGGTGGCGGCCCAGCTCTTCGAGCCGAGGGCGGCCCAGAGTGCGGCGGCGCCGGTCAGCTTGGCGCCATCGGTGATGAATTTGCGGCGATTAAGCAGAGACGCAGGCTCCGCGGGTGTGCGTGGTTGGTGGTGTTGCATGTGGGTCAAGGTTGGCGGTGGCTTCGCGGTACAGGTTTTCGCGAAAGAGGCGGACGGGCAGGCCGGGCTGCAGCGCGGAGCGCGGGACAATGCCGGCCGCAACCAACTCATGCTGGAGCTGGGTCGCGCGCTCGGCGGTGGGGGCGTTGGCATCGCCGCGGCTGAACACGTGGAAATCGGGCACGGACTCGACGGCGTCCGGGCGGGTGGAGAAGTTTCCCAGCAGGGAAGGTGCGATGACGCTGGCGGGCAGGTCCAGGTAAGAGGGCGCCGAGAGGATCTCGGCCAACTCGGCCCGGTTTCCGGTTTCGTCGCACCAACGGGCGGCCTGGGTCAGTGCGGCGATAAGTCGGGCGTGGACGGGCTCGTGGCGCTCGGCGAAACCCTGGCGGACCATCAGGACTTTCTCAACATGACCGGGGGCGAGGGCCGAGCTCCAGGCCGGACACCAGCCCTGGCCCTGTTGCAAGGCGAGGGTGTTCCAGGGTTCACCGGCACAGTAGCCATCGAGGGTGCGCGCCGTGAGGTTGCGGAACATCTGGGCCGGCGGCACCACGGCGATGCGGACATCGCGCTCCGGGTCCAGCCGCGCGGCCTTCAGCCACTGCAGCAGCAGGACGTGGTGCATCGAATGCGGGAACACGATGCCGAAGGTGAGTTTGTTTTCGCCGCGCCGGCGGAGTGCTTCCTCGCGCAGCGAGGCGGTGTCGCGCACACCGGAATCCCACAGGCGCTGGGACAGCGTGATCGCGTTGCCGTGCAGGTTAAAGATGAAGCCGGTGCAGACATCCGCCGGTCCGCAGCCGAGACCCAGTTGGGCAGCCCAGAGCATCGGGGCCGGGGCGTGGGCGCCGTCGAGCTCGCCGTAGATGACCTTGTCCCGGATGGTCGCCCAGCCGACTTCGCGGCAGAGTTCAACCTGCAGGCCCTGGGCGGCGAACCAGCCGAGTTCCTTGGCCACGATCAGCGGGGCGGCATCGGTCAGGGCGAGAAACCCCAGGCGAAGGGGGCGCGTTTTGGTCGCATTGGTGGAAGGGCGCGAAGTGCTCATGGTATGCCCTTGTTCAGCGCGTCACATGCCATCGCGCGGAATTGGCCTGATTACTGCTATTAAAGAATTCATGGGTTTAATGAGACTGATTCATGCGATCGCCATTGCCGCACCATCATGAAGAACAACTTCTTTGATACGCGTCAGTTAACCGCGTTCGCGGCCCTCGCGCGGCTGGGCAGCTTCACCCGGGCGGCCCAGGAGTTGTGTCTGACCCAGAGTGCGATCAGCCATGCCATCAAGGCGTTGGAGGATCAGGCAGGCTGCCGGCTCTTTGAGCGGGCGGGCCGGCGCGTGTCACTCACGCAGTCGGGCGAACAGATGCTGCGCCACGTGGACAAGATCCTCGGCGAGATGAAGGCGGCGCGGCGCGGGCTCGATGAACTTTCCCGCTGGGGCCACGGGCGGTTGCGGCTGGGGGCGAGCACCACCGCCTGCCAGTACATTTTGCCGACCGTGTTGCGCGAATTCAAACAGAGCTTCCCCAAATGCGTCATCTCCATCGATCCGGGTGACCATGCTCGGCAGATGGAGCAGCTATTGGATAACAGCATCGATCTCGCGATCATGCTGGAGCCCGTGGGCCAAAAGGAGCTGGCCTTTGTGCCGTTGTTTGCCGACGAGCTGCGCTTTTTGGTGGCGCCCGGTCATGCGTGGGCGAAGAGCGGCCGGGTGCAGCGCGAGACCTTCAATGAGGAAACGTTGATCGTGTACAATCACACGAGCTACACGTTCCGTCTGCTGGAGGAGTATCTGCGGGAGGAGGACATGCCGTTGAACAACATCCTCGAACTCGGCAGCATGGAAGCCATCAAGGAACTGGTGAAGATCGGTCTCGGGGTGGGCGTGCTCGCGCCCTGGGTGGCGGTGAACGAGATCACCTCCGGCGCGTTGGTGTCGCTGCCGCTCGGCAAGCGCAAGCTGCGCCGCCAGTGGGGCGTGGGGTATCTGAAGGGTCGCCGCCTGTCCCTGGGGGAGGAAACCTTCGTCGGTCTGTGTCAGTCGGTGACGCAGGAACTCACCGTGCGGGGCACTGCCGCGGTGGCGTGAAACCAGACTTTGGTTTTTGGCATGAAAAAACCCGCGCCAGGACGGCGCGGGTTCGGGATTGGGCGTGAGGCGGAACTCAGGCCTTGGCGACGATCGTGATGCTCTCGACCGCGACGCGCTCGATCGGCGTGCTCTTCTCGCCACCGGCGGCCTTCGTCGGGACATTGGCAATGCGCTCAAGGACATCGAGGCCTTCCGTGAGCTGGCCGAACGCCGTGTACTGGCGGTCCAGGAACTTGGCATCGCCGTGACAGATGAAGAACTGGGAGCCGGCAGAGTCGGGGTGGGAGGAGCGCGCCATCGAAAGCACGCCGCGCACGTGGGACTTGGCGTTGAACTCGGCCTTGATCTTGTAGCCGGGACCACCGGTGCCGGGCATGCCGGTCTCGCCGGCCTTGGTGTTCGGACAGCCGCCCTGGATCATGAAATCCTTGATGATCCGGTGAAAGGCCGTGCCATTGTAGAAGCCTTCGCGCGCGAGTTTCTTGAAATTCTCGACGGTCTTGGGCGCCACATCGGGCCAGAAGTTGATAGTCATCTCGCCATAGCTGGTTTTCACCACAGCGACTTCATTGATAGGGGGATTGGTACTCATGAATCTGTCATAAGAACCCGGGTCGACAGGCTCCCGCAAGGAAAAATCGGCCAGTCGGCACGAACCCGCCGGGCTTGAGGACAATAGTTGCCCAAATGTTTCGGGCGTCGGGAGCCTGCGCACGCAACCTGCTTGCTGCCGGCCGTATGCTCCTGCCTCAGGCCCAGTCCACCATGTCAGCCAACGCTGCGTCCGCCTCGGCGGCGTCCCGTTCCCGGGTGCCGGGCGTTCCGCCCGCAGCCACCACGGAATCGTCGAGACCCCGGGCGGATGATCGGCAGTTGGAGGCGATGGCCTTGTCGGCTGTCCGTCTCGCGGCGCTGGGTCCGCAACTCGCCACCCTCGCGATCCGCATGGAGGAACAGGCCGACTCGCAGGCCCGCCAGGCTGAGCGGATCGCGGGTACCACGCGTGAACTGACGACGTTGCTGGGCGCCGTGGTCGGCCGGTTGCAGTCCGCTTCGGGCAAGGTGCACGATGTCATGGGCGAGATCGCCCGCATCGCGGACCAGACCCGCATCCTGTCGATCAACGCCAGCATCGAGGCCGCCCGCGCGGGCGAGCAGGGTCGCGCCTTCAACGTGGTCGCGCGCGAGGTGCAGGAACTGGCGGACCAGACCCGCCGATCGACCCAGCAAATCGAGACCCGGGTCAAGGCGATCCAAGGCAGTGTCAGTGAGGTCGCCGCTTCGGTGGCTCCGACGAACCCGGCGGATGCACAATCCTCGGCGGTGACGGTGCAGGGAGTGAACGCGCAGATCGAGGTCATGGCGGGCACGGCGGAAGGCCAGCGGGCGGGCGCGCGTTCGTTGCGAACGCTCGGTGAACAGGTCAACACGCTCACGCAGGAACTCTTGCTCGCGGTCGGCACCTTCCGGCTCACCGCCCACGCCCGGGCCCGGCAGGACGTTCGGCTCATGCTGAAGGATCTGTTGCTGGTCGCCGGCGAAGTGCGCCGGCTGGAGCAGGTGCTCTTGGGTTGCCTGCAAGGGTTCCCCGGTTTCGAACTGTTCTACGTGACGGACGCCACGGGCCGGCAGGTAACCGGCAATATCGGCCGGCAGCAGGCCGGGGGTGGCGTGGATGATTCGGCCCGGGGGAAATCGTGGCGTGACCGGCCCTGGTTCCAGGATGCGGTCAGGCAGCCCGGCGAGGTGGTGGTATCCGACATCTACCGCTCGAAGGCCACCGGGGATTATTGCTTCACGATCTCGACGCTGCTCGTTGACGCGGACGGGCGGACGTTCGGGGTCCTGGGCGCCGACGTGAATTTCTTGAAGCTCCTGTCGGCCGATTCGCAGGCCTGATACCAATTTCCCGGCGGGGCTGCTGGGTGGGCGGACAATTTGGCTGGCGCGGGCATTCTGCGCAACGCAGTCGGTAGCGCCTGTCCAAAGCGGGTCGGCGACCGCGACTGAACCCGGCCCTCTTTCAAGAGGGGATTTCCGGACCATTTGATTGGGTCCCCTCTAGGAAGAGGGGTGTCGCGAAGCGACTGGGTGTGTCAGGCTGGTACGCGAACCTGAATAGTGTGACGTTTGGGAAGGTGGCGCCGCTGCGCGCTCGGTTCACGGGCGGCTTGCCAGCGGCACCGGCGCGGCCAAGCGTGCGGCCTGCCCATGCGTTTTGTTGCCGCCACCCTGCAGGACTTTCGGAATCTGCCGCTCGTCGAGGTCTCCCTCACCGGACGCCGGACCTTTTTGCATGGCAGCAACGCCCAGGGTAAGACCAATTTTTTGGAAGCGCTCGGCTACGTGACGGCCCTGCGGTCGTTTCGTGCGGCGGAAACCCGCGCCCTGATCGGGCTGGGGCGTCCGCAGGCCGGCATGGCATTCCGCATCGAGCACGAACGGTTCGGCGAAAGCCGCGTGATGGTCACGCTCAAGCCCGCGGGCCGCGAGGTGATGTGGGAACAGGGCAAAGTCACCCGGCTGGGAGATTTCATCGGCCGGTTTCCGACGGTGGTGTTTTCCTCGCACGACAACCAGTTCCTGCGCGGCGCGCCGGCGTTGCGGCGCCGCTGGCTCGACCTGACCTTGGCCGCGATGGACCCGGCCTATCTGACGGCATTGCAAAGCTGCACACGCGCGGTGGCGGAACGCAACATCCTGCTGAAACAGGGCGGCCGCGACGGTGGTTCAATCGAGGCGTTCGAGCATGAATTGTCCGGACACGCCGTGACGCTGGTGGCGAAACGCACGGCGGGGATCGCGGAGCTGAGCACCGCCTTTCGCGAGGCTCACCGGGGACTCGTGCCGGATTCGGAAACCGCCGGCCTCATCTATGCGCCGGACAGTGCCGCCGCCACCCGCGAGGAATTTGCCGCCCTGCTGGCCAAGAGCCGGCCGCGAGACACGTTGCTGAAATCGACCGAGCGCGGACCTCATCGGGATGACCTTGATATCCTGCTGAATGGCCGCCCCGCCCGGCAGTTCGCCTCCGAGGGCCAGCAGCGTTGCCTCGTGATCGCCTTGCGCCTCGCCCAGGCCGCCTACTTTAAGGCGAAGGGCGGCGTCACCCCGGTGTTGCTGTGTGACGATGTGTTGGGCGAATTGGATCCCGTGCGGCGGGAGCGCTTCTGGGCCTCGCTCGAAGACGATCCGCAGGTGATCGCGACCGGGACGAGCCTGCCGGCGGATGCCGGAGCGTGGCAGGTGCTTGAGGTCGAGAGTGGTGTCGTCCGCGCGCGGGCTTCTTGAAAAGAGACTCCAAATCACAAGTTTCAGACGCCAAAGAAAACAGCCCATGCTCAAAATCAGAAATCTGAAAAGCATGACATTCGAGACGCGTGGCATCTTCAAGGTCTTGAATTCATCCAGGGGCTGGCCTTTGGCCTGGGGAGTTTCGCGCTCATGAATTTTGAACCTTGGCAATGGGTGCTCCTTTATGGCGCTGCCCTGATCTCGGGCTTTTCGAAGACCGGCATTCCGGGGATTTCCATTCTGTCGGTGAGCATATTCACGGTCCTGCTGCCGGCCCGGCAGGCCACGGGCGTGGTGCTGCCGCTGTTGATCTTTGCCGATCTCTTCGCCTACGTCATTTATCGCAAGAATCTCGAATGGAGCCGGGTGGGGCGGCTGTTGCCCTGGGCGCTGGGCGGATTGTTGTTGGGTTGGCTGGCCCTCGGCCGGGTGACGGACCACGGCGCGGCTCGTCTGATTGGTGGGATCATCGCCCTGATGCTGGGCCTACATGTGTGGCGGCGCTGGAAGAATCCGGCGGACCTCGCGGCGCACGCGCCGGTGTGGTTTGGCCCGGTGATGGGCGTCTTTGCAGGACTGACGACGATGGTGGCCAACGCCGCTGGTCCGGTCATGACGCTCTACCTGTTGGCCATGCGATTGCCCAAGCTGGAGTTCCTGGGCACGGGCGCGGCGTTTTTCCTGCTCATCAATTGGATCAAGGTTCCCTTCATCGCCCAGCTGGGCCTGATCAACCCGGCGAGTCTCATGCTCAATCTCTGGTTGTTGCCCGCCGTCGCGCTCGGGGCCTTGCTGGGGAGGCCCATCGTCGAACGGGTGAATCAGCGCTTTTTTGAAAATGCCGCTTTGGTCATGGCGGCCTTGGCGACGGTTAAGTTGTTGCTGGTCTGATGTCCCGGCCATGCATCAGGGTAATTCCCCACCAGGAGGCACGTGGCGATTCAGCTTACTTGGGGCTTATTTGGACCGATAATGGTGCAAGTGTATGAGAAAAAGAACCTAGCGAGTTACCAAGATTATGTATTTGAAATTAGGTAAAACACCCTAGATCATCTCAGCAGTGAAATCCCTTTCCGCCCGCTCCTTTCCTCTGTTCCTGATTCTCCTGAGTCTGGCACTGGCGGGCGTGTGTCGGGCTGGATCCGCCACGGGCATCTTTAATTTGTACTACACGGGCGTCGATGATTCGGGCGCGGTGCTCGGGAATGCGGCGCAGGACTCGCATTGGAAGGTCAGTTATGCGCGAGTGGGTGGCACGGTCTACACCGGCAACAGCACTTACACCGGTACGTCGTATGTGGTGAGCAGCAATTTTATCGACGGCGCCTGGGTCCAGAACAGCACGACCTCGCGCTGGATCACGGCACCGGGCGCCAAGACTTCCGCCACTGGCACCACGAACACCGGCGGTGATTACCTGCCCGGCAACGGCACGACGGGCACCAACAGTGCCTACTACGTCTACCAACTCGCTTTCTATATCGGTGGCACCGGCACCGGCACGGTCACCAACCAGGTTTCGATCTCCCTCACCATTGCGGCCGACGACCAGTACTCGGTCTACGTGAATCCGGCGTCGGGTCCGACCGTCAACAACTCCGGCGTCATCAACACCGGAGGGACCGCTGCGTCCGGTTCCCGTACGAGCGCCTGGAACAACACGACGTCACTGACTCTCCAGAATTTCGGGCCGGCGGCCAATGCGGACTTTGTGATCGGCACCAACTACCTCTACATCGTGGTGGCCAACACCAACAGCCAGACCAACAATTCCAATTCCAACAGCGTAAACCCCAGTGGTCTGCTGGTCTATCAGGTTGGCAATGCGCTCATGATCGATGGACAGGTCGTCCCGGAGGTTGGCACGATTCTGCCGGTTGTGGCGGCGCTCGGCATGTTTGGTTTGCGGCGCTTCCGCCGGCGGGATCGCTCGGCCAAGGTCTGACCAAAATTGTCTGCTTGGCGTAGCCAGGCGATCGAGCGTGTGGGAGCGAGCATGCTCGCGACATTTTCCACAAACAGTCGGGAGCAAGCTTCCTCCCACAAGGGGCTCAGCGCAAGCCGACCAATTTCCGGGTAGCCCACAACGCCCATAGCGGTTTGCAGAGCTCGGCCGGTGAATCGTCGGCCGCGGACTACTTGCCGAGATATTGCTGAATCAAAGCCACCTCGGCCAACGTGAGCGTCTCGGGCGGCAATTTTTCGAGCAGCGCCTGCGCCTCGGATTGCCGATCAGCGCGGGCGAGAGCCATGCCATACGCAAAGCCGAGGGCCGGGTCGCGCTTCGCCTCGTCGGCCCGGGCTTTGAGGAGGGTGAGGGCCTCGGGCGTGCGCCCGTCTTGCGTGAGTACGAAAGCATAGGTGGCCTGAAAAATCCGGTTGGTCGGATCTTGGTCGAGGTTTTCCCGGGCAATCCGCGCGGCCGCGCGCTGTTCCCGTCCGGTGAGCGTGGCGAAGAACGCGAAGTTATTGCCGATGGCGCGGTCGTCGGGACGCAGTGAATGTAGACGGCGAAAAACGCGATACTGGCCCTCGGCATCGCGTTGCACCTGGAAATGACGGGCGAGGGAGCCGAGCGCATCAATCGCGAGCTGGCCTTCCTGTTCGGACACTTTCCACCAGAGGGCGAGGGCGGCGTCGGCCTGGCCCCACGCGTACAGCGAGGAACCGGCGAAGAGTCCGTGGGTGCCGTTGACCTGGGCCCGGCTCAGCAGACTGCGCTGCAGTTCGTCGGCCCGTGCGCCGTCCTCCAACTGGCGGGCGGCGAGGAGGCCATAGACCCAGCGGAGGAAATCAGTGTTCGTGCCCCAGTCCCCCGTCTCCGTCCAGCGCTTGAGCGCGGACCAGTCACCCGCGAGGCGGAGTGACTCCGCGCCGGCGGCGATGAGCGGCGGCCGGTGCTGCGCATCCTCCGGCAGCGTGCGCAGCCAGCGCAGCGCCTCCGCGCTGCGGCCGATCTGATTCAACCAGCTGAGCAGTTGCGCGGCGGCCGCCGGGCTGGCGGCATGGTCGCGCTGCAATTCCTCCAACATGGCGGCAAACCGGACTTCATCGGCGGTCGCCAATGCCTGCAGGCATTGTTGCATGTCGGCATTCGTGCGCTCGGGATTGCGGCGCAGCGCTTCCGCCCATTGCACCTGCGCGGACCGGTCCTGGCGCAGCAGGGCGTCCTGCAACAAAGTGCGCAAGGCCGTCGCGCCCCACTCGGCGTCGGCCGACCACTTGCGCAGCAGGTCGAGTCCTCGCTGGCGTTCCGTTGCCTCGGTGGACTGCAACAGGACGAGGGCCAGCGGGACCTCGTTCACGGCGAGCGGGCCTTCCAATTTGAGCGCCTGCTCGAAGTAATCCCGGGCGGGCGTCAGCCGGTACTGGCGACGCGCCATCTCGCCGAGGAGGCGCTGGGCAAAACCGGATTGGGCGAGTTGAGCGGCGGGGATGCGAGCCAGGGCGGCCTCGGCCTCCGGCAGCTTCTCGGCCATCACCGCGGCCGAGGCGAGGTTGAGCAGCAGGGCCGGGTCGGTCGGCGCCAGCTCGGATGCCCGGTGGGCGTAGAGCAGGGCCTTGTCGAATTGGCGGCCGCGTCGCGCGAGCTCGGCCGCGATCGTCCAGGGCTCCGGCCGGGTGGGGGCGATCTGGGCTGCCTTCTCCGCCGCCTCGGCGGCATAGCGGAGCTGACCGGCGTCGAGCCATTTCTGGGCAACCCGGATGGCCGATTCGCGGGCCCACCACGGATAGGCCCAGTACCAGGTGGCGCCGGCGATAAGGAGTCCGGCCACCGCGCCATACAGCGCGATGCGCCGGCCGCGACTGGCTTCAAAATAATCCAACACCCGCCACCACAGGTCCCTCAGGTGAAAGGCCTCGGCCTGCTGCCAACGCCGTTTCCAGCGCGAAGGCATCGGGGGCGTGCTTCGCTCGGAGGGGTCTGGTCGGCGGCCTGACTTCATGGGTTGGCCGAGTGTGCAGGAGACGCCGGGGTGGGAACAAGCATGGAACACAGCCCCGCCGGCAACATTCCGCTTCTTCTTTGCCGCTGATCCTGTATGCCGGGGGCAGACCATGGCGCGACTCTCCGTCAGACAACTTTGGAAATCCCGCATCGAGGGAGGCATGAAACCGCAGACGACCTGGGCCGAGGCGCCGTCGCTGCAACGGCCGGCGTTCAACGGCCGGGTGCTGGGCGTCGATCCCAGTCTGCGCGGCACGGGTCTGGCCCTCATTGAGTTCGTGCCGGGACGCCAGCCGGTGTTGCTCCGCTGTCAGACGGTCAAGGTGCCCGCCCGGTTTGCGATGCCGCATTGCCTCGCGGAGATCCACCGGGCGGTGACGGCGTTCATGTCCGATTTTGCCCCGCGGCATGTGGCGCTGGAACAGACGATCTTCGTGCAGAATTTTCAGACCGCGCAGATCCTGGGCGCGGCGCGCGGTGCGGCGATGGCGGCGGCGGCGCTCCCTGGGGCGGAGATTTTCGAGTATGCCCCGCTGCGGGTGAAGCAGGCCGTGGTCGGGGCCGGCCGCGCCAGCAAGGAGCAGATGGCCCGCACGGTGATGGCCATGCTGGGTCACGGTCGCACGCTGGCCTTCGACGAGGCCGACGCCGCCGGCGTGGCCCTCTGCCATGCCATGACCTGGCGGGGTTGAGCGGCCAGCAAGTCCGGGTGCACGCTCCGACCGGAGTCAGCCTTTTCCGTCCGCTGCCAACTGCCGTCCGCTGTTGCCGCTGATCTCGTTCAGAACATCCAACCACTGGGTGGCTTCCCCGGGAATACCATGGGTCGTCAACTGCGCGGCGATGGTGGTCACGCTGGGCTCGGTCACGCGGTGTTTGGGGTCGGCCGGGAATTCGGGTCGGACCATGCGGGCAATCTGCCAGCAGGCCCAGATCCGCCAGCGGCGTTGCTGGCGCCGGGGCTCGTTCATGCGATCGGCCAGGTGCTGAAAATGCACGCGCGGGTTGCCGATGAAAACGGTCGGGGGTGCGTGGCGCAAAAACCACGCCATCGAGCGGTAGGGCAGGGGGTGTGGCGTGAGGATCGGCTCGTCTCCGCGGAGATCCGCTCCCAGTGCGCGATCCAGCGCGAGCATGGCGCGCGCCGCGAGGCCGCGTTGCCAGAGGTAATGGGCGTAGCACAGCGCCGTGTGATAAAAGGCGGCGTCGCGATTCGCGCCGTGGGCCGTGAGCGCACGGGCATCCATGTGGTCGGGTGCGGCGGGCAGGTGCGGACAGGGGGGCAGCGAAAGCGACATCGGGTGTGGTGGGGGAGCCTTGCCCAGCGGACGGAAGGGCAGTGGAGCAGGGCATACAGTCTCCGGCCAGGTTCCGGCTCAAGTTTAACTTGGCGAATGGGCCGGCTTCCGCGCATAACAGAGACCTGCAACCATCAGAAAAACCTGCCATCAACGAAGTCACGGGCTGGCGCCGCCTGCTCCTCTGGTGCCTTGCCTTGATGCTAAGGGTGTGGGCGCGGACGCTGCGGTTCGAGATGTCCGCAGAAACGCGTGCCCTGCTGACGAAGAGCGATGAACCGGTGGCGTTGGTCCTGTGGCACAACCGGCTGTTCATCTCCGGGGAGTATTTCCGGCGCTACCGGAAGGATCGTCCGGTGGCGGCGCTGGTGAGTGCCAGTAAGGACGGAGCCTGGCTGGCGGCGTTTTACCGGCTGATCGGCATCGAGCCGGTGCGCGGATCGAGCAGCAACAACGGCCGGGAAGCGGCCAAGCTGCTGATCGAGAAAATGCGCGAGGGCTACGACCTAGGCATCACCCCCGACGGACCGCGCGGGCCCCTCTACGTGGTGGAACCGGGGGTGCTGGTGGTGACCCGGCGCGTGCATGCCCCGATGGTTTTGTTGGGCATCGAGTACAAGCGGGCGTGGCGATTGGGCAGTTGGGACCGTTTCTACATTCCCTGGCCGTTTTCCCGCGTGAACTGGCGCAGCACCGTGCTGCCCCCAACGATGGCCGATGGCACAAAGCTGGGGGCGGACGATGTGCGCACAGCCCTGCTGGCGATCAATCCAGATAAGGATTGATCGAGTGAAGGAAAGGCAGGGGCCGTTGCCCTCGACGGCCCAAGGCGCCCGCAGCAAGGTGCCGGCGCCGAGGCGTGCCGACGAGCGGCAGCCCTACATCATTTCAAGGCAACGAGTGCCGGTGATCAGAACGCTGGATTGACCGTGATGCTCTGGCCGGGTTCGACGACGTAGTCCGGACCGGTGTTCCAGGTCAGGTCATTCACCAGAACCTTGAAGATCACCGGCGTGCTGGCGTTCTTGACGGTGGAGGTCCAGAGCGTGTTGCCGGTGCAGTCCATGGCGAGGCCATGGTCCCAGCTCAGGCCCGGGCCTTCGCCGCGGATGTAGAGATGATTGCCGAAACCGATGTCAATCTGGGCGGTGATGAAGGTGGCCGGGGGCTCGGCGGCCAGGGTCGGATTCTTCTTGGCCGGAGCAGCGGACTTTTTGACCGGGGCCTTGGCGACGGCTTTGACCTCAGGTTTGGCCACAGTCTTGGCGGCGGGCTTCACGGCCGCAACGGGCTTGGCGGCGACTTTCGTGGCGGGAACTTTCTTGTCTGTCTTTTTCATGTTTTGATTTCTATTTAAGTTAAACGAACAACGGGTTGTATTTCCCCTCTGGCCGTTGAGCCGCAACAGCAAATTAGGGGCCAATATTGCGGTCGGGTTAAATCGCACTGTCCGAGGGAGAAGCGGGGGAGCAAAATTGAAATTTTACATCCCGACGCCCAGTTGTTCACAGGTTGTTGGATCGTGTTCGAGCGGGTTTTCGTGGTTTCCGGTCGGTTGAAACACGAGGCAGCCGAGAGGTGGGGCTCAGATCCCAGAGAGTGGCAGGCAGAGTTCACCGAAGGATGTTATCCCGACGAGCCGCGGCCTGAAGTCTTTTGCGCGATCGGTAACAGCCTCGGCAGCGCCCTCTGCTGCGGTTCACGAAGCGGCGCCGGATTCCCTCGGTTTTCCAACGGCGCATGCGAAGATCAAGGCGCGGCGGCCCGGGTGTAGGATTTGGCGTGAGCCAGCACGTCGTACTGACGCACAGCCGGGTGATCAATGGGACCGCACACAAGCCGCTGGCGTTTCCGGGCCTGGCTGTTAGCAACGGTCCACCATGTCCACGTCATTACCCAGTGAGCACACGCTCAGTTTTGGGCGTCGGCGCACCATGCGCCTTTTTTTGCGGTTCTCCGTGGTGACCCTGGCGATTGCCCTGGGTGCGAAGCTCTTTGACTTGCTCGTCCTGGGGAACGCTTGGGGGGCGTCACCGCCCGCTTCCCTGGTCCACCTTCCCTATGGAAAGGAGTTCCCGGTGGATCCGGGGGCCTTCTTTCAGCCGCTCAGTGCGGTCGCCCTCGTCGGCATGCTCGGCGCCTTGATCAGTGGATGGAAATGCTCCTTGCGATTCTGGCTGTTGCTGCCGCTGGCTGCCTTCGCGGTCATCTGGGTGCTCACGCCGACGGTGTTCTGGCCGATGATCAATGAACTGTGGTCGGTCCACAAGGCGCGCCTCGCACTGACTGAGGTTGAACAGGTCGCGCTCGTCAGAAAATGGTTCCTCTGGGATTCGTTCCGCATCGGGTTGATTGCGGTTTGTTTCCTGTCCTCGCTGCGGGCTCTGACCGGTCCTTTGTTTTCGGCGAAGACGGATGTCTGACGAACGGCAAGGGATTGCCGAAGACCGCTAACATCCGTTGGGCTTCGACCCGGCAGCCTTCGCTTTGCGCCCCGCGAGTTGTTAACTCGATCGAGGGATTGAGGAGGCTGGCTTGCCGAGCCGTCTTATCGCGCTCTAGCCGCAGGCGACGGCGGAAGCGCGTGATTCGAGGCATTACAATCGTTTCTTGGCAAACGCTCTGCCGGAAGGTGATTTGAGGTAGCGTTCAAAGTCCGCGGCCTTGGCTCGATCACGGAAGGCTAGGGCTGTCTTGATGCGCCAGGGCTTGGCTTTGGCGGTGTGAGGCACGCCGCCGGTGTTGTGCTTGAGAAGGCGGTCCGAGAGATCGTTGGTCAGGCCGACGTAATAGCCGCCATTGGCGGTCAAGGATTCCAGGATGTAGACGTAGGAGAAGCCATGCATGGGGGATGATGGCCCGTTTGAAGTTGGCGAGGCCCGCCTACGTCCTGCGGACTTCGGCGCGGCAGCCTTCGCCAAGCGCATCGCAAATTTTGTCCTGGTCGATGGATTGCGAAGGCTGGCTTGCCGAGCCGTAGCTCGAAGAGCGAAGGCTGGTGGAGCAGATCGGGATCAAACCGACGACCTCGTCGTTGCGAACGACGCGCTCTATCAACTGAGCTACTGCCCCGTTAACCAACAGGGCGGTCTTTGTGAGGCACGGGCCGGCCGGAGTAAAACACTATTTTTCCGAACGTACCCCGGAGAAAAAGTGCTGCAATCCCGGCGGGGAGTCTTCAGTTAACGGGCTGGATTGTCCTCGTAGCTCAGCTGGATAGAGCATCGGTTTTCTAAACCGACGGTCGCGTGTTCGAGTCACGCCGGGGACGCCATACTTCGCTCGCCTCCCGATGGTCGGCGAGCTTCGTATGGCGGGCCACATCCCCAACATCCCTTCCCGCCACAAACCGGGAGAAGTATGCCCTGCGTAGCCTTGGCGAAGCAGGGCTTTTCCCATGCATTACGTATACCTCCTAAAGAGCATCAATCATCAGAACCAGCGGTACGTGGGTGTGACGGGGGACCTCAAGCAGAGGCTGCTTGACCACAATGCGGGCAGATCGGCGCACACGACGTCCCATAAACCGTGGGAACTGGTCGTTTACGTAGCCTTTGCCGATAAGGCAAAAGCGCTCGCTTTTGAGCGCTACCTCAAGGCCGGTTCCGGGCACGCTTTTGCCCGGCGTCACTTCTGGGGGTAATTGGCGAAAAGGGCTTGCATAGGGCCGGGGCATCGGGCTTCTTGACCCTTCCGAAGAACCTTCGGGCTGTAGCGTAGCCTGGTAGCGCGCTTGCATGGGGTGCAAGAGGTCGTGAGTTCGAATCTCACCAGCCCGACCATTTCGACAAGATACAACTACGAGGGAGTTGGCTGATAAAGGCCGACTCCTTCGCCGTTTGCAGGGTTGCAGTGCTGCGACAACAGGCGACAACGCACGTCGTGAAGCGGCACGTTGCGGGCAGGTTTTGGGAACGATTTTGGGAACGTTCAAGATGAGCCATGCCGCTTTGGTGAATTGGCTACGGCGATTGCCATTTTCACAAGTCGATGAAGTCCCGGTGTCAGCGTCACCGGTTAGTCGCGGCTCGTCGGGCCGTTCGGCAGGCTCGGGCTCTGAGCGGAGTCGATGGGACGGCTCGCCCTACCTTTGATGGCTACGCTGCAAACTAAACCGAGCTAGTTGCTATACTGCGGTGGCGCGCCCGGTGTTCCGGCTTTTAAGACCGTGACGACCTGAATGACATATGGCTCGGTGCTGTGACGGTCGGGCATTTCCGGGAAACTGGCGCCCACCCAGGTGGCCCGGGCCGCCTCGTCAGCTTCCTTGTCTCCGCTGCTTTCCAGCACGCTCGAGTCTTGCACGATGCCTTTGGGGCTGACCAGCAGGTGCAACACGGTCCGGGAATCCTTGCTGCGAGGCTCCGGTGTGAGCCGTCCATTTTTCCAGCGCGGTGCGCTAGGCTGGGTAAAAGCATGCAGTTCTCCCCACTGGGTCTGACGGAGCCCCAGATCGGTTGCGGGTGCTTCTTTGGGAGCTTGCAACGAGGAACAGCCGGTCAGGGCGAGGCCGAGAATGAGGGCCAGGGGCAGGGTGTGTTTCATGGGATGCGGGGGATTTTCCAACGGGGTTACTCTGGGCGGGGTGGGCCAAGGCCCTCACTGACACGTCCATTAGCGAACAAAATTGGGAACTGTAGGACGTGAAAATGTTCCCCAAAGGTGGTCAAGAGTCACTGTTCGGTCCTCCAGCCCTGGAACTGGGATAAGGGGTTGCGCGCGCTTCCCATTCCCGCTTCAGCAGCGCGAAGACGAACTCGCTGCCCCAATGGCCTTTGAACCACAGGTGCTCGACGTGGTGGGCTTCCTGGCGGAAACCGAGGCGGCGGAACAGGGCGGCGGCGGCGTGGTTCTCGGCGTCCGTGGTGGCTGACACGCGGTGCTTGCCCAAGGTGGCGAACACGTAGGCGAGCAGGCGTTCCAGGGCTTCGGTGGCGTAGCCGAGGCGCTGGTACGCGGGGTCCAGCGTGATGCCGATTTCCATCTGCCTGGGGTCGTCTTCGCTGCAGTGCAGGCCGCAATCACCGATGACGTTTCCGGTCGTTTGCTCGACGATGACCACCTGGAACCACGTCCCGGGGACGGCGGGCTCCCGGCCTTGCTGGTCCTCGATGAGGTGGGCGGCGTCATCCCGAGTGAAGGTTTCCCACGATTGATAGCGGGCGACCTCCGGGCGCGAACGGTAGCGGCACAGGGCCTCGGCATCGTCCGGCGCCAGCCGGCGCAGGCGCAGGCGAGGGGTGCTCAGGCTGGTGAAAGGCGGGTTCAATGCCGGAAGCCGGCCTCGGTGCCGGAGCGTTTGATGGCCTGCTCCACGATCGTGCCGGGCTGCCAGTCGCGGGCGATCTGCACGTCGGCGGCGACTTCGTCGGTTTGCGCGGGTATGTCCACCACGCCGGAGCGGTTGTAGAGCACGGGCTGGATGTATTGGCGGGTGTAGGCCTGCGCGTAGGCCTGCCAGTGCCGGAGCGCGGCCTCGAGGTGGGCCACGGCGGCGGCTTGCTCGACGGCATCACCGGTGGCGTCGAAGAGCGCGAGCGCGCACGCGCCGCGGATTTTGGCCGCGTAGTAAAGCCCGAGCCGGGCCATGGCCTCGATGTCGCCGAGGGTGGCGGTGTATTCGCGGGCACCGGCGGGGGTGGCGATTGGCGTCCGCTGCAGGGCCGGCAGGGCGCGCAGCGCATGGTTGGCGTTGGTTTCGAGGCTGTCGGCGATTTCCAGCGGTGTCACGCCGGCGGGCATGGTCCCGGCGCGCAGGCCGGTCCGCCACTCGATGATGTTGAGGACCCCGGCGCCGGGCATGGTGCCGCCCTCGATGAAATGCCGCACGTTGTAGAACCCGGACTTGCGCCGGCAGGCTTCAGGAAACCACTTGATATCGATGTCGCCCCAGAAAAAGCGGGTGATGAACGGAAAGGTCTTCGAGGCATCCGCCCACGCGGCGGTGAGGGCGGGGATATTGGCCCCGGGAAAACGGGCGGCCTTGAGCCGGTCGAAGGTGGCGGCGGGCAGATCGGGTTCGTAGGCGAGGCGACCCCAGAGCGCGAAGGAGAGCCATTGTTTCTGCATCACGGTCTGACGGGGCGAGCCGGCGTCCTTGGAGAGGAAGTCGCGGCCCCAGAGAAAGCCGTCGGGGCCCATGTAGAAGCCGGCGATCTTGTCCTCGGGAGGAATGGCCTTGATGAACGCGCGGGCGTAGTCGAGGTCGGCCCAGCGGAAGCTGTAGATGTCGTCGTTGCGCACGGTCAGCCAGCTGCGCAGCTGCGGCGACAGCAGGGGGAGCACGGGCCCGATCATGCTGGGATTTGCGACCGAGTACATGTGCGCGATGGCGTACTTGAAACTCACGGTCATGGGGCAGGGCAGGTCCGCGAAAGCGGTCTGGATGTCGCTCAGTCCCGTCATGTGGAACCGGTGGATCAACTGGAAGCGGCGGTCGGGTGTCTCTTTCAGGGCGTCACGAATGCCTTCGCCGTAGGTCTGCCAGAGCCATTGCTCCTTGGAGAGGGTCTTGAAATCCCCGGCCGGCATGCCTTCGCCGGCGGTGATGCCGAAACCGGCGAGCAGCGGGTAGGTCTTGATGGTCTCGCGCACGCTGGCCCGGAAATAGGCGATCGTGCGCGGGTCGGTCTTGTCGCTGGTGATGCCGTCCTTGCCCTCGGCGCCGAAGAGGAAAACGTTCCAAGTGAACAGATACACGTCCACGCCACGGTCCTTGGCCAGCTGCATGACGCCGCGCCAGAAGGCGATCTTGTCGTCGATGCTCATCTTCCTGACCACCTCGTGTTGGGCGAGCATGGCCGGGCGGACGAAGTTGTTGCCGTTGTTGTCGAAGGAAGCGTCGAGCGGCAGCGTCGTGCGCCACACGTCCTCCAAGGCGACGTGGGGAAACTCCGGCACCTTCACGATGCTCGGGAAAGGATGCAGGCTCCAAAGCGTGAGGACGTTGTAGCGGTGACGCGCCATGTCATCCAGGAACTCGCGCCAGAAATCCATGCTCCAGACCTCGGGGATGTTGGCCTGGGCCGCATCGGAGGGATCGGTGTAGCTGGGCGTGCGCAGATCGAGCGGGATGTTGAACTTGATGCCGCGCTGGGCGATGTGGGGCTTGTGGGTGCTGGCATCCAGCAGGTCAACGGCACCGGTGCGCAAGGCCTCGGCCACATCCATACCGCCGTACATTGCCCCGGGGGCGTCGCCGCCGATCACGGTGAGCTGGTCACCCCGGCGTTCGATGCGGTAGCTCTGGGATGCGAGCGCATCGGGCTCCAGGCGCAGCGTGATCGTCCGGACTGGTGCAACCGGCAGCGCCGAGGCGGCGGCGCGGATCTCCTCCGCGGCAAAACGCAGCGGGCTGGACTGGGCATCGTAAACCAAGTCGAGGGACGCGGCGAAACCGATGGTCCCGAGGCAGAGCGCGCAGCCAGCGGACAGGATCAGGGCAAGGCGAGACGTTTTCATAAAAGAGGGTGACTGCCGGGGTATTGGATCGGGAGACCGTCACACGGCAGAAAGTGAGACGGCCAGAGGGGTGCAGTGACTATGCTGGCAAGGGCCCCGCGGGCAAGACCATCGGGAGGGGAGGGGTTTTGAAATGTGGGAGCGAGCTTGCTCGCGACAAGCGGCGTGCCGAGTCGCGAGCGAGCTCGCTCCCACAGGGGTGGGGATGGGTTATCGGGAGTCTACTGGGACGCGGTCACGGGGACGAAGCTTGGGGTGGCGCGCGGAGCAAAGAGGGTGTCAGGTGGGAGGGTAAGCCCAATAATCGGGAATCCGGATTGCGGCGGGGTGGGGACACCCTTTGCATGCGAGTGAATGTCCGTCCTCAAACGATTTCCACGACGCGAGACGCTGCTGCCCTTTGTGCTGGCGGGCTCCATTACGTTTTGTTCGGGGTATCCCGCTTCCGTTCCGGAGGTCGGCTGGCTGGAGGTGGACAAGCTCGGGCACTTTGCTGCCTACGGGGCGTTGGCCACGGCGATCATCCGCATACCGGGGTTGGGGCGTTGGCGCGGGCTGGGCCTGTGGTGGGCGCTGGTGCTGGCTTCGGCCTACGGCATCGGCGATGAATTCCGGCAGAGCCTGACCCATGGCATTCGGACCCCCGACTGGCATGACTGGCTGGCGGACACGATCGGTGCCACCGTCGCGGTCACGTGTTACCTGCGCTGGCCGCTCTATCGCCGGCTGATGGAATGGCCGGTCTTGCGGAGACGCCGGGCGGCGAAAGAAGGAGCAAGTACCAAGTACCAAGGGACAATTGAAAGGTGACCAAGGAGCAGGGGCCCGTGAATTGATCGGTCTTCTTGTTACTTGATACTTGGCCCTTGGTACTTCGATATTCCTTCATGACCCCCGCCGAGGCCAAGAAACGTATTGCCGAGCTCCGTGAAGAGGTCGCGCGGCATGACGAGCGCTATTACCGTCAGGCGAAGCCGGAGATTTCGGATTTCGAGTACGACACGCTGAAGCACGAGCTGGCGGACCTGGAGGGGAAATTCCCGCAGTTCGCCAGTGCCGATTCACCCACGCAGAAGGTCGGCGACGACCGGCTGCAGGGGTTTCGCGAGGTCGCGCACCGGCAGAAGATGCTCAGTCTCGACAACACCTACAACGAGGCCGAGGTGCGCGCCTTTCACACGCGGTTGGTCAAGCTGCTCGGCCGCGAGGATCTTCAGTACACGGTCGAGCCCAAGATCGACGGTCTCGCGGTGAGCCTGACCTACGAACAGGGCAAGTTCGTGCGCGCGGTCACCCGCGGCAAGGGCGACAAGGGCGACGATGTGACGGCCAACGTGCTCACGATTGCGGCGATTCCGCGCGAGCTGCGCGGTGGGATGAAGGCCAGCGTGCCCGACATCGTGGAGATTCGCGGTGAGATCTACCTGACCGCGGCCGAGTTTGAGCGCATCAACGCCGAGCGGGCCGCCGCGGGGGAGGAGCTCTTTGCCAACCCGCGCAACACAGCTGCGGGTACCATCAAACAACTCGATCCGGCCGAGGTCGCCAAGCGCAAGCTGTCGATTGTCCTCTACAGTCTCGGTCATTGCGAGCCGCCCGTCATCGCCACGCAGGCCGAGTTGCACGAAAGGCTCCGAGCCTGGGGTCTGCCCGGCGTCGAGCGCATCTGGCACGCGAACGGGATCGACGCAGCTTGGGCGGCCATCGGCGAATTGGATCAGCTTCGGCGCGGCTTTGCCTACGGCACCGACGGCGCGGTGGTGAAGCTCAACGACGTGGCGTTGCAACGCGAGGTCGGGGCGACCGACAAGGCGCCGCGCTGGGCCATCGCCTACAAGTACAAGCCCGACACTGCGCGCACGCGGCTCAAGGCCATCACCATCCAGGTGGGCAAGACCGGGATCCTCAGCCCGGTGGCGGAGTTGGAACCGGTGTTGCTTTCGGGCAGCACGATCGCCCGGGCCACGTTGCACAACGAGGAGGAGATCCGGCGCAAGGATATCCGCGTCGGCGATCTCGTGGAGATCGAAAAGGCGGGTGAGGTGATTCCCGCGGTGTTGCGGTCCTTTCCTGAGGAGCGTCCGGCCGGCGCGCCGGAATTTGATCTGTCGGCCGCCGTCGGGCACAAGTGTCCGGTGTGCGGCGGCAAGATCGCCAAGCTCGAGGTCGCCGATGAGGAGGCGCAGGGCGTGGCGTGGAAGTGTCAGAATTACGACTGTGCCGCGCAACGGGCCGGGCGACTGGGCTTCTTCTGCAGCCGGCGCGCACTGGCGATCGACGGCGTCGGTGGCGTCGTGGCCGCCAAACTGGTCGAGCTCGGCCATGTGGAGGATCCGCCGGACCTCTACACTGTGACTGTGGAGACGCTCGCTACGCTCAATCTCGGCACGGCGGAAGAGCCGCGGGTTTTTGGCGAGAAGAACGCCACGAAGGTCGTCGCCGCCCGCGAGGCCGCGCGCGTGCTGCCGCTGGAGAAATGGCTGTATGCCTTGAGCGTGCCCGATGTCGGCGAGTCCACCGCGCGGGAACTCGGACGGCGTCACCGGAATTTCGCCGAGTTGACCGATTCCGCCCTGTTGCGCGCGGTGCTGAAGAAGGCGGAACTCTCCGCCGAACGCGAACTGCAGGCACCCGGGTCCCGCAAGAATCCGCCGAAGTCCGATGAGGACAAGGCCCGGCGCAAGGACCTCTGCGCGCGGCTCGATGCGGAGATCGCCGCGCTGGATGCCGGGGTGTTGGCGGGTGTACCGGGTGACATCGGGCCGGCCGTGGCTGCGAGCACGGTGGCATTTTTCGCTAGCGAACCGGGCCGGCGACTCCTGCAGAAACTGGCCGCGCTGGGCATCGACCCGCAGGGGACCGTGGTCACGGCCGGCGTGTTTACGGGCAAGACCTTTGTGCTCACGGGCACCCTGCCGACCCTGAAGCGCGAGGAAGCGGAGCAGAAGATCCTGGCCGCCGGCGGCAAGGTCAGCGGCAGCGTGAGCAAGAAAACCGGCTACGTGCTGGCCGGCGAGGAAGCCGGCTCGAAACTGGACAAAGCCAAGGAGCTGGGCGTGCCGGTGATCGACGAAGCGGCGTTTTTGAAAATGCTGGGTGGGTGAACGAATCGATCGGGGTTAGCCCACGAAACCGTTTCGCCAACCGCGAAACTGACGGTGTGCCCTTCGCCTGATCGGCTCCGGAGTTGGTCAAAGGGGCTGCTAATCGCAGCCCGGTAGGGCGCGGACGCCGTCCGCGCCGCAGCGGGGTAAAGACTCGCCGCCCCGCCGCCGGGCCTGGGCCGCTCTGGGGTTTCCAGCGGTTGTACGGTTCGGACTGACCGAGGCCGGGGAGTATTTGCCGGCATGCGGCGACTCCCTAAAGCTGGAGTGATGAGGCTAACACCCCGCGGCTTGTGTCTGTTGCTGGCCTTGGCCGGTTGGACCGGGTTGCTGGCGATCGAGCGACTGCCCATTGAGGACTTTGCCCGGCAGCCCGATACCCTTTATGCGCGGTTGTCGCCCGACGGGCGGTCGCTGGCGTTTCTGCGGGACCGGCAGTCCCGCACGCTCCTCCACGTGGTCGATCTCGACAGCGGGAAAATGCACTTCATCAACCCGGGCTACTCGTCCTTGGCTCACGATGCACCGAAGGAGTTCAACAGCTTTACCTGGGTCGGACCGCGCCGGATCGTGGCGACAACCACGGTCTACGATGCCCTGTTCGGCATGCTCGCCACGGATATTGATGGCAGCAAGGTCATCGGTATCAGCGGCTATGAGGAGGGAGGTTTTGGCGGCGGTCGCGCCCGCTTGTGGGAGTACGGCATCATTCATCGCTGCTTCGATGCCACGGGCAGCATCCTCATGCTTGACCGGCATATGAACGGGGGTGGCAGCCCCAATCGTCCGAATATCATCAAGGTCGACACGGCCACGGGATATTACAAGACGGTGGAGAAAAATCCCGGCGAGGTGGCCCGGTGGGGTCTCGACGAGGACGGCGTGGCGCGGTTGGGCATTCTCTCACATGGCGATCTTTCCGGGGCGATTTACCGTGACGGGGCCAATGCCCCCTGGAAAACCATTCTGCCGCTGAAGAACCGCAGGAACGCCGAAATCAAGCCGCTCGGTTTCGATCACGCCAACAACCGGGTCTTCGTTGCGGCGCTGACCGCGGCGAGGCGTTGGTCGGTTTTTCCGTTGAATCCGACGGATGGTTCGCTGGGCGCGCCGTTGTTCGAGGATCCGGTCTATGACATCGTTCCTGCGAGCTATTCGCCGTCGTTGGATGGAGTCCCCCTGACAGGCCCGGTGTTCTCCTCGGCCAAGAAGGCCCTCGTCGGGGTGCGGTTCTACAACGATGCCCCTCGCGTCAAGTGGTTCGACAAGGATTATCAGAAATACCAGCGATCGGTCGACAAGGCCCTGCCAAACACGGTCAACGTGATCATCAACGAGTCGGAGGACGGCCAGCGGCTCCTCTGGTTGGCATTTTCCGATCAGGATCCGGGTGCCTACTACCTCATGGATGTCGCCAAACCTTCCTTCCGCAAGGTGGCGGTGCGCATGGCTTGGATCAAACCGGCGCAAATGGCCTCGGTCCGGCCCTTTCACTACACCGCGCGTGATGGCCTGGTCATTCACGGTTACCTGACGATACCGGCCGGTCATGAGCCGAAGAACCTGCCGATGATCGTCATGCCGCACGGCGGCCCGTGGGTGCGGGATGCTTGGAATTTCGACCCGTTGGTGCAGCTCCTGGCCAACCGGGGGTATGCGGTCATGCAGATGAATTACCGGGGATCGCCCGGTTACGGCTACGAGCTCGATCAAAAAGCCCGGCGGCAAATCGGAGGGGAGATCCAAAACGACATCGAGGATGCGACCCGGTGGGCGATCGCGGCGGCGGTTGCGGATCCGAAGCAACTGGCGATCATGGGTGCGAGCTATGGCGGGTACTCGACCCTTTTTGCGCTGGGCAAGACTCCGGATCTCTATCGCTGTGGTGTCTCCATTGCCGGAGTGACGGACTGGCCGGCCATCTACGAAGACAGCGATGTGTCGGCCAACCGGATGGCGAAGCAGCATTGGAAAGAGGAGATCGGCGACCCGGGCAAGGATCTGGCAAGGCTGCGCGAAATCTCACCGGTCAATTTTGCGGAACTGATCACCGCGCCGGTGTTGATCATCCAAGGCAAGGAGGATGTGCGGGTACCCCAGGACCAGGCCAAGCGCATGGTCTCGGCCCTGGAGAAAGTGGGGCACAAACCGGAAAGTCTCTTTATCCCCAATCTCGGACACAGTTATGGCGATGAGAAGCAGCGCCTGCGGATCTTCCAAAGCGTGGTCACCTTTCTGGAGGCCAATTTGGGTCCGGGAGTAAATTGACGGTCGGGCGGATCGCCCGAGCGGAGAAAGCGGCGGTCGGTCGGGGGACCGACCCTCCCGATTCCAGGCAATCGAAGGTAGGGCGCGGACGCCGTCCGCGCCGCGATGGGGAGTGGACTCACGGGCCTCGCGTTGCGGTTAAGGGCGGTTGCGGGCAACCGGGCACGCGCCGACTCGTACTGCTGAGCTCCCGGTGCCGGTCACCCAACCTTCGTTGTGGCCGGGGAGGTGCCCGTCCACCGATTGAGACTTACGTTAACAAGTGACACCTGCCACTGCCTGATTGCGAGGCATCCCCACACACCCCGCCCTGGCGGGCACCCCTCTTCCTAGAGGGGATTTCCGGACCAGTTGATCGGGTCCCCTCTAGGAAGAGGGGTGGCGCGAAGCGGCGGGGTGTGTCTCTCCTTTGCGTAATCTTCAATAGGGGCTCGAGGGAAAGTCCGGATCGACTCTTAGGAAACAGCTCATTGGTCCGAGCTGTAGGGGCGTCCCTTGTGGACGCCCGCGGGCGGCGACAAGCGCCGCCCCTACAAGAAAACCTTATCGGCTGGTTCCTTCCCGTCCGGAGCAAAACGCGTTTTGCAGTCTAGGCTGCATGAGTCCCGCTCAGAACCCCTGACGCTGCAGCTGGGCCTGCAGTTCGCGCTGGAAGACTTTCACGTCCTCGGCGCTGGGCTGGTAGCCTTTCTGGCCGGTGTCGAGCATGAGGCGGCCGTACTGGTCGAGGGCCCACTTGCCGCTGACGCCGTCGCTGAAGGTGACCGTGCCGCTGACGACGGTGCCCGGCCGCATGATGCGGTCCACTTCGAGCGTCAACGTGCTGGCGCCGGCCGGCTGATCGGCGGGAATGCCTTCGTCGGGGGGAAGCTCTCCCTCGGGCGGAAGGTCGTCGAGTGCGTCATCGCCCTCCATACCGGCTGCGTCCGCCTGGTCGGGGGCGACTTTCCTGGCTTCGGGAGCGGCGGCGGGTTTGGTTACCGCGGCCTTGGTCACATCGCTGGTGTCCGCCTTGGGGGCGGCGTTCTTGAGTTCCAGGCCGAGATCGTCCACCAGGAAGCGGACATCCCGATACGTCATCGAGATCTTGAATTGCTCGCTGAGCTTCTTTTGGACGGCGGAAAGATTGTCGCCGGCGGCGACCCAGGCGGAGACGGCCTGTTTTTGTTCGGGGGAGAGGGTCATGGGATTCGGTTAAAGTTAAGGGTTATTGGTTAGGAGTAATTGGGACCAAGGCAATAGCAGCCTAGATCCGCCAACATCAGCTCCGCAAATCCACTGGTTCATAACCGATAACCGATAACCGATAACCAGTAACCCACTACCGACTCTCCGCAAGCGGCGCGTCACTTCGACAGCTGTGTCTTCAGGAAATCCACGCTGCCGCTGACCGAGTCGTCCTGTTCCATCATGTTCTCGACCGTCTTGACGGCGTGAATGACGGTGCCGTGGTCGCGGCCGCCGAAGGCCTCGCCGATTTCCTGGAGGGAATGGCGGGTGAGCTGGCGGCAGAGGTACATGGCAATCTGGCGGGGAAAGGCGATGGCGTTGGGCCGGCGCTTGCTCGTCATGTCCGAGTGCCGGATCTGGTAGTGATCGGCGACGCGCTTCTGGATGCCCTCGATGTTGAGCCGGTTCTGGGCCTCTTCCATCAGCACGTCCTTGAGCAGGTGCTCGGCGGTGGCGAGGTCGAGGGGTTTGCCGGTGAGGGCAGCGTAGCTGGAAATCTTGATCAGGGCGCCCTCGAGGCGGCGGATGTTCTTCGAGATGTGCTGCGCCATGAACTCAATCACGGGCTGGGGCAGGTCGACGCGGAGGGTGGCGGCCTTCGTGCGGAGAATCGCCACGCGGGTTTCGAAGTCCGGGGAGGAGATATCGGCCGAAAGACCCCATTGGAAACGGGAGACGAGACGGGCTTCCAGGGTGGCGATCTCGGTGACCGGGCGGTCGCTGGAGAGCACGATCTGCTTCTGGGACTCGAAGAGGTCGTTGAAGGTGTGGAAGAACTCTTCCTGGATGCGCTCCTTGCCGGAGAGGAACTGGATGTCGTCGATCAGGAGCACGTCCACATTGCGGTAGCGCTGGCGGAATTTGGTCAGCGCGTTCTCCTGGATGGCGTGGATGTACTCGTTGGTGAATTTCTCGGTGGAGAGGTAGGCGATCTTGGCGTCCGGGTTGCGCTGGAGGATGCTGTGCCCGATGGCGTGCATCAGGTGGGTCTTGCCGAGACCGGTCGAGCCGTGGATGAAAAGGGGGTTGTAGGCCTGCGCCGGCGCCTGGGACACGGCCAGGGCGGCGGCATGGGACAGCTGGTTGTTCGGGCCAACCACGAAGTTCTCGAAGGTATTGCGCGGGTTGAGCGAACCGGTGGTGGCCGAGCGCTCATCGTAGCGCAAGGTGCGCTTGGCGGCGGGCTTGGGCTTGCTCTCGACCGGGGCGTGGGTGCTGGCCGTCGCGCCGTGGGCGTCGACCTTGCGCAGGGTCACCTGCACGATGCGACCTGCGGCTAGGCGCAGGCGCTGGGTGATCAGGTCCAGGTAGTTGTCGTGGATCCAGATCGCGGCAAAATCATTGGGCACCCCCAAAGTCACGGCATCTTCCGTCGCTTCCAAGCAACGCAGCGGCTCAAACCACATCTGGAAGACGTCGTCAGGGAACAGTCCCTTGAGGTCACATTTGACGGTTTCCCAGAGACTGGTCTGGAGGGCGGGGTGAGACATGCTTGGCGAGTGGGGATGCGGTTTTATTCACATCTTGGGACTATCCTGCCTTATCTCCACGTCGTCGGCGTTTTTACACTCAAGGAAAAGTTTTTCTGGGGCCTTTGCTGACCGACAGCCGGGGCTGGGGGACAGGGATCAAAGGCCGGCGTCTAGGGAATCCTTGGGCGATTCGGGCACCGGGGGCGCTGCGGAGATGGCAATGAACAATCGAAAGAGAGAACGGTTAAAAGATACTTTGTGAGTAACGTGAATCAAAAAATGTGTTTCAAGGGCAACTTTCCGACATGTTGTTCACACAAGAGACGCGCATAACTTTTGTCAGTTTGGTCTTGCGAAAACGCGTCGGTTCCTCGGCCGGAAATTTCCCTCTGAAAAGTCGTGAACGGAGCGGTCCGGTGCGGGCCTTTTGCCGGTCAGATGGCGCCAAGTCGGCGCTGCCGGACGCTCGGGTCCGCAAAAATTATTTTTTGGCACGCGATTTTTTTGCGTTCAACGCCCGGTGGTTTGGCTCGTCGTTGAAGGATGCGGAAAAATCAGCCCCTCGCGTGGGCTGGGTGCTCTCCTGAGCCGGACTCATGCAGTCAATCGTAGGGGCGCTGCTTGACGGCGCCCGGGAATTGGTTGATCGCCTGCGTAATTGCGGGCGTCGTCAAGCGACGCCCCTACACCCACCCATTGGAGGGGCGAGAATGAGAGCCAAAGGACAGCTCAACTGCATGAGTCCGGGTGAGTTGTTACGGTCGGTCAGGAAACGGTCTAACACGGCCGCTTTCGCGGGCGGGTCGCCCGCACTCCATCGGCTCGTCCCGGAGCGATTTTATGGGGGAGCGACCTTGGTCGCCACAGTCGCGTGCAAGCACGCTCCCACAGTCGGACCAAGCTGTCTCGGGGTCATGGACCCGATGCGAATGAAACCGTACTCAGGCGTCGGCGAGCTGATGCGGGGCGGGGTCCGTCCACTTCCCGTGCTCGCGGATGAGGGCGATGAGCCGGGCGTCGGCTTCGGCCTGGGGGATGTTGTATTGGACGCAGTCCTTGCCGACGTAGAGGTTGATCTTGCCAGGAGCACCGCCGACATAGCCGAAATTGGCGTCCGCCATCTCACCCGGCCCGTTCACGATGCAGCCCATGATGGCGATCTTCACGCCCTTGAGGTGACCGGTCTGCGCGCGGATGCGTTGCGTGGTGGTCTGCAGATCGAAGAGGGTGCGTCCGCAGCTCGGGCAGGCGACGAATTCTGTCTTGGAGATGCGGGCGCCGGCGCCTTGCAGGACGTTGTAGGCGAGCTTGGTCGCGCGCGTCACGTCGGCTTCCGTCTCGATGCTCACGAGATCACCCACGCCGTCGCATAGGAGGCTGCCGGTGAGGAAACTGGCCTCGAGCAGCTTGGAAAGAAAACTGGGGTCGGCCTTCACCGCGGTGGCCGTGGTGTTGCGGATCCAGATCGGGGCTGAGGAACCGATCACTTTGAGGGCCTCCGTCAGCTGGCGGTAGGCACCGATCGCATGGCCGTGGCCGGCGGCATGGGTCAGGGTGAAGACGAGTCCCGTGTTGCCGGCCTGTTGGATCGCAGTCGCGAAGCCTGGCATGTCCTGCGGAGCGATCTCGGCCGCGAGGAACTGGCCGTGACGCTCCACGAGTTCACTGAAAGCGGCAAAGTTGCCCGACTCGGGCGCACCGAACTTCCGCACGAGCATGATCCGGCCCTGCGACAGGGCCAGCAACGGTTGGATCACCTCGGGACTGAGCGCGGGCGCGAGTTCCAGCGCGAGAAACTCCACGGGCAGGGTGGTCGTGGTCAGCGCTTCGCAAAGCGCGCCCAGGTCGCCGGGGCCGGCGATCGGGATGAGCAGGCCCTCGGCCGGCGTGTCCTTGAGCTTGGGCGCGGCGAGCGCCTGGGCCGCCGAAGCGAGTTGCGCGACGGACTCGACGCGCACAATGACGCGCGGGGGCTGTTCGGGACCGACCGAGCAACGTTCGGAGAGCTTCAGCTCCGACGGCGCGCGGCGGGTGAAGAGGTAGGGATCGATGTTATCGGAGCAGGGAGCAGGGAGCGGGGAGCGGGGAGTTGTGATCTCTGGTGTTTGAGATTTGGCGTTTGGGTTTTGCCAAAGACTCATGGCTTTGGCCGCGATCGCCTGTGCCACCGGGATCTCGTACACGGAATCTTCGGTCAGCGAGACGCGAATGGTGTCGCCCAGACCGTCGAGGAGCAGTGAGCCGATGCCGATCGCGCTCTTGATGCGGCCGTCCTCGCCGTCGCCGGCCTCGGTCACGCCGAGGTGGAGCGGGTAGTGCATGTCTTCCTGCGCCATGCGCTGCACGAGCAGGCGGTAGGCCTGGATCATGACCTTGGGGTTGCTCGACTTCATCGAGAGGATGATGTCGTGGTACGAGTGGCTGCGCGCGATGCGCAGGAACTCGAGCGCACTCTCCACCATGCCGAGCGGCGTGTCGCCGTAGCGGTTCATGATGCGATCGGAGAGCGAACCGTGATTGGTGCCGATGCGCATGGCGCGGCCCAGTTCCTTGGAGCGTTTCACCAAGGGTGAGAACGAGTCATACAGGCGCTGCAGTTCGCCCTCGTAGTCGTTGTCGGTGTATTCCTTGACCGCGAATTTCTTCTTGTCGGCGTAATTGCCCGGGTTGACGCGGACTTTCTCCACGTGCTCGACCGCCTCCATCGCGGCGGAGGGCAGGAAATGGATGTCGGCGACCAGCGGGATATGGCCGAAACCCGCGGCGGAGAACTGCGTGCGGATGTCCTTCAGGCACTTGGCCGCGGCGACATTGGGCGCGGTGATGCGCACGATCTCGCACCCGACCTCGGCCAGCGCGATGGACTGTTTCACGGTGGCGGCGATGTCCTGCGTGTCGCTGGTCGTCATCGACTGGATGCGCACGGGGTTGGCGCCGCCAACGCCCACCTGGCCGACCTTCACCTCAACGGTGGTCCGGCGGATCGTTTGAAAACGGGAGGAGCAGTAGCTCATAAAGGGAATAAGTAACAAGTAACAACGGGCCTGGGACAAGTGACAAGTCGGGGCCCGCAGATTTCAAGTGGGAAGGCAGAGGGAATCCGAATCGTTCGTATTCCGCGAGGGTGGCCCAACACACCCCGGCGCTGGGCGCCACCCCTCTTCATCCGGACTTATGCAGTTGGACCGGACATTGCCTCGAGTTCTTTGGTGGACGGGCACGTCCCCGGCCACAACGAAGGTTGGGTGACCGGCACCGGGAGCTCAGCAGAGCGAGTCGGCGCATGCCCGTTTGCGAACCTTTACGTTTCTACGGCAGTCATCGCCGGCAGAGGGACCTGCCGGCCCACCTGATCAATACCAACCACGAAAAGACTTAGCTCGTTGAGCGCCCGGCCGCCGAAGCGGGGCAGACCCTTGATAGTTGGAGACTTGTTCCTTGTCACTTGCCGGCATCCGCCGGCTTCGCCGCTTTGGGCGGGCTCTCGGTGCGGGCATCGCGGGTGATCCGGCGCACGTCGAAGACGCTGACGTAAAGGATCATCGAAAACAGCAAGATGATGAAAACACTTTGGGAGGCGGCGATGAAGTTGGCCGGCAGGGCCCGGCCCCGCAGTTTGCCGATCGTGGCGAACAGCATGTGGCCGCCGTCGAGCACGGGGATGGGGAGCAGATTGAAGATCGCCAGGTTTACGTTCACCAAAATGGCGATCCAGAGCACGTACCGGATGCCGGCCTCGGAAGCGTCCCAATAGATCTTACCGATGCCGATCGGGCCACTGAGCTTGGAGAGACCGATGTCGGACTTGGGGTGCAGCAGGCTGGTCAGCGTGCGCCAGGTCATCACGACCTGACTGGAGAGCTGGGTGACGGGGTTGGTGTGCTTGAGACCGTAAGTCGTGCGGAACGAGGCGCCGAACAGCCCCGGCGAATCCTTGGGGCGGTCGGCAGGCACGGTGATGGTGGATGCCCCGGTGGGGCGCGTGATCGTCAGCGTGAAGGCGACGGGCTCCTTGGCCTGCATGAGGTCCATGATCGGCACGAGATTGAGCAGGGGAACGCCGTCCAGCTTGGTGAGACGATCCCCGACCTTGAGGCCCAGGGATTCGGCGTAGGATTTTTCCGGTACGGCGGCCACGATCGGGGTGTAGGCGGCCAAAATGCCCACTCGGCGGACATTGTCCTCGCCGGAGAGGCGCGGGTAGACGGGCAGATCCATGAGCTTGCCGTTGCGCTCAATGGTGAACACGGCGCGGCGGCGGCCGTCATCGGCGGTGCCGGACCCGGTCACCAGGGTTTGCAGGAGCTCGGGCCAGTCGGTGACCTTGTTGCCGTCGATGGCCTTGATGGTGTCACCGGCCTGCAGGCCGGCCTCGAGCGCGGGACTGGGCACGGTCTTGCCCTCGTCGATGGTGATCGTTTTGGCGACATAGCCGATGCGGGTCGTGGCCATGTCCTCGCTGGTCGGCTGGCCGACGACCCAGAGAATGGAAGCCAACGCGAAGGCGAAGAGGATATTGAAGAATGCGCCCGCGGCGAAAACGATGATGCGGGTGCTGTAGCTGATGGGAGGGAGCTGGGCTGTCTCGATGTCGGATTCCCCCTCGATGGCCGCCATGTCCGCCAGCTGGGGCAGGGCGACGTAGCCGCCGAGCGGGATCCAGGACAGGCGGTACTCGACGCCGTCCTTGGCCGTGTGCGACCAGATGGCCGGACCGAAGCCGATGGAGAAGCGCGTGACCTTCACGCCACGCCGGCGCGCGGCCAGGAAATGGCCCAGCTCGTGAACGAAGATCGAGCCCCCGAAGAAGAGCACGATCAGGAAGATGGCCCAGAGGCTGTTGAGAAGACTGGCAAAGATTTCCATGGTTTTATCGGGTCATGCCGCGCGACGAGAAGGATCCGGCGAAAGGGAGGAAGAGGGATGCTTCACGGCGTTCAGGATGACAGGTGACAATCAAGAGTGAGAAATGAACTGGGCGGCGCGGACCCGGGCTTCCTGGTCCAAGGCTATGACCTCGGCGAGGGATTTTGGTTCAACGGTCGCCATGCTGGATAGAGTCTGTTCCACGATGAGGGGAATCGCAAGGAAGGGGACCTTCTCGGAGAGAAAGGCGGCCACGGCTACCTCGTTGGCGGCATTGAAGACGGCCGGGGCCGAACCGCCGGCGGTCATCGCCTCGCGGGCGAGCCGCAGGCAGGGGTAGCGGGATTCGTCGGCGGGGCGAAAATCCAGGGAAAACACCTTTTCCAGCGGCAGAGCGGTGTCCGTGCTGGCCGGGGCGCGTTCGGGCCAGAGCAAGGCGTGCTGGATCGGAAAGGTCATCGAAGGCGGGCAAAGTTGGGCCAGCATCGAGCCATCGGTGAACTCCGCGAGGCAGTGCACGATGCTCTGGGTGTGCAACACCGCCTGACATTGCTCCGGGCGCAGACCGAACAGGCACTGGGCCTCGATGAGTTCGAGCCCCTTGTTGGCGAGCGTGGCGGAATCCACGGTGATCTTGGGCCCCATGGCCCAGTTCGGGTGCTTAAGTGCGTCGGCGACCGTGGCGGTGGCAAGTTTCTCCAGCGGCCAGTCGCGGAACGCTCCGCCCGAGGCGGTAAGGACGATCCGGCGGACCTCCCGGGCGTGGCGGCCCTCGAGGCATTGGAAAACGGCGTTGTGCTCGCTGTCGACGGGCAGCAGCCGGGCACCGTTGGCCTGCGCGGCGGCCATGACGAACTTGCCGGCCATCACGAGGATTTCCTTGGAGGCTAGGGCGATGGTCTTTTGGGCCCCGATGGCGGCGAGCGCCGGTTGCAGGCCGGCCGTGCCAACCACGGCGATGAGCACGGTGTCGGCCTCGGGCAGGGTGGAGAGGGCGCACAGGCCCTCGATGCCCCCATGAAACTGGGTGCCGGCCGGAAACGCCGGATCCCGGCGGGCCGCCGCAAGGGCGTCCGGGTCGTGCAGACCAACCTGCCGCACGCCAAATTCCCGGGCGATCTCCGCGAGCCGGCCGTGGTTGCGCTGCGCGGCGATGCCGACGAGTTCCAGGCGATCGCGATGCGCGGCAATCACGCGCAAGGTGCTTTCACCGATGGAGCCGGTGGCGCCGAGGAGGACGATGCGACGTTTGGGAGAGGATGGCACAGGGTTGAGGGGACTTTATGCCCGGACAACCGAGGGGGATTCCAGCATGAAAGGGGGGAAGTCTTTGGTATTTATTGGAGATGACGCAAAGAATCGACACACCCCGTCGCTGCGCGCCACCCCTCTTCCTAGAGGGGACCCAATCAGCTGGTCCAAAAATGCCTCTAGGATGAGGGCCGGGGCCGTGAGCTCAGCCGAACGGGTGCCCGCCAGGGTGGGGTGTGTGGCCTCCTTAGATTCGTCCGTAAGCCATACAGATAAAACGAGAATCCGATCATCAGGCTCGACGAGTTCTCACGACCAACGACCAAATACCAATTACTAACTACCAATTACCAACTACCAACTACTTCCCCTCTCCGCCTCACTCCAAAAACATGAACAGAAAGAAGGCCACCGGGGCGGTAAGGATCAGACTGTCGGTCAGGTCGAAAGCCCCGCCGATGCCCGGGATGAGTTTGCCGGTGTCCTTCGTGTCGGCGCGACGCTTGATGGCCGACTCGATGAGATCCGAGACGATCGTCACAATGGCGAGCGGCACGGCCATGAGGGCGGCGACCAGGGGCGTGAAGCTGACCGAGAAATAGAGCGAACCGAAGTAGGCGATCGCGGCGCCGAGACCGGCCGAGGTCAGCACGCCGCCCACCGCGCCTTCCCAGGTTTTCTTCGGGCTGATGGTTGGCGACATCTTGTGTTTGCCGAAGGCGAGCCCGGACAGCAGGGCGCCCACATCGCAGAACTTGGAGACGGCGACCGTCCAGAGACAGAGGGCGAGGTTGTCGCCGTCGAAGCCGTCGCGCATCAGAATCGCCACGAGGAAGTGGAGCATGAAGGGCACAAACACCAGGCCCATGATGGTGGCGGCGATGGTTTCCACGCGGCTGGCGGTGTCGCGCTCGCCCAGCACACGGAAGCAGGAAATGATCAGGGCGATCACCAAAAAGCCGGTGGGCAGATGGGCTACCAGCGCGGGTTCCTCCGTGTAGTACGCCAGCACGTAGGGCGCGGCCGTGATCAACACGCTGAAGGTAACGCCCATCCACCGGAAGGGCCGCGCGCCCATGGTGACGGTCATGCCGTAGAATTCATGCAACGTGAGCGCGGCGAGGACGGTCACCAAAGCGACCGCGGCATGGGCGCCAAAAAGCCAGAGGCTGCCGAGGATGGTCGTCCAGAGGACCAGGGTACTGAGAATGCGGGAAAGCACGGGGGATTGGTTTACTGGGGGGAGGATAGTTGCTCGGTGGTCGCGCCATACCGGCGCTCGCGCCGGCCGTATTCGTCCACGGCGGCCTGCAGTTCGGTTTCGCCGAAGTCCGGCCAGGCCACGGGGGTGAAGATCATTTCCGCGTAGGCGCATTGCAGGAGCAGGAAGTTGCTCACGCGCTGCTCGCCGGAGGTGCGAATGAGGAGGTCGGGGTCGGGAATCGCGGCGGTGTAAAGGTAGCGGTTGAAGCTTTCCCAGGAATTGTCGGCCAGGTTTTCCTTATCCGCCTGGACCGCGGCGGCATAGTCGCGCGCCGCATCGGCGACCTCGGTGCGCGAGCCGTAATTGAGGGCGAGCACCAGGGTCCAGTCGGTGAAATCCTTCGTGGCCTCGATCACCCGGTCGAGTTCGCGCCGGACGTTGGCGGGCAGCTCGGAGGTCCGGCCGATGGTGAGCAGGCGGACCCGGTTCTTGATCAGGTTGTTGAGCTCCCGTTTGAGGAAAAACTCGAGCAGGCCCATCAGGCCCGAGACTTCCTCGGCGGGCCGTTTCCAATTTTCGGCGGAGAAGGCGTACAGGGTGATGTAGCGGATGCCGATGGCGCGGGCGGCGTCCACCACGGTGCGGACCGTTTCCACGCCCCGCCGGTGACCCTCGAGGCGGGGCAGACCCCGCGATTTGGCCCAGCGCCCGTTCCCGTCCATGATGATGGCGACGTGTTGGGGGATTTTGCCGGAGGAGGAAGACGACATGCGGTTCGCGCGATTGAGCGGAGGGCCGGCGCGTTTGACAAGCCAACAGGTTATGGGGAATCCGGGGGCGTGGGCACCTCCCGCTTGTGTTACCCGCGGAAGCGGCTAACGGTTCTTCCATGGACCAGCCGCTTTCACCCGCCGAGATCACCGCCGCCCTGTCTGAAATGCCCGGTTGGAGCCAGGCGGGCGATTTCCTCGTGAAGGAGTTCAAGTTCGGTTCCTTCCGCGAAGCCATGTCCTTCATGATCCGGGTCAGCTACGAAGCGGAAGCGATGGATCATCACCCGGATTGGGCCAACGTCTACAACCGCGTGTCCATCCGCCTGAACACGCACTCGGCCGGCGGCAAGGTCACGGCCAAGGACGTCGCCCTCGCGCAGAAGATCCAGAAGCTTTCGTGGGTGGGTTAGGGGCGCCTTGGTGGACGCCCGCGGGCAACCGCAGGAGACCAGCTATGTCTTATCGTGGATGGAATTAATCAGGTGGGCCGGCAGGTCCCTCTGCCGGCGCTGACTGTCGTGACACGGTGAAGGTCCGCCAACGGGCACGCGCCGACTCGCTTTGCTGCGCTCCCGGTGCCGGTCACCCAACCTTCGTTGTGGCCGGGGACGTGCCCGTCCACCTGTTGGGGATCGCGTACCAGGCTGACACACCCCGTCGCTTCGCGCCACCCCTCTTCCTAGAGGGGACCCAATCAACTGGTTCGGAAATCCCCTCCAGGAAGAGGGCCACGGTCGTGAGCTTAGCCCGAACGGGTGCCCGCCAGGGCGGGGTGTGTAGGAGTTCTCTAGGAGTCTGAAATATCCGTCACAGTTACGAGTTGGCAGGGCTGGTCTCTCCGTTCGAAAAGCTCAGGACCCCGAGCCAGTCGAGGGGCTGACCAGCCGCGGTCGGTCGGGAGACCGACCCTCCAGGCCAAACCTCTCAGGAATTTATCCTAGCTTCCCAACCTTACAGCACCTTGACCGCAGCCATCACTAGTTTCTCAAACGCGCCCGCGCCTTTGCCGGCGTTTTCGAGCGTGTGGCTGTGGGTGAGGTTTTCGTCGGAAAGGCCGGCGCCCATGTTCGTGATGCAGGAGACGCCCGCGACCTTCAGGCCGCAATGGTGGGCGATGAGGCAATCGGGCACGCTCGACATGCCGACGGCATCGGCGCCCCAGCCCTGGGCCATGCGGATTTCCGCGGGAGTCTCGAAGGAGGGTCCGCGGAACGCCACGTACACGCCTTGGTGGAGCGTGACACCCTGTGCCTGGGCCACGGCGAGAATCTTGGTGCGAAGCGCCGGATCCCAGGCATCGGTCATGGAGAAGAAGCGCGGACCAAAGGTCTCGTCATTCGGGCCGACCAGCGGGTTGAGTCCGAGGAAATTGATGTGGTCGGTGATGAGCATCAGCTCGCTGACCTTGATGTGCGGGCGCAGGCTGCCGGCGGCATTGGAGAGGAACAACGTCTCGACGCCGGCGGCCTTCATGGACCGGATCATCGTCTTCAACGGATAGGCGTCGTGGGTCTCGTAGAAGTGTTTGCGCCCGTTCAGCACGATGACGGGCACGCCGTTCAGTTTGCCGATGAGCAGCTGTCCGGCATGACCCGCGACGGTCAGCACCGGAAATCCCGGCAGATCGCGGTAGGCCAGCACTACGGGATGCTCCACGCGTGCGGCGAGTCCACCCAGCCCGGAACCGAGAATGATCGCGAGCTTCGGGCGCAAGGCGCCGCAGGCGGCGGTGATCTTGGCGGCGGACAAGCGGACGTTTTCGACGTGGGTGGCGGAATCGTTCATGGGCAAAAGCTGGGGAATATTCCGGCGGACACAAGCCCCGCGCGGATCGCGGAAAGTCCTTTCGTTCCCTGGCCCGGGCGTTAGTTTGGTGGGAGTGCGCAACGTTGATGCTGTCGGGGCCGAGCCGGGATCGCCTGTTGCTCCCGTGGGCGGGAGCGCGGCGATCGTGGGCGGCCGCGCGCTGCCGTGGATCGCCGCCGGCATCGTTCTGGGCGCACTCCTGCTGGTGGCGACGAATGGGACCTGGTGGTCGCGCGCCCAGGCGAGGTTGCCTTGGATGCTACAGCCGATCTTTCACGACTGGCACGTCGTCCGGGCGGGACTGGAGACCTATGCCGCGGGCGCGGACCCGCTGGCCATGACCGGGCATCCGTATAATTATCCCCGCGCTGTCCTCCAGGCATCCTGGTTTGGCGGGCAGTACCTTTCGCCCGTGCTGGCGGGTCTGGGCTTGGCCGCCGCCGGTCTGGGGGCGCTCGCATTTGCGCTGGGTCGCAGTGGTTGGCTGACGGCCGCGCTGGCCGCGGGCCTGATGTTTTCCCCGCCGGTGCTGCTGCTGTTTGAACGCGGCAACCTGGATGCCTTGGTGCTGTTTCAGGTGGTGACCGGTCTGTTTCTCCTCGTGCGGGGCGGAAAACCGTGGATCCAGGCCGGAGGGGTGCTCCTGTTACTGGCCGCGTCGCTCGTGAAACTGTATCCGGCCGTCTTGCTGGCTGCGGGTGTTCTTTACTGGTCCGGTCACCGCCGCCGCTGGCACTTGGCAGCGCTGGTCGGTTTTCTTGCGCTTGCCTTGTGGCAACAGGACGAACTGGCCCTGATCTTTCGGAAGACCGGTCGGGGAGTTGAAACGAGTTATGGCTGGGCAGTGGCTGGCTCGCGACTGGGCGTCGATCACACGATCGCACCGGAAATGGTCGGGGTCGTCCTGCGCCTGAGCAACGGGATCAGCTTCGCGGTGCTGGCCGTGGCCGCGCTGATCGGCTGGAGACTGCGGACGCGATTGGGTGGCTGGTCCATGGATCCGCTGGATCGGGGGCTTTTCTGGGCGGGTGCCGTGCTCTATGTCGCCACCTTTGCCATCGGGTCCAACTGGTCCTATCGTCTCGTTTTCCTCCTGCTGTGCCTGCCGGGCTTGGTGGCCGCCGTGCGCGGCCGCGGCTGGAAGTTGTGGGGCGGCTTGGGGCTGGTCCTGTTGGTCGGGACCATGCTTGTTCCCTTTGAGTCCACGCCGACGACGTTTTATCTCGTCCAAGCGACCGAATGGTTGCTCGCGGGATGGCTGACGGTCGGCGCGGTGGCGGTGTTGGCAGATCGCCAAGCAGCGCGGTACTGAACCGGATGGTCGCCTCCTCACTGGACAAACCGGAAGGGTCCGGAGAATCTGCGGCCATGTGGAAGTGCCGTGGGTGTACCCGCCGGTCTCGGCCTGCTGGGTGCGGTGCTGGCCGGCGGAGCGCCGGTGTCCGCGGAGCCGGCGCAGAGCTTGCCGTTTGCCGCCCTGACGGGCGGAGCAGCGGGAGGGGAAGACGGTCGCGAAGCGGCGAATCGTGTGGCGATGTTGAGCAACGGCTATGATGCCCTGTTGCTGCGGGTGCATCTGATTCGGCAGGCGCGGAAATCGATCGACGTGCAGACCTTCATCTGGACCAACGACGAGGTTGGGCGCCTGATCATCCATGAGTTGCTGGCGGCGGCGCAACGGGGCGTGCAGGTGCGGATCATCGCAGACCACCTGTTCTCCGACCAGGACCCCGAGATCGTCGCCTTTCTCGCGACGGCGGATCCGCATTTCGAGCTGAAGCACTACCGGCCGGCCATGTCCCGCCTGAAACCCTCGCGGCTGCAGCTGCTCATGGCCGGACTCATCTCGTTTCGCGGCGTGAACCAGCGCATGCACAACAAGATCATGCTGTTTGACGGCACCGTGCTGGTCACCGGCGGGCGCAACATCGAGAACACCTATTTCGATCACTCGACCGGCCTAAACTACCGGGATCGCGACGTGGTGGCCATCGGACCGGTCGCGCGGACGGCGGCGGCCAGCTTCGACGAATTCTGGAACTACCGTCACGCCGTGCCCAGCCGTGAGCTGGCCGACGTGGCCGGGGTGATCGCGCGCGGCGGGTTCCGGCGCTACGAGCAACGGAGCGACTACGACTTTGGCGGTCTCTTTGACGGACTCGATCGCGAGGCGGACGACGAGGCTCTGATCGCGGCGCGGTTCGGCAAACGGCTGCGGCCGGTGGAGCGGGCCGAGTTCATCGCGGATGTGCCGGGCAAGCGCGGTGGCTTCTTTTCCAAGGCCGCCCGCATCACCCGCGAACTCAGCGACGTGCTCGGGCAGGCGCGCGCGCGGGTCACGATCCAGACGCCCTATCTGGTGCTCAGCGGCGCCGCGCAGAAGCTGATCGGGGAGTTGCAGACGAAGCATCCCGGTCTGGTGTTCCGCGTCTCGACCAACAGCTTTGCGTCGACCGACAACCTGCCGGCCTACTCGGCCAACTACCGCCTGCGGGGGGATTACATCGAGAAGCTCGGGCTGCAGGTGCATGAGTTCAAGCCGCAGCCGGCTCTCCGGCCGGAGCTGTTTCCGCAGTTCGAGCTGATGGCGGCCCGGGCGAAGCACCAGCGAGGCGAGGGGAGCGCGGGGCCGTTTCTCTCGCTGCACGCCAAGTCCCTGGTGGTGGACGATCGCATCGCGTTTGTCGGCTCGTACAATCTGGATCCGCGCTCGGAGAACCTGAACTGTGAGGCCGGGCTGCTGGTCGAGGATGCCGCCTTTGCGCAGGAGCTGCGCGCCGAGATCGATCGCGACATGCGGCCGGAAAACAGCTGGGTCATTGCGCGCCGGTCCCTGCCGCTGCGGCTGGACGTGGTGAACGCGCTGATCGACGGCGTGCTCTCGCTCAGCCCGTTGGACCTGTGGCCCGTGCAAAACACCTCCAGCTTCGAACTCAAGCCGGGCGCCGCCGAGGTACCGCCCGGCCATCCGGATTTTCATCAGAACTATCGCGACGTGGGCTCCTTTCCCGGGGCCGACCAAGGCCTCTCCCTGAAGGAAATCACCACGAGGCTCTACAAGGCCGTGGGCACGCCGCTGACGCCGGTGCTGTAGCCCCCACCGGACGCAGGCCAAGCCGCGGTTTGCATCCTGGCGAAAATGGATCATTCCTGTCGCTGCATGAACACCATCGGCATCATCGGACTTGGCATCATCGGCGGCGTCTGGGCGAAAAACTACGCGACGGCGGGCAAACTCGCCGGCACGTGGAACCGGACCCCGCAACCCGCCGCCCCGGCGTGGAAAGACACGCCCGAGGCGGTCGCGCGCGCGGCGGACGTCATCCAGATCGTCGTGGCCGATCCGGCCGCCGTGGAAAGCGTGCTCACGCGGATCCTGCCGGAGCTGGGACCCGGCAAGATTGTGCTCCAGTCGAGCACCATCGACGCCGTGAGCAGCGCGGCCTTTGCGCGGCTCGTGGAGGCGCGCGGCGCGCGCTACGTGGCGGCCCCGTTCACGGGTAGCAAGCCGGCGGCGGAGCAGAAACAGACCGTGTTTTATCTCGGCGGCGATGCCGCGCTGATCGCCGCGCTCGATCCGCTGCTGGCCTGCATCTCCAGTCACCGATTCGTGATCGGCACGAATGAACAGGCCTGCACGCTGAAGCTGGCCATGAACCTCAACATCGCGGCCCAGATGCAGGCGCTCGCCGAGTCGCTCACGCTGGCCCGGCAGGCCGGCATCACCGATGACGTTTACTTCGGCGCCCTCGTGCAGAATGTCAGCTATTCCGGCGTGGCCAAACTCAAGGAGCCCAAGCTGCGCGCCGCCGATTTCGCGCCGCAGTTTTCGGTGAAGCACATGCACAAGGACATGCGCCTGGCCGCGAAGACCGCGGCCTGCGACGATTTTGCCGTCCTCGACGCCGTGCGGGAGACGCTCAAGACCGCCGAAGCCCGCGGCATGGGCGACGAGGATTTCTCCGCCATGATCAAGGTCATCGCGGAAAGCTGAAGGCTGCCGGGTACCTCCCCAGCTTGCGCTTCACCTCCCGATAGAAGGGAACCGCTCGCCCCCCCAAAAAAAAGCTCCCCGCTAGAGAGGGAATTATTCAGCCCCAAACCTCAAAACGCATTTTGCTCGGGGCGGGAAGAAACCAGCCGATGAGGATTTCTTGTAGGGGCGCTGCTTGCCGGCGCCCGCGGGCGTCCACAAGGGACGCCCCTACAGCTCGGACCCTTGAGCTGTTTCCTAGGAGTGGAATCGGACTTTTCCTTGAGATCCTATTGAGGATTGCGCAAAGAAGCGACACACCCCGTCGCTTCGCGCCACCCCTCTTCCTAGAGGGGACCCAATCAACGGGTCCGGAAATCCCCTCCAGGAAGAGGGGCGAGGCCGTGAGCTTAGCCGAACGGGTGCCCGCCAGCGCGGGGTGTGTGGGTGAGCATCGCAATCAGGCAGTGGCCAGTGTCACTTGTTAACGTAAGTCTCACTAAGGCCCATTCACCCCGTCGGTCGCTTACCCTGACCCGATAGCAAGGATTCCTCGTAGTCGAGCAGATGCTGAAGGGGGCGGTGGATCTCGTCGGTGATCACATTGCGGCTCCAGAGGTCGTCGAGGGCGGCGCGTTCCGCGGCCAGGGCGGCCAGGCGATGGTGGCGCGCGGCGGACCGGCGCCGGCGGGAACTGGCCTGGGTTTCCCCGTCCGCCGTCAGTTCGGCCAGCCGGTGCTCGTATTCGCCGATGATTTCGCCCACGGCGGCCGCCTCTTCGGGCGTGGTGGTGACAAAGGACGCGGCACGCAGGGCCTTGAGCCCGGCCTCGACCGCGGCGATGCGGGCCAGGCGATCCTCCTTCACCTGGGTATCGTCGGGCCGCACGCGCAACCGGCAGATGAGCCACTCGAGCGTCGTGCCCTGCAGGAGCAACGTCACCACGATCACGCCGGCGGAAAGGAAGATCACGAGGTCGCGTCCGGGCATCGGCGTGCCATCGGCCATGGCGATGGGGATGGACAGCGCCGCCGCCAGCGTGACGGAGCCGCGCATCCCGGCCCAGCCGGCCACGGCGAGCCAGGTCCAGGGCGGACGCTCCTCGTGGCGGGTGAGGCCGGGAAAAAGCCAAAACGGCACCAACCCGCCCGGGCAGATCCAGAGCAGGCGCGTCACAATCGCCGTGCCCGAAACCGCCGCCGTGAACCCGATCAGTTGTCCCGGGGAATAGATCGCACTGATCGAGGCGAGCACGCCGGGGAGTTGCAGACCGAGCAGCACGAATGCCAGGCCGTTGAGCCAGAAGAGCACGAAGTTCCACACGCTCCAGGTGGTCTGCCGGGTGACCGCGTCCATCTTCAGCGGATCGCGCCAGCCCGCATAGAGGCCCGCGGCCACCACCGCGAGGATGGCGGACAACCCAAGGGCATTCGCCGCGAGGTAGGCGGCGTAGGGTGTCATCAGCGAGATGGTGGTCTCGAGCAGCGCGTCGGCGCCGTGCACCCGCTGCAGCACATCGCGCAACCGGCCCACCAACCAGCTGAGGGCCAGCCCGAGCGCGATTCCGCCCACGGCCAGCAGCAGGAAGTCGAGCGTCGCGGCCCGGAGGGAGAAGGAGCCCAGCGCCACGGCCCCCAGGGCGAACTTGAACCCCACGAGACCGGTGGCGTCGTTCATCAGGCTCTCGCCGTTGAGCACGGCCGTGAGCCGGGGCGGGACCTTGAGTTTCTGGGTGATGGCGGCGACCGCCACGGCGTCGGTGGGGGACACGACGGCGCCGAGGGCAAAGGCCATGGCCAGTGGCAGGCTGGGCACGAGCCAATGCGCCACCAGACCGACGGCGAGGGTGGTGAAGACGACCAGGCCCGTCGCGAGCGTGAAGATCGGGCGCTTGGCCGCCCGGAAGTCCCGCAGCGGCATGAGCCAGCCGTCGGAGAACAGCAACGGCGGCACGAAGCACAGAAAGAAGAAGCCCGGATCGAGTGCCACGCGCGGGAAAGCCGGCCAGAGGGCGGCGAGACCGGCCCCGACGACGTACGTGATCGGCAGCGGCCACGGCAGCCGCCGGCCCAGCACGCTGAGCGTTGCCAGCAGCAGGAGGAGAAACAGCGCGTGCTCGAAACCGGTCACGCGCGGAAGCTGGCCGGCTTTCGCCCGAAGGGAAAGCGCGGAGTGCGGGCTTCAGGTCTTGGGCCGGAGCACGCGGCTGAGCGCAAAGGCGAGGGCCGCCGGTGCACCGAACACAATGGCATGCACACCCAGTTCCTCGACCAAGCCATAGCCGGCGGTCAGGACACCGAAGGCGAGGTGGATCAGGCACAAAACGAACCAGACCGGAATGAAGCGGGCTGCTCCGCGGTCGCGGGATCGGGCGAGGGCAACCATGATGCCCAGGAGAATGAAGCCGATGGCGGTGACGATGATCGTGTGCATGGAAAATGGAGACTATCCGACCAGTTTGCGCTCAATCCGCCGGTCCGGCACCAGCCACATGATGGCGACGCTGAAGTAGAGCAAAATGGCCACTGCCGGCAGCCAGCAAGCCAGAGGGATGCCTAGCGCATAGCCGACCACGGAGATGACGCCCTTGCGGTCCTTGCCGATGGCCTGGTGAAGCACCGAATCCTGCTCGTGGCAGGCGAGCAGGCAACGCACGAGGATTCAGTATGCGATGGCGGCCAGGATCAGCACCCCGCCATAGAGCGCCACGGTAGCCGGCGCGAAATGGTTCTCGCCCATCCAGCCCGTGACGAACGGGAAGAGAGACAGCCAGAAGAGCAGGTGAAGGTTGGCCCAGAGGACGCCGCCTTTCACGTGTTTCACGGCCTGAAACAGGTGATGGTGGTTGTTCCAGTAGATGCCGAGGTATACAAAACTGAGCAGGTAACTCAGAAAGACGGGCCAGATGGGCAGCAGGTCTCGGAGCTCGGTCCCGTGCGGCACCTTCATTTCGAGGACCATGATGGTGATAATGATGGCGAGCACGCCATCACTGAACGCTTCAAGTCGGCCTTTGTGCATGGCCTGAGTAGAAGAATTACCGCCGGGCCGACAAGCGCGGAAGCTGGCGGGGTGGTTAGTCACTCATCAGGTATTTCTTCCAGCGATCACGACACAAGGAATACACGGAAGGTTGACGGATAGCACAGGAGGGAACGGAGGGTTGTCATTTGCTAGGGACAGGATGACGGATGGGGAAGCGGCTCGCAGGGAGGCGAGCGCTCCAGAGAGGCTAGCGCGAGGGCTCAGGGAAAGGCCCACAGGGACGTGGGCCTCCACCTTAGGAAGCGGCGCGTCGGGAGACCCGCCCTCCAAAGGGGTGACGTGGTTGGCTTTCGGAAAAGCACACAGTGACGTGGGCCTCCACCTTTAGTGCAATTCGTGCCCTCTGATCAAAGCATTCGACCAGACTTGGCTGGGTTGGATCTCGGTTACCTCCGTTTCTTCCTGTGCAACGTCGGTTTTCTGTGTGTTCCGTGTATTCTGTGGTGATCAATTCCGGCCCGTGGGCGATCCACCTTGATTCAGCCATACACGGCGCGTCAGGATCAGCCTTCGCGGGGCTATGGCTCGACAAGGACCCGCCCTCCAAGGGAATCAAAGCACGCGGGCGGGTCGCCCGCGCTCCAGGGATTGGATCATGTATTCCTTCAGGCAATTCCTCCTCTGCGCTCTCCGTGCCCTCTGTGTTAAAAGTGCATGGGAAGGGATCGATCTATTCGTGGGCGCAAGCGGGTATGGTCCCTGATGTCGGCTGTGTGGCTGACGGACGCCTTGGCGTCAGTCAGCGAGGCGGGTGTTGGTGAGCAACCGGCGTCCGTGAATCACCGCGATGATTTCCACAGTGCGACCGACAATGCGGTAAATGAGGCGATATTCATGAACGTAGATCTCCCGGTAATCGTCGAGGCCCAGTTCCGGTACAATGCGTCCTCGCCAAGGCAGGGTGTCGAGGGAGCGACCTGCGGCCAGAATGCGGTTGATCACGGCACCAGCGTAGCGCGGCGAGTCCTGGGCAATATAGGCGGCGATGGCATGCAGATCATCGCGGACCTGAGGCGACCAGGTTATGGTGAAGTCCATCGGGCCATGTCCTGCTCCATGACGGCATGGGAAATGCCGCCTTCAGAAACGAGACGTTGCTGGCCCTGTTTGATCTTCTCGAGCACGTAGAGGTGGTGCTGGATGTCTTCCAGCGTGGCGTCGTCGGGGAGCTTTTTGATCAGCTCGACAGCCTCGGTTTTGGCGTTGCTCACGGAGATGGAACGTAACCGCGTGGCCGTGCTGCGCAAGTCTGGGCTTTGCCGGGCCGGGAGGTCGGAAAGGGGAGGTAGGGTTGCCCACGAGACGGACACGAATGAGACACGAATGGAGGCCAAGGCAGGGTTAACCACGGAACACACGGAATACACGGAAGGCCGGCAGATGGCGCAGGAGTGAACGGAGGGAACGGAGGGTTGTCGTTCCTGGGGTCAGGATGACGGAGGGGGAAGCGGCTCGCAGGGACGCGAGCCCTCCCAGTGAGCCGAGCGGGCGGCGGACGGAAAGGGCCACGGGGACGTGGCCCTCCACCTTAGGAAGCGGCGCGTCGGTAGACCCGCCCTCCAACGGGGTCGCGTGGTTGGCTTTCGGAAAGGCCCACAGGGACGTGGGCCTCCACCTTTAGTGTAATTCGTGTCTCTCTGGTCCCAGGATTGAGCCCAGGTTGGCTGGGTTGGATCTCGGTTACCTCAGTTTTCTCCTGTGCAAAATCAGTTTTCCGTGTTTTCCGTGTGTTCTGTGGTGATCAATCTGGCTGGAGGGTCGGGGCCTCGCGACGTCTTCAAACCACCCGCTTGCAGCGCTGACTTGCCTTCTGGGGGCGGGCGGCATCTTTGGACGGGACATGATTCCGGTTGCCGATGCCCTCAGCGAAGTGTTGTCCCGCGCTCACCAGCTCGGGACGGAGTCGGTCGCCCTGCACTCAGCGATTGATCGCGTTCTCCGCGAGGATGCGCGGGCGGACACGGATGCGCCTCCCTTTGATGCGTCGGCGATGGATGGCTATGCGCTGCGCCGGGCGAATGCGGGTCAACCTTTGCGCGTGATCGGCGTCAGCCAGGCCGGGTCCGCTTTTGCGGGCACGGTTGGCGCCGGGGAATGTGTGCGGATCTTCACCGGGGCGCCTGTGCCGGCCGGGGCGGATTGCGTGGTGAAGCAGGAGGACGCGACGGCCGAAGGGGACACGGTCAAGGTCACCGTGGGTCCCGACTACATCCGGCGGAAGGGCGAGAACCGGCGACAAGGCGAGGTGGTCGTGCCGGCGGGGGCACGGCTTGGTCCGGCCGAGCTGGCGGCCCTCGCTTCGGTGGGCGTGCATCGCCCGCTGGTTTCACGGCGTCCGCGTTGCGTCCATTTGGTGACGGGCAACGAACTCGTTGCTCCCGACCAGACGCCTGCCGGGGCCCAAATCCGCGACAGCAATTCCGTGTTGATTGCGGCCCTACTCGCTCGCCACGGCGCGGAACTCGTGGGGCACGCGCATGCGCGCGATACCTTGGCCGAAGCGCAGGCGGCGGTTGCGGGGTTGCCCGAACACGACGTACTGCTGATTTCGGGCGGGGCGAGCGTGGGGGATCATGATTTTGCCCGGCCGGTGCTGACGGCCCTGGGTTTCGCGTTGCACTTCCAGCAGGTGAACCTGCGTCCGGGCAAGCCGCTGGTCTTCGCCAGCCGCGGACGGCAGCTGGCCTTTGCGCTGCCGGGCAACCCGGTGTCGCATTGGGTCACGTTCAATCTGTTTGTCGCCCCCTTGCTGCAGAAACTTGCCACCGGCGTGGATGCGGCGCCGCTCCGGCTCACGGGCCTGCTGGATCCGTCTGCGCCGCTGCCGTCCGCTGACGGTCGGCAGACGATCTGGCCCTGTCGCGCCACGGTGGTCGACGGCCGGCACCGGCTGACGCCGCTGGCGTTGCGCAGTTCGGGAGACAGCAGCGGTCTGGTCGGGGCGAATGCCTTGCTGCCGATGCCGGCAAACGGTCTCGACCCGGCGTGTCCGGTTGAGTTCATTAGCTGCCCATGAGCGCTGCGCCCGAATCCTTTTCCCATCTCGATCCCACCGGGGGCGCCCGGATGGTCGATGTCGGCGGCAAACCCGATCAGAGGCGCCAGGCCGTGGCGGAGGGCCGGCTGACCTGTTCGCCGAAGACCATCGAACTGCTCCGCGCGCAGGCACTGCCGAAAGGGGATGTGCTCACGGTGGCGCAGATCGCCGGTATCCAGGCCGCGAAATCCACCGCCACGCTCATCCCGCTCTGTCATCCGCTCGCGTTGAGTCAGGTGGACGTGGTGTTCACCGTCGAAGATGACGGCATCGTCATCCGCTCCACGGCGCGACTCACCGGCAAGACCGGCGTGGAGATGGAGGCCCTCACGGCGGTGTCGGTCGCCGCCCTCACGCTTTACGACATGTGCAAGGCGGTGGACAAGACGATGTCCATCGGCGGCATTCACGTGGTGGAGAAAACCAAGTCATGAAGGTCGCCCGTGTCACCTTGAGCGACCGCGCCGCCAACGGGGTCTATGCCGACGAGAGCGGCCCCGAGATCGAGCGCGTCACCGCTGCGCATTTCACGGAGTCGCTGGAGTGGATCCGCGTCGTCATGGCGGATGAACGTGTCGAGCTGGAAGCGGCGCTGATCCGGCTGGCGGATGTCGAGCAATGTCCGCTGATCATCACGACCGGCGGCACCGGACCGTCCGCGCGCGACATCACGCCGGAGGCCACGCGGGCCGTGTTGGAAAAGGAATTACCCGGTTTCGGCGAGATCATGCGGATGCACAGCTATGAAAAGGTGAAGACGGCGATCCTCTCCCGGGCCACGGCGGGTGTGCGCGGTCGCTCGCTCATCATCAATCTGCCGGGCCGGCCGGGCGCCATTGGTGAGTGCCTGCCGCTCATTGTGCCGGCCATCGCCGAGGCGATCGACCACATCGCGGGATTTCGTCCGGGCCTGGTCAACGAGGTCTTCAAGGCCCCATGCCGGTCTTGAGAAAGCCGCGCTTTGACCGGCACGAGCTGGCCGGGGCCTTTGGCGACATCGGCACCGACCTGCCGCTGATCGCCGGGATCATTCTGGCCACGAAGCTGGATCCCTCCGGCGTTTTCATTGCCTTTGGGCTTGCGCAGATCGCTTCCGGACTGCTCTACGGCCTGCCGATGCCGGTGCAGCCGCTCAAGGCCATGGCGGTGGTCGTCATCGCCGGCCAGGCCACCGGCGGACAGCTGCAGCTCGCCGGCCTGATGATCGGCGCGCTAATGCTCGGGCTTGCGTACAGCGGGTTGCTGGACCGCCTGCAGAAACTGATTCCCGTCCTCGTGGTGCGCGGCGTGCAGGCCGGGCTCGGGCTCGCCTTGGCGCGCACATCGTGGCGGCTGATGGGAGGCGAGGGGAGCTGGGGCTGGGTGGCGGCCGCCCTGGCGGTGGGCCTGCTGGTCTGGTTGCGCAACCACCGGCATGTGCCGGGGGCGTTGCTCGTCGTGGGCGCGGGTGTGATCTGGGCGGGCTTCACGCGCATTGACTGGCCGGTGTTGCAGGATGGCTTCGGCTGGGTGACGCCAACGCCCGGAGATCTGCCGTGGGATCAGTGGCTGGTGGTATTGAGCCTGTTGGTGCTGCCGCAGGTGCCGCTCTCGTTATCCAACTCGGTCATCGCCACGCAGCGGACCGTGACCGATCTGTTTCCGGAGCGAACGGTCACCTTGCGCGGGATTGGCCGGACCTACGGGGTGATCAACCTACTGTCGCCGTGGCTGGGTGGACTGCCGATGTGCCACGGTTGCGGCGGGCTGGCGGGCTACTACGCGCTCGGTGCGCGCACCGGCGGTTCGGTCATCATCTATGGCACGCTCTACCTCGTCATCGGGAGTTTGTTCAGCGGGGCGTTTCAGGAGGTGCTGCGGGCCTTTCCGGCACCGGTGCTCGGCGCGGTGCTGCTGGTCGAGGCGGGCGTGTTGATCTATCTGCTGCGCGACGTGGCCCGGACGCCGGCCGCCCTCGCGCTGGCGGTCGTGGTGGCGCTGGTTTGCGTTCTGGCGCCGCAAGGGTATCTCTTGGGGATGGTTGCCGGTTGCGTCCTGTACTATTCGCTGCGTCGCTGGTTGCCTGACCTCAACCGCCCCCCGATGACCACCGACCGCTGAGCCATGCCTCTCGACCAATACAACCGCGACATCGACTACCTGCGCATCTCGCTCACGGATGCCTGCAACCTGCGTTGCGTGTATTGCATGCCGGAGCACATGACCTTTCGGCCCCGGGATGAACTGCTGAGCGACGCCGAGTTGCGCCGGCTGATCACGCTTTTCGGCACGCTGGGTTTTCGGAAGATCCGCTTCACCGGCGGAGAGCCGACGCTGCGGACCGGCCTGGTCGATCTGGTGCGGCACGCGCGGCAGAGCCCCGGCATCACCACGGTGGGTCTCACGACGAACGGCGTGTTGCTCGACCAGCTCGCCCAGCCGTTGCGCGACGCCGGCCTGGAGTCGGTCAATATTTCCATCGACAGTCTCAACGAGGACAAATTCCGCCGGCTCACGCGCTGGGGCAACCTGCGGGACGTGCGTGCCGGTCTGGCGGCCTCGGCGAAGGCGGGCCTGCGCGTGAAGCTCAACGCCGTGGTCTGCCGAGGCGTCAACGACGGGGAGGATGTGGTCGAGCTAGCGCGACTCACGCTGGCGAACGACTGGCAGGTGCGCTTCATCGAGCAGATGCCCTTTGGCAACAACGCCGATTTTCAGACGAAGGGGATGGTGAGCGAAACCGAGCTGATCGGCATTTTGGAGAAGACCTTTGGACCGCTCGAACTGGTCAACGGCGGCAAGCTCGACGGCGAGGCCCGGCTCTACCGTCTGCCCGGCGCCGTGGGCGCGCTGGGCTTCATCAGCCCGGTGTCCCAGCCCTTCTGCGCCGCCTGCAACCGCATGCGCCTGACGGCGGACGGCGTGATGCGCCTTTGCCTGCTGCGCGACAACGAGGTGAACCTGCTCAACCACCTGCGCTCCGGCGCCAGCGACGAAGTGATCGCCGATTGCATCCGCGGCGCCGTGCACAGCAAACCCTGGGGCCATGGTCTCGCCCAGCATGATATCCCGGCGGCGCGGGGGATGTCGGAGATCGGCGGGTGATCCGGATTTCTTAACCACTAATCCGCACTAATGGGGCACTAATGAGTGGAGACTCAGTGGATCACAGCAGAAAACCTATTTTAGACATGTCATCCTCCCGTCAGATTCAGGTCCGGTTCTTTGCCATCTTGCGCGAGCAGGCGGGCTGCGCGACGGTCGCGGTGGAAACGGGCGCGCCGGACGCGACGGCGTTGTACGCCGAGCTGCAGGAGCGTTTTCCGGGACTGACGTTTCCCGTCACGCTGCTGCGGGTGTCGATCAACGAGAACTACGCGGAGCTCTCCGCGCCGCTCGCGCCGGGTGATCGCGTGGTATTCATTCCCCCGGTGGCCGGAGGTTGAGCATGTTTGAACTCACCGCGCAACCGATTGATGGCGCCGCGTTGTCCGCGCGGCTGCGGGCTCCCGAAGCGGGGGCGCTGACGATCTTTGAGGGCCGGGTGCGCAACCACCACCTTGGCCAGCCGGTCACGCAGCTCGAGTACGAGGCCTTTGACGAGATGGCGATCCGGGAAGGGGAGGCGATCGTGGGCGAGGCGGCGAGCATGTATCCGGGCGCTCAGTTGCTCTGCGTCCATCGCACGGGGACGCTTCAGGTCGGGGACGTGGCGGTGTGGATCGGTGTGGCGTCGGCCCATCGCCAGGCCGGGTTTGCCG
>Ga0208263_100011_pt1 | contig 128738 bp, 97 predicted proteins | sample LakWasMet28_LOW6_2_FD_183872 | JGI IMG/M metagenome (GOLD analysis project Ga0208263, IMG submission 183872) | Freshwater sediment methanotrophic microbial communities from Lake Washington under simulated oxygen tension - Sediment Metagenome... | ecosystem: Environmental > Aquatic > Freshwater >... | reverse complement strand
GACCCATTGTTTGCGGATGTTTTCTCACGTCAGTTCAACCCCATTGCGAAATGAAAATGCCCCCGTTCCCTGGTTATTCACGCCGACAGTTCATCAAAACCGGTGCCGTCGCTTCGTTGCTCCCCCTGGTTGGTTCGGTACCAAACCTCTTTGCCGCCGGATCCGACCGCATTCGGGTCGGCTTGGTCGGCTGTGGCGGTCGGGGCATCGGTGCCGTGCGTAATTGCCTGGCGGCCGATCCGTCGGTCCAGCTGGTGGCACTCGGCGATGCCTTTGCCGACCGCGTCGAGGCGGCGATGAACAATTTCACCAAGGGCGGTGGCAACAGCAACAATCCGATCGCCCCGCTCCCGACGGACCAGTTCGCGGTCACGCAGGAACGCTGCTTCAGCGGATTTGATGCGTATCAGCAGGTGATTGATTCCGGCATTGATCTGGTTTTGCTGGCCACGCCGCCGCATTTCCGTCCGCGGCACCTGCAGGCCGCCATCGACGCCGGCGTGCATGTTTTCGCCGAGAAACCGGTGGCGGTGGACGTGGTGGGTTGCCGCCAGGTCATGCAGATCGCCGACCTCGCCGCGGCGAAGAAACTCGCCTTTGTCACGGGAACACAGCGGCGTCACTCCTTGGATTATCTCGAGACCATGGCTCGCATCAAAGATGGCGCCATCGGTGAGCTGACCGGCGGTTCGTGCTATTGGCTGCAGGAAGGGCTGTGGCATCGGGGCCGCCAGCCGGAGTGGTCCGAGATGGAATACCAGATGCGCAACTGGCTTTATTTCACCTGGCTCAGCGGCGACCACATCGTCGAACAGCATCTGCACAACATCGACATCATGAACTGGGCCTTTGGCGGGCCGCCAGTGAAGGCGCTCGGGCTCGGCGGCCGGCAAAGCCGGACCGATCCCAAATACGGCGACGCTTGGGACCATTTCTCCGTGGAGTTTGAATATGCCAACGGAGCGCGGGTCCAAAGCCATTGCCGGCAGATTGTGGGCACGACGCATCGCGTCAGCGAACACCTCGTCGGGACCAAGGGCACGGCCGACCCCTCGGGGACGATCCGCGGGGAATCGCCCTGGAAATATGCCGGCCAGCCGGTGAATCCCTACGACTTGGAACACGTCGACCTGATCCGGAGCATCCGGGCCGGCACGCCGCTCAATGAAGGCCGCCGTATCGCGGAGACCACGCTCACCGCGATTCTTGGACGCGTTTCCGCCTACACCGGCCGCGAGGTGAAATACTCCTGGCTGCTGGAAGCCTCGAAGCAGGATTTGACGCCCGCGGCCTACGCCTGGGGTGACGCCCCGGCGGTCAAGGTCCCTGTTCCTGGGGTGACGCCCTTGGTCTGATCCCGTACGCGAGCGAGAGAAGTCCTCATCATTTGCGAAGCATAGTCCGGGGCAGGGCGGCGAGTCCCCTCGCCGCCGCGAGCTGCCCGGCGCTGGGCGGAGTCTGCGCCCGCCCAGCGTCTCTCGTGAAGCCCGCCCACAAAAAACCACCCGGTGCCGAGGCATCCGGGTGGTGGTGATTGGTTTGCTCTTTGCAGGATTCAGCGGCCTCAGCCGTGGAGGTACTGCATGATCAGGTTCTCGAGGTATTCCTGCTTGCCGGACTTCGGGGTCGGCTCGCCGAGCTTGGTGAGCACGAGCTTTTCGAGGGACTTGAAGTTGGCCTTGCCCGTTTCGATGTCCTTGCCGAAGCCGGAATCGAAGGAGCTGTAGCGGTCCGCCACGAAGGCCTCGAGTTTGCCGTCGGCCAGCATGCGGCGGGCGATCTTGAAGGCCAGGGCGTAGGCATCCATGCCGCCGATGTGGGCGTGGAAGAGGTCCTCGACATCGATGGACGGACGACGGAGCTTGGCGTCGAAGTTGAAGCCGCCGGAGCCGAGGCCGCCGGCCTTGAGGATCGAGTACATGGCAAGGGAGAGTTCGCGCACGTCGGTGTTGAACTGGTCGGTGTCCCAGCCGAGGAGCATGTCGCCGGCGTTGGCATCGATGGAGCCGAGCGCGCCCGCGGCCGCCGCGACCTCGATCTCGTGCTGGAAGGTGTGGCCGGCGAGGGTGGCGTGGTTGGTCTCGATGTTGAACTTGAAGTATTTTTCCAGGCCGTAGGTGCGCAGGAAGGCGATGCCGCTGGCGACGTCGAAGTCGTACTGGTGCTTGGTCGGCTCCTTCGGCTTCGGCTCGATGAGGAACTGGCCCTTGAAGCCGATGCTCTTGGCGTAGGCGACCGCCATGTGCAGGAAGGCGGCGAGGTGGTCCTGTTCGCGCTTCAGGTTGGTGTTGAGCAGGGTCTCGTAGCCTTCGCGGCCGCCCCAGAACACATAGTTTTCACCGCCCAGCTCGACGGTGGCTTCCATGGCCTTCTTCACCTGCGCTGCCGCGTAGGCGAACACGTGGGCGTCGGGATTGGTGGAGGCGCCGCACATGAAGCGCGGGTTGCTGAAGAGGTTGGCCGTGCCCCAGAGGAGCTTCACGCCCGTGGCCTTCTGCAGCTGCTTGGCGTGGGCGACGATCTTGTCGAGGTTGCGGTTCGACTCGGCCAGGGTCTTGCCCTCGGGCGCGATGTCGCGGTCATGCCAGCACCAGAAGGGGGACTCGATCTTCTGGAAGAACTCAAAAGCGGCGTCCATGCGCAGCTTGGCGACGGAGACCGGGTCCTTGCCGCGTTCCCACGGGCGGTTGATCGTGCCCGGACCGAACGGATCGGAACCGGCGCCGCGGAAGGAGTGCCAGTAGGCGATGGAGAAGCGCATGTGCTCCTTCATCGTCCGGCCGTCGATCACCTCGGCGGGGTTGTAATGCTTGAAAGAAAGGGCGTTAGCCGAGCTCGGGCCTTCATAGGCGATCTGGCCGATTCCGGGGAAGTGCTGCGAAGATTTTTTCATGGAGGGTAAGGGTTGAAGATACAGCATAGCCCAAACGGCTCCCCGATCGGTAGTAATTATCCAAATAAAACTATCGATATTTAACACACCCCGCGCATCGTCCGAGCCATGCCCAGTCCGGCCAAAGCGCGTCCGCGGGTCGCCCTCCTGATCGAAACCTCGAACGGTTACGGGCGCGACCTGCTGCACGGGGTGCACGACTGGACACGGGCGAGCCAGTCCTGGTCGATCCGGTTCACGGAACACCCGCTGCGCACGGCGTTGCCGGCCTGGCTCAATCACTGGGAGGGTGACGGCATCATCGCGCGCGTGGACTCGGATGAGATCGCCCAGGCCCTGCGCCGGAAGGGTTTGCCGGTGGTTGACGTGAGCGCCGAGCGGGCGCGTTCGGAGTTTCCCCGCGTCAGCATCGACAACCGGGCCGTGGCCCGGCTCGCCGCCGAACATCTGCTGGGCAAGCAGCTGCGGCACTTCGCCTATTGTGGCGACGGCGAGTCCCTGTGGTCGAACCAGCGCGGGCTGGCTTTCCAGGCGGCGATCAAGGCGCAGGGTCTGCGCTGTGAGGAATTCCGGACGGAACCCCGCGCGGTCCGCAGCTGGGACGCGGAGGTGCAGGCCCTCGCGAAGTGGTTGCGGCAACAGCCGCGACCGCTGGGGCTGTTCGCGTGCTTTGACGGCCGCGCCCAGTTCGTGCTGGAAGCCTGTCATGTCGCCCGGCTGAGCGTGCCCGAGGAAGTGGCCGTGCTGGGCGTGGACAACGATCAGTTGATCTGTGACCTTTGCGACCCGCCCCTGAGCAGCGTGTTGCCGAACGCCCGGCGGACCGGCTACGAGGCGGCGGCGATCCTCACGCGGCTGATGAACGGCAAAAAGCCGGTGGCTGCGGACTCACGGGAGATCGAGCCGGTGAGGGTGGTGGAGCGCCGCTCGACCGACGCGCTGGCGGTGAACGACCGGCATGTCGGGGCGGCTCTGCAATACATCCGTGCGCACGCGCAGGACGGCATCGGCGTGAAGGACATTTTGCGGGCCGTGCCGGTTTCCCGGACCCTGCTGGAACGGAAGTTTGTCCGCGTGCTGGGCGAATCGCCCCACCGCCACATCAAGCGCCTCAAGCTCGAGCGCGTGCGCCAGCTGCTGGCGGAGACCGACGTCCCCATCGCGCGCATCGCGGACCTCACCGGCTTCGAGTCACCCAGTTATCTGAGTGCCGCCTTCAAGAAGGAGACCGGCGTCACTCCCCGGAGCTTTCGCGCAAAACAACGCCACATCCGGTGAGTGTGCGGGACGCCTGCGCCGTCCAGGACGGTTGGGGTCCGCGGGGGGTAGCGCACTAGGCAAGCCTGCGCAAAGCCCTCGCCAAAACAAATTGCCGGCGGCTCGGCGTGCCATCGCCGAATCGCGCGTCCCTCGTTTTTCATGAAATGAGCGGCCCGGGTAACATCACGCTCATGGCTAACGTCTTAGTCGCATAAGCGCCGTTTTCCCAATGCCTGCTGTTCGTTTCTGGCTGTTGGGGAGTCGGATCTGTTTTCCTCCATTATCAACAGTTACAATAACATACGTTACATCCCTACCATGAATGCCTCAAGTTTTGGGTCGGCTCATCGCGTGATCTCCCTTTCCGGCCTGCGGGCTGTTTTGTTTGGACTTGGTTGCTTGCTGGCGGTCGGAGCCTTTGCCCAGGAGGAAGGCCCGCCGCCACCCGATGCGCCCGAGGGTTCGCCGGCGGACGGACGGATGCGTGGGCAGGGACAGGGGCAGGGACGCCGGGGCAATTTTAATCCCGAGGAAATGCGCGCACGGATGGCGGAACGTTTGCGCGAGCAACTGGAAGTGACTGATGACGCCGAGTGGCAGTTGATCATGGAACGCATCACGAAGGTGACCGAACTCCGCCGCGGAATGGTCGGTGGCGGCATGATGTTTGCACGCGGCGGCAACGGCGGTGACCGCCAGGGCGGCGGCAACGCGGACCAGTCCGCCTTGCAACAGGCCGTGAAGGACAAACTGCCCGACGCGGAGATCAAGGCCCGCATGGTCCGTCTGCGCGAGTCCCGCAAACAGAACGAGGCCAAGCTGGCCCAGGCCCAGGAAGAACTGCGGGCCGTCCTCTCCGTCCGCCAGGAAGCGATTGCCGTTCTCTACGGGATGCTGCCTTGAAATCCGTTTCCGCAACAACCGCCCCGTCTGACGGGGTCACGCCCTCGTTGCCGCCGCTGCTGACCGCCATGATCGCGGGCCGGCAGCTGACGGCCGCCGACGCCACCCAGTATCTGGCCGGCAAACCGGCCGACGAGCCCCTTCACGAGGCCGGTGTGCTCCGCTGGCTTGCGGGCGAGTATGGCGTCACGTTCGCGCCGCTCGACGAGCTGGAGCCGGACAAGCAGGTGCTTGCCCTGTTTCCCGCCCGTCTGCTGCTGCGGGACGAGTTGCTGCCTCTGCGCAAGACAGACGACGAGATCGAGGTGGCCACCAGCCGCCTCTTTGCCACCCAGGCGCTCGATGGGTTGCGGACCCTCACCGGTCTGCGTCTGCGCGCCGTTTTGGCTCCGACCGAGCTGATCCAACGCGAGCTCAAGAAACGCCTCGGCGTCGGCGCCGACACGATCGACACGCTCGACGAGGAGACGGCGCTGCAGGTCGTCGACGACAGCGGCGACCAGGACACGAATCTCAACGAGGCCGCCGAGGACGCCTCGATCATCCGTTTCGTCAACCAGGTCCTGAAGGACGCCATCGATCTCCGTGCGTCCGACATCCATCTGGAACCCTTCGAGGACGAATTCCGCATCCGCTACCGCATCGACGGTGTGCTGCAGGACATTCCCGTGCCGGCGCAGGTCAAACGCTTCCAGCCCGCGATCGGCGCGCGCATCAAGATTCTCAGTCATCTCAACATCGCCGAAAAGCGCCTCCCGCAGGACGGCCGCATCAAGGTGCGCATCGACGCCGCCGAGGTGGACATCCGTGTCTCGGTCATTCCCATGCTGCACGGAGAAGCCGTGGTGCTGCGCCTGCTGCGTCAGGACAAATCCCTGCTCGGCGCCCGCGAGCTCGGCATGGCGGAGCGCGAACTCGGCTGTCTCGAACGCGTGCTCCAGCTCCCGCACGGCATCGTGCTCGTCACGGGCCCCACCGGCAGCGGCAAGACTTCGACCCTCTACACCGCGCTGCACGAGATCAACGACTCGGAGCGCAAGATCATCACGATCGAGGACCCGATCGAATACCAGCTGAAGGGCATCAACCAGATCCAGGTGTCGGAGAAGTCCGGACTCACCTTCGCCCGCGGCCTTCGCTCCATTTTGCGTCATGATCCCGATGTCATTCTGATCGGTGAAATCCGCGACGCCGAGACGGCGCAGATTGCGGTCCAGGCCTCGCTGACGGGCCATCTGGTCTTTTCGACGCTGCACACCAACGACGCCGCCGGTGCCGTGACGCGCCTCGCCGACATGGGCGTTGAGCCGTACCTGGTGGCCTCTTCGCTGGAAGCCGTCCTCGCCCAGCGCCTCGTGCGTGTGCTTTGTCCCCATTGCAAGGCGGTGGACGACACGGCCATGGCGCAGGCCTACCGCAAGCGCCTCGCGCTCACCAGGGACGTGACCCTCTACCGCGCCGTGGGTTGCCGCGAGTGCCGCAACACCGGTTATCATGGGCGCCGCGCGATCTTCGAGTGGATGGATATCAACGCCGAGATCCGACAACTCGTTCTGCGCAACGCCTCGACGGACCTCATCCGCTCGGCGGCCGTGCGCGCCGGCATGAACACGCTGGCGGCTGACGGCGGGCGCCTTGTGCGCGCCGGCATCACGACGGTCGAAGAGATCCTCAGCGTCACGACCATCCACGAAAGCGAACCCGAGGGTCCGCCTCCGGCCTGAACGGTGGCGTCGTCCTGAATCCGTATTTTGTCCATGCCTGAGTTTTCCTACCGTGCCCTGCAACCTGACGGCGTCCTCACCGACGGTCGGATGGAGGCCCGCAGTCGGACGGAGGCGATCCGGTTGGTGGAGAGTCGCGGACTGAAGACGCTGCGCCTGACCGAATCCCCCGGCGCGGCCCCGGGCAAGAACGGCTCCGATGCGGCCGGCAAATCCGACGCGCCGGTCCCGTTCTGGCAACTGGGGCGGGGGAGCAAGGGCCGGATCAACGCCCGTACGCTGGAAAACTTCACCCGCCTGCTCTCGAGTCTGCTGGCCGCCGGCGTGCCGTTCAGTCGCGCCCTGGTCATTCTCCATCGCGAGGCCACCGTGCCCGTCGCCAAGGAAAAGTGGAAGGAGATCCATGACCTGGTGATCGACGGGATGTCCCTCTCCGCGGCGATGGCGCGTTCCCCCGAGACCTTTCCCCGCGTCTACGTCGCCATGGTCGAGGCCGGCGAGGCGGGCGGCTTTCTCGACGTGGTGCTGGCCCAGATCGCCGATTTCCAGGCCCGGGAGAAGGACATCCAATCCAAGGTGCTGTCGGCGATGCTCTATCCTTTGATTCTGCTCGTGCTCGCCTTTGGGGTGCTCGTCTTCCTGCTGGTGTTCTTCATTCCGCGGTTTCAGCTCATCTTCAAGGGATTCAACGCGACCCTGCCGCTGCTCACTCAGGTGATCGTCCAGACCAGCGAGGTGGTGCGGGCCTACGGCCCGCTCGTGGTCGCGGTGATCCTGATCGGTGGACTCGCGTTGCGCCAATGGTTTCATTCCGTTCCCGGTCGGCGACAGTGGGAGGGCGGGGTGCTGCGTCTGCCGGTGGTCGGGCCGCTCCTCGCGCAGTTCGCCATGGCGCGGTTCACCCGCATGCTGGGCACCTTGCTCGGCGCCGGCGTGCCGCTCATCAACGCGCTGAACGTCGCCCGGCGCTCCATCGGCAACCAGATTTTGGTCGATGCCGTGTCCGAGTCGATCGAGCGGGTCAAGGAAGGCAAACCGCTTGGCACCAGCCTCGCGCAGAACCGCACGCTGTTTCCCGGGGCCGTGGTCGAAATGATCTCCGTGGCGGAGGAAAGCGGCCGGCTCGATCAGGAGCTCCTGCGCATTGCCACCGTCACCGAGGGCGATCTCGACCGTCAGCTGAAGACCGCCGTGGCGCTGGTCGAGCCGCTCATGCTGTTCCTCATCGCGACCCTGATCGGCACCATCTTCATCGGCATGGTCTATCCGATTTTCTCCCTGCAGGACCACATCAACTGAAAACTTTATCATGAAAACATCCCGTCGCCCCGCCCGCCACGCTTCGTCCCGCGGCTTCACCCTCGTGGAGCTGCTGACGGTCCTCGTCATCCTCGGCATCCTCGCCGCCCTCGTGTTGCCCAAGTTCACCGGCCGCACCGAGCAGGCCCGCGTCACCGCGGCCATGACGCAGATTGCCACCTTCGGCACCGCCCTCGATGCCTTCGAGGTCGACACCGGCACTTACCCGCGCGGGCAGAACGGGCTTCAGGCCCTCGTGGTGCAGCCCGGCGATGTTTCCGGTTGGCGCGGGCCCTACCTGAAGAGCGACATCCCGCAGGATCCCTGGGGCAATGCCTACACCTACGAATACCCGGGCCGCGTGAATCCCAGTGGCTACGACCTCCGTTCCGCCGGCCCCGACGGGCAGGTCGGCACCGGTGACGACATTCTCAATGCGACGATCACGGCAAAATGATTTTGGCCCTGCGTCCGGCGCCGGCTTCACGCTGATCGAACTGGTGTTCGTGATGCTGATTCTGGCCCTGGGCGCCTTGTTCGTCGCCCCAAGCATGAGCTCCTTCTTTCATGGTCGCGTCCTGTCCTCGGAGGCCCGCCGGCTGCTGGCGGTGATGCATCATGGGCAAAGCCGCGCGATCGCCGAGGGCGTTCCCGTGATCCTGTGGCTTGATGCCAAGGAGCAGACTTACGGCCTGTCCGCCCAGAACGGCTCGGCCGGCACCGCCGCCCAGGACTCCCGCTACACGCTCGATCCCAGCCTGACGCTGGAAATCCCGGCTTCCGCCAACCAGTCCGGTTCGGAATTGGACGATGAGCGCCTCGGCATCTCCGATAACCTCGCCTTTGTCCGGTTCCTGCCGGGCGGTTTCTACGACGAGGGCAGCGCGGCCAGAATCATTCTCCATCAAGGCGACGGCGGAGGCATGGAACTCGTGCCGGACGCCAACCGTCTCAGCTATGAAATTATTCCCCTCACGCTCACCGCGAACTGACGCCCGCCTACGCGGCTTCACGCTCGTGGAGGTGCTGGCCGCCCTCCTGCTGATGGCCATCATCATCCCCGTGGCGATGGACGGGATGAGCGTGGCCAGCCGGGCCGGCAATCTGGGCCAGCGCAAGGCCGCGGCCATGCGCGTCGCCGAGCGGGTCCTGAATGAATTGATCGCCACCAACCAGACGGCCCAGGAGTCCGCCACCGGCACGCAGGCGGATGGCGACACCGTCTACCCTTGGACCATGTCGACCGAGGCGTGGTCGGTTGACCTCATGACGGAGATGACCGTGCGGGTCACTTTCACCATGCAGGGCCGGGACTATGAGGTTCAGGCGAGCACCCTTTTCGATCCGGCGGCGGCCGGCCTCACGTCCCTCAGCCTGTGACCTTGCCTCGTTCCAGTACCACGGCATCTCCCCGCGGGTTCACCCTGCTGGAGCTGTTGGTCGCGACCTCGGTCGCGGCCATCGTGCTGCTGGTGATCAACGCCACTTTCTTCGGCGCGCTGCGCCTGCACAACACCACGCATGATCGCATCGAACAGGATTTGGTTCTCCAGCGCGCCCTCGGCCTGATCCAACGCGACGTGGCCGGGCTCATGCAGCCGGGGGGAATTATCTCCGGCCAGCTGGTGTCGACCGAAACCAGCACAATCGGCAACGAGGCCTACGGGGAAAGGCTGAGCCCGGATCTTTACACCACGACGGGACAGGTGGACGGCCGGAATCCCTTTTCCGAAGCGCAGGTTGTCGCCTATTATCTGTCCCCGGCGACGGATGGTTCCAACACCAAGAGCCTTGTCCGCGTCGTCACGCGCAACCTCCTGCCGGTGCAAACGGCCACCAGCGAGGAACAGGTCCTGGTGACCGGCCTCACCGAGGGATATTTCGAATTCTATGACGGCACGTCCTGGACGGATGCCTGGGATTCCACGGCGACCTCGTCGCTGCCGACGGCGGTCCGGTTCTCCCTCACGCTGGCCCCCGTGGATGCGGGGCAGCCCGCTCCGTCGCCGGTCGAGCTGGTGATTCCCGTGCCGGTCATGACCCGGGCCACGCAGGCGCAGGTCGCCGCCGGAGGCAGCACATGAACGCGAGTGGCACCGTGCTTTCCCCCAACCGCACGCGGCAACGCGGGTCGGTGCTGATCATCGTCATGGTGATCTGCATGGGGCTGGTCACGCTCACACTCTACTTCGCCAACTCGATGAGCGCGGAGCTCCGGGCGGCGGACAACCGCGTCCAGGAGACGGCGGCGCGGCAGGCGGTCGCCGGCGGGATGCGTTACGCCAACCTGATCCTGAAGACCTACGCCGTGGGCGGGGCCGTGCCAGATCCGGAAGTTGATTATCAGTCGGAGGAGCTGCCGGTGGGCGAGGCGACGTTCTGGTTCATCGGCCGCGACAACGACGTGGTCGCGACCACCGAACCGGTCTTCGGTCTCGTGGACGAAGCCGCGAAGCTCAACCTCAACACCGCCAGCCGCGCCATGCTTGAAGCGCTGCCTGGCATGAGCGCCGAGTTTGCCCAGGCCATCATCGACTGGCGGAGTCCGGCCGCGGCCCGGACGGGTTCGGCCGACAACAACTATGCCGGGCTCAATCCTGCCCGCCTCAACAAGGGCGCGGCGTTTGAGTCGGTCGACGAACTCCGGCTGGTCAACGGCGCGTCGCTTGACCTGCTGTTCGGCGAGGACACGAACCGGAACGGCGCGCTGGATGACAACGAGAACGACGGCGAGCTTTCCCCGCCGCGCGACAACCAGGATGGGGTGCTGCAGGCCGGTTTGCTGGAATTCGTCACCGTCTTCAGCCGTCAGCCGAACACCCGCAGCAACGGCTCGCCCCGGGTGAACATCACGACGCCGCAACAGCGGGCGGGTCTGCCGGCGCTGTTGCGCAGCGCTTTCAGCACGGAGCGGGCGAACGCGCTGCTGGCCAACGTGGGCAATGCGAATTTCAGCAGCGTCGCCGAGTTCATGGTGGCGAGCCGCATGACACCGGATGAATTTGCCCGGGTGCACACGGACATCACCGCCGGCAATGGCAATTCCATCGCCGGCCTGGTCAACGTGAACACGGCCAGCGCGACGGTCCTCGCCTGCATCCCCGGCATCGGCACGGAGAACGCCGCGACGCTGGTGGCCTACCGCGCCGCGCACAAGGAGGAGCTGACCTCCCTCGCGTGGATCGCCGGCGTGCTCAAGCGAGCCGATTTGGTCCGCGCCGGCCCGTTCCTGACGGACCAGTCCTACCAGTTCACCGCGGATGTTGCCGCCGTGGCCCGGAACGGACGGGGCTATGCCCGGGAAAAAACGGTCTTCGATCTCAGCAACGGTTCTCCCCGGATTATTTATCATCAGGATCTCGGCCAGTATGGCTGGGCTCTCGGGGCGGCCGTCCGCCAAAACCTTTCGACCCCCAAGGATTCGTAATCATGCCCTGGCCCCTCAAACAATCTCCCCAGTCCGTGCTTGGCTTGTGCGTCACCGCCGACCGCCTGCATGCCGTCGCGCTCCACCGTCGCAAGGACGCCTTGGTCACCGGCGTGTCCGGCAGCATCGCTTTTTCCCTGCCGGCCGAAGGACTGGATGTCGCGCAAGCCGGCGCGGCGGTTCGCGAGTTTCTCAAGACGACCGGCCTGCGTGAACGCACCTGCGTGGTCGCCCTGCCGGCCGGATGGATCATGAGCCAGTCGGTCCCGCTGCCGGCGGGTATCACGCCGGCCGATCGGGACAGTTTTCTGGAGATCGAGGCGGAAAAGGGCTTTCCCTGCGATCCGCTGGAACTCCAGCTCGCCCGCTCCGCGTTTCGCGCCGGCGCCACCGAACACGTGACCCAGCTCGCCGTGCGCCGGGAACAGCTGGCCCAGCTCAGCGCGGTACTCGCCGCGGCGGATTTGTCTCCCGTGAGCTACACCGTCGGCGTGGTCGGGTTGGGCCCGAAGGCCGCTCCCTTGTCGCCGGGCGGGATCGCCGTCACGACGGAAGCCGGGGGCTCGGTCATAGCCATCACGGGCGGCGGAGGCCTCGTGGCCTTTCGTTTCCTGCCTGCGGGTTCGGCCGACGTCCTGGCCCGGGAGCTGCGCATCACGGTTGAGCAGATTCCGGCCGAATCAAGAAACGGCCTCAAGGAACTCACCCTCGCTGGCGAAGAGACCTTGGTCGGGGCATTTCAGACAGCCATCGGCGGCTGGGCGAAAAACCTGGGCCTCTCGATCCGCCTGGTCGGGACGCCTCGCACCGCCATTGCTGATCAGCTCGCCGTCGCGGTGGCAAGCCAGTGGCTGGAGTCGGGCTCGTCCGCGCTGGAATTCCTGCCACCCCGTCCGACCCGCTGGTCGCTCTGGCTGGCCCGCTACAATTCCAAACGGATGGGGGTGGGGGTGCTGGTGGCGGCGGCGGCCCTCCTGATTCTCGCCGGAATGTTTGGCTGGCAGGAATACCGGCGCGCCAGCTTGCGCTCCCGCTGGCAGGCCATGGCCACGCAGGTGACCGCGTTGCAGGCCGTGCAGACCAACATCCGCAACTTCCGTCCGTGGTACGACACCACTTTCCGCGATCTGCGCATCCTGCGGGCCGTGACCGAGAGTTTTCCGGACAACGGCAGCGTGACCGCCAAGTCCGTGGAAATCCGCGGCCCCGCCACGGTGGCCATCAGCGGCACCGCGGCGGACAACGCCAGCCTGCTCCGCACCCTCGACCTCCTGCGCAAGGCCAGGGAGGTCAAGGCGCTCAAGGTCGAACAGATTCACGGCAAGACCCCGTTGCAGTTCACCGTCAATTTCCGCTGGGAGGACAACGCCGCACCATGAGCCAGAAAATTTCCCAACGTCAGCGCCTCCTCTTCCTCGTCGCGGGGATCAGCATCGCGCTGCTCATCCTCGACCGCATCGCCTTCACCCCGCTGACCGCGCTCTGGCGCAGCCATGCGGCCGAAATCACCCGCCTGGAGGCGGATGTGGCCAACGGCACCAGCCTGATCAATCGCGCCCAATCGCTCCAGCAAACCTGGGCGGACATGCAGGCGCGCGCGCTCCCGAAGGATCCCTCGCAGGCCGAGCAGGACCTGATCACCGCCCTGGACCGTTGCCGTCGCACGAGCGGGATCGAGCTCGGTTCGATCAAGCCCCAGTGGAAGCGCGGCATCACCGACCGCAGCTCGCTGCTGGAATGCCGCATCGATGCCTCGGGCTCGCTGGCCACGCTCGGACGATTCGCCTACGAGGTGGAGAAGTCGTCCCTGGCGTTGCGCATCGATTCCCTGGCCATGAGCACCCGGGATGACACCGGCCAGAAGATCGCGCTGGAGCTGGTTGTGACCGGACTCCGGCTTTCACCCCTGGAGGCCAAACGATGAACCTACGTCGCCAACTTTTATCCGGACTTACGTTAGCTTGCCTCGGCCTGACGCCCCACGGGCTCTTCGGGGCGGATGGACCGGCCCCGATCGTACCCGCCAACACGACCGGATCCAAGCCGGCCGCGCGCACGGCCGCGTCGACCGACGTCGTTTCCTTCGACTCCTTTCGTCTGCTCGTGGAGCGGAATATCTTCAACCCGAGGAGGGTGGGGCGGACGCTCCCGACCGTCGAGGCCCCGCGCGACGAGGTCATCAGCCTGGTTGGCACCATGCATTCCGACCAAGGGCTGCAGGCCTTTTTTGACGGGAGCGATGCGGCGTACCGCCGGACGCTCGCAGTCGGCGGTACGATTGACCAATACACCGTGACCCAGGTTGACCAGTCTGGCGTCGAACTGACGCTGAAGGACAAACGTTACGTCCTCAAAGTGGGCCAACAACTGCGCCGTCCCCCGGGCGGCGACTGGAAGGCCCAGGAGATTCCCGTTGCCTTGCCCGCCCCGGTTTCGGCCGGGACCACGGACACCACCCCGGCCATTCCGGCCGATGCTTCCGAAACGCTCCGGCGCCTGATGGAGAAGCGCCAAAAACAATTGAACCCATGAATATGAAACTGCTCACCCCTTCGCTTTTGCTCACCGGTTTGCTCATCGGGCCCGGCCTGCCGGCCCAGGAAGTCCTGTCGCTGTCGGAGCGCCCCGCTGCCGAGCCGGCTCCGTCCGCGGCCACTAGGCCCGAGGCCGGATTGCGCTTCAATTTCCGGGGCGCCCCGCTTGAGACGGTCCTCAAGTACATGAGCGAGGCCGCCGGCTTTGTGATCGTGCTCAACACCCCGTTGAAGGGTACGGTGGACATGTGGAGCGAGCAACCCGTCACCAGCGACGAGGCGGTGCAACTCCTCAACCTGGCGTTGAGCAAGAACGGCTACGCCGTGACCCGCCAGGGTCGCAACCTCATCGTCTCGACCAAGGAGGAAGCGAAGAAGGGCAACATCCCGATCCGTACCGGCAACAACCCGGCGGAAATCCCGGCGACCGCCGAGATGGTGATGCAGATCATTCCGCTCTCGCGCATCGATGCCACCCAGGCCGCCCGCGACCTGGCCTCCCTTTTGCCGGAGTCGGCCAACCTCACGGCCAACCAGGACAGCAATTCCCTCATCGTCACCGACACCCAGATCAACGTGAAGCACATCGTGGAGATCGTGGCCGCGCTGGATGGGTCGATCGACACCGTCTCAGCCGTCCGCGTTTTCCGCCTGAAGAACGCCGATCCGGTGGAAATGGCCTCGCTGCTGACCAATCTGTTCCAGTCGACCGGCGCCTCCACCGCCCAGGCTGGGGCCAACTTCCCCGGCATGCCCGCATTTCTCGCGCAACGCTTCGGGGGTGGCAACAACCAGAGTGGCAACAACAGCCGCAACAACCGCAGCAGTCGCAACGGCTCCTCGGGTTCCGCCCGCTCCACCCCGGTGGTGGCCGTGGCGGATCCCCGCACCTTCTCGGTGGTGGTGGCGGCTTCCAAGGAACAGCTACCGGACATCGCCGAGATGATCGCCAAGCTCGATGGCAGCTCGGCCCGCAAGCAGAAGGTGTATGTCTACACGCTGGAGAACGGTGACGTGCACCAGGTCGAGGCCATCCTGAAGAATCTTTTCCAGAGCAACACCACCCGCAGTTCCACCTCCACCCAGGCGGACCCGCTCGGCAACCGGGCTACGACGAACAGCCAGGCCACCAACAACAACGCGACCCTTTCCCTTGACGGCAATTCCCGTGGTGGCCGCTGATCACCTTCCCGAGCCTCATTTCTCCCCAGTCCTTCCCATGAAAACGAATTTCCTCCGTCTGCTCGGCCCAGGTCTGGCCGCCTTGTTTCTCCTCTCCCTGGTCAGCCCGTCGGCCTGGGCGCAGACCAACCGCACCACGCAGAACCGCCAGACCGGCGGCAACACGGGCGGCGGCGGCAGTGCCCGCGGTTCCACTTCTTCCCGCGACTACGCCAACTCGACCCTGGTGGGCGACGCCATGATCACCAGCGACGCCGATACGCGCCGCCTCATCGTCATCACCGACGAGGAGACCAACGAGAACATCAGGCAGGTCATCGCCGAACTCGACCGGCCGAAGCCGCAGGTCCTGATCAACGTCGTGTTCGTGCAGGTGCAGCACGATAAGGACCTCGACCTCGGCACGCAGTTCGGGCTCTCGGGCAAGAAGGCCGGCAGCACCTCGTCCCTCGCCGCCACCGTCACCGGCAACTTCGGTCTGCCCACGCCCAACGCCGGCGATCCCTCCACGCTCGGCGGCTACTATTCCATTCTGGGCAATGACGTGAACGCGACCATTCGCGCCCTCGCCACGACCAACAAGACGGAGATTCTCTCCCGGCCGTCGATCCTGACGCGCAGCAACCAGCAGGCGACCATCATGGTGGGCCAGTCGATTCCGATTATCACGAATTCCCAAGTGAGCTCCGTGACCAACGCGATCACCAACACCGTGACCTACCAGGACATCGGCATCATTCTGCAGGTGACGCCCTTCATCACGGACAACGGCCTCGTCGAGATGATCGTCTCCCCGCAGATCTCCTCGCTGAGCGCGACCACGGTGCCGATCTCGAACGGCGTCAGCTCCCCCGTGATCGACAAGCGCTCCGCCGACACGGTGGTCGTCACGCCCAGCGACCAGACGGTTGTCATCGGCGGGTTGATCTCGAACGAGAAGACCGACCAGCAGAACAAGATTCCGCTGCTCGGCGACATCCCGCTCCTCGGCAATCTCTTCAAGCGCAAGATCACCGGCAACACGAAGACGGAGCTGCTGATCTTCCTCACCCCGCACGTCGTCAAGCATCCGGACGACCTCGCCAAACTGGCGGAGCACGAGCGTACCCAGCTGGAGCTGATCCCCCAGACGTTTGATAAGGCGGCGATCGAGAAATAAGTTCCTGGCCATGGTAGGGCGGGTAGGGCGAAACCTACGGATGAGCCGGGAATCAGGCGCTGCGCGCGGACTTCGGAGCCCCACACACCCCGGCGCTGCGCACCACCCCTCTTGCAAGAGGGGATCCAGTCCACTCGGCTTGAAATCCCCTCTAGGAAGAGGGGTGCCCGTCAGGGCGGGGTGTGTTGGGATCGTTTCGGAGTGTGATGCATCCCCGAGCTCTGGTGCCGTCAAGCGGCACCCCAAGTAGGGGCTTCGCTTGACGACGCCCGTTTTCAACGCCGGGGCGTCTGGCTTGACCCCTTTTGGCCAACTGCGGCATCAAGGGCGCATGCAGGGAAATGAATTGCTCGAAACCATCGCGGGTCAGGCCGCCAGCCCGGCAGTGGCCGCGGTCATGCGACACGCCGCGCGGCATCCGATCGCCAATCCGGCAGAACCCGCCTTGGCGGAAATCACCGCGGACGGAGCGAAGGCCGCCACGGCATTCGGCGCGCGTCTGAGTGGTTTTGACCGGGTGCGCTTGTTTAACAGTCCGGTCAAGCGCTGCGGGCAGACGGCGGACTGCATCGCGCAGGGCGCCGCACGGGCGGGGCTGGCGGTCGAACTGGTTGGCGCCCGCGAGGAGATCGGGATCGATTACATCCTCGACCTGGCCGAGGCGGGAAGGCTGACCGGCCTCCACGGCGACCGCTTCGTGCGACTTTGGGTGGAGGAGAAAATCCCGACCACGGTGATCCGGCCGGCCCGGGAACTGGTGATGCGGCAGACTGACTTTGTGGCGGAACGTCTGCGGGACCCCAACGCCGGCGGTCGCCGGCTCGATCTGCATGTGTCGCATGACTGGAATATCATCGTGCTGCGCGAACTCCTGCTGCAGGTCCGGCACGAAGCCGCCGGCTGGCTGACATTTCTCGACGGAGTGGTGTATACCACCGAGGGCAGTGACCTGCGAGCAACTTATCGCCAGCAAACGACGGGTTCGTTGGTATCCTGACGGTTTGTTCATCGAGGGCCAAGGTGGACGTTGGTAAACTGTGGCGTCTCTTTGCTTTTGAATTTGAGAATTGCCGTCGTTTTAGGACCGCGGTCTCCGCACCACCAATTGAGTGCAGCGGGAATTGGATCTCAACGCTCTGGCGCGCCGGGACGGGGATGTTGACGGCGCGATGGATTCAGGTACTTCCTTGATTCCCTCATGATCGCACGGTCATCGGGAAAACACTATGAGCAAGAAATCACGTTCCGGTTCAGCCGCAATCATGGTTCGCCCGCAGGCCCATTTCTATATCGGCGCGGCGATCATCGGTCTGGTGGTGCTTTCGTCAGCGCTCTCCGCCTGGGTGTGCCTGCACTTTTTGTCGCAGGTCCTTGCCGTGGTGGGTGAGGCCAACACGTTGACGGAGCAAACCAGGAACACGCTCGGCGTGATGCATCATGACATGCTCATCATTCTTGTCGTGATGGTGGTCGTCGTGGCGATCGTGGCCTCGGTGATCCTGTTCAGGTATTTCTTCCGGTTCACTGGTGCTGAATTTGCCATCAACCGGCACATCGAGGAGAAGCTGCTGCAGGGAGACCTGAGTCCGGTCCGGCTGCGTCAGGGAGATTATCTCCAGCATCTGGCCGCGAATCTGAACAAGTTCATCGAGAAGGTGAAGGGCTCCGGACAATCCTAGTCCAAGCCGTCCGCGCCGAAGCGGGGGTGGGGTGCGCGAGCAAAGGCTCGTGATCTTCGGTTTAGTCAGGGCCTGTTGGCTCCGGCAGCGCGTAACCGAAGCCAAGCCAGGAGCCCAAACGCGGGCATCCCCGCGATTTGGTCCGATCGTACGGGCGTCCTTGGCGACGCCCGTTTCCAATTGGCCCGGCTGGTGGAGACTTTCCGAAAACCTCCGCAAGTGCTCAAATTGTGAACAAGTTTTGACGATTTCGGGGTACTTTTTACTTGCTTGAGGGGGTGAGAATGGGGAGAAATGGGGCGTTCTGGGGAGTAGGGGCCCGGAACATCCACCCATGGCGTCAACCGGCACAACCATTTATTCAGGGCGTTTTGAACACACGCTCGACGACAAGAATCGTCTCACGATTCCGTCGGTATGGCGCTGGGTTCATTCCGAGACCGAGCAGTTTCTGGCGATGCCGCATCCCGATGGTTATATCGCCGTGCTCCCGCCGGCCCGGGTGCAAAAGCTCCTCGCGCAGATCTCGGAAATGAAGATCTCCGACCGCGATGCCCAGGCCGTGAAGGCCAAGATTTTCTCCGAGGCGCTCTCGTTCACTTTCGACAAGCAGGGTCGTTTCGGGGCGAGCGCCGATCTCCTCCGCCATGCCGGCATCACGAAGGACGCGGTCCTCAGCGGCATGGGCGACACTTTCAACATCCTCAGTCCGGCCCGTTGGGCCGAGATGCAGCGCAGCACCGCCGGGGAGAACTTCGGCGACATGATGCGCCGTATCGGACTCTAACTCACATGAAGAACGTGATCACCCTTATCCGGCCCCAGCCGCTCCCGAAGCTTTCGACGGTGTTCTGCGCCAACCGGCGTTCGCTCCTGCGGGAACCGATCTCGATCCTTTTGCCCTGGAAGAAAACCCATGTCCGCGACCGTCATTGAGTTTTCACCGCGCACCATGACCCCCGGGCACCTTCCTGTCATGCTGCACGAGGTGCTCGAGTACCTCGCCCCGCGCGAGGGGCAGCATGTCCTCGACTGCACGTTCGGCGGGGGAGGGCACACCACGGCGATCCTTGAGACCGGCGCCAGGGTGACCGCCCTCGACCGCGATCCGGCCGCCGCGCCCCGCGCGGCCGAGCTGGCCGCGCGTTTCCCGGATACCTTCCAATTTGTCGACCGCAACTTCGGCGAGCTGTCGTCGCTCGAGGTAAACGGCTTCGACGGCATCCTCTTTGACCTGGGCGTCTCCTCTTTCCAACTGGACGAGGCCGAGCGCGGTTTCGCCTTCCGGCACGATGCGGAGGCCGACATGCGCATGGACCCGCGTCAGGGTCAGCCCGCCGGTCAGTGGCTGGAGGTCGCCTCACACGAGTCCCTCGTCCGGGCGATCCGCGATTTTGGTGAGGAGAAGAACTGGCGCCGGGTCGTCTCGGCCATCGAGTCCGCCCGCGGCAACGGCTCTCTCCTGCGCACCGCCTCGCTGGCCCAGGTGATCGCCGATGCGATCCCGGCGGCGGTCAAGCGCGAGAGCCGTATCCATCCGGCCACCCGTTCCTTCCAGGGCATCCGCATCGCCGTCAACGACGAGATCGGGGCCATCGAGCGCGCCCTGCCGGCCGCCTTCGCCAAGCTCGCCCCGGGCGGCGCGCTTGCGGTGATCAGCTTCCATTCCCTCGAGGACCGGCCGGTCAAACAGTATTTCCGTCAGCAATGCGGCCAGCCGGTCGACGCCAACGACGCCACGCCCCAGCAGCTGCGCGTCAAGCACGCCGAACCGCTCACCCGCAAGCCCGTGATTCCGTCCGAGACGGAGATCGCGGCCAACCCCCGCAGCCGCTCCGCCAAGCTGCGTGTCCTCCGCAAACTCTGAGCCCATGAAACCGCCTCCGGCCTCCAATCTGATCAACCGGGTCATCCTCCTGACCCTGATGCTCCTCGTCTTCACCGGCACCCTCGGCCTCGGGGCCGTGTGGATGCGCCAGGAAATCTCCCAGACCGCCAACCGCAGTCGCGCGTTGGAGGACAGGCTGACGGATGCCCAGCGCCGGCTCGACGAGCTGAGCGCCGAGGTCGCGACCGCCGTCAATCCCCGGGCCCTGCTCCGGCAGAACGAGACGATGCGGCTCGCCCTCAGCACGCCGCGCGAGACCCAGGTCCAGCGCGTCGCCGTGTCGGCCGAGCTCAAACTCGTGCAGAAGCGCAACCTCGAGGTCTTCCGGGTTGAAACCGCCTCCTTTGCCTCCCTCAACCGTCCGCCGGAACACCGCCCTCTGACGGTGTCCCTCCAATAACCGATGTCCAAGGGCTACGCCAACAACCGTCTCACCCTGCTCGCTGTCGGCGTGCTGGCGTGCTTTCTGGCCGTCGGCGTGCGCCTCGTGTTCCTGCATGTCGTCGATCGTGAAGAACTGCTGGGTTACGTCGACCGGGCCCGTCGCCAGATCGTGGTGGAGCACGCGCGCCGGGGCACGATCCTGGACTCGCGCGGCAGCCTGCTTGCGACGAGCCGTTCCGAGATCACCCTCGCCGTCGATCCCTGGGCACTGGTCGAATACTTGGAACTCGACCGCAACGAAGCCCGCCGCGAGGCGAAGGCCCGCGAACAGCAGGCCAAGCGCGCCCAGCTGGCCGCCATTCTGGGTATGTCGGTCGCGGACATTGAAAAAGCCTTCCAACCCGTGATGAAGCAGGTGCGGCCGTCCTTGGATCAGAAGGACGGGACGGCCGATGGCCTCGTGAAGGATCGTTGGACCAAGCTCCGCGAGGGCCTCGATGAACCGACCTTCGACCGGATCGCCGCGCTCAATGTCCGCGGACTGACGCATGAACGCATTTATCGCCGGACCTATCCCTCCGGCGGCCTGGCGGCCAACCTGATCGGCTACCTGAACAAGGAGGGCACCGCGGTCACCGGCGCCGAACGTCATTTTGAGCTCTATCTCAAGGGAGAGGACGGCTGGATCGAGTCCGAGAAGGACGGAGCCCGCCGGGAATTGGCGCAGTTCCGCTCCCGCGAGGTGCCGGCGCGCGACGGTCATGACGTCGTGCTCACGATCGATTCCGTGGTGCAACACATCCTGGAGGAGGAGCTCCGCACGATCGCCGGCAAGTTCAACCCGCATTTCGCCACCATCATCGCCAGCGAACCGCGCACCGGCCGCATCCTCGGGATGGCGAGTTATCCCAGCTTCGATCTCAACAACTACAGCAAGGCGCCGCTCGATGCCCAGCGGAACTACGCCGTCACGGACATCATCGAGCCGGGCTCGACTTTCAAGATCGTCGCGGCCGGAGCGGCGCTCGATCAGGGACTCGTTTCCCCGGCCTCCGCCTTTGACTGCGGGATCACCTCGATCAACTTTCAGGGACGCGACCTCAAGCTGCCCAAGGAAGACCACCCCTTCGGCACGCTGACCGTGGCCGAAATCGTCAGCCACTCGAGCAACCGCGGCGCAGCCCAGCTCGCCATGCTGATGGGCGCGCAGAAGTTCTACGACTACGCCAAACTCTACGGTTTCGGCGCCACCACCGGCTTTCAGCTCGGCGGCGAAGTTCGCGGCATCCTCGAACCGCCCTCGCGGTGGGACGGCCTGACGATCACCCGCATGCCGATGGGCCACGCGGTGGCCGCGACGCCGCTCCAGATCCACATGGCGATGAGCGCCATCGCCAACGGCGGCGCGCTGCTGCGGCCCCAGGTCATCCAGGAAATCCGTGATGCTGACGGCCGCGTCGTGCGCCGCTTTGATCCCGAGAAGCGGGCCCAGGTCGTCAAGCCGAGCACGGCCGCGTTGCTGGCCCGTCTGCTCCATGGCGTGGTCGGACCCGAGGGCACCGCCGACGGTTTTGACATCCCCGGTTTCGAGATCGCGGCCAAGACCGGTACGACGCAAAAGATCATCGACGGGAAGTATTCCAACACCCACTACGTCGGTTCGTTCATCGGGTTCTTTCCGGCGAGCCGTCCGGAGATCGTGCTCTCGGTCATCGTCGACGACGCCCAGGTGCCTGATGGCAAGAACTACGGCCGCGCGGTGGCGGCGCCCTCGTTCAAGCACGTGGCCGAGCAGCTCATCCAGTATCTCGACATCAAGCCCGTCCAGTCCTACTCGCGCAACCTCGTCGCCATGCAGGGAGGTGCGCTGTGATCGGCTACCTCACCCCGAACTATCCCCTCGTCGCCGCCTTCCGCTCTCTGCCCCGGACCCGTACCCGTCCGACTGACCGCGTCAGCCGGCAAATCTTCAAAATGGCTCCCAAGCTCTCCGACTATTTCCAAGATGGCGAAATCAGCGCCAGCAAAGGCGACCTTGACCGGCCGATCTCCGGGCTGGCGATGGACAGCCGGCGCGTGATGCCGGGCAACCTGTTCTTCGCGCTGCCCGGGCGCCGGGCCGACGGCAACTCCTTCATCGACGAGGCGATCCAGCGCGGCGCGGTCGGCATCGTGGGCGAGAAGATCCCCTCGGGCAAAGCGGCCCGCGTGACCTATGTGCAGGTGGCCGACGCCCGTCGCGCCCTGGCGCAGGTGGCCCAGCGCTATTTCAATTTCCCGGACAAGTCGCTCGATCTGGTCGGCGTCACCGGCACGAACGGCAAGACGACCGTCACCAATCTCATCAAGCACCTGCTCTCCACCAGCTCGCAACGCGTCGGGCTGGTCGGCACGGTGAACTACGATCTCGGCGCCCGTGTGGTGCCGTCCTACCGCACCACGCCGGAATCGCTGGAACTCTATGGCATGCTCGCCCAGATGCGCGATGCCGGCTGCCGGCAGGCGGCGATGGAGGTCAGCTCGCACGGCATCGACCAGCAGCGCGTGCTCGGCATGCAGTTTGGGGTCGCGGTGTTCACCAATCTCACCCGCGACCACCTCGATTACCACAAGACGATCGAGGCCTATTACGAGGTGAAGTCCCGGCTGTTCAACGGCGGCATCGGCGGATCCCCGCGCGTGGCCGCGGTGAACATCGACGATCCCTACGGCCGCCGTCTGGCTGGCGAGGTGCCGAAGCACGTCCGCGTGGTGACCTTTGGCGAGGCCGCCGACGCCACGGTGCGCGCCGAGAATGTCCGTCTGAACTTCCGCAACACCCAGCTGACGCTCGTCTGGCCGGAAGGCCGCGTGGAGATCGAGAGCCCGTTCATCGGCCGGTACAATGTGAGCAACTTGTTGGCCGCCTTCGCGGCGTGCTATTCCCTCGGCCGTGATCCCGCCGTGATCGCGCTGCGCCTCAAGAGCTTTGGCGGCGTGTCCGGCCGCATGGAGCGCATCGACGAAGGCCAGTCCTTCAACGTGCTCGTCGACTACGCGCACACCGACGACGCCCTGCGCAACGCGCTCGGCATGTTGCGGGCCGTCACGCCCGGCCGCCTGCTCGTGGTGTTTGGCTGTGGTGGCAATCGCGACCGGACCAAGCGTCCGCTCATGACGGGCGCCGTGCAGGATTTTGCCGACCATGCCTGGGCCACCGCGGACAATCCCCGGGGTGAGGCGCTGGCGCAGATTTTCACCGACATGAAGGCCGGGGTGAAGACTCCGGAGAAGATTACCTTTGTGGAGGATCGTCGTCATGCCATCAGCCTCGCGCTGGATGCCGCCCGCGAGGGTGATTGCGTGCTGGTCGCGGGCAAGGGCCACGAGACCTACCAGGAATTTGCCGACACGATCGTGCCCTTCGACGACCGGCAGGTCGTGCGCGAACTGATCGGCATCAAGTCAATCAAACCAGTCTGAGCGCTGATCATGCCAACGTTCGCCGCAGAAAAGCTCGCCACCTGGACCGGTGGCTCTTGGTCCTCGTTTCCCGGGGCGGCGATCACCGGCTTTAACCAGGACACACGCACGCTCTCGGCCGGTCAGGTGTTTGTCGCCCTGAAGACGGAGAAGCGCGACGGCCATGATTTTCTCGGCGAAGCGCAGGCACGCGGGGCGGCCGCGGCGCTGGTGGAACGCACCGTGGCGGGGGCGACGCTGCGGCAGCTCGTGGTGGCGGATCCCTTGGCGGCCTTTCAGCGCATCGGCCGGGAACATCGCCGGGAGTTTCACGGCACCGTGGTCGGCGTGACCGGCAGCGTGGGCAAGACGTCCACCAAGGATCTGCTGGCGCTGCTGCTTGGTGGCGACCCCCGGGTCCTCGCCACGGCGGGCAACCTGAACAATCACATCGGCATCCCGCTCACCCTGACCCGACTGGACCCAGGGTTGCATCGCTCGGCCGTGATCGAGGCCGGCATCAATTCGCCCGGCGAGATGGCGTCCCTGGGCGCGATGATCGAGCCTGATCATGCCATCGTCACCCTCGTGGGGCCGGCCCACCTTGAAAAGTTGGGGTCGCTCGAAGGCGTGGCGGGGGAGAAAGTCCGCTTGTTGCGCGCGGTGCGTAGTGGGGGCCTGCAGGTGTTCCCGGTGTCCTGCTGGACTTACCCGGTGTTCCGTGAGCTGGAGAATTCCCTGGTGCTGATCCCGGAAAACGAAGGCATGGTCCGCGTGACGGGCCGGACCGTGAAGTACAATGTGTTTCATCGGCCGGACCGCACGGAAGTGCGGCTGGACGGGCGGCGGACGTTCAAGTTGCGGCGGGTCTCGGCGGGCATGGCCCAGAACACCGCGCTCGCGCTCGCCCTGGCCGCGGAGCTGGGCGTGGACGATGCGTCGATGCAGGCGCGGCTGGATGTCTGGCAGCCGTCGCGCTGGCGGGGTGAATTCCGCGAGAGTGGCGCGGCCACGGTGTATTGCGATTTCTACAACGCCAACCCGGCGTCGATGACGGATGCGATCGACGCCTTCAACGGCGCCGTGAAGCCGGAACTGCCCCGTCTCTACGTGCTCGGCTGCATGGAGGAACTGGGGGAGCAATCGATGGAATTCCACCGCCAGTTTGGTCGCACGCTCCTGTTGCGCCCCGGCGATCATCTCTGTGTCATCGGCACCCAGGCCGGGGCGTTGCGCGAGGGTTTGCTGGAGAACGGCAATGATCCGGCGCAGATCGAGGTCATCACCGACCTGGCTCCCGTGCGTGCACGGCTGGCCGGGTTTGTCGGCGCGGTTTTTCTCAAGGGCAGCCGCCGTTACCAGCTCGAAACCGTGCTCGAACCCCAGGCCGCCGGAGCGCACTGAACGTGAAAAGCCTTTTGCTCATATTCAAAGAGGATGGCGCGCTGACTCCGCGCCGCGCCGGACCGGAGGCAGCCCATGCTTAGCTATCTCTCGGAGTTCGATTCCTATTTCGGGCCGCTGCGGCTGCTGCAGTACATCACCGTGCGGGCGGTGGGGGCGGCGATCACGGCCATGGTGATCGGTTTCGTGGTCGGGCCGATGCTCATTCGCCGGTTTCGCGAGCTGAAATTCGGCCACGGGTACATCGATGAGCGCACCGGTTCGCTCGGGGCGACGTATTTCGACAAGAAGCACACCCCGACGATGGGGGGCCTGATCATCTTCATCTCGGTCTTCTTCAGCGTCGTGCTCTGGGCGATGCCCAATGTCTGGGTGATCACGGCGCTGTTCGTCTACACCGCCCTGACCGTGCCGGGTTGGCGCGACGACTACCTCAAGGTTGTCCACAAGAACAAGGACGGCATCAAGTCGTGGGAAAAGATCGCCTGGCAGACGGGCGCCACGGTCGTGGCCCTGGCGTTCCTGTTGTGGCACCCGCAGAGTGCGGAGAAGATCCGCGAACTCTGGGTGCCGTTTTTCAAGACGGCGGTGATCCCGCACATGCACTGGGCGCTGCTGCTCGTGTTGATCTACCTCTGGATCGTCGGCTTCAGCAACGCGATCAATCTCACCGACGGCCTCGACGGACTTGCGGTCGGTTGCACCATCACCGTGGCGCTCGTGTTCGGCATCATGGCCTACGCGGCGGGCAACAGCATCATCGCACAGTACCTGCTCATCAGCCACGTGCCCGGCACCGGGGAACTCACCGTGGTGTGCGCGGCGCTGATCGGCGCCTGCATGGCCTTTCTCTGGTACAATTCCCACCCGGCGGAGGTGTTCATGGGCGACACCGGTTCCCTGGCCCTCGGCGGGTTGATCGGGGTCATGGCCTTCATGATTCACCAGCCCTTCACCCTGGTGATCGTCGGCGGGGTCTTCGTCATGGAGGCGCTCTCCGTCATCCTTCAGGTCGGTTGGTTCAAATACACCCGCAAGCGCACCGGGTTGGGGCAGCGGCTCTTCCTGATGGCGCCCATCCACCACCATTTCCAAAAGCGCGGCTGGCCCGAGACCAAGGTCGTCCTGCGCTTCTGGGTACTCTCGCTGGGCTTCGCCCTGGCGGGACTCGCCACCCTCAAACTGCGCTGAGCCCTCAACCGCCCTCATCCCCATGCCCATCGACTACAATTTCGAACACACCCCAAACTTTCGCGACCTCACCCGGACCAGTCTCCTGCTGTTGAAGCAGCCGCTGGTGCGGTCGTTGTCGAAACTGCGCCGCCTCCGGAAGGGGCAGACCGTGCCCGAGGGCCCGGTCGTGCGCAGCGCCAAGACTTTCGCAGGAGCCCGCTGACAGGTTCTTTATACCATCCAATCGGAACCAAAACCATACTGCTGTCAGCGGACTCCCTGCGTTAATTTCATGCCATCGCCCATCCCCGAGCCCTTGGTCAACCTGCTGCAACGCCCCGTCGCCGTGCTTGGCGCGGGCGTGAGCGGGCAGGGCGTGCTCGCATTGCTCGCGACGATCAACGCGCGGGGTGTGGTGTACGACGAGCGGGCCGACAATGCCCGACGAAGCTTCAACGCCACCACCGGCCGGGAACACGGACTGGTGGTCTACAGCCCGGGCTTTGCGCCCGAGCACGCCTGGTTGGTTGCCGCCCGGGAAGCGGGTTGCACCTGCCTGGGCGAATTGGACTTTGCCTCCCTTTTCTGGCGCGGCGACGTGATCGCGGTCACCGGCACCAACGGCAAGACCTCACTCACCGAGTTTCTCGCCCACGCCCTGACCACGGCCGGACGGCGTGCCCAGGCCACCGGCAATGTCGGCTACTCGTTCAGCCGGCTCGTGGTCGAGCAGACCGGCAAGGTCGACGTGGCCGTCTGCGAGGTCAGTTCCTTTCAGGCCGAGACGCTTTGTCACTTGCGGCCGACTGCGACGCTCTGGACCAATTTCGCCGAGGATCACCTCGAACGCCACGCCGGACTGGGTGCCTATTTCGCCGCGAAGCGCCGGTTGCTGGAACGGACGCCAGAAGGCGGACGACTGGTGGGTTCTTCGGTTGCCCGGATCGCCGCCATCAACGGTTGGCAGCTGCCAGCCGTTGCGTCCGTCCAGACCGAAAACCAGCCGGATGACCCGGCGCTCGCCGGTTCGCTCTTTGCCACCTATCCCCAGCGGGAGAACTTCCTGCTGGCTTCCGCCTGGTGGCGGCTGGCCGGTTTGCCCGCGGATGCCCTCTATGCGGCCGCGCAGACCTTCCAGGCCGGCAACCACCGGTTGTGCCGGGTGGGTGAGAAGAACGGGGTGACGTTCTGGAACGACTCCAAGGCCACGAACTTCCACGCGGTCGAGGCCGCCCTGGCCACCTTTGCCGGACCCGTTCTCTGGATCGGCGGGGGCAAGTCCAAGGGCGGTGATCTGGCCGCCTTCATCCGCCGTATCGCCACCAAGGTGCGCCATGCCTTTCTGATCGGTGAAACCCAGTCCGCCTTGCTCGGTCACTGTGGTCAGGCCGGGGTGCCGGCGACCGCTTGCGCGAGCTTGGCCGACGCCGTCAAGGGGGCCTTTGCCATGGCTGTGAAACCCGATCACGTGCTGCTCAGTCCCGGCTTCGCCAGCTTCGACATGTTCCGTGGCTACGACGATCGCGGCCGCCAGTTCGAAGCCATTGTGGGAAACCTGTGAATAACCCTGATTTTTAGATAGCAAATCTCCAACCTCAGCCCTCAAATACCGTCATGAAAATTCTCCAGATCTTTGGAGTAGTGGTCGCAGTCCATATACTCGCGTTTGTCTTCATTTTCGCCAGCCCGGGTTGCCAGAACGGCCCGCGCACGATGCCGACGCCCGACGCCACGATGCCGACGTCCACGGGACCGGCACCGGTTGCCTATAATGCGACGGCGCCCGAGCCGGTTGATCTCGGTACGCCCTCCGCCACTTACATGCCGGCTCCGGCCGGCGGACACTCCGCGCCCACCCGCCCGGGTTCCGCGACCGCAGCGGCCATCATTCCCGCGAAGCCGGTGGAAAACGTGGCGCCCGTCTCGACCTACACCGTGGAGCGGGGTGACAGCCTCTGGAGCATTTCTAAGAAGAATGGCCTCACGGTCAGTGAACTCGCCAAGGCCAACAACATCTCCACGGGCACGGCGCTCAAGCCGGGCCGCAAGCTGATCATCCCGGGCAAGCCGGGTGCCGCCAGCCACGAGACCGCGGCGGTTCCGGCGGCCTCGATGTCAGCGCCGGCCGATAAGACCGCGATGGCGAACCGGCCGGGCGACAAGCCCATGACCCACCAGGTCGCGCCGGGCGAAAGCCTCGGGGTCATTGCCCGCAAGTATCAGATCTCGGTCGGCGAACTCGCCGCCGCCAACAACATCACGGATCCTTCCAAGGTTCGCGCTGGCCAGCAGCTGGTGATTCCCGGTTTCAAGGCCGTCCCGAACAAGAGCACCACCACCGTGGCGCGTCCGGCGACCACGACCACGACCACGACTGCGCCCGCGGCCACCACGCCGCCCCCGACGACGAGCACGCCGGCTGCGCCCATGTTTGAAATCGCGCCGCCGCCTCCGGGGCAGGACCTCGATTCCGGACTGAAGTCAACGGAGACCGAGGTTCCGACCATCAAGATCGAAGAAGCCACACCCGGGACGAAATAAGCCATCGTCACCATGGTGAGCTCGCCGAGCGCCGTCATCCCCCGCCGCCCACTCACGATCACACCCGCGAGCGTCATCGTTGTCTGCGTGGCAGCCTTGGTGACGATCGGGCTGGCCGTTCTGTTCAGCGCGAGCTCGCCGATGAAGGGCGGCCCGTACGCGTACCTGTACAAGCAGTTCATCTTTCTCGCGCTGGCCATCGGGGCCGGCTGGGTGGTGGCGATCGCGGATCTTGAGCAACTGCGCCGCTTCTCGTGGATCTCGGCCGGGGTCGCCCTGTTCCTGCTCCTCCTCGTGCTCATCCCCCATATCGGCATCACGGTGAAGGGCAGCCGCCGCTGGCTGGGCCTGGGCGGCGTGCGCCTGCAGGTGTCTGAATTTGCGAAGCTGGCGCTCGTCTTCTCGCTGGCGCACTACCTCGCGCTCAACCAGAGCCGGCTGCATGACCTGTGGCGCGGGTTTGTCATTCCCGCGGCGTGGACCGGGCTCTTTGCCGTGTTGGTGCTGGCCGAGCCGGATTTCGGGACGGCCTTCCTGATCGGGACCATCGGCATGATTATGCTCTTTCTCGCCGGGGCGCGGTTGAAGTTCCTGCTGCCCGCGATCGGGACGGCCTTGCTGGCATTCGCCATTCTGGTGCTGCACAACCCGGTGCGCCTGCGACGGATCACCTCCTTCATGGACATCGAGGCCAACCGCGGCGACGGCGCCTACCAGCTCTGGCAGGCGATCCTCGCCTTCGCCGCCGGTGGCGTGGACGGAGTCGGCCTCGGTCAGGGCCGGCAACAGAACTCCTTCCTGCCGGAGGCGCACACGGATTTCATCTTTGCCATCATGGGGGAGGAAATGGGCTTGATCTTCACGCTGCTCGTGGTCGCGCTGTTCGTGACGATCTTTGTCGCGGGCCTCATGCATGTGCGCCGCGCGCCCAATCTTTTCCAGTTCCTGCTGGTGACCGGCTGCGTGCTGCTCATCTGCCTCCAGGCGATCATCAATCTCGGGGTGGTCACGGGCATGCTGCCGACCAAGGGCATGTCCCTGCCGTTCATCAGCGCCGGCGGCTCCAACCTCCTGCTCATGGGCCTGCTCGTGGGCATCATCATCAACAGCCAGCGGACCTGGGAACGCCCCAAGCCCCTCGTGCGCAAACGCTCGCTGACGGAGGTCATTGGGTAGTGAAATCCCAAACTCCAAATATCAAATTACAAACAGCCCCGAACTGCCCGCGTTCGGCGGCTTCCGGTTTGGGTGCGGCTTTGGCGTTTGGCGTCTGGCCTTTGAGATTTCTCCGGGAGCTCGCTGCATGAGCACTTTCCTCATCGCCTGTGGTGGCACGGGCGGACATCTCTCGCCGGGGATCGCGCTGGCCGAGGCCTTGGTGGCGCGGGGCCACCAGACGACGCTGCTGATCAGCCACAAGAAGGTGGATGCGCGGCTGAGTGCGAAATACCCGAAGCTGGTCTTTGAGCGCGTGCCGAGCGCCCCGTTCCGCTGGCGGCCCGACGGGTTGCTGCGGTTCCTCTGGCAGCAGGGCCGGGGCGTGTGGTTCTGCCTCAAGCTCGTCCGCCGGCTGAAGCCGGATGTGATCATCGGCTTCGGTGGCTTCACCAACGCGGGCGTCGTGCTGGCCGGACGTTTTTGCCATGTGCCCGTGGCCTTGCATGAGGCGAATCGCATTCCCGGACGCGCGATCCGGATGCTTTCCCGGTTTGCGCGCCGACTCTACCTGCCACCGGGTGTGCGCCTGCCGGGTCGTCTGGGGCTCATGGTCCGTCACACGGGCCTACCGGTGCGCAGCGAGATCGCCCGCATCGGCCGCACGGAGGCCCGCGCGCAGCTCGGGGTTGATCCCGCGCAGAAACTTCTCGTGGTGCTGGGTGGCAGCCAGGGTTCAACCTCCCTCAACAAATGGGTGGACGACAATCTCTCTGCGCTGGCGCAACAAGGGTTGCAGGTCTGGTGCGTCACGGGAATGGGCAAGGGCGACGTCGGGGTGAAGGAACTGCCGGGTCGCAACGGGCAGACTGTGCGTGCGTGGTCGGAGCCCTTTTCCGACCGCATGGGTTTGTTGATGTCCGCAGCAGATCTCGCGGTGAGCCGGGCCGGAGCCGGCACGCTGGCGGAACTCGTGCACTGCGAGACGCCGGCCATCTTGATCCCGTATCCGTTCGCGGCCGACAATCACCAGCAGGCCAATGCGGTTTACTTCGAGCAGCAGGGTGGCGGGCTGGTGGTCGGGGAGAAGTCGCTGGGCTCGCTGCGCGAGGAAGTGCAGGACGTCGTGTTCAACGACTGGTTGCTCAACAAATTTCGCGCGAATCTCCGGCGCATGGCCGATGAGAATTCCATCGAGGTCATCATCACCGATCTCGAGGCGCTGGCGTCCGGCACCCCGCCGACGCGTCACCTGCGCCACACGCCCCAGCCGGTATGAAGCCGTCCGCACCAGTCTTCGGTTTGGCCAGCGGGCGCATCCACCTGATCGGGGCCGGCGGCATGGGCATGGCGCCGCTCGGTCTGTGTCTTGCGCAGGCGGGACATGTGGTCACCGGCGAGGACGACGGCTGGAATCCGGTGGTCCGGACGCATCTTGAGCATGCCGGTGTGAGAATCGTCCCTTCCGGGACCTTGCCGGACGACGCGCAGATGGTGGTCTATTCTTCGGCCATCGCACCCGCCCACGCTTCACGGCAGCAGGCCTCGGCCCGCGGGGTGAAGCAGGTGCGACGGGGCGGGATGCTCGCCGAGGTGGTCAAAGGCAAGAAGCTCGTCGCGATTGTCGGTTCGCATGGCAAGACCACCACCACCGCGATGCTCATCACGGCGTTGCACCAGGCCGGCTTTCCGTGCTCCTGGGTGCTCGGCGGCCTCTTCCATGACGATGCCCTCCCGCCCGCCCGCTGGCAGAAGGGCGATTGGATCGTGGCCGAGATCGACGAAAGCGACGGCACCATCGGAGGCTTCAGTCCCGAGGTCACCGTCGTGGTGAATCTCGATTGGGATCACGCGGACCATTACCCAACGCTCGCCGATCTCGAGGCCGCCTTTGCGGCGCTGCTGGCCCGGACGCAGGGCGCGATTTTTCTGAGTGATGTCTGCGGCCTTTCCGCGCGCCTCGCCGCCCAGGGTGGCTACCGCGCGAAAGTCCACACCTTCGGCCGCATGGGGGATTACCTTTGTCACACGATCTATGACAAGCCCTCCGGGCAGACGCTGGCGCTGGGGGGCAGGTTCACCCTGAGAGAGGCTGAGGTGCGCACGCATGGTGAGTTCAACGCCGTCAACGCGACCGCGGCGCTGGCGGTCGCCGAGTATCTGGGCGCGAAGCCGGCTCCGACCGCGCTTGCCGGGTTTGCAGGAGTCCGGCGCCGGCAGACCCTGCTGCATGCGGCCGCCTGCCAAGTGTATGAGGACTATGCGCACCACCCGACGGAAATCCGGGCCCTGCTAAAAAGCCTGCGCAAGGCCACCACGGGGCGCCTGATCGTGGTATTCCAGCCGCATCGATTCACCCGCACGGCCCGGTTCAAGGCGGAGTTTGCCGAGGCGCTCCGCGGGGTGGACAAACTCTTTCTGATGGATGTCTATGCCGCCAGCGAGTTGCCGGTCCCGGGCGGCACGACGGAGGACCTTTTCACGGAAATGAAACAGGGCGGCGAGAGCGGACACATTCGCCACTTTCCGGGAGCGGACACCGCATTGCTTCGGGCGCTCCGCCAAGAGATTCGGTCCGGCGACACCCTGGCCTTAGTGGGGGCCGGCGACATCGACCAGACCGCCCGGGAGTTCGTGGCCGGCTTGAAGTCCGCGGAGGCGAGGGAGAGCGCCTGGCAGAAATTCATCATGACCGCCCGGGTGAAGCTCGGCCGGGAGACGAAGCTGCTCGAACGTGAACTGCTGGCGACGAAGACCACGATGCGGGTCGGCGGGCCGGCCCGCGTCTACGCCGAGCCGGCCAGCACCGAGGAATTGCAGCACCTGCTGCGCGAGGCAAAAAAGGCGGGGTTGCCGGTGTTGCTGCTGGGCCGCGGTTCCAACCTGATCATACCCGACGAGGGGGTGGATGCCCTGGTGATCGGCCTGGGCCAGGCCAACTGGCAGCAGTTCATGCCGCATCCTGATGGCCGCATCTGGGTGGGCGCCGGTCTGCGCCTGAAGAACCTGTGCGGTCTCGCGACCAAGGCAGGGTTTCAGGGATTTGAGTTTCTTGAAGGTATTCCGGGCTCGCTCGGTGGTGCCCTGCGCATGAATGCCGGCGCCATGGGGGGATGGATGTTTGACGTCGTGGATGCGGTCCAACTCATGACGTTGGACGGGGAGATCCGCCTGATGAAGAAAGCCGAGATGCACGTGGACTACCGGCACTGCGCCGAGTTGGTGGGCAACATCGCTCTCGGCGCCTGGCTGCGACCTGCCGCCCAGACCGACGCGGAAGCCATCCGCCGCCAGATCGACGCTTACCAGAAGAAACGCGTCGAGTCGCAGCCGCGCGAGCCGAGTGCGGGTTGCATCTTCAAAAATCCGCCGGGCGGGTCGGCCGGCCGCCTGATCGATGAAGCCGGACTCAAGGGCACGCGGGTGGGGGATGCCGAGATCTCGGCCGTGCATGCCAATTTCATCGTCAACCGCGGGCATGCGACGAGCGCCGACATCATCGGACTGATCCGCGAGGTGCGCGCCCGGGTGAAACAGGCGCGGGGCGTGGATCTCGAGCCTGAAGTCATGCTTTACGGAAAGGAATGGAGCGACGTCTTATGAAACCTAGTTTTTTCATCCGCGGGTGGCCGCACCGCCGCCAGCCCCGCACCGGGAGTCAACGCACATGAAATCACCGATCATCGCCGTCCTTGCCGGTGGCACATCACCCGAGCGGGAAGTATCCCTGGGGTCCGCGCGCGCCGTGGCCCAGGCCATGGCGTACTCGTTTCCCACGCGGCTGTTCACGGTGGATCAGGATGCCCTGCCCGAGGGGCTCGACCCGGCGCAGCATGTCGTGTTCTCCGCATTGCACGGCGTCTTCGGCGAAGACGGCGGCATGCAAAAGCTGCTCGATGCGGCGGGATTCAGCTACACCGGCTGTGATGCCAAGGGCAGCAATCTCTGTTTCGACAAGTGGCGCACGCGGCAGAGCGTCTCGGCCATGGGGGTGCCGGTGGCTCCCGGCCGGCATTTTCTGGCCACGCAAAAACCCACGGCAATGGCGCTTTCGGCCGAGCTGGGCGATCAGGTCGTGCTCAAACCCAACCGGCAGGGCAGCAGCGTCGGCCTGCAGATTGTGTCTTCGCGCGTCGGGCTGGAGATCGCGCTCGGGGGCATCCGGCAGGGCGATTGGGTGGCCGAGCGGCGCATCCTCGGACGCGAGTTCACGGTCGGCCTGCTCCGCGGCCGGGCGATGGGCATCGTCGAGGTGGTCCCGAAGTCGGGCGTGTACGACTATTCCAGCAAGTACACGAAGGGCCTCACCGAATACGTCGCGCCCGCGCGGCTGGCGGAAGAAATGGCGGAACAGGTCCGCACCGTGGCCGAAAAGGCGTTCGCGGCCTGCGGCTGCCGTGACTATGCGCGCATCGATTTCATGCTCTCCGAGGAAGGCGAGCTGTATTTGCTGGAAATCAACACTCTGCCGGGCATGAAAGATACCAGTCTGCTGCCGATGAGTGCGCGTTGCGTGGGGTTGGACTTTGTCGCGCTTTGCCGCGAGTTGGTGGCCCCCGCCGTTGAACGATTCCAGCCGGCGGCATCACGGTCATGAAACCTTCCACCCTCCAGTCCTCCGAACCTCCGGGCCGTTCCTGGCGAAGCATTCGCCAGGAGGTGAGCTCGCCGGCGATGTCCCGCCAGGGCCGGCGCCGACGGCTGGTGGCGTGGGCGAAGGCGGGTTCGCTGGCCACAGCCCTGGTCCTGTCAGGATGGGGGGTTGTGACCTTGGTGCACAGTTGGGAGACGGACCGGGCCGCCCTGGCCTCGGCCGTGCACAGTTCGCCGGTGAAGGAGGTCGTGCTGATCACGGATGGCGTGCTCTCCCATCAATGGGTTGAACGGGTGCTCATGCTGCCGAAAGGCGTCAGCCTCATGGCGGTCGAGCTGACGGCGCTGCGGGACAAGTTGTTGAAATTTGGCCAGGTCAAGGTGGCGGTGTTGACGCGCAGTTTCCCCGATACGCTGGTGGTCACGCTGCAAGAGCGGACCCCGGTCGCCCGCATCCAGGCCAGCGCCGGACTTGGGGACACCCGCCAGTTGGTGGTGGCGAAGGATGGCGTGGTCTATGATGGCATGGGCTACGACCGGTCGCTCATCGCCAGCCTGCCCTGGCTCGATGGCATCCGCCTGGTGAAGGACGGGGACGGTTTCGCGCCCATCCCGGGCATGGCGGATGTCTCGGCCTTGCTGAGCACCGCCCAGCTGCAGGCGCCGCATCTTTATCGCGGATGGCAGATCGTCTCCCTCGCGCGCCTTGATCTCGCCGACGAGATCACGGTCAAGTCCCAGGAGGTCGCGCAGATCGTCTTCAGCCGCAAACGCGATTTCTTCAAGCAGATCGCCCAGCTTGATTACGTGATCGACGCATCCCATGTGCTGCCCGAGCCCGGCCTGCAATCCGTCAACCTCACGCTCGAGGGCCAGGTGCCCGTGCGGCTGAGCGGGCCGGTCGACGAACTGATCAACGCCACTCATCCCGAACTCTCCCTTCAACCCAAGCAACGCAAAGTTAAACGTGATCTCTAACAGCAGCAGAATCATTGGCGCCGTGGAAATCGGCACCGGCAAGATCGTGGTCCTCGTGGGCGAGATCGCCCGGGGCCGCACGCTTAACATCATCGGGGTCGGCGTGGCGCCGGCCCGCGGCGTCATGAAGGGTGAGGTCGTCGACTACAAGGCGGCCTGCGAGGCCACCCATCAGGCCCTCGAGCAGGCCGAGCACCGGGCCGGGGCCCGCATCGAGGAAGTGTGGCTGGCGCAGAGCGGCGGCCATCTCGATGCCTTCTACAACGAGGCCTCCGTCAACGTGAAGTCGGCCGACAACACCGTGAACGCCCTCGACATCCAGTCGGTGTGCGCCCTCGCCAAGGAGAAGGAATTGCCCGCCGGCCGCTCCCGCATCCACGAGATCCGCCGTCCCTTCCGGCTCGATACCAAGGCCGTGGCTGATCCGGAGCACCTGACCGGCCGCCGGCTCGAGGTTGGTTATTGGATTGTCCACGGTTCCGAGAGCAAGGTGAGCGACAACATTCACGTCGTCGGCGGTTATCATCTGGAAGTGCGCGAACTCGTGCTGGCCAGCCTGGCGAGCGGTTCCTTGCTGACGACTCCCGAGGAGCGCGGCCAGGGCGCGCTGGTCATCGACATCGGCAAGGGTGTGACCGACTACGTGCTCTATCGCGACGGCCACGTGCTGGTGACCGGGACTCTCCCGGTGGCCGGAGAACACCTGACCAACGATCTCAGCATCGGGCTGCGCGTGACCCACGCGCAGGCCGAGATGCTCAAGCTGCGGCACGGCCGCGGCAGCGTGCTGACCCGCGACAAGAACGACAAGGTCTGGCTCGACGGCGATGGCGCCTTTGGCGACCGGCAGCTGCCCAAGCTGGCCATTGAAACGATCACGTCCGCCCGGGTGCTCGAACTTCTGGAAGTCGTGCGGCACAAGCTGGGCTCGGGCTTTGTCCCGGAGCATTGTGGCGCCGGCGTGATTCTGACCGGCGGCACCGCCAAGCTGCCCGGCATCGAGGAGGCGGCCACCCGCGTCTTCGGCCTGCCGGCCCGTCGTGGTGAGTCTCCGGCCTGGGTGAAGGACGACCTGAAGGATCCGATGTTCAACACGGTGCTCGGCGTCTTCCAATTTGGCCTGCGGACCGCCCATGAGCACACCCTGCCGCCGCGGCGCCGGCCCGGCCTGCTGAGCAACCTGACCAAAATCTTCGCCTCCTCCTGACCATGGAACCTTCACCCAACGAACTGCCCCTCGAGGCGCTGAACGACGCGGATGTCGGTATCAGGCTCATCGGCGTGGGCGGGGGCGGCTCGAATGCCGTCGATCGCCTCAAGATGGAAAACCTCGACCGCCTCCAGCTCGCGGTCATCAACACCGATCTCAAGGCGCTCGGCACCTCCCCGGTGGCGGACAAGATCCTGATCGGGGCCGGGCTTACCCGCGGGCTCAGTGCCGGCGGGGATCCCGAGCTGGGTTGCAAGGCGGCCGAAGCCGATGCCGACAAGATCGCCGAGGTGGTCAAGAACACCGACCTGGTGTTTCTCGTCGCCGGTTTGGGCGGGGGCACCGGATCCGGAGCCACCCCGATCGTCGCCCAGATCGCCGCTGATGCCGGAGCGGTTGTCATCGCCTTTGTCACTCTGCCATTCAGTTTCGAAGGTGGCCGCCGCCGCAAGCAGGCGGAGGAAGCGCTGGCCGAGCTGCGGCGCGTCTGCGATGCTGTCATCCCTCTCGCCAACGACATGCTCCTTCAAGAAGGCACGGAGCAGACCAGCGTGCTCGATTCCTTTGCCCGCGCCGACGAGTGGATCGGCCGCGGCGTGAAATCCATCTGGACGATGCTTTCCCGCACCGGGCTCATCAACGTGGACTTCACGGCCGTGCGTCAGGTGTTCCAGCACCGCGGGGGCAAGACCCTCTTCGGGCTCGGGGTCGGGGAGGGCGAGAATCCCGCCATGGCCGCGCTCGAGGACCTCAAAAACTGTCCGTTGCTCCACACCCCGGAGCATGCCCGCCGGGCCGACCGCCTGCTGATCAATATTTCCGGCGGCGCCGACCTCAGCCTCACCAAGGTCAACGAGGTGATGTCGGCCGTCACCGAGCAGTTCGGGCCCGAGGCGCATGTCGTCATGGGCGCCGCCATTGACGAAGCCCTGCAAGGCCGCGTCGAGATCTGCGTGATGGGCACGACCGATGTGGGCGGACGCAATTACGCGCGCCGGCCGGTTGCCGCTCCGGTTTCGGCTGAAAGAACGGCGAAAACCGCCCAAACCACCATCCCGGCGGTCGAAAACAAGCCAACGGCCGCCGTTTCCGGCCCAGCGCCCAAGTCCCGGGCCAGCCGGACGGTGGCGCAGCCCGGCGAAAAGCCGCAGCAGGAAGAGTTTGGCTTCCAAGGCGAACCGGTCGAAAACCGGGGAGCTTTTGACAAGTCGGATCGCAACCTTTTCGAGGGTCAGGACCTCGATGTGCCCACCTACATGCGCAAAGGCATCAAGGTGGCCCTCTGAGGAAGCTTTGACATACAGCCCGGAGTGGGCGTTTTAGCCCCATGTTTATCGACGAAACTTCCATAAAATGCCGCGCCGGCGACGGCGGCAGAGGCTGCCGCAGCTTCCGCCGCGAGAAATATGAGCCGTGGGGCGGACCCAACGGCGGCGACGGTGGCAAGGGAGGCGATGTCGTGCTCCGCGGGGATCACGACCAGAACAATCTCATCGATTTCAAGTTCAAGCCGCATTGGAACGGCGAGCGCGGGGAACACGGCCAGGGCAAGGATTGCAACGGCCGGGAAGGCAAACCCGCCATCCTGCGCGTACCGCTCGGCACGATCGCCTACCGGCTCGACACGGGCGAGAAACTCGCCGAGGTGCTGGAGGACGGTCAGGAAATCGTCCTCCTGAAGGGCGGCAAGGGAGGTTTCGGCAACACGCGGTTCAAATCCTCCACCAACCGCGCCCCGAACAAGACCGGCCCCGGCGAGCCCGGCGAGATCGGCGAGTTCCGGCTGGAGCTGAAGAGCATCGCCGACATCGGCCTTGTCGGCTTTCCCAACGCGGGCAAATCCTCGCTGACGAATCTCATCACGGAGGCCCGGCCCAAGACCGCCCCGTATCCGTTCACGACCCTGCATCCGCAGATCGGCGTGATCGAGTATGCCGAGGAATACGAACGTCTGGTCATGGCCGACATCCCCGGCCTCATCGCCGGCGCGAGCGACGGCAAGGGACTTGGTCACCGTTTCCTCCGTCACATTGAGCGCTGCAAGCTGCTCCTGATCATTCTGGATCTGGCCGGGACCGACACCCGCGATCCGCGCAACGACTACAAGCAGTTGCTCAAGGAGCTCGAACTTTATGATCCGGCTCTGTTGGACAAGCCCCGGCTGGTGGCCGCCAACAAAATGGACGAACCGGCGGCGGTCGAAAACCTGAAGAAATTCAAGAAGCGTTACCCGAAGGTTCAGTTGGTGCCCATCTCATGCCTTTCCGAGGAAGGCATCCCCAAGCTGCGCAAGGAGCTGCTCAAACGGGTGCTCAAGCTCCGGGGCAAAGAAAAGAAATCGCCAAGATCGTCGGCCTGAGTACTTTGAATCCAGATCATGTCCGCGACAGAATACCGCCCCCTGTTGATGCGTGCCAACCGATTGCTAGGATCGGCGCTGATCGAACATAACCTCGTCAAATTCGAGGATCTGGAAGCGGCCAACGAGCGGTTGTTGGAAGTGGCGGCTTCCGGCCAGGTGCGTCAGAGCTCGGTGCTCAGCATTTTGGTGTACGAAAAGAAAGTGCTCCGGGAAGAGGACGTGCTTCATCACGTCGTCGACGACCACGGGGTTGGCGTCGTGGACCTGCGGGGCTACGAAGTGCCCGAGGAGGTCCGCAATGAGGTCGACCTCGATGCCTGCTGGGCGACCTGGACCGTGCCGTTTGATCGGGAGGAAGACTTTCATTTCGTGGCGACCGCCTACTACCTGAGCCCGGCGGTGCGCTCCCATTGGGAAAAGAAGCTCGGTGGCCAGATCATCTGGCAGGCCACGACCATGGAGATCATCGCGGACTTCCTCGACCGGCTGCAGGCCGAGCGCAAGACCGCCAGTTCGCGCGCGCCTTTTGTGATGGGCGGCAGCCTCGCCCCGGTCGGGGCCAGGCCGGCGAGCACCCCACCCATGGCCCCCAAGGTCGGCAGCAACCCGCCCATGACCGGTGCCCCGGCCTCGTCAGGCCACACCCCGTTGCCTTTTCCCGGGTCCAACATCAACAAGTAGACCCCTGCCTAAGCCATGCCGCTCGGACGCACCCAGACGCAGATCATCGACAAGCTGGAGGAGATGGGAAAACTCACCTCCGACCAGAAGGCCGTGTTGTTGGCGCGTCCCGATGAGCCGACGGGCGACCAGCTCGACCAGATTCTGCAGGCGGACCATCACATCACGATGTTCCAGCTGCTGCTGGCCAAGTGCCGCGCGCTCGGTCTGGCGCCCTACAACGTCGCCCGCTACCGGGTCCACCCGGCAACCTTCGAGAAGATCGATCTCGAGTTCTGTCAGAAGAACATGATTTTGCCGGTCGGGCAGGTGGGCGACTTTCTGCTGGTCGCCTTCGCCAACCCCTTCGACACCACGGTGGCGGCGAAGATTCAGGACAAGACCGGCCAGCGGGTCGTGCGCCTGTTGGGCCGCGAGGCCGACATCCGCGAGAAGCTGAAGAAAGACCAGATCCACGACGAGGTGCAGTTCTCGGACGTGGTCGACCAGCTCGGCGCGCAATTCGACGAGGATGAGACAGAGATCAAGGACGAGGATCTCGAGAACGAGGAGTCCGCCCCGATCATCCAGCTGGCGAACCGCATCATCGAGGACGCCTACTTTGCGGGCACCTCCGACATTCACATCGAGCCCTGGGAGAAGGAGATCATCGTCCGCTACCGCATCGACGGATTGACGCAGGAGAAACTCCGCCTGCCCGCCAAGGTGGCCGGCGCGCTCGTCGCGCGTTTCAAGATCATGTGCAACCTGGACATTGCGGAGCGCCGCCTGCCCCAGGACGGCCGCATCGTCTTCAAGCAGTATAACAAGAAGAACATCGACATCGATCTCCGTGTCTCGACCGCCCCGCTCAATCACGGTGAAGGCGTGGTCATGCGTATCCTCGACAAGCAGAAGTCCACCTTGCCGCTGCCAGCGCTGGGTTTCTCGGAGGAGAACCTGCGGCGTTACCGCGATTGCATCCGCCAGCCCTACGGCATGATTTTGCACTGCGGGCCGACCGGCTCCGGCAAGTCCATGACCCTTTACTCGGCCCTCAACGAGGTGAACACGCCCGAGGTTGTCATTCGCACTGCCGAGGACCCGATCGAATACACGCTCGCCGGCATCAACCAGATGCAGATGCACCGGCAGATCGGCCTGACCTTTGCGGCCGCCCTTCGGTCCTTCCTGCGTCAGGATCCCGACATCATTCTGGTGGGTGAAATTCGTGACAAGGAGACGGCCAACATCGCCGTCGAGGCCGCGCTCACCGGCCATCTGCTCATCTCCACGCTCCACACCAACGACGCGCCGAGCACCGTGGCCCGGTTGACGGACATGGGTATCGAGCCGTTCATGATCTCTTCCTCCCTCGTGTGCGTCTGCGCGCAGCGTCTGATGCGCCGGGTTTGCAAGGTCTGTCGCGTGGCCTACGAACCCGAAGGCCGCGAAAAGGACGTCATGATCCGCGCCATCGGCTGGAGCGGACCGATCTACAAGGCCAACGCCAAGGGTTGCGCCAAGTGCAGCGGCACCGGCTACAAGGGCCGCATCGGCATCCATGAGCTCATGGTGACCAATGAGGAGCTCATTGACGCCATCAACAAGGAGGCGGAAACCGCCGAGTTGAAGCGCATCGCCATGAAAGCCGGCATGAAGACCCTGCATCAGGACAGCATTATCAAGGTGCGCGAGGGGCACAGCACCTTGGCCGAGGCGCTCAGCACGGTGCCGCAGGACATGGAACTGCGCGCCAAGTCGCTCTAGTCCTTTCAGGAGAACGGTCATTGAGACGCCTGATTCCCGGAGGACGCGGCCCGATTTCACCGAGGTAACGCATGGGTGATATTTTCGCCGAATTCCTGGCCATCGCCGTGATGCACGCGTTAGCCGTGGTCAGTCCCGGGCCGGATTTTGCCATCGTGCTCCGGCAGAGCCTGCGCCACGGGCGCCGCACCGCCCTGTGGACCAGCGTCGGCATCGGCTGCGGCCTGTCGATCCACGTCACGATCAGCCTGCTGGGGCTGGGGCTCTACCTGCAGCACCATGCCACGGCGCTCCGTCTGGTGCAATATGCCGGGGCCGCCTATCTGGCCTGGACGGGCTGGCAGGGGCTGCGTTCCCGGCCGCGGGCAGGCTCGGCGGACGAGATCGCCGGCGCGTCGATCCCAACGGGAGCCGGGGCCTGGCGTACCGGATTTTTGGTCAATTTGCTCAACCCCAAAGCCGCCCTGTTTTTCATCGCCGTCTTCTCCCTCGCGATCGGGGCCACCACGCCCCTTTGGGTGAGGGTCGGTTATGGGTTGTGGATGATCCTTACGACCATCGGCTGGTTTGCCTTCGTTGCGGTCGCCTTTACCCGACGGAATGTGCGCCAAGCCTTCCTGCGCCAGGGGCATTGGATCGACCGGGCGCTGGGGGTGGTGTTTCTAGGGTTCGCCCTCAGTCTCCTGTTCCTGACCTGAAGCCGCGGGAGTGAAGGGTTTGATCAGGCAACCGGCTTCTCCGGCAAAATCCAGGCGAGCGCCGGTTCGTACTTCCGGAATAACTGTAGGTGAATGCTGGGGTTTTCGCTCAGTGATTTGTACATCCGGGCCATGCCGTAGTGCAGGTTGTCGGGAGCGACGATGGCAACGCGGACCACATGGCGCAGGACCTGGGTGTTGCGCTCGCTGGCAAATGCCTTCACGGCCTCGAAGGACAGTTCAACTTTTTTGGCCGCCCGGAGATCAAACAAACGGTTGGGAATGACCGGATGGGTGGCCTCCACTTTTCGGATCAACTCTCCAACGGCCCGCAGGTCGGACAGAGTGATGTCCTCGGTGAGGGTGATCACCATCAGGCCATCGGCATGAGTGACGTGGTGGCTCATCGGCAAACGGGTGAGCCGAACACGCGGCCAGGCGAGGCGGACGGACTGGGCGGGGTAAAACGCATAAGCGATCAGGAACGCGGTGGCCCAGCCTCATTCCAAGTGACGGAAGAATAGTGTCGTTTCGCGATTCGTCAAATCCCCTGATCATCCTGCCCGCTCCGCAAACTCACCGGCTCAAAGCCGGTTCAGAGCGGCAAACGCAGCCGGGCGATGCAACCGCTCTGATCCTGGCGGTTCTCCAAGGTGAGGCTGCCGTTGTGATTCTCCGCGATCTGGCGGCAGAGGACGAGACCGATGCCGGAACCGGATGGCTTGGTCGTGAAAAAGGGCACGAAAAGGTTCTGCAGATTGGCGATGCCGGGACCGTGGTCCGCGACCGTGATCTCCAGCATGCCGGAGGTCTTCTGCCAAGCGACCTCGATGGCGCCGATCGGCGGGGTGGAGTGGCCCTGGTCGGGCGTGGCCTCGACGGCGTTTTTCAGAAGATTGATGATGACCTGTTCCAATTGCGCGGCGTCGAGGCTGACGGTCAGGGCTGGGCCTTCCGTGAGTTTAATCTCCGCCCTGGTTTCCAAAGAGACAACCCGGCGCAGCAGCGGACCGATCTCACAGGGTTGCTTGCTTGGGGCGGGCAGCTTGGCGAGCCGGGCGTAGGACTGCATGAACTGGTTCAGGCCCTCGGCCCGGGTTTCGATGATTTCCAGGCCGCCGCGCATGTCGTCTTCCCAATCGGGAGCCTTCTGAGGCCGACGGAGCAGCGAGGTGAGTGAGCCGGCGATCGACTTGATCGGGGCGAGGGAGTTGTTGAGCTCGTGACCGATGACGCGGACGAGGCGTTGCCAGGCCTTGAGCTCTTCCTCGCGCAGCGGCTGGCTGAGGTCGGCGATGACCACGAGGCTGTGGGGCAGCCCGCCCTCGCGAAACTGGGTGCGCCGCATGCCCCACCGGCCGGTGCCACCGGGAAAGGTGCGGGCGAGGACCCGGGTGGATTCACCCTCCAGACAATCGGCCAGATTGAGTTCCCGGGCGGCACGGCCGAGGATCTTCTCGGCGGGCTGGGCGATCAGTTCCTGGCCGGCGCGATTGACGAGACGGAGGGTTTCATTCGCATCGAAGGCAAAGATGGCGACGCCGATCTCCTCCATCACGGTGCGGAGCAGCGCGGTGGCTTCCAAGGCTCCCAATCGTTGTTCCTGAAGCGTGCCGCTGAGCAGGTTGATCTCGGCCAGCACATCGCCCAGCGGCTCATCGCGGTTGGCGCCGCGGGCACGGGTGGAAAAGTCACCCTCGCGCAGGGCGGTGAGGAGATTGGCCATCGTCTGGAGCGGACGGACGACCCGCTCGCGCACCGCCAGAGCGTAGCCGAACCAAAAGCCGGCCATGAGCAGACCGAGCGTCCACTGGACCTTCGCGGTGTAGTCGCCCGAGAGCAGGAGGGTGGTGGCGATGATCGTGGCCGGCAGACCACCGAGCAGGGTGTAATAAAACACGACCTGTTCATGGGCGATGCGGCGTTTGCGGGGAGGGGCCATGAGCTAGGCGACTATGGCCGCAAAAAGGAGCGCTGGGCGCAAAGCGAATATCGGATGCACGACGGGGCCAGCTCCCAGAGGACTTGTAGGACCTATTTTGAAACCGGGCTCACAGCTTGTAGCGCTCGAGCCGGCGATAGAACGCACTGCGGCTGAGCCCGAGTTCCTCGGCGGCCTTGCGGGCGTTGCCGTCACAGCGGGCGAGCGTTTTCTTGATCAGGAAGGCCTCGACCTCCTCCAGGCTCATGTCTTCCAGGCGGGGCGTGGCTTGGGCGGCATTCAGGCCAAGGTCGATGGCGCGCACCACCTTGCCCTGGGACATGAGCACCCCGCGCTCGACGGAATGGTCGAGTTCGCGCACGTTGCCGGGCCAGGCGTAATTCTTCATCGCCTCGATCGCACCTTCATCGAAGCCGGTGATGGCCTTGCGGTAACGTTCCACGTGCTGCTTCAGGAAATGCTGGCCGAGGAGGGCGATGTCCTCGCGCCGCTCGCGCAGGGGCGGAAGGTGGATTTGGATGGTGTTGAGGCGGAATAGGAGATCCTGACGGAAGTTGCCGGACGCCACCTCGGTGGGCAGGTCGGAGTTCGTGGCGGAGATGAGGCGGACATTGGCCCGGTAAGTGCGGGAGGAGCCGACGCGCTCCAGTTCGCCGGTCTCAAGCACGCGCAGAATCTTGGCCTGCTGGCCGAGCGGGATGTTGCCGATCTCGTCGAGAAACAAAGTCCCTCCGTCGGCGAGTTCGAAGCGTCCGGCGCGGTCGGTCTTGGCATCGGTGAACGCGCCGCGGACGTGGCCGAAGAGCTCGCTTTCGAAGACGCCCTCGGGGAGACCGCCCATGTTGACGGAGATGAAAGCCTTGGCGGCGCGGACGGAGACGGCGTGCAGTGCCTGGGCGACGACGCCCTTGCCGGTGCCGTTTTCGCCGGTGATGAGAATGTTGGCGTCGGAAGGACCGACCCGGGAGATGATCTCCAGCACCGGCCGCATGGCCGCGGACTGGGCGATGAGCGTAGGACCGCCCTTGCCGCGCAGGAGTTGGTTTTCCTCCTCGAGCCGACGGTAGGCGCGGACGGCGCCGGCGAGTTCGATCTGGTTCTTGACGATCGAAACCAGGCGAGGGTTTTCCCACGGCTTGGTGATGAAATCCTTGGCGCCCCGGCGCATCGCCTCGACGGCGATCTCCACGCTGGCCCAGGCCGTCATCACGACCACCGGCAGGGTGGGATCGGCGGCCTGAAGGCGGGCGAGCAGGTCCAGGCCTTCCTGACCGGAGGTGGTGTCGCGCGAGTAATTGAGGTCAATGATGGCCAGGGAAAAGTCCCGGGCTTCCACCGCCTTGATTACCGCGGATGGAGATTTGACCGTCTCGATCTGGTAGCCCTCGGCTTTAAGCAGAAGGCGGAGCGCCTCCAGCACGTCGGCCTGATCGTCGGCAATGAGAATGCGGTGGGGCGCGGGATCGTTGGCGGCCATGGTGGTAAGAGACGGTTTACAGGGTGCAGGTGTCAAGATCACCGCCCGGCCTCGCGCATACGCGCAAGGGATCGGGGCGAGACGTCGTCCGCTTAAGCGGCGCGGCGGGCGGTGTAGGCCACCGGGCTGTCAGACTCGGTAGGCAGCGACGGCCGCAGGACCTGGGCGGCGACCTCCAGAGAACGGCGCGGCCGCGCATAGTCGAACAGCGCAAAGGCCGTGAGGCCGAGCACAGCGAGTGAGGCAAAACCGAGTTCGGCAGAGAGGAAACCCGCGAGGGTCATCAAGGCCACACCGGCAGAACCGGCGGCGACGAGAAGGGAAACGATGGAGTGGAGAGTTTTCATGATGATTGTGATGTCACGGTAAATGCAGTGCGCGTGCCAACTCGCGAAGGGGAGTTGCAAGATACTGATCATTAGCCCATAAGGAGGTCATGGGCCAGATCCGCCGTCTTCCTTCCTCTGGGAATCTGGCCATACCCGGGAGCAATGATTCCCACGAATGGGACGGAGCGCCCCAAGCCGTCGTGCAAGGAGACGGGCGACAGTCGCGGGCTTGCGGATCGGCTGGAACGGAAGAGAGGCGCGCACGCTGGCACCGTGCGCGGCAGGCCGAAATCCGCAGACGAGGCGTTTCCGTTTGATAACCACCCATGAACAATGAGTGTCTGCGGATGCTCTTTCGCCGCCTTGTTCCGGTCGTGCTTTTCATCCCTGTGGCCGCGTTCGCCGCGACGTACAGCGACTACAAATCCTTCAATACCCAGCTGACCCGTGCGTTTGCCGTGCCCGAGACGACTTACACTTACAAAACGGTAAAGACGACGAGCACCACTTACACGTCCAGTCCCAACAGTTCCCGATCGGCGTCAGGTGGTCTGCGGAATTATTCCGCGCCGCAGGACAATGGAAATTCCTGGGCGATGCCGCTGCGGCAAATGAACACGGCGGTGGCTGATCCGGTGCATGATCACATGCTTGATCTCGTCATCAAGGCCCGGCGCGCGGGCGGACGGCCGGATGTCACCAAGGCCACGGAGGTGGAGTTGGCGACGTTCTATATCAATCGCGGAATTCGGGTGAGAGAAGCGTATGAGGCGGCCTATGACGATTATCGGGAAGGGACACGGATCCTGAAGGCACAGCAAGGGCAGCAACAGGCGGCCGTTGCCGCCTATCAAGCGAAGGAAGCCGCGGCGGGGGCGGCCTACGCCCGGAAGATCCAGCAGGCCAAGGCGGTTGCCCTCAAGAAAGGGGATCGGGAATCGGCGGCGCAATGGTTCGCGTTGGTCCGCCCGTCCGCGCTCATGTGGAATGGAGCGTACGTCAAGATAGACCCGGCGGCGAATCGCGAGGCCGTGTTGCATGCTGCCAACAAGGGAGTGCCCGAGGCGATTTTTCACGCCTGGGGACTCTATCGACGGGACGATCCCGAAGGCTTCGTCTGGCGCGATCGCAGTGCGGCCCTGGGCAGTCTTGATGCGATGGAGGCGTTGCTGATGCCGCCCGCCATGGGTGAGGCGACCAATTTTCGTGCACTGGTGGAGAGACTGGAGCAGGCCTACCCGGCGATGCCCACCCGGCCGTTTGGCAATGATCCCGAATACAGCGCCGGCGCGGCGCCCGCGTATTGCGCCCACGTGCTTGCGCGGCTCCACGCACAGGGTGATGCGACGCTGCCGGCTGATCCGGTGCGGGCCCTGGAGTGGGCGAGCAAGGTCCCCGTCGTCCCGGGGGCGAAGTGGCAGCAGTTCTCCCATGTGGTCCGGGCGAACACCTTGTCGAGTATCATGTCGGCTGTGGCGGTCTCTCCGGAGACGGTAACACTGTTGCGGGAAGCCTGGGAGGAACTGGCCCGTGGCTATGAGCAGGCCGGGGTGAAGTCCGGTGCGGGCTATTTGAAGACACAGATCATGCTGACAGAGGGTTTCAGCGGGTTTGACGCAGCCGCCACCCAATCACAAAAATCTGATCGCGCTGCGGAGCCTCTGCGCCGGATCAAGGCTCTGTCCGCTACGGACCGGGAGGCCCGGGTGTGGCTGCTGCGTCAGGCCAATCGCACCGGAGACTGGGCGCTGGGCGAAAGCGTCAGCGTGGGTGACTACGACGGTGAAGGGGCCTATCAGCAGGGGCTCTTCTGGCTCAATCGCACCGATGGCAAAGCCGATTTGGGGGTGGCGATCGTCTGCCTGCAGCGGGCCGAAAAAGCCGGGGTCCTCGATGCTGACGGTTACCTGCTGTTGTCGGCCTGCGAGACGAAGCGCCAGTACTACAGCGAGGCGCAGCAGGCCCTCGAGCGGGCGCCGGACCGCCTGGGACCCTATGAGCTGGCGCGCGTGCTCCTGCCTTTGGCGCAAATGCGCTATAAGCGCGGCGTGACCACGGCAGATGGCGACCGGACGATCGCCACAATCAGGGAGCTCCTCCCAGCGCCGAAGACAGAGAGAGAGCACGCCTTCGTGCGTGAGCTCGAGTATCAAAGCATCGTCGCGCCCTTCCTGAAGCAGTACGCCATCCTGAACGGCGTCGACCTTGAGATCGAAGGGGATGAGAGCCGCGTGGGGGAGACGGTGTTCTATTCCGATGACCGTCCGCCGCTGGACCGCACGCCCGCGCAGATCGAGGACGAGCTCAGGCGCCTCGCCGGTGAGCGGGCGAAAAACGCGGCGGCCCGGCGTGCGCTGTTTGAAGCGACGTTGCCGAAGCTGCACGCGCTGGTGTTGGTGGATCAGCCCGAAGCCCGCCGACTGTGGTCCTGGGTGGTTTTGAGCGGACAGGTGACGGTCTCGGCCGAGGAAATCCTTCTGGCCAGGGCATACCTCGCCGATGCAGCGAAGACCGGTGATCTTGCGTCGATGAATGTGCTTGGGGAAAGCCTGTACCGGGAAGCGGGAAAGCTACGTGAATCAGGCAAGGCCTCCGAGGCGGATGTGGCCGCGGGCTATGCGGAAGCGGCGGACTGGCTGGATGCCGCATATCGGAATGGCTCGCGCGAAGTGCGCTGGCCGCTCGTGACAATCTACCGCGACGGTCTGGGGCGGCCCAAGGCCCGGGAAAAGGTGGTCGCCCTGCTTGAATCCCTGGCTGCGGATAGCGACAAGGCGGCGGCGGCCCAATTGGGCGCGCTACGGGCCGGGGGTTGAAGGCAAAGGCGCGTGCGCAGGGAAGCACGCGTGGACAGAAGCGGCAGGTTAACCGTTCGCGCCTGGCCGCGACCCGGCACGAGGCCAGCCACCTTACTCGTACCGCAGGGCCTCGATGGGGTCGAGCTGGGCAGCCTTGCGGGCGGGGTAGAAGCCGAAGAAGACCCCGATGATGGTGCTGATCGCGACCGCTCCGCCGATGGCGACGGTGGAAATCTGCACCGGCCAGCCGACGAATTTGTTGATGAGCTGGGAGGAAACGATCCCGAGCATGATCCCAATGGCACCGCCCATGATGCTCAGGATGATGGCCTCAACGAGAAACTGCGTGAGCACATCGCGCCCGTGGGCGCCGACGGCGAGGCGGATGCCGATCTCGCGCGTGCGCTCGGTCACGGACACCAGCATGATGTTCATGATGCCGATGCCGCCGACGATAAGGGAGATGATGGCGATGATCGTGAGCAGGAACGTCATGGTCTTGGTCGTGGCGGTCGCGGCCTCGGCAAGTTCCTGCTGGTTGCGCACGGTAAAGTCCGGCTCCCGACCGTTGCGGCGCTGCTGCAAGAGATCGGTGATGTTCTGCTGAATGCTAGACATCAGCTCCGGCGACTGGGCCTGGATGAGGATCGAGTTGAGATAGGGGCGGCGGGCGATGCGCTTGATGAAGCTGGAGTAGGGCACGATGACGACGTCATCCTGATCGGAGCCGAAGAAATTGAAGCCTTTGGGGCTGAGCACACCGAGGATCTTGAAGGGTATGTTGCGGATGCGGATGCTTTGGCCGATGGGATCGCCACCGGTGAAAAGCTGTTTGGCAACAGTCTGGCCGATGACGCAGACCTTGCTGGCGCCGTGGACGTCGGATTCGGAGAACATGTCGCCTTCGGCGATGCCCCAGATCCGGATATCGAGGTAGTTGATGTCCTCACCGTAGACCGAGGTGTTCCAGTTGAGGCCGTTGGCGAGGATCTGGGTGCGGTCGCGCATTTCGGGGCTGACGGCGACGACGCCGGCAATCTCCGCGACGATGGCCTGGGCGTCCTCGACCGTGAGCGAGCTGGCGCTGCCGAAGCCGCCGCGCACGCCGCCACCGGAAGTGAAATTACCCGGAAAGACAGAAATGATGTTCTGGCCCAGGCTCGCAATGGAGGCTTCGACCTGGGAGCGGGCACCGTTGCCGATGCTGACCACGGCAATGACGGCGGCGATGCCGATGATGATGCCGAGCGCCGTCAGGATGGAGCGCATTGCACTGCGGCGCAGTGCGCGGAGGGCGACTTTGATGACGTTGAGGAAGCGCACGGGGGGATTCTTGATTTACGATTAATGATTCTTGATCTGGCCAAGGCCGGGAAGGAAAGCGGGATTCCCGGGGTGGAAAGGCCTTACCCGGAGAGGAACTCCGTCAAATCGTAACTCGTAAATCATAAAACGTAATTGATCAGGCGGTGAGTTTGGCCTCGGCCTCGGCGGCGAGGATCTTGCTCATCTCGACGGTGGCGATGAGACGGTTCTGGACCTGCAGGTCGCTCACCACCTGGCCGTCGCGCATGATGATATTGCGGCGGCAGTAGTGGGCGATGTCGAGCTCGTGGGTCACCATGACGATGGTGATGCCTTCGTCGTTCAGTTTCTGGAAGACGCCCATGATTTCGACCGACGTCTTGGAGTCGAGATTACCGGTGGGCTCGTCGGCGAGGAGGATCTGCGGCTCGTTGATCAGGGCGCGGGCGATGGCGACGCGCTGTTGCTGGCCGCCGGAGAGTTGGCTGGGAAAATGATCGGCGCGATTGGAGAGGCCGACGATGCCCAGGCTTTTGAGGGCGCGTTCCTTGATCTCGCGAGACGTGTAGTGACGGCGGCCGTAGAGCATGGGCAACTCGACATTCTCAAGGGCTGTGGTGCGGGAGAGCAGGTTGAAGCCTTGGAAGACGAAACCGAGTTTCTGGTTGCGCAGGTCCGCCAGGGCGTTGCGGTCGAGTCCGGCCACGTCGGTCCCGTCCAGGAGATACCGACCCTTGGTGGGTCGGTCGAGGCATCCGAGCACGTTCATCAATGTGGACTTGCCCGAGCCGCTCGAGCCCATGACGGCGACGAACTCGCCGGCGGCGATGTCGAGGGTGACCCCGCGCACGGCGTGGACCGGCACTTCGCCGGAATCGTAGATCTTGTGGATCTGCTGGAGCTGGACGACGGCAGACATGGCTGGCTCAGAAGCGCCGACCACTGCCGAAAGGACTGTTGCCCGCCGGGCTGCCGGGGGTGGCGGCCGAGGTCACCACGATGCCGGTGATGATCACATCGCCCTCTTCGAGGCCGGACACGACCTCGGAAGTGGAGCCGTCGGTGATACCCACCTTGATGGAGACGGGCTCGGGGGTGGCCAGTTTGTTGCCCTTGGGGAGACGGTAAACCGTGCGCGTGGTGATGACCGTTTCGCCGGGGGCGGCCGGAGCGGCAATCACGCCGCGCTCGACCAAGAGTTTGCGCAGCTGTTCCCGTTGTTCAGGACTGGCGTCGCGGAGACTGGTGATGCCGAGTTCGGTCTGGATGCCGCGAATCGCTTCGCGCTGTTCGGCGGTCATTTCACCGCCAAACATGCCGCCGCCACGACGGCCGCCACCTTCGCCGCCGCCACCACCGTTGCGGCGTTCACCGCCGCCACCACCGCCACCACTGGCCGCAGCGGCCGGGGCGGGACTGGCGGCTGGTTTGGGTGCGGCGGCGTTTTCAGACTTGGGCAGGACGCCTTCCGGCAGGCGTACCCGGAGGGCGGCATTGGGCAGGCGCAAGGCGTTCTCGCGGCTGGCGACCACGATGGAGACATTGGCGGTCATGCCGGGGCGCAGCTTGAGGTCGCGGTTGTCGACGCTGATGATGGTCTCATAGGTCACGACATTGCTGGTGGTCTTGGGGGCGTTGCGGACCTGCGTGACACGACCGGAGAAATTACGGTTGGGAAAAGCATCGACCGTGAAGGTGACAGCCTGGTTTTCCTCGACCGCGCCGACATCGGCCTCGGCCACGGCAGCGGTGATCTGCATCTTGGCCAGATCGTTGGCGATGGTGAAAAGGGTGGGGGCGTTCAGGCTGGCGGCGACGGTCTTGCCCTCTTCGGTCTGCTTGGAGATCACGATGCCGTCGATCGGGGATCGGATCGTGCAGCGGGCCAGGTCGACGTTTGCGTTGTCGACGGCCGCCTGGCGGGTGAGGAGTTGGGCGTTGGACTGGGCGAGGAGCGCCTCCGCCTGATCGCGATCCTGCTGGGTGACCAGGGATTTGGTGAACAGCTCGCGGGTGCGGTCGGTGTTCAGTTTTTGCAGCTGGTTGCTGGCCTTGGTGGAGGCGAGGTCGGCCTCGGCTTGCCGCAATTTCTGACGGTAGGTAGCCGGGTCGATCTCGGCGATAACCTGGTCTTTCTTAACCACCGTATTGAAATCGGCGTGGAGCTTGACGATCAGGCCCGAGATCTGGCTGCCGACATCGACGGAGAGGACGGCATCCAGCTGGCCGGTGGCGGTCACCACCTGCTTGATGCTGCCCCTGGAGATCGTTGCTGTGTTGTAGGACGGCGGCTGTTCGGCGTTCCGATTTTGCTGATAATAGTAGTATCCACCGCCGGCGGCGGCAATCAGGGTGGTGACGATCAGGGTCGGAATGAGGCGGGAGGAAGCCATGGGTGTGTGGATAGAGAGGCCTTTCTTCGGTTCAGACAACTCTTTCGCTGACGACGAGTCAGGGAAAGGGCTGCGAACGGAGGCTTGCCGCGATTAGGACGTGCCGCACTGTGCAAAGGTTACCGCATGCTTACGAATCGTCACCGGGGTTTGGTCAGGTTGCACGGCGCCGCCCAATTACTGGCGATCTCGGTGTTTTTTTGGCTCTATGCGGAGTTCATCATGACCTACGTGCCGGTTGTAAAACTGAGCCGGGAGGTCAACCTGTTGCCGTACTTTCTGTGTGTGGTGATCGGGTTTCTGGCCGGGGGCAGTCTGCTCCGGGCCGCGTCGGCCCGACTGAGCCGTCTCTCGGGCTCTGAGGCGGCGGCGCTGGCCCTGCAACAGGTGGCCCTGCTGGCCTTGGCGGTGTTCACGATGATGTTTGCGACGCAGGACCGGAGTATCAGCCGCCTTTTCCTGGGGACCTTTCTCCTATTCAGCTGGTTGGGGCTGGGCTGGATGCATCGCTGGCTACCAAGGAGGCTGGCGGCCATGCTTTTTGGTCAGGGGGCGCAGATTCCCACGCTCTTCATAGGGCGGAACAAGGCACTGCCGATGCTGGAGGAATGGCTGCGGCAGCGCCTGCACCTCGGGCTTCATCCCGTCGGATTCATGACCCTGGACCCGCCCGCGGGGCCGTCGCTCGCTGGATCGGTGCCATCTGTCGGGGACCTCTCCTCCTTGCCGCAAGTGCTGGCCGAGCGGAATATCGGACAGGTTGTCCTGCTGGAGGTCCCCGCCGATGTGACCGCGGCGCGCGTGATTGTCGACCAGTGTCAGGCGCGAGGTTGCCGCTTGCTGGTGCATCATCAGGTGGAGGAAGTGCTGGGGCATCCGGTGGTGTCGGCGGATGAAGGCGGACACCATTTCTTCACGCTGCACGACGAACCGCTGGAAGAGCCCATCAATCGGGGGCTGAAGCGCCTGTTTGACCTGTTGGTGGCGGTGCCGGTGGTCTTGTTGCTCCTGCCGCCCTTGATTGCGGTGGTGTGGCTGGTGCAGCGCTGGCAGTCGCCGGGGCCCCTGTTCCATGTGCGGTCGCGATCGGGGGAGGGGCGGGCGGAGTTCCCCATGTTGAAGTTCCGTTCGATGCATCTGACTCCGCCTGATGCGCAGGGAGAGAGCCGGCAGGCCACGTCTGAAGATGTGCGGGTCTATCCTTTCGCGCGTTTCCTGCGGCGGCACAGCTTGGATGAATTTCCCCAGTTTTGGAACGTGCTGACCGGTGAGATGAGCATTGTCGGGCCACGACCGGTCATGCCGACCTTGGATGAGGAATTTGAGCGTCAGGTGCGTTCGTACCGTTCCAAGCACTGGGTCAAGCCGGGTATCACGGGACTGGCGCAGAGCGAGGGGTTTCGCGGCGAGATCAAGACACCCGCGCAATTGCAGGAGAGGATCCGGCTCGACCTCTACTACATCGCCCACTGGTCCATCCTGTTGGACGTACAGATCACGCTGAAGACAGCCTGGCAGATAGTGCGCCCGCCGCCGACGGCGTATTGATGCTGGTGGAGGAGGGGAGGAGTTAGGAGTTAAGAGTTAGGAGGCCATTTGGGCTATCATGTTCATGGGGCGAGGCCATCTTGTTTGGCGGTTCGTTTCAGATAGGTCATATACCCATTTAGCAGGGCTTTGGTGGTTTCAAATCGGGCCCGACCTTCAACGAGTAGTTCTTCCGTGATCAAATGTTCATCCCGAGCGCTTATAATATGATCAAGCGTCTCATAGCAGGAGCCGCGCGCGATGCTGCAAAACTTTGCGTTATCAAGAAAATGAAAACGACCATACCCCTCAGCGATATTTGCTGTGATGGAGCGTGCCGAGCGGAGCATCTGATCTCCCAATCGATACTTTTCTTCTTTCGGAAGAGCTGGAATGACGGAGTTCGCAATAAACCGGCGGAATTCACGAGCTGCCTGCCAGCATTTCAAATCCTCAAACGAGCGAATTGCATCCGACATAAGTGTCCTTCTGGTTGCGGCCCGTATAGCCGCAAACTAGCAAGGCGATGGGCTGGATAAAGCTCAGATTCTAAGGGACCCATCGAATGGGTTGGATCGAATCCCCTAACTCCTAACCCTTAACCCCTAACTCATTCCTCCCTAAAAACTCCGCGTATACCGGCTGCCGTGTTCGTCTTCGAAGGTCAGGGAGTTGGACGTGATGCCTACGAGTTTGAGTCCCATCTCGTGTTCAACGACGTCACCGAGGCGGTAAACGCGGTCGTTCATGAGGACCTTGCTGTCAGTGGTGGAGGCGCGGATGCCGGCCACGCGGATGGCCTCGATATAATTGATGGCTTTTGGCTCAAGTTTGGCCGGCGGCAGGTCCGGCTTGGGCGCGACGGTCGGAGGCGGGGTTTGGATTGAGGCCACAGCAGCGGCGGCGGGCGTCGGTGCAGGGGTCGGGGTGAAGGTCGGCGCCACGGGTTCGGGCTTGGGCGTCTCGATTCTCGGGGCAGCGGCGGGCGTCTTGACGGTCGCCGCAGGCGTCACGTTTGGTACCACGAACGAGCTGACTGCGGATGCCGGAGGCGCGGGTGGTGGCGTGCTGGCCACTTGCCGGGGTTGTTCGACTACCGGGACCGGCGCACTGACAACCGGAGTGGTCGCGACGGGCGCGGCCGGCGCGGGAGCGGTTGCGACCGGGGTGCTCGCGGCGCCTTTGTCCCGGAACAGCCAGATTCCCCCGCCGATGCCGATGATGAGCACGCAAAAGCCCAGGGTGATCGGGAGGAGCAGGGTATTGATTGCGGGCTGATTGGTGTGATGGGCAATCTGGGCCGGGCGTTCTCCGCCGATCGTGGGCAAGGTCGGGCGCACCGGGGCCTCGCCGCTGCGCTGTTTTTGCGCCTTCTTCAGGGCATCGTTAATGAGGCTCATGTCAGTCGGTCAGGCGTTCCAGATCGCGCACGGCGCGACGGGCGTCCCAGTAGTTGACCTCGTCCGATTCCCGGATGAAGGCCGAGAGGAGGCACTTGTCACAAAGGTTGTTGATGATGCGCGGAATGCCGCAGCTGGCCCGGAAGATGTGGCGCAAAGCCCAGGAAGTGAAATAGGGACGTCCGGTGCTGCCCGAGACCGTCAAACGGTGATGGATGTAGCGGTCCATCTCGGCGCGGGTGAAGGGCCGCAGCTCATAATGGACCAAAATACGCTGTCGGAGCTGGCGAAGTTCCTCGGCGGCAAGGCGGTCCTTCAGCTCGGTCTGCCCCATGAGCACGATCTGCAGAAGCTTCTGTTTGTCCGTTTCCAGGTTGGAAAGCAGACGCACCTGTTCGAAGACCTCGAAGGAAAGGTTCTGTGCCTCGTCAATGATCAGCACGATCTCCCGGCCCTTGGCGATGCGGTCGAGGAGGACCTGATTCATCTGGGCAACGAGGTCATTCTTGGTCCGGCCCACCTGGGGTTCGCCGAGCTCGGCCAAAATGGCCTTTAGCATCTGCGACTCCGTGACGCGGGGATTCAGCACCAAGGCGGTGTCGTAGTGCGCCGGGTCGAGTTCGCTGAGAAACTTGCGGCACAAGGTGGTCTTACCGCACCCCACCTCGCCAATGAGCACGATGAAGCCCTTTTTCTCGCTCACCCCATATTTGAGATGTTGCAACGCCTCCTGGTGGGTGGCGCTAAGGTAGAGAAACTTCGGGTCCGGAGTGATGTGGAACGGCATCTCCGAAAATCCGTAGTAGGATTGATACATCGTCCGGCAAGTATTTGGGCTGCATCGGAAAATGCACGCCAAAACCGCGTCAACCGCCTTTGAAAAACATTGCCTGCGCCGCCGGGCGCACCTTTATCTGATCCCCTTTCACCGGGTGAATCTCAGCAAATTTATCAACGGACTCTTTATCGTCCTGTTCATTGGCATCACGCTGTGGGCGGTGACCTTTTTTGTGCAGATGCAGCGGGAACTGAAGTCTCTCCAGGCCCAGGAACAGGCCAATCAGCGGCGCTTGGCCGAAGCCGAGGCCAAATTGCAGGCCCAGGAGAAATACCTCGAACGGCTGAAACACGATCCGGTGCTGGTCGAGCAGTTGATCCGCCAAAAGATGGCCTACGCCAAACCCGATGAATTTATCTTCCGCTTTGAAGAAGTGAAACCATGAACCACGAGCAACTGATCAATAACTTCCGCGCCGCCGGCCAGGGGCAGGTATTTGCCTTTTGGGATTCGCTGTCCGCGACCGAACGAGACGAGCTCGCCGCCCAGGCGGCAGAGATCGATCTCGCCGAGGTCGAGCGACTAAACCGCACCTTGGTGTTCAAGGCGGGCGGTGGCGGCGCCAACCTCGACGGCTTGTCGCCGGCGCCCTGCACGCGCCTGCCGGCTCACGGCGGGGACGTGGCGCAATGGGCCCGGGCCCGGGAATTGGGCGAGGCGGCATTGCGCGCCGGTCGCGTGGCGGCCTTCACGGTCGCCGGTGGACAGGGCACGCGCCTGGGCTATGACGGACCGAAGGGGACCTTTGCGGTCACGCCGTTGAAGCAAAAGTCGCTGTTCCAGGTTTTCGCCGAGAAACTCAAGGCGGCGGGCCTGCGTTACGGACGCCCCCTGCACTGGTTCATCATGACCAGCCATGCCAACCACGCCCAGACGGAGGCCTATTTTGCCGAGCATGATTTCTTCGGACTGGAGTCCGGGCGGGTGCATTTCTTCCGTCAGGGCCGCATGCCGGCCGTGGGCTATGACGGCAAGATCCTCCTGGAGACCAAGTCTTCACTCGCGTTGAGCCCGGATGGTCATGGGGGTTCACTGCGGGCGCTGCACCGCAGCGGCGCCCTCGACCTGATGGAGAAGGAGGGCGTCGACACCCTCAGCTATTTCCAGGTGGACAACCCCTTGGTACGCTGCATCGACGCCGAGTTCATCGGCTTTCATCTCGGCGCCGGCTCGGAGATGTCGAGCAAGATGGTGCCCAAGGCCTACCCGGAGGAAAAGGTTGGGCACTTCTGCCTGCAGGACGGCAAGATTGTGGTTATCGAATACAGCGACATGCCGGTCAGCATGCAGCGCGAGACCAAGCCGGACGGGTCACTGCGGTACAGCCCGGGCAGCATTGCCATCCATATCATCGACCGGGAGTTTGCCCGGCGCATGGCGGCCGGCGGCGATGATGTGGCGCTGCCGTTTCACCGCGCGGACAAGAAGATCAGCACCCTCGACGCCGCCGGTCGGGTGGTGAAGCCCGACAAGGCCAACGGAGTGAAGTTCGAGATGTTTGTTTTCGATGCGCTGCCTTTTGCCAAGAACTCCATCGTGATCGAGACGGCACGCGCCGATGATTTCAGCCCGGTGAAAAACGCCGAGGGAGTCGATTCGCCCAAGACTTGCCGCGAGGACCAGATGCGGCAGTTTGCCCGCTGGCTCAAGGCCGCGGGAACCGACGTGCCGACCGATGCCACCGGCCTGCCCAAAGTCAGCCTCGAGGTGTCACCGCTGTTCGGCTACGATGCGGAAACCTTCGCCGAACGCTGGCGCGGGCTTGCGACCAAGCCAGCGATCGCTGAGGGTCTCTATCTCGAATAATTTTCTCCCATGACCACCACCGACAAACTTGCTCAAGCCGTTAAGAACGGGCAGATGCTCTCCACTGCCGCCGATAACCTCAACTCCTGGTTGCAGGCGGGATTGCCTGCCTGGGCGCAGGAGAGCCTGCTGGAGCTGATCGAGCGTGGTGAGTGGAATGAGTTGAACGATCGTTTTTATCGCTATCTGGAATTTGGAACGGGTGGCATGCGTGGTCGCACGATCGGGGTGAAGGCGGCTGCGGCCGAGACCGGCACCCTCAGCCCCCAAGGCTCGCCCGCCCATGCGAACGTGGGCAGCAACCTGCTCAACGACTTCACGCTGGTGCGTGCCGTCATCGGCCTGCACCGCTATGTGGCCAAATACCTGGCCGCCTTGCCGAGCTCGGCGAAGCCGAAGATCGTCATCGCCCACGACGTGCGGCATTTCTCGCGGCACTTCTGCGAGCTGGCGGCCACCACGTGGACCCGTCTGGGCGGGGAGGCGCTCATCTTCAGCGGCCCGCGCTCGACTCCGCAGCTCAGCTTTTCGGTGCGCCATTTCGGTGCGCACACGGGCGTGGTCATCACGGCCAGTCACAATCCGCCGCACGACAACGGCTTCAAGGCCTACTTTGTCGACGGGGCGCAGGTCACGCCTCCGCATGACAAAGCCATCATCGCCGAGGTGGACGGTGTCACGCTGGCCGAAGTGAAGCAGTATCTCACCATCGATCTCGCCAGGGTCCAGACCCTGGGTACCCAGGCGGACGATGATTATCTCGCCGTCGCGGCGCAGGCCGTCATCGATGCCGACCTGTTGCGCAAGGCCAACCTCAAGGTCGTCTACACCAACATCCACGGAGTCGGCGGCGTTTCAACCGTGCCCTCGCTCATTCATGCCGGTGTGCGGGTGACCGAGGTAGCGGAGCAGTCGGCTTTCGACGCCCGGTTCCCGACGGTCAAGTCGCCCAACCCCGAGAACGCCGAGGCACTCGCCTTGGGCGTGGCCCTGGCAGAGAAGGAGGGCATCGACGTTGTCATGGCCACCGATCCCGACAGCGACCGCATGGGTGTCGCCGTGCGCAACAAGGCCGGCAAGATGGAGCTGCTGACGGGCAACCAGGTCGGTGCTTTGCTGGCCGATTATCGTATCAGCAAGTACAAGGAGCTGGGCTGGATTCCGCAGGCGGGCACGGAGCGCGCCTGTCTCATCAAAACCTACGTCACCACACCGCTGCAGGATGCGATCGGCAAAGGCCACGGCGTGCGCGTGATCAACACCCTCACCGGATTTAAGTGGATTGCCGCGAAGATGCGCGGCTACGAGGAGAAGCTGACCGCCGCGATGGGGCCGGGCTTCAAGTACGATGCCACGCCGTTCCGCGAGCGCGCCAAGCTGCTGCAACAGCACAGCAGTTTCTACCTTTTCGGCACCGAGGAAAGCTACGGCTATCTGCCCAACGATTCCGTGCGCGACAAGGACGGCAACTCCGCCTGCCTGATGTTTGCCGAGGTCTGCGCGTGGGTGAAATCCCGCGGTCTGACCGTGCCGGAATATCTCGATGAGATTTATCTGCGCTACGGGTTCTTCCTCGAAGGCGTGATCAACATCTACTTCGAAGGCGCCAGCGGCGCCGCCAAGATCAAGCGCATCCTCGACACCTACCGCGCCACCCCGCCGACCGCCTTTGGCGACACCAAGGTCACGCGTTTCCAGGATTTTGGGCGCGAGAAATTCTTCGACGCCGACGGCGAACAGATTCCGTCGCAGGATCTCTACCTCGTCACTTTGTCCAACGGTTACTCCTTTGCCGCCCGCGGCAGCGGCACCGAACCGAAGATGAAGTTCTACCTCTTTGCCTCCGGCCCGGCGAAGACCGCCGCCGACCTGCCCGCCGCCAAGGCCTCGATCAAAGCCACGCTCGACGCCCTGAAGGCGCTGATCGAGGCGGATGCGCGCAAGCGGGCCGAAGGCTGAGATTATCGGAGTTCAAGCTCACGGATTGGCACGGATTCAGCACCTACCGCGTATCCGTCCCAATCCATGATTTCAATCACCAGAGTCCTGCTCGCGGTGCTTCTCCCGGCGCTCCTGGCCGCGGCGCCCAAGCGCAAAGTCATTATTGACCAGGACGCATTCGGTCCCGGTGGGCCCAACCTCCAGCCGATTCTGCTCGTGCTGCAGTCGCCCGATGTGGAGGTTTTGGGGATTACGGTCGAGAGCGGCGATGGCTGGCAGAAGGAGAATGTGGCGCACACGCTGCGCATGCTGGAACTCATCGGACGGCCGGAGATTCCGGTGGTGCCGGGTGCGACCTTTCCGCTGGTGAATTCAGCTGAGGCGACCAAGCGATGGGAGGCCCGGCATGGCAAACTGTTCTACAAGGGAGCTTGGACCGAGACCTGGGCGCAGGAAGTGCTGGTGCGGCGACCGCAACCGCACGGGCCCGAGGTGGTGCCTCCGTTGGTGGAAGGTGAGGCTCAGCTGAAACCGCTGACGGAGACTGCCGCGGCTTTTCTTGTGCGCAAGGTGCGGGAGTTTCCGGGGGAGGTTTCCATCCTCGCGATGGGGCCGATGACCAATCTGGCGCTGGCCCAGCGCCTCGATGACGGCTTTGCCGCCGGGGCCAAGGAGATCGTGTTCATGGGCGGCAGTTTCAATCCGCACGCCGCCGACAACGCCTTTGCGCTCGAGTATGTCTACACGCCGCGACTGGAGTTTAATTTTCGCTGGGATCCGGAGGCTGCGAGTGCCGTGCTAAGGGCGCCGTGGCGGCGAATCGTGCAGGTGCCGGTCGATCCTTCGACGCGGACCCTGTTCACGCCGGCCATGATCCGGCAGGTCGCCGCCGCCGATACACCGGTGGCGCGCTACGTCGCGAAGTGGGTCGAGAGTTTTCCGCTTTGGGATGAGATTGCCGCGGCAGTCTGGCTGGAGCCCGCCTTGGTCACGCGTCGGGAAATGATCGCGGTGAACGTGGACACCGCCGCCGATGGTGCCGGCTATGGCAATACCCTCAGCTGGCCGGCGGGTAAGGGGCCGGGCCTGGGGGAGCGGGACGTCGAAGTGGTTTTTGACGTGGACGTGCCCCGGCTGGAGAAGCTGCTGGTGGTTGGGCTGACGGCGGCGTCGTCGGCAAAGTAAGCAAGTTAGGGCGGCGAGTCCCTTCGCCGTTGCGAGGTTCTCTTGATTTCCATTGGTCCAATATCCCCGGAACGAATTTTGCCTTGTCTGCCGGGGTGCAATCAGGCGCTTGTTGGAGGGCTGGTCTCCTGACCAGCCGCGGCCGGTCGGGAGACCGGCCCTCCAGATCGAATGCTTGGAGCGATGGGATTTTGTTCGTTCCGTCCACCTTCCGCTGGGCATGGTCCTGCCACGCGACGCGTGGCTTCGCTAGGCAGTCCTCAAGATCCTGAAGTAAACAGCCGGCTGGGCTCGGCGTATCCGGGTTGATCGAACAGTCGGGTGAACGAAAATCCGATTTTGCCGAGCAGATTCATCGACGCGGTGTTTTCCTGCGCCGTGAGGGCGTGGAGCGTTGGAATCTTCAAGTGCTCCCGCGCGTGGCGGAGCACAGCCAGGGCTGCTTCGTGGGCGTAGCCCTGACCGGTGAACCGTGTGAGATACGCATAGCCGATATCGGGGTGGGCGAGGTAGTCGCGCTGGAGCAGGCCACAGGAGCCGATTGGTGTGTCGCCGTCTTTCAGGGCCACCAGCCAGAGGCCAAAACCGTGTTGGGCGTACATGGTCAGCGGCCCTTGCCGGAGGTAGTTCTCCGCGCCGGCGACGTCACGCACTCCCTTGTCGCCGATGTACTGGTGAAAAGCCGGTTCGTTGAGCAGTTCCAGGACAAAGGGCGCATCCGCGAGGGTGAACTCACGCAGCAATAGGCGTTCGGAAGACAGGATAGGCATGACAACAGCCGGTGGGATTCTCGGCATGCCGTCAGAGTTGACCATCTTTAATTCCGGTCCCCGGAATCTCGGTACCAGCTTGCCCGCGGCCCGATCACTCGGCGGTTTTTGGACTGATGATGGTGGAGACCTTGCTCACCGAGTTCGCCGGGAAACCACCTTTCATGGCATGTTCCCGTACCTTTTGTTCACTAGGAGCGAGATAGACACAGTAGATTTTGTCACCAGTGACATAGCTTTGCACCCATTGGATCTCGGGCCCCATTTCCTTCAGGATGCCGCAGGATTTCTGGGAAATGCCCTTGAGCTCCTCAGCCGTCAGCCTGCCGGCGTTGGGGATGACGCGTTCGATCACGTACATGTTCTGACCGGCCGGGAGGGTCGCGGGCGTGGGCAGTTCCTTGGCCGGGGCGGTCAGGCCCAGGCCGAGGGTGATAGCGGGGAACAACAGGGATTTGAGCGAGTACATGGATAGCGTGGTTGATGGGTTGGAGAGTGAGCCAGGGCTCATTGCTGCCGAGCATATCGCTTCCGGGAAAAATATCCTACGCCAACCAAGGGTAATTTTCGGCCAACCTGCCCGCCGGGCGCCATTCAGCGACCAATGGCGTGCAACAGCTCCGGGCGTTCCCGGGGTGACCGGCCGAAGTGATGATGATAGAGATTGCGCAGCTGGCGGGGTCCGCTGAACCCGCACGCCCGGGCGACGTCCTCCACCTTGGAACCCTCTTCCTGCAGGAGGGCCCGCGCGTGTTCCAGTTGCAGCTTGCGGCGGAATTCACCGATCGAGAGCCCGATGGATTGTTGAAAGCGGCGGGACAGGTTCCGGGCACTTGACCCCACCATTTGCGCGAGGTCCTCCAGCCTGGGCGGCCGGGCGAGATTTTCGATCATTACGTTCTGGGCGCGATGAACGGTATCATCCAGGTGGTTGCGGTATTTGAGATAGATACTCTCCTGGTCAAAATCACCGCTTCGGCGCAGGTAGATGACGAGGTAGCGCGCGACGGCAAAGGCGGTTTTCGGGCCGTGGCGCTGCCCGATCACGTGGATCGCGAGATCGATGCCCGAGGCCACGCCGGCGCTCGTGAGAACCCGGCCTGCCTCCACAAAGAGCGTCGCCCGCCTGACCTCGACCCGCGGATACCGCGCCTGCATGTCATCGACATCGGCCCAGTGGGTCGCGCAGGCCGCACCGTCCAAAATGCCCGCCTCCGCGAGGAGGTAGGAACCGGTGCAGCAGGAGCAGACGGTCGCGCCCGCCTCATGGCTGCGCCGGATCCACTCATAAAGCCGCGGGTCGGCCGGAAGCTTATGGGGTGCCTTGCCCGAAAATCCCGCCACGAAAAGGATGTCATCCGGGACGAGTTTGATTTTTCGGAATGGGATTAGATTGGAGAAATGCAGGTTCCCTTCGACCGGCAGTGATTTCGCAAGAGCGCTGACCACGATTTCATATGGCGGACCACCGACCGCACCCACGCCTTGGAAGGCCTGCAACGGCCCGATGAGGTCCAGCGGGGTTAGGCCGGGCGGAGCGAAGAAAATAACGCGTGGCATGAAGGGATTGAAACCGGGCCTAGGGCCGTCGCCATCTGTTAGTCTGGCCTGATGGACTCCGCAAGCTTCGCCAGAAATGATCGTGCGGGGTTTCGCGAGGAATTGAGGGGCTGAATTCTTTGTTCGGTCTAGGGTTGGGCGGTGCTTCTAGGATTGAACCCATGGAAGCGGGCACAGAATTCCTCCGTCGCCATGTGGCCGACCACTCGGAAGCCGCCGGGCGATTGGGCAGAAACAGCATTCGGTAAATGAAAAAGGCGCGCCGGTTGGCGCGCCTTGGTGAAGAAATGCCCGCAGGGACGCGGGCGCTCCATCAGACAAGCAGGAGAGCGGGTTTTTCGAGGACGTCCTTGAGGGCGCCGAGGAACTGGGCGCCGACGGCGCCGTCGAACACGCGGTGGTCGCAGCTCAGGGTCATCGTCAGGGTCTGGCCGGCGACGACCTGGCCGTTCTTCACGACCGGCTTGGCGACGGTGGTGCCGACGGCGAGGATGGCGGCGTTGGGCGGGTTGATGATGGCGGTGAACTTCGGGATGCCCATCATGCCGAGATTGGAGACGCAGAAGGTGCCGCCGGTGTAGTCGTTCGGGGCGAGCTTCTTGTCCTTGGCCTTCTTGCCGAGGGCCTTGGCCTCGGTGCTGATCTGGAAGACGCTCTTGAGGTGGCAGTCGCGGACGACCGGAGTGATCAGACCGTCCTCGAGGGCGACGGCGAACGCGACATGGGCGGCGCCGTGATGGCGGATGTTGGCGCCTTCCCAGGAGCAGTTGACGGCCGGGACGCGGCGGAGGGCCTCGGCGCTGGCCTTGAGGATGAAGTCGTTGACGGAGAGTTTTACCCCTTGCTTCTCGAGACCGGTGTTGAGCTGGGCGCGGAGGGCGAGCAGCGGTTCGGCGTCGATTTCGATGTCGAGGTAGACATAGGGGATGGTGGTCGTGGACTCGACCATGCGCTTGGCGATGACGCCGCGCATGGTGGAAACGGGAGCGAGGCGCTCTTCCTGGACCGGACCCTTGGCGGCGATGGCACCGCCGACAAAGCTGGGAGCCGGGAGTTTGGAGCCGGGAGCCGAACCAGCAGCCTTCAATTTGCTCGGATCGGCGGCGGCGGCGAGGACGTCGGCTTTGACGATGCGGCCCTGCGGGCCGGTGCCGGTGATGCGGGAGGCATCAATGTTTTGCTGGGCGGCGATCTTCTTGGCCAGCGGGGAAATGCGCAGGCGATCGCCGGCGGTGCTTGCCGGTTCCGGCGTTTGGGAACTGGGCTCCGGGGAGGCAACCGCCGCAGCCGGGGCCGTCGCGACGGCCGTTGGCACGGCCGGTTCGGGCTTCTTCTCCTCGGCCTTGGGCGCCTCGGCTTTGGGCTGTTCCTTCTTGGGGGCGTCAGCCTTGGGGGCGGGAGCCGCGGGGGCTTCGACGGTCTCACCGGGCTTGCCCACGGCGCAAAGCGCCGCGCCGATCGCGACTTGTGAGCCGGCTTGGGCGAAGACCTTGATCAGGGTACCGTCGAAGAACGACTCGAGTTCCATCGTCGCCTTGTCGGTTTCGACCTCGGCGAGCATGTCGCCCTGCTTGACGGCGTCGCCTTCTTTTTTGAGCCACTTGACCAGCGTGCCCACCGTCATGGTGTCGCTGAGTTTCGGCATATCGATGATGTTGGCCATGGGAGGAGCGCGCCGGCGGCGCGCGGTTAAGAGGTGAGTGTTATTGGTTTAGTGGGTCGGTCAGGTTTTCGGTGGGAGGTATGTGGGGTTGGGCCCATAACTCAGAACGAATAACCCATGACGGCGGCGCTTTATTTCATGACGCCAAGCGCCGCCTGATAGATGCGGTCCACGGTGGGGAGTTGGAGTTTCTCGACGGCGGGCGAGTAGATCGCGGGGGCGTCGATCGAGTTGACGCGCATGACCGGCGCGTCGAGGTAGTCGAAGGCTTTTTCCTGGATGAGGCAGGCGACCATGGCGCCGACCGAGCAGAAGGGCTTGGCTTCCTCGATGTAGAGGCAGCGATTGGTCTTCTTGACGGAGTTGAGGATGGTCTCCTCGTCGAGCGGGCGGATGGAGCGGAGGTCGACGACCTCGGCGCTGATGTTGTGCTTTTCCTTGAGGAGGTCGGCGGACTTGAGGGCCATCTGGATGGCGCGGCCGTGGCCGATAAGGGAAATGTCGGTGCCCTCCCGCATGACCTTGGCGGAACCGAGCGGAACGAGGTGCTCGCCCTCGGGGACCTCGCCGGTCTCGCCGTAGAGCAGGGTGTTTTCCAGGAAGATCACGGGATCGTTGTCGCGGATGGCGGACTTCAGCAGGCCCTTGGCGTCGGCCGGCGTCGACGGGACGACGACCTTGATGCCGGGGTGGTAGGCGGCGATGGACTCGGGCGTGTGCGAGTGCGTGGCGCCGACGTTGGTGCCGCCGTTGGCGGGACCGCGGAGGACGATCGGGCAATTGATCAGGCCGCCGGACATGTAGCGGACGTTGGCCGCGTTGTTGAAGATCTGGTCGAAGGCGACCGAGTAGAAGCTGAAGAACATCAGTTCCATGACGGGGCGCACACCGAGCATGGAGGCGCCGAGACCCATGCCGATGAAGCCGGCCTCGCTGATGGGGGTGTCAACGATGCGAGTCGGGCCGAATTTGGCGAGGAGGCCCTCGGTGACCTTGTAGGCACCGTTGAACTGGGCGACTTCCTCGCCCATGATGACGACGTTGGGATCGCGTTCGAGTTCCTCGGCCATGGCGTGGCGGAGCGCTTCGCGGTAGGTGATGACGGGCATGTTGGGAAAAAGTTATTGGTTATGAGTTATTGGTTAAGGGAGGGGGGAGTTGTGGTTCGGTACTCTGAACTCCTAACTTCCATCCAATAACCGGCGCGCAGCGCCTCAGTTGAAGAAGAGGGTGCCTTGGGATTTGCGGTCGGCGGGATTGTCGGCCTCCCAATAGACGTCCTTCTGGATGTCATCGACGGTCGGGTAGGGGCTCGCCTCGGCGAACTGGGCGGAGGTCTCGGCCTCGGCGCGGGCGGATTCATCGATCTTGGCGATGATCTCTTCGTTCAGGACCTTTTCATCCAGCAAGGCGTGTTGGAAGACCATGAGCGGATCCTTGTTGGCCTTGTAGTCCTCGATTTCCTTCTTGTCGCGGTAGGTGGTGTCCGGGTCGGCGACCGAGTGACCACGGTAGCGGTAGGTGCGGATTTCGAGGACGCTCGGGAGGGATTTTTCGTGGGCGAGCTTGAGGGCGGCGGAGACTTTGTCGCGGACCTCCAGGACATTGAAACCGTTCTCGATGATGTCCCAGTTCATGCCGTAGCCTTCGGCGCGCTGGGCGAGGCTCGGGCCGGCGGAGGAGCGTTCCTGCGAGGTGCCCATGGAGTAGCCGTTGTTTTCGACGATGAACACGACGGGCAGGGACCAGAGGGCGGCGAGATTGTAGGACTCGTGAACGGCACCCTGGTTGACGGCGCCGTCACCCATGAACGCCATGCAGGCGCCCTTGCGGCCTTGATACTTGAGGCCATAGGCGAGGCCGACCCCGAGAGGAATCTGTCCGCCCACGATGCCGTGACCGCCCCAGAAACGGCGGGAGGGGTCGAAATAGTGCATCGAGCCGCCCTTGCCCTTGGAGCAGCCGGTGTATTTGCCGTAATTCTCGGCCATCATCTCATTCATGCCCATGCCGACGGCCAGGCCATGACCGTGGTCGCGGTAAGCGGTGATGATATGATCGTCGTCGCCCATGACAGAAACGCAGCCGACGGCGACGGACTCCTGACCGATGTAGAGATGCAGGAAGCCGCCAATCTTGCCCTGTTGGTAGCTCCGGAGACAGCGCTCCTCGAAGCGGCGAATGCGGACCATATCGCGGTAGAGTGCGATCAATTCGTCATGGCCCAGCTTGGCGTTGATGTGCGCGGTGCGGGCGTTGTAGCCCGGATCTTCGGCTTTTTTGGAGGAGGGGGATTTCTTGCTCACAGGAAATGTTTCAAGTTTGAAGTAATATCAGGACGAATGAGTCCGTCTTTTAGGGAAAGGCTGCGGAAGACAAGCGAAAGTTTTGGCCAAGCAGGGGATGCCAAGGTCGCTCACTTGGGGGAAACGATCTGCTCCACCGTGATTTTGATGGGAGAAACCGAGCAATCGGCCCGGAGAGACACGAAACCGTCGCGGTATTGGTCAAAAATGGGCCAAAGGGCCGCCTGATCCGTCTCGGGGATGGCCAGGTGCCTGATGGCCTCGCGGCTGTGGAAAGCGAATTTCCCTTCGGTGATGTCGGGGGGCAGCTTATCGATCGGCGTTTTGCAGCGAAAGAGGAACATCAGCCAGTGGGTATCGCCCTGATAGGCTTTCTCCGCGATCATGGCGAAGAGGTGCATGGCCTTCTCGTCCACGACCAGACCGGTTTCCTCCTCGGTTTCGCGGACGGCGCATTGCAGCGGCGATTCGCCGGTGGCCATCTCGAGCTTGCCGCCGATGGGAGTCCAGACGCCCAGGTTGGGCTGCTTGGCCCGCAACATCAGGAGCTGTTCCCCGGCTTGATTTTCAATGAAGACGAGGACGCTGATTTTGTAGGGAAGGGTTGGAGTCATTGATCGCATGGACGTTGGTAGTCCGGCCACCGGTCGCAAACCTATCTTGAGGGGGAATCGGCTTTGACGGCTGATCCAGGCGCGGGTAGCCCGTTGTCATGCGTGTGAAGATCGCGGTTTGGGTGCTGATATTGCCGTTGCTGGCGGTGCGGGCAGAGCCACCCATGAAATGGGCGAGCCTGAAACAGGTTTTGGCCGCGGCGGAAAAAGGGGACCATGAAGCGCAGTTTCTGATCGGTTTGCAGTATCGGGTGGGCGACGGGGTTGACCGTGACCTGCAGGAAGCCACCAAGTGGCTGCAGACCGCCGCTGAATCGGGCCACGTGGGGGCCCAGAAGGCGCTGGGGGAATTGAAATCCCAAACAGGGGACCGAGGTGGAGCCGAGCAGTGGCTGAAGGCGGCCGCCGGGCAGGGCGACGCCGCGGCGATGGCGGACCTAGGAAATCTCATCGTGCAGCACGCTCCGCAAGGAGCTGACGTGGCCGAAGGCGTGCAATGGTACCAGCGCGCGGCCGAGGCGGGTGAAGTCAGCGCGATGAAGGCGCTTGGGCGCCTGTTTGCCCGGGGTGAAGGGGTGGCGCGGGATCCGTGGCTGGCGCAGCAATGGTATCGCCGGGCCGCGGCCCTCGGAGATCCGGAGGCGCAACTGGTCCTCGATCGCCTGGCGGCTGTGATCGCGGCGGTGACGGCTGATCCGGACAAAGCCATGGCGTGGTGGCGGACCGAGGCTGACAAGGGCGACGTGGGTGCCTGCTTGGCACTCGAAGTCGTGTCCCGGAAGGATCGCGCAATGGACGAAGATCCGGCGGAAACGATGCGGTGGAGTGTGCTGTTGTCAGGCCTGCGCGGCGCTGATGCCTATCTGGCGCGGGGTCTCGTGTTGGAGAACGGAGTCGGGGTGAATCGCGATTTGCCTGCAGCGGCGGCCAACTACCGGCTGGCGGCGGAACGAGGCCATGCGTCGGCCCAATTCCGACTGGGTCTTTTGCTGGCCGCAGGGCGGGGCGTGAAGAAAGACCTGAGTGAAGCGGTGGGCTGGCTGGAAAAGGCCGCGCGTCAAGGCGTGGTCGAAGCAGGGGAGGAGTTGATCCGGTACAAGGCGGAGGCGGAAAGAGCCACGGCCCCCTTCACGGACGAGGGCAATTCGAGCCGGCGATCGGTACCCCCGAAGCCTTGAGCGGGGGCGGTCGCCAAAGCGAGGAGGGTGACGCCACCACCTAAATTTTGGTGGTCAGACGCAGTTGTTTTTGTGGGAGCGGCCGATCAAGTCGGGGCCGCTGATCAGGATTACGGGCCATCCATCTGAATCGCCCGTGCATAAATTTCCCAAGGTAACCATCCTGCGTTGTGGGTCCGATCGCGTGACGCGCGCTTCGTTCAGCCGACGGGGCGGGCGTCTGAGCGGTGAATCGTGGCAGGAGCGCAGCTTGAGCGAACGATTGACGGTTGGCGGCAGCCAGTGGCTGGACGAAACGCAGGCGGCGGTCCGCTCCTTGCTCGAGGCTGAAGGCGGAACGGGCCCCATCGGTCTGGTGCTGGCGCCGCCGCTGACGCTGTTGAAGCACCTGCAAACGCCGCGGGTGGATGAGCGCAAGCGGAGGCGGATCGTGGAGTTCTCCGCCGCCCAGTGCATTCCTTATCCGCTGGATCAGGTGGAATGGGACTGTGTTTTGTCCTGCGAGTTGAACCTGGCTCAGCACGTCCTGATCGCCGCGGTCAAGAGGAGCGTGGTGACTCCACTTTGTGCCGCCATCAGGTCCGGTGGTCGTGAGGTGACCACGGTCCTGCCCGCGGCCATCGCGCTGCTGGCAGCGGTGCGCGGGGTGCCGCCGGTTGCAGGCGAATCACGGGTCGTATTGCAGGTGGGCGGTCGGTCGGCGACGTTGCTCCAAGTGTCGGGCGACAATTTCGCCGTGCGCACCATCCTGCTGGCGGGCGATGGCACGGATCGGACGACCTCCCTTACCCAGCTGCTCCTGCCGGAAGTCGCTCGGACGCTGGGTACCTTTCAACGTCAGATCGGACTTCCGCCACCTACCAGGGTCTTGCTGCCAGCCGGTATGGCGATTCCGCACTCTTTTCCTCAGGAACTCGAGACCATACTGAAACTGCCGGTGACGGTGGCTAATCTGGCAGAGCTACTGTCATGGGGCGTGGGTTCCAAGCGGGAGTGTCCGATTGCCGAAAGAGTCTTGGTTGAAATGGTCGGGGCGGCGGGACTTGCGCTGAAGCCAAGGGCAGCCGGGATAAACCTGTTGCCAACTGGACTTCGCGCCTCGCAGAGGCGGCGGCGTCAGAAGCCGTGGCTGGTGGCGACCGGCGTCCTGACTCTCCTGGCGCCATTGTGGCCCCTCTGGCAGTTTCGTCAGCTGGCGGAAACCGCGCGGGCTGAGGGCGTCCGTTTCGAAAAAGAACTGGGGGTGTTGCGCGAGCAGGCTGCGGCCGTCCAAAGAGAGCAGCATCGCTTGGAGGAACTGAAGCGGCTGAAGGCGTCTTGGGAAGATGTGGAGGCAGGTCGCGGGCGGTGGCTGCGGCTATTGGCTGACTTGCAGGAGCGATTCACCGCTACGGAGGACGTGTGGTTGGACCGGATGAAGGCAGTGCCTCAATCGGAAACCGCGCCCTGCAAACTTGAGTTGGACGGACGCATGCTTGACCGGGAAAATCCGCTCACACCAGCAGGCCCGGCGGCGCTGCAACGGGCGAAAGCACTTCTGGACAAGCTCTCCGCTTCACCGTTTGTCGCGTCGATCGAACAGGAACGTTTTGATGGCACCAAACCGGGCGTGCTGGCGTTCCGCTTCGTGCTGGTCATGGCCGGACAAGAATCCTTTTGAGCATGAATCGGCCTAAGCCTGGAACTGTCGTGTGGGTCGTAGGGATTCTCCTGGGAGTGATCGCACTGGAAGGCGTTTGGTTGTTCGAAACATGGCGACGCACCGAGTTGGCGGTGGCGGCATTGGATCTGAAGAATCGTGAGTGGGAGCGTTTGGTCGGCCAGTCGCCCGCACCCAGTGGCGCCAGTCTGGCGAATCTCAAGGAGGCGGTCGGCATGCTGACCGACGAACTGGCGCAGCGAAACACCGGCTGGGGGACCTCCGACGAGAGTGCGGCTGATCTGGCTGCGCACTCCTCGGTGGATAGCCTGATTGCCTTGTCTGAGCTGCGTAGTCGCTTGCGCAAAATGGCGGAAGCGTCGGGTGTTTTGCTGGGTCCGGATGAGTATTTCGGTTTTGCCGCCCTGGCGCAGGGTGTTCCGCCCACGGCGAAAGTGGAGGACATCCGCAGGCAGCAGGCCGAGGTGGAGTTTCTGGTCGAAACCTTGCTGGCCAGCGCGCCGCGGGCGCTGATCGGCGTGAAAAGGGAGAAAGGGGAAGGTCCAGCCGTGACTGAGACGAACGGACGGGCAAACACCTCCTTTGTCCTGCCAGCTTACCGCTCCTTGCGGCGGGACGGTTTGATTGAGACCGATGCGCTGCAAATCGAGTTTACCGGTGAGACCGGGTCGCTACGTCGGTTCCTGAATGCGCTGGCGGAGTCTGCGCGGCCGGTGTGCGTACGCGGCGTGGAGGCTGAGCCGTTTGATGAATCGTCCCCGCAAGAGAGATCGCGGGAGGTTGGACATCAGGAGGGATTGGGATCGCGGATTTCGCGATTTACCGTGGTCGTGGAATTTCCGCGCCCGGCAGCGGGAGGTGCCGGATGATCGCTCGCTGGGCTTTTCACTATGAGAAGGTCATGCTGGTGGGAGTCATGCTGCTTCTGGCGTGTTCCGGATTCTGGCTGCAGCGCTATCATGCAACCCTCGCCCGAAGGGTGCATGGGCCGGGCAAGCAAACCGTGGGCGGAGTGGATTTCGGACTGCGTCCTGCGGAAACACCCGCGCCTGGCCGTGAAGCCTGGCCCGAGCCGCGGGGGCAGTCTCACGGAGACGAATGGCGCTATGAACTATTTGGTCCACCGGATATCGCCATGGATCACGGGCGAGGGGCCTTTGTGGTTCGTCCTAAGTTAGCCGAACCGAAGGCCATGGCCCCAGCCGAGACGGTTCCGGAAATGATCGAGGTTTTGCCTGAGCCCTTTCGGGTCCAGTTGGTGGGCTCGATCGGGGACGATGCCGACCTCCGGGCGATTTTGCGGGATAGCGCCACGAGTGAAACGTTCCTAGCACGGCCGAACCAGCGGTTTGAGGGCTTGGGCGTTAGCGTCAGTCGCGTTGGGTATAGCAAGATCACCGTGCACGAGGACGAGTTTGGACCCGTGCATGAGGTGGTGCTGGTGGTTCACCTGTTCGACGAGCGAGCCAACGAGGAAGTGCGATTGATGAATGGTGTGAACCGATTCACGGGCCGGTTGCGGGTGGCACTGCGGTTGGAGGGCGACCGAAGGGAATTCGTCGAAGGCGCGGCATTCTCCTTGGGTCGGTGGGCGGCGCGGGTGGATCGAATCCAGATGAATCCCGACGAGGTGTGCATCAGTCGGACGAAGCCCGGAAAGGCCCAGGTCGAAACCTTGGTATTGCGCCGGGGCAGCGAGCCTTCGTTGCCGCCGGAGGCGGTCTCATTCGCGAATTCCGGACTGCAGCAGCGCCTTGCCAGCCAACCGCCCTGACCAACCTTTATGAAACGAGTCATTCACCTTACTTGCTTGGTCAGCCTGGTCCTTGGCCAGAGTCAGGCCGGAACGGAAGAACGCGCGCTCACCAGCGAGCAGATGCTGCAGGAGGTCAGGGAGGCCTGGCGCCGGCCCGTTTCGGACAGCTCAATTCCTGCCCCTTCGACCGACCAGGAATCAACCGCGCCCATAGTGGCGAAGCTGGATCGCATCGTTCTGCCAGCGGTCAATTTCAACGGTATGGAGCTCAACCGCGTGCTCAACACCCTCAGTCTGGTCTCCCAGGAATATGACCAGCCCGACGCCGGTTCGCGCGGAGTGAACATCGTGTTGATTGATCCGGCGGGAGCCAATCCTGTGGTTAATCTGAGCCTGAGGAACCTATCGTTGCGCCGTGTGCTGGATTTCGTGACTAGGGCCGCCGGCTATCAATACGAAGTTCAGGCGGATGCCGTGGTCGTGAGGCCGGGCGGACAGGCTGATCTGTCGACGCGCTTTTTTCCTGTCTCACGTCCCGCCGTATTGCGAATGACCGGGCGAGCGACTACACCGTCGGGGGATAGCGGAGCACCAGCAGGCAGCACGGACGCCGAGGGCCGGACGATTCGGACTTTTCTGCAACTGGCGGGGGTCGACTTCGACGGAGTGGCTGGCAGTTCGCTGGCATTTGACGGTTCCCAGCTGATCGCAACCCAGTCATCGCGGAATTTGGAACGCATTGGCAACATCCTCGCCCGGTACCGGGATGTTCGGCAGGTGGAGATCGAGGCCAAGTTCATGGAAGTGCAGCAAGGCGCGCTCGATGAACTGGGGGTGCAGTGGAATCTGGCGGGGCGATCGACCCCGCTGAAAGGAACCGATTCGCGTTACACCACCGGGGGCGGGATCAACCGGTCGTTGGCGGAGGCGTTCCGGAATGCCACTTCGAATCAGCAGATCTCGATTTCCGGTGAAGGTCAGCCCGGTGGAGGTCTGAGTTTGCCCGCCGCTGCGCCGGCGATTCCGGGAGGCGTGTTGTTGGGGGCGGCGGCAAGTCCGCTGGCAAACATCACGGGCATCATTGGCGAATTTGATGTCAACGCATTGGTGCGGGCGCTGGCGCAGAAGAGTGGGACAGAATTGCTGAGTGCGCCCCGGCTGACGGTGCTTTCGGGCAACCCCGCAACGATCACGGTCGCCCAGGAGTTGCGCTATCCCCAGAGCTACGGGCAAATTCAGTCCCAGGTTGGCACCGGCAGTATTTCCGGGGGTGGCTCGGCTGGTGTCTCCATCACGTCCGGCACGCCCCAGGAGTTTACGACCCGCAATATCGGCGTGGAATTGCGCGTCACGCCGACCGTGGAGGAGGACAACCAGAGCGTGAGTCTGGACCTCAACCCGAAGGTCACCGAGTTTGAGGGATTCGTGGAGTATGGCGGACCCAGTGTGGCGATTTCGGGCGGCACGACGGTCACGATTCCGCCTGGATTCTATCAACCAATATTTGCGGTCCGGGAAATCAGCACACGGGTCACGTTGTGGAACGGGGCGACCTTGGTGATGGGGGGATTGACGCGTGAAGATGTGAAGAAGGTGTCGGACAAGGTGCCTTTGCTGGGCAGTGTTCCGATCCTCGGTCGGCTGTTTCGCAGCAAAGGAGAGAGCACGCAGAAGCGGAACCTGCTGATTTTCGTGACGGCAAATCTTGTCAGCCCGGGTGGGGCCCGCAAAGCCCCGCCTGCGCCGGAGGATTTGTCGGGACGGCTGCAAGGACAGGGTGGAGAGGTTGCGGTGAGCTCGGAGCCGGCACAGCAACCCTGATGATGGGGCTACGCAGGTGCCACCGGTGAGCCGGGTGGTCCCGGGAGGATGGAAAATGGGGCAGAAAGTGCGTGCGTGGATGTCGTGCGACCCATAGCTTTCGCACCAAAATACATGGAAGCAAAACCCGAGGCCAAGGCATCCGATGGCAAATTTGGTACGTTCGGCGGGGTGTTGGTGCCCAATGTTCTGACGATTCTCGGTGTGATCATGTTCATGCGTACCGGCTGGGTGGTGGGCCAGGCGGGTTTGAAGAGCGCGTTGATCATCCTGTGCATTGCCAACACGATCACCCTGCTGACCAGTCTGTCGCTTTCTTCGATCGCCACGAATCTGAAGGTCGAAGGCGGCGGGGCCTACTTTCTGATTTCGCGCAGCTTGGGTTTGGAGGTCGGCGGGAGCGTCGGTCTGCCGCTGTTTCTGGCCCAGGCAGTGTCCGTTGCTTTCTACATCATCGGTTTCACGGAATCCTTGCACTTTCTTTTCCCGGTCGTGCCCGATCGCATCGTCTCGGGCGGGGTGTTGGTGGTGTTGTTTGTCATTTCCTGGATCGGGGCTGACCTGGCGGTCAAGACCCAGTATCTGATCATGGCGGCCTTGGGCGCGTCGCTCCTGTCGTTTTTTGCCGGGTACACCCCGGCGGCTGACTGGCGGGCAAACCTCGCGCCGGGTTATGTGGGTGGCGTCGGTTTCTGGGGAGTGTTTGCCATCTTTTTCCCGGCCGTCACCGGCATCATGTCGGGCGTCAGCATGTCGGGCGACCTGCGGGATCCTTCCAAGAGCATCCCTCGCGGCACGATTGTCGCCGTGTTGGTCACCTTTGCTATCTACGCCCTGCAGATGGGCTGGTTGGCCTTCAATGCCTCCCGGGAGGAACTCATCGGCAACAAATTGGTGATGGAGCGGATCGCGATCTACGGGCCGTTGATCTTTGCCGGACTGTGGGCGGCGACCTTGTCCTCCGCCCTGGCGAGCCTGTTGGCCGCACCCCGGACCTTGCAGGCCCTCGCTCAGGATGGCGTGATGCCGCGCATGTTTGCGCGCGGAAGCGGTCCGACGAACGAACCCAAGCTGGCGCTCCTTTTTTCGTTCGGCCTGGCCGGGATCTGTCTGCTGTTGGGCAAACTCGACCTGATCGCGCCGATCATCTCGATGTTCTTCCTGGCGGCCTACGGGACCGTGAATCTGGCGGCAGGCCTGGGCGCGCTCGCGGCCAATCCAAGCTACCGTCCGACCTTCCGCACTCATTGGGTTCTGAGCCTGCTCGGGGCGGCTGGTTGTTTCTTCGTGATGCTGCTGCTCAACGCCCTGGCCACGATCGTCTCGGCGATTCTCATCTTTGGCATCTTTGCCCTGCTGAAACGCCGTCAGTACAAGACGGCGTGGGGCGACGAATGGAGCGGCATCTGGTTTTCGCTCGCCCGGTTCGGGCTGCTGAAACTGGCGGAGTCCCGGCAGCACGCCCGCGGGTGGCGTCCGGTGATTTTGGTCTTGGTCGGTCAGCCGCGCTCCCGTCTGCCCATGGTGGAGTTTGCCACCGGGCTGGAAGCCCGTCGCGGGCTGATTTTTCTGGCCCACGTCGAGGTGGGGGACTGGCAGCGCCTGTTGCCGCTGCAGGAACAGCTGGAAAAGGACATGGACCAGTTCATCAGCGAACACCGGATTTCCGCGGTGTCCCGCAGCGTGCTGGCGGACGATTTCGAGCACGGCGTTTCCACGCTCCTGCAGACTTCCGGGGTCGGTGCGTTGGAGCCCAACACGGTCATGATTGGCTGGAGCGAAGACGCGCTGAAGCAGGCGGAATTTGTGCGCGTCGTCCGCCGGGTGCTGCAGCTCCGTCGCAATCTGCTGATCTTTGCCGAGGCCGAGGTTTCGGTCGGCCGCCTCAAACCTGTGATCGATGTGTGGTGGTTCGTGAAGGTCAACGGAGGGTTCATGCTGACCCTGGCGCACCTTCTCGTGATGGACCAGCGTTGGCGCGGCCATGAAATCAGACTCCTCCATGTGGTGGCCAGTGAGTTAGAGTGCGACGAGGCCCAAGGCCGGATGGCCGGAATCATCAAGGATCTGCGAATCGAAGCGCGTCCCGAGATCGTCATCTCGACGACGCCCTTGCTGGAGACCATCGGCCGCGTGTCGGAGTTTTCCGCGATCACCTTTATCGGACTGAATGTGCCGGCGCATGAACATGAGCATCCCCTCGAACCGTATGCCGCCACCGTGGCGGCGCTGAAGGGAAATATCTTTCTGGCCAAGAACTGGGAAGACCTCGATTGATCCGTCCATGACGTCGCTCTGCACTGGACGCGATGCCCGTGGCTGCTATCAGATCAACCCACTCTCATGGCAAAATGGTTGTTGGTGGATGGATTCAACATGGCATTCCGGGCGTTCTACGGGATGCCGGAATTGACGCGCACGGACGGTTTCCCGACCGGCGCGCTCCATGGCTGGGTCAAGACGATGTGGCGGTTGCAGGACCAGGAGAAGCCCGACGGCATGCTGGTCTTTTTCGATCTCGGCGGATCGCAGGACCGCCTCGCCTTGCACCCTGAGTACAAGGCCCAGCGCAAGGAGACGCCCGAGCCACTGGAAAGGCAGATTCCCGTCATCAAGGACCTGACCCGCGCGATGGGCCTCGTCGGTGTGGAATTGGACGGGGTGGAGTCTGACGATCTGCTGGCCGCGCAGGCCCGCATGCTCGCCAACGCCGGTCACGAGGTGCTGATTGTGAGTGCGGACAAGGATTTCGCCCAATGTGTGGATGACCGGATCAAGATGTTGCAGCCCCCGCCCACGGCGAATCCCAAGCTGGGCTGGCGCGTCTTGGACGCCGCCGGGGTTAAGGAAAAATTTGGCGTCCCGCCCTCGCAGATCGCCGAGTATCTCGCGCTCATTGGCGACACCTCGGACAATATTCCGGGGATCAACGGCGTTGGCCCCAAGACGGCGGCGAAATGGTTTGAGGAATTCAAATCGCTGGAGGGCATCATTGCCGGCGCCGCGGGGCTCAAACCGGAACGCTTCCGCGAGGCGGTGGCGACGCACGCCGACCGGTTGCGAATGAACCTGAAGCTGACGACGCTGCGCACGACATCTCCCCTGCCACACGTCGGCCCTGCCGAACCGCAGGCGGTGAAATTGTTCCAGCTCCTGGAAACCCTCGAGATGAAATCGTCCCTGGCTGAAGCGCGGACGCGCTACACCGGGCAAACGGAATTGTTCTGAACCGAAGCGGCTCAGGCGGCCGGCGGCTCGAAGATGTAGCCGATGCCGTGCACCGTCTTGAAGCAGTCCAGGGAGATGCCGTTCTTGTCGAAAGCGGCGCGGACCTTGACGATGTATTGGTCGAGGGAACGGCTGCGGATGTCGGCATGGATGCCCCAGACGGAGTGGATCAGTTCCTTGCGGGTGATCACGATGTTCCGGTGGGTGTGCAGGTAGGCGAGGATGCCCAGTTCCTTGCGGCCGGTCTTGAAGATGGTGCCGTTGGGGAATTCGATTTCGAGCCGGTCGGGGTGGATCTTGGTGCCGAGGAACTCAAAGGGGCCATCGATCGTGCGAAGATTCTTGGTGACGTTGAAATCGGCCTGACCCTCACTCCGGCGCAAGACGGCCCGGATGCGCGCGATGAGTTCGGTGTAGCTGAACGGCTTGGTGATGTAATCATCGCCGCCGAGATTGAGTCCCTGAATCTTGGATTCGTCGTGGGAGTTGGCGGTGAGGAAAATGACCGGCGTGTTGATGTCCTCGGACTTGAAGGTTTTGATCAATTCGAAGCCGGAGCCGTCGGGCAGGTTGACATCGAGCAAAATGAGGTTCGCGAAATTATTCTGAAGGAAACGCAGCGCGGGTGCACAACGCTGATACGTTTGCACGTTCATGCCGGCCTCTTCCAGATGCTGGGCAATCAACTGGGCGAGTTCGACTTCGTCTTCCACGACAACGATCAAAGGGCGGGGTTCGGCACACATAGTCTTGAGTGGTTGGGTAACGAGACAGCTGCCTTTTTACAATTCACAGGGCGTTTGTCAAAGCCTAGTTATGGGTATTTACAGACTGAGATTACTTGTCATTCCGCGGTTACCGACCTTCGCTGCCCCCATGAAGGTGACACTTGGATTGCTACAACACGCCTGCACCGGCCGCCCGGCTGACAATCTCCGCAAGACCTTGGCGCTGACCGAGCAGGCGGCAAAACGCGGTGCCAAGATCATCTGCACCCAGGAATTGTTTCGCTCCCAGTATTTCTGCCAGAGCGAGGATCATGAGAACTTCAAGCTGGCGGAGTCGATCCCGGGACCGAGCACCCGGGCGTTCCAGCAACTGGCGCGAAAGCACAAGGTCGTGATCGTCGCCTCCCTGTTCGAAAAGCGTGCCGGCGGTCTCTACCACAATACCGCGGTGATCATCGATGCCGACGGGAAGCTGCTGGGGATTTATCGGAAAATGCACATTCCGGACGACCCGCTCTACTACGAGAAATTCTATTTCACGCCGGGAGACACGGGCTTCCGGGCCTGGCAGACGAAATATGGCAAGATCGGTGTGCTGATTTGCTGGGATCAGTGGTACCCGGAAGGCGCGCGGCTCACGGCGCTGCAGGGTGCGGAGGTATTGTTCTACCCGACGGCCATCGGCTGGCATCCTCAGGAGAAAAAGAAGCACGGCGTCAACCAGCACGGTGCCTGGGAAACCATCCAGCGGTCGCACGGCGTGGCCAACGGTTGCTTCGTGGCCGTGACCAACCGCATCGGATTGGAGCAACCCGTGGGCGGCGACGGCATCGAGTTCTGGGGGCAAAGTTTTGTTTCCGGCACGAGCGGTGAGATTCTCGCCAAGGCGTCCACGAACAAGGAGGAGATCCTGCTCGTTCCGGTGGATCTGGGCAGCGTCGACACCACGAGAACCCATTGGCCATTCCTGCGCGACCGCCGGATCGATGCCTATGGGGACATCACGAAACGCTACATCGACTGAGGGTGGGGCGCTTGCCCTTTAGTACCCCGGCTGCTGTTTCCGCTACTCCGCGAATCACGACTGCGATCACGATGTCCCGATCTTCCTCAACGCCAACCCCTGCCGCGCTTGGCTTTCGGATGCCGGCCGAATGGGAACCGCAGGCGGCCATCTGGTTGTCCTGGCCGCACAACCATGCGACCTGGCCCGGGCAGTTCAGGCCGATCCCGTATGTGTTCGCCGAGATCGTGCGGCAGATCAGCCGGTTTCAGGCCGTGCGTATCAATTGCGCCAAGCCGCTGCAGCCCCGGGCGAAGCGTCTCTGCGCCGCCGCCGGGGCCACCATGACCAGGGTGGAATTCTACAATCATCCGACCAACGACGCGTGGTGCCGTGACCATGGGCCGATTTTTGTGAAGCACGACAAGACGGGCGAGGTGGCAATCACCGACTGGGTGCACAATGCCTGGGGCGGCAAATATCCTCCCTACGACCTCGACAATGAAATCCCGCCCAGCGTGGCACGGGCGCTGAAACTCCGGCGTTTCGAGAACAACATGGTGCTCGAAGGCGGCTCGATCGACGTCAATGGATCAGGCCTGTTGCTGACCAGCGAGCAGTGTCTCCTGAACAAGAATCGCAACCCGCATCTGACGCGGGGGCAGATCGAGGACAACCTGAGAGAGTATCTGGGCGTGAAACAAATCCTGTGGATGGGCGAGGGGATTGTCGGCGACGACACCGACGGGCACATCGACGACATCACCCGTTTCTTCAAGACCGATGGCTTCATCACCTGCGTCGAGACCAACCGGCGTGACGCCAACCACGGTTATCTGGACGAGAACTTGAGCCGCCTGCGCGCTCTGCGCACCCCGGCTGGTCGGAAATTTGAAATCGTCGAGCTGCCGATGCCTCGTGCGTTTGGGTTTCGCGGGCAGCGGGTGCCGGCGAGTTATGCGAATTTTCTCATCATCAACGGCGCGGTGTTGGTGCCGCAGTTTCGCCAACCGCGGCGCGACACGGCCGCCCGGGAGATAATCGGCAGTTGCTTCCCGGATCGGGAAATCGTTCCCATCGATTGCTATCACCTGATCTGGGGACTCGGCACACTTCACTGCATTTCCCAGCAACAACCTTCCTGAAACCATTCCTTGCCACCCTCAACGGGGTCGGCGCATTCCGCTCCATGCAATCGTTCACGTCGCTGCTCTGCCTCGCCATCGCTCTTCTGTTGACCGGCTGTGAGTCCATGCCGGAACGTTTTACGGCTGCGCCGCCCCAGGTTCTGACGGTTGACGGTACGGTGGAGCAGGTGTATCAGGCTGCACAGAAAGCGTTTAAGCGTCTCGATTTTACGCTGACGCGCTCAACCATTGGCCGGGTGGAAGCGGCGAGTTCCATCAACTCGAGTGTGACCTTCGGGGACTCTCGGCAGATCGTGGCCCGCGTGCGGATCACCCAAGGCGAGCCCGGGAAGGTGGATGTGGAACTCGCGCTCACGGAAGAAGTAACCAGCAAATCCATGGGTGGAAGCCGGCAGCAGTCATTGAGGGAGCACAGCTTCTTCCAAACCTATTTTGCTGTTCTGCAGCAGGTTTTGCTTGAGACGGTGGCCGACAAAGCGGCCGAGAAAAACTGATTTTTCTCTTGCCGGAGCCGGGGGGTTGAGGGACTTTTCGACCCTTACGCGGCGTTCCTTTGGTCAGGCCGGTGTTGCCGCGACGCTCCCACCGGCTTGTTAGACAGTCCAACCCTCAACCAACGGATCCGCAAGGATCCACTTCGGAATGCCGGACGTGCCGGAGCACGCGGCCGACTTTCCGACCACAGTCATCATGAGTTCGTTAATGCAAGAACTGCTCGCCCAGAGCACCTTCGACAAACTGAAGGCCGGTACCATCGTCTCGGGCGTCATCACTGAAATCCGCGCCAACGAAGTAGTCGTCGATATCGGCGGCAAAGCGGAAGGCGTCATTCCCGCCAATGAGTTTTCCGATCTCGGTGAACTCCAGATCGGATCCACCATCGAGGTTATCCTCGAGAAGCTCGAGGACAAGGAGGGTAACCCCGTCCTCTCCTACGAGCAGGCCCAGCAGAAAAAGAACTGGGAAAACATCCTCAGCAAGTGCGAGGAAGGCGCCATCGTCCCGGGTCGCGTCAAGACCAAGGTCAAGGGCGGCCTCATCGTGTCGATCGGCGTGGACTCGTTCCTGCCGGCTTCGCACATCGACATCCAGCCCCCGAAGAACCTCGATCAGTACGTCGGCCAGACCTACGATTTCAAGGTCCTCAAAATCAATCACGAGCGGAAGAACATCGTTCTGTCCCGCCGCGAGCTCATCGAGGAGCAGCGCATCAACAAGCGCCGCGACCTGCTCGAGAAGCTCCAGCCCGGCCAGGTCCGCAAGGGCATCGTCAAGAACATCACCGATTTCGGTGCATTCATCGATCTCGACGGCATGGACGGCCTGCTGCACATCACCGACATGAGCTGGGGCCGCATCGGCCACCCGTCCGAGCTGTTGAAGCAGGGCGAGGAAATCGAGGTGATGATCATCGACATCAACCGCGAGAAAGAGCGCGTGTCGCTCGGTCTCAAGCAGACCAAGAACAATCCTTGGGACAACATCGACCACAAGTTCCCCGTCGGCTCCAAGATCCACGGCAAGGTCGTCAATCTCGTTCCCTACGGCGCCTTCATCGAGCTCGAGCCCGGTGTCGAGGGCCTCGTGCATATCACCGAGATGTCCTGGACCAAGCGCATCACCAAGCCCTCCGAGCTGCTCAAGGTCGGTCAGGAGCTCGATGCCGTCGTCCTCGGTATCCAGAAGGATGAGCAGAAGATCTCGCTCGGTCTCCGCCAGCTGGAGCCGAACCCGTGGGACATGGTCCGCCACAACTACCCGGTGGGCGCCCGCGTCCGCGGCAAGGTGCGCAACATGACCACCTACGGTGCCTTCGTCGAACTCGAGGAAGGTATCGACGGCATGGTGCATGTCTCCGACATGTCCTGGACCCGCAAGATCAACCACCCGTCCGAAATGCTCAAGAAGGGCGACGAAGTGGACGCCATCGTCCTCGACGTCGATCCGTCGCAGCAGCGCATCAGCCTCGGCATGAAGCAGCTCGCGACCGATCCGTGGACCGACATCGACAGCTTCTTCCGTATCGGCGACGTCGTCCCGGGCGTGATCTCCAAGATCACCACCTTCGGCGCGTTCATCGAGCTGAAGGACGGCATCGACGGTCTCGTGCACATCTCCCAGATCCAGGAAGAGCGCGTCGACAAGATCAAAGACGTCCTCAAGCCCGGTCAGGAAGTGCAGGCCCGCGTCATCAAGATCGACCGCGAACAGCGTCGCATCGGTCTCTCGATCAAGGCCGCCAACTACTCGGCTGAGCAGCTCGCGCAGGAAACTGCCACCTATGAGCAGTTCTCCAAGAGCTCCGGCGCCTCCGACATGACGAACCTCGGCGATATCTTCGACGAGGCCGCCAAGAAGGAGTAATTCGAATCTTGGCCATAGTCATCAAGGCGCCCCTTAACGGGGGCGCCTTTTTTTATGTGCGAAGGGCAATGGAGAGCCGGGCCGGCGCTGAAACGTGCGTTGGAAATAGGTCTTAATAACCAAACAATGATTGGGTCCGCGAGGTTGCGCCTTTTCCTTGAATCCAGCCGGACCTGCCCGTCACCTGTAGACGGATCAGCCCCTAACCCCCTTCCTTTATGAGAAAGCTCCTTGTCCTGTGTCTTGGTCTCGTTTCGTCCGTGTTTGCCCAAAAATTCGAAGGCCTCGCGCTCACCCCGCCGATGGGGTGGAACACCTGGAATACCTTCGCGAGCAACATCGACGAATTCATGGTCAAGGAGACTGCCGAGGCCATGATCAAGAACGGCATGCGGGACGCCGGGTATGTCTATATTGTGTTGGACGACACCTGGTCCGCCATGACCCGCGACGCGCAGGGCAATCTGGTGGCGCATCCGGAGAAATTCCCCAGTGGCATGAAGGCGCTGGGTGACTGGTTGCATGCGCGTGGTTTCAAGTTTGGCATCTATGGGTGCGCCGGCCGCAAAACCTGTGGTGGCTACCCCGGCAGCTGGGGGCATGAGTATCAGGATGCCCTGAAGTTTGCCGAGTGGGGGGTGGATTATCTGAAGTATGATTGGTGCACGGCGGGTGACGCCAATCCCAAGGATGCCTACACGCGCATGCGGGATGCGCTGTACACTGCGGGGCGGCCCATTGTGTTCAGCATCTGCGAGTGGGGCGGTTCCAAGCCTTGGGAGTGGGCGAAGGACGTCGGTCACCTGTGGCGGACCACGGGCGACATCATGGATTGCTACGACTGCAAACAGCGCTGGGAGCAGGGATGGAAAGTCATTCTGGATCTGCAATACTCCCAGGTGCAGCCGGCTGATGGACAGGGCAACGGAATCGGTCAATACGCCGGTCCGGGACATTGGAACGACCCCGACATGTTGGAGGTCGGCAATGAAGGGCTCACCTTTGCCGAGTCACGCGCGCATTTCAGCATGTGGGGCATTCTCGCCGCTCCATTGATGGCCGGCAATGATGTGCGCAGCATGTCGCCTGAAATCACCGCCGTGCTCACCGACAAGGAGGCGCTCGCGATCAATCAGGACAAACTGGGCAAGCAGGGCTGGCGTTTCCGGGCCGAGCCGGAGCGTGAGATTTGGGTCCGAGAGCTGTCGGACGGCGAATGGGCGGTCGCCCTGCTCAACACCGATGACGATGCCGCCGAGCTGACGATCGATTTCAGTCACGGCTGGTGGTTCCTAGGAGCGAAGGAATGCGCCGTTCGGGATGTTTGGGACAAGCAGGATGTCGGCACGACGAAACAGATTTTCAAGAAGAGCCTCGCTCCGCACGACGTCGCCTACCTGCGATTGAAGCCTCTCAAGTGATCGGTACCCCGGTCCGGCCATAAAAAACGCGCAACCGGACAGGTTGCGCGTTTTGCTTGATAGGATTGAACGGGATCAGGCAACGCTGTCTTCCTGGCGGGCCACCAGACTACGGATCGCGTCGGCGCGCTGATCGGCAAAGCGTTCCTCCTCCACCTCGTCGGCCGTGCGGATCCGGTTGTGGCTTTGCATCTGGCGGCGGATCTTGGACAGGGCGAGATACTCGAGCTGACGGATGCGTTCGCGAGTTACCTTGAACTTCTTACCGACCTCCTCGAGGGTCATTTCCTTCTCACCTTCCAGGCCGAAGCGCAGCTTGATGATGCTGGCCTCGCGCGGATCGAGGGAGTTGACCATGGTGTTGAGATCCTCTCTGAGACCTTTCTCGCCCAAGCCTTCGTAGGGACTGACGGCGCTGTCGTCTCCGACCAGATCACCGAGGGTGGCTGAATCGTTGTCCTCGCCGACCGGGGCGTCGAGGGAGGCCGGTCGCACGCTCACCGTTTTGAGGAGAGCGACCTTCGCGGTCGGGATCTGCAGCTCGGCTGCGATCTCCTCGTTTTCGGGTTCGCGACCGAGCTCCTCGGTGAGCTTCGCGATCATCTTCCGCATGCGGGAGATCTTGTCTACGAGATGGACCGGCAGACGGATGGTCTTGGACTGGTTGGCCAGGGCCCGCTTCATGGACTGCTTGATCCACCACGCGGCATAGGTGGAGAGCTTGCCGCCCTTGGCGGGATCGAAGCGTTCGACGGCCTTGATCAAGCCGAGGTTTCCCTCGCTGATCAGGTCCATGAGGGGCAGTCCCATCTGGTTGTAATCGTAAGCGATCTTCACGACCAGGCGCAGGTTGGCCTTGATCATGTGGTCGCGGGCAGCCTTGTCGCCCTTCTTGATGCGGGCGGCCAGCTTGATCTCTTCCTCGACGGTCAGGAGAGGAGTCTGCCTGATCTCGTTGATATAGAGTTGCAGATTGGAACGCTCGTCGCGGCGGTCCACCGGAGAGGCTTGATCAAAGGGGGAGGAGGCTACCGCCGGCGTGATCTCAGGCCGCAGAGAGAGACCGGTATCCGGCGATGGAATCGTGACGGTCGCGGAGTGACGGTTATCGGCGGCGACAATCGATTCCGTTTTTGGGCTGCGGGTGTTTTTTCGATGTGGCATGGGAGTGTCTCAGTTTCGTGGTTTAACCGGAGTCCTTGCAGATAGGATGCCCAGAACGGGCTTCTTATTCCAGACGTCCGATTCTGACAACTGTTACGCCCAAATGTGCCCTAAAGATGCCTATGTGCCGAAATTATCTGACAAAGAGATCGCTTTGAAGAGAGCCGAAGCCTTGTTGATCGTCTCCTGATACTCGGCAGCGGGTACCGAATCCGCCACCACTCCTGCGCCAGCCTGGATGTGTACTTTGCCATCCTTAACCAATGCGGTCCGGAGCGTTATGCACGAATCGAGATTGCCGTCGTAGCTGAAATACCCGAGCGCTCCCGCATAACTTCCCCGCTGGGTGCGCTCCATGTTGGCAATCAATTGCATCGCTCGAATTTTTGGAGCGCCGCTGACTGTGCCCGCGGGAAATGTGGCTCGCATCAAATCAAAAGCGGTACGATCTGGCGCAAGTTGTCCCTCTACCTGTGACACAATGTGCATCACGTGGGAGTAGCGCTCGATGATCATGAATTCCGGCACTTTGACGCTGCCATAGGCGCAAACCCGGCCGATGTCATTGCGCGCCAGATCGACCAACATCAGGTGCTCGGCTTTTTCTTTTTCATCGGCGAGAAGCTCCTTCTCGAAGCTGGCGTCTTCGGCGGAAGTCTTTCCCCGGGGTCTGGTGCCGGCGATCGGACGGATTTCCACTTTCTGACCGGTCAGGCGCACATGAACCTCGGGTGAAGCACCCACCAGGGAGAAGTCTCCGGCATCGAGCAGGAACATGTATGGTGACGGATTGACCGTGCGCAAAGCCCGATACAGGTCGAGGGGTGTCTTGTTGTACTCGCGGCTGAAACGCTGCGAGAGGACAATCTGAAAAATGTCTCCAGCCCGGATGAACTCCTTGGAGTCATCGACCATCTTTTCGAAAGCCTCCTTGGTGAAGTTTCCGCTCGGAACCCGGACTGCACCGGTTTCTGTCAGTGCAGCGGGGGCAAGGGGCGAGGGTTGGGCGAGCGCCGTTTGCATCCGTTTCAGCTCGGAGCAGGCGCTGTCGTAGGCGGCCCCGGGGTCTTTCCCGATGTGGGCGTTGACGATCAGGCGCATGGTCTGGTGGGCCCGGTCGAAGGCGACGATGGAATCGCACAACATGAACCACATGGCCGGCACACCCAGTTCGTCGCGTTCGGCCAGGGGTACGGCATTCTCCACGCTCTGGATGTATTCGTAGCCAAGGTAGCCCACGGCACCGCCACGGAAAGGGGGCAGACCGGGCAGCTCCACGGGCTTGTAGCCTGCGAGTTCGGCCTCCAACTGCCGGAGGGGATCCGGTTCCCCGGACTGGGCGCGCAGAATTTTGCGGGGATTGCAGCCGATGAAGCTGTAGCGGGAAACGTTCTCACCACCTTCCACCGACTCGAGCAGGAAGGCCGGACCCTGGCCCCGCAGCTTGGCGAATGCCGACACCGGGGTCTCCAGATCGGCCAGGAGATCGGTGCAGACTGGGACTACATTGCCCTTCCCGCACAGGGCAAGGAAGGCTTCGCGGGAAGGGGTGACGTGCATGATTACTCTACCGTCACCGATTTGGCCAGATTCCTGGGTTTGTCGACATCCCGCTGCAGGGCCACGGCGATATAGTAGCTCAGAAGCTGGACGGGTACAGTTGCCACGATCGGCAGGACAGCTTCGTGACACTCGGGAATGGTGATCACATCATCGGCCAGTCCTTCCGGCAGCTCGCAATTCTCGGAGGCTATGGCGATGATCTTTCCCTTGCGCGCCTTGATCTCCTGCATGGAGGAAATGACCTTGTTGAACATCTCACCGGATGGGACGAGGAAAACGGACGGGCAGTCTTCACTGATCAAGGCGATGGGACCATGCTTCATCTCGGCGGCCGGATAGCCCTCGGCGTGGATGTAGGAGATCTCCTTCAACTTCAAGGCCCCCTCCAGCGCGATGGGGAAGAGGGACAGACGGCCCAGAAAGAGGAAATCGTGGTACTTCGCGTAGCGGTTGGCGATTGCCTTGATGTGGGGGGCTTGTTCCAGGGTCTTGCGGACGAGATCAGGCACTCCCTTCAGGGCTTTGACGTACTCGACGCCGTCGCCGAAGCTCATGTCACGCATGCGGCCGATATAGAGGGCCAGCATGGCTCCGAGGAGAATCTGCGACGTGAAGGCCTTCGTGGAGGCCACCCCGATCTCCGGTCCGACGTGCTGGTAGATGCCGCCGTCTGCCTCACGGGCGATCGTCGAGCCGACGACGTTGCTGATTGCGAGAACCTTGTAACCCTTGCGCTTGGCCTCGCGCATGGCGGCGAGCGTATCGATGGTTTCACCCGACTGGCTGAAGGTGAAAAAGAGAGTGCTGCTGCCCAAGGGCATGTTGCGGTAGCGGAACTCGGACGCGTAATCGACCTCGACCGGAACTCGCGCGAATCGTTCGATGAGGTGTTCGGTGACCAGGCAGGCATGCCAGCCGGTACCACAGGCGAGGAAATGCAAGCGGTCGACCTGCCGGAGATCCACGGCGGAGATGTTCAATCCGCCAAACTGGGCCGTGCTGCCGTCCTCTGAAAAGCGACCGCGCATGGTATTCTCCAAGGCAGCAGGCTGCTCGAAGATTTCCTTCTCCATGAAATGGGCATACCCGTTGAGGTCCGCATCAGCGATGCTCCACGTAATCTTGTCGATGACCGGAGAGACGTCCGCCGAATCAAGCGTGCTGATCGAGAAACTCTTGGCGGTGATGTGCACGACCTCCCCATCCTTGAGGTAAACCACGTTCTGCGTGCGGCTGATGATGGCCGAAACGTCACTGGCCAGCATGTATTCACCGTCACCGACCCCGAGGATCAGCGGCGAACCCTTGCGGGCCGCGACGATTTCCGCCGGGCAGTCGCCACACATGACGGCGATGCCGTAGGTGCCGTGCACATGCCGGAGCGTCTTGCGCACGGATTCCAGAAACCGGCTGCCCTCGCTGGTGTCCGGCTCCTTGTTGTAATGATAGGCGATGAGGTTGCAGAGAACCTCGGTGTCGGTTTCCGACTGGAAGGTGTACCCTTTTTCCAGAAGGAACTTTTTGATGCTGACGTAATTTTCGATGACCCCGTTGTGGATCAGGGCGATCTTGCCATCGCTGCTGAGGTGAGGGTGGGCATTGGCATCCGTCACCCCGCCGTGGGTGGCCCAGCGCGTGTGACCGATGCCGGTCGAGCCGGGGAGTTTGAGGGCGCGGGTCGTCTTGATGAGCCCGTCAACCCGGCCGATCTTTTTGGCAAACTCGAAGCGGGATGCGCTCAGAGTCGCGACGCCGGCGGAATCATAACCGCGATACTCGAGGCGTTTGAGCGCTTCCAGAATGATGGCCGAAGCCTTTTGAGATCCAATGTAGCCGACGATTCCACACATATTTTTTAAGGTTTAGTCTGGTGAAATTGAGGGGGTGGACCCATACTGCAAGGAATTAGATAACCCCCTAAATCCCCTCCAACACCCCACTTTATGCTAGAATCCAAACAAGTCCTTTCTGTCATCATGGGCGGCGGCCGCGGCACCCGTCTTTATCCTCTTACGAAGGAGCGTTGCAAACCGGCTGTGCCGCTGGCGGGCAAGTATCGCCTCGTGGACATTCCGATCAGCAACTGTCTCAACTCGGGCTACAATCGCATTTTTGTGCTGTCACAGTTTCTGACCGCCTCCCTCCACCGGCACATCCAGAAGAGCTACCAGTTTGATCCGTTTGGCGGTGGCTTCATCGATATCCTCTCCGCCGAGCAAACGGAAAAGAGCAACGCATGGTACGAGGGCACGGCCGACGCGGTGCGTCGCAACCTGGTGCATTTTCACCGGCACGGCCATGATTACGTCCTGATTCTATCGGGTGATCAGCTGTATCGCATGGATTTCAGCAAGATCGTCGACCAGCACATCGCCACCAAGGCGGATGTGACCATTGCGGCGATCCCCTTTCCGGTCTCGAAAGTCGAGGGACTCGGTCTGATGCGGGTCGCGGACGATCTGACCATATCCGAATTTGTCGAGAAGCCGAAGGATCCAGCGATCATCAACAGTCTGACCATCAGTGAAGCGCTGGAGAAGCAGTTGAAGCCCGCGGACGAAAAACGCTGTCTGGCCTCGATGGGTATCTATGTGTTCAGCCGCGAAGTTCTCAAAAAGGCGCTCGACAATGACATGAAGGACTTTGGCAAGGAGGTCATTCCGGCGTTGCTCGGCAAATCCAAGCTATGTAGCTACATTTTTGAAGGCTATTGGGAAGACATCGGTACCGTTCGCGCGTTCTTCGAGACCAACCTGGGGCTCGCGCAGCCCTTGCCGCCGTTCAACTTCTTTGACCGCAGCGCGCCCATCTACACGCATCCCCGTTATTTGCCGGCGTCGAAGATCAACCGTTGCAGCATCGACCATGTGATCATCGGAGACGGTTGTTTGGTGACCGATTCCAGCCTCAAGCATTGTGTCATCAGCATTCGATCCATCCTTGGCGAGAATTCCAACCTGGAGGATGTGGTGATGATGGGGGCCGATTCGTTTCAAACAGAGAAAGAGGTCGCCGCGGACCTCGCCGGTGGTCGTCCCCGAATCGGCGTCGGTCGGAACTGCCGGATCAAGCGGGCCATTATCGACAAGAACGCCCGCATCGGTGACAACGTGACCCTTTCACCCGAAGGCAAGGCCGACGGTGATTACCCTCACGACATCGTAATCCGCGACGGCATCCTGTGCGTCTGCAAGGGCGCGGTGATTCCGTCAGGATTCACGCTTTGATCCCCGGCGGACCGCCGCGAGGATCAAGGCGATACCGCCAGCCGCGAGGAAGAGCGAATAAAACGTCCCGCGGCTCATGCCCAGAATGAGCGAAATGCCTTCATCCGGCTCGCGGAAGTGTTCGCACACGACCCGCGCCACCGCGTAGGCCAGCAGGAATTCCCCGGATAGCCGACCGGGTTGCTGCCGGATGGCTGGGCTGCGCCAGAAGCGCCATTGCATGAATGCCAGCAAAAGAAATCCCTCCAAGGCCGCCTCATAAAGTTGCGAGGGGTGCCGCGGCAGACGACCTCCCCCGGTCGCCAGGAAGATGACACCCCAAGTGCCATCGGTGAACTTGCCCCAGAGTTCCCCGTTGAGAAAGTTCGCCACTCGTCCAAGACCGAGCCCTAAGGGCACCACGCTCACCACGAGGTCGCTCAACTGAAAAAAGGCCGTCTTGTGCACCCGGGCAAAGATCAGAAGCGCCAGAATCACACCGATGAATCCGCCGTGGCTGGCCATGCCGCCTTGCCAGACGCGGAACAGGCTCAAAGGCTCTGCCAGCAGGCTGCCGGGCTGATATAGGATGAAGTAGCCCAGTCGGCCACCGATCAAGACGCCTGCGACAAGGTAGGTCATGAGGTCGGTGATGGCACTGAGGGACAAGGGGGAGCGTCCCGCCCGATGGTAAAGATTGAGCAACGCCGCCGCCCCCACGAAGCCGGCCAGATAGGCCAGGCCATAGTACCGGATCCCCATGGTTTCGCTGAACTGAATCAGGAACGGGTGGGGGGTATGCACCCAGATGGCCATGGGGAGAAAGTGGGGCGGATTGCTGAACAGAGTGGGCACGGGTTGAAGTTAGTCTGCTGGAGTAGGGGCGAATCGGAATCGCGAAACAATCCCATTCCCGGCGGCTTGGTGGCAACAGGACCTGCTCGCCCGACACTGTTTTCTTGCCGGGGTGCGGCTGGCGTGGCTTGGTCATGACATGAGTCTGCAGACTACTCCGCTCAATGCTTTTCATCGCCGTCATGGCGGCCGGATGGTGGATTTTGCCGGGTGGGACATGCCGGTGCAGTATCGCAGTATTCTGGAAGAGCACAAAGCGGTGCGCACCAAGGCCGGCCTTTTTGATGTCAGCCACATGGGCGAGGCCGATGTGAAAGGTCCGGAGGCCCTGAAGTTTCTCCAGCACCTGGTGACCAACGATTGCACCAAACTTTTTCCCGGCCGGGTGCTCTACACGGTCATGTGTTATCCCGATGGCGGCGTCGTGGACGACCTGCTGGTGTACATGCGGGGCGAGGATGACTATTTTCTCTGCATCAACGCGGGCAACATCGCCAAGGATATCGCCTGGATGCAGGAGCAGGCAAAAGGGTTTCAATGCGCCGTCACTGACCGTTCGGCGGATTACGGACAGCTGGCGATCCAAGGGCCTGAGGCCGTCAAGATCGTCCAGACGCTGACGCCGGCCGCGCTCGCCGGAATCAAGTATTACCATTTTGCCGAAGGGGAAGTGGCGGGCGTACCCTGTGTCATCAGCCGGACAGGTTATACCGGCGAAGACGGCGTCGAACTTTACTGTGCGGCGTCGGACACCGAGCGGCTGGCCGAAGCCGTCCTTGCGGCCGGGGCCCCGTTTGGGCTCGAGCCCACCGGGTTGGGCGCCCGCGATTCCCTGCGGTTGGAGGCAGGGTTCCCGCTGTACGGTCATGAGATCACTGAGCACATCAATCCACTGGCGGCGGGGTTGGGCTGGGTGGTGAAGCTGGGCAAAGGGACTTTCGTCGGATCTGAGGCCCTTCGCGCGGTCAAAGCCGCCGGCCCGGTCGAAAAGATAGTTTTCTTCAAGACGGGAGACCGGCGCATTGTCCGGGCCGAGTCAGCGGTCTTTGATGCGGCTGGCGAGCAGGTCGGTCGAGTGGTCTCGGGCACGCTTTCGCCGATGCTCAATGAAGCCATCGGCTCGGCCCTGGTTCGAACCAAGGCACTGGCAGGGGATCTCTTCGCCGACATCCGGGGTGCGAAGCTCCAATTGCAACTCGTCAAGCCGCCCTTCGTGGCCCTAAAGAAGGACTGAAATTTCCATGAGTACTATTCCTGCCGATCTGAAATACGCCAAGTCACACGAGTGGCTCAAAATCTCGCCCGATGGCACCGCGCTGGTGGGCATCACGGATTATGCCCAAAACAGCCTGGGTGACATCACCTTTGTCCAGCTGCCCAAGGTCGGCGCCGTCCTCAAGGCCGGCGAGACCTTCGGGGTGGTGGAGTCGGTCAAGGCGGCGTCCGATGTGTACGCGCCCGCGGCCGGAACGGTTCTCGAGGTGAACAAAGCCTTGGATGCCAATCCCGAAAAAGTGAACGCCTCTCCGTATGCCGACGGCTGGATGCTCAAGCTGAAATTGGCCGATCCCGCGGGTGCGGCCGGTCTGCTTTCGGCGGACGATTATTCCAAGGCGATCGGTTGATTGTCGCTTGCGCTGCAAGGGCGGGCGGCAACTGTGTTTTCCCGTATGCGCCCAATGATCCAAGTCTTGCTGGCCGCCCTGCTCGGACTCGGCCTCGCCGCCTGCACCAAGGCCAGCAAAACTGCGCCAGCGGCTGCGAGCTCTTCGCGACAGCCCGTCGAGGTGATGAAGTTGTCCCGACGCGATATGGTGGAGTCGCTCTCCCTCGTCGGTTCCGTGGCTCCCAACGAAACCGCCCAGATTCGGGCGGAAATATCCGGGCAGGTCCGGGCCGTGCTCTTCAGCGAGGGCGAACAAGTGCACAAGGACCAGATCTTGTTGAAGATTGATGATGCGGAGTTGCGGACGCAACTCGCCCAAGCGGAAGCGCGTTTTCACCTGGCGCAACTCAATCTCCAGCGCAGCGAGAACCTCTCGGAAGCGCGTTCGCTTTCCCGGGCGGAGGCCGACCGCACCCGTTCGGATTACGCCGCGACCGAGGCTGAATTGCAGTACCTAAAGGTACGTCTCGCCAAGATGGAGATAAAAGCTCCATTCGACGGCGTGGTAGGGTCGAGGAGCATTTCTCCGGGCGACTACGTGACCGCGGCCACCGCGATCACCACCCTCGACGACCTTAGCCGGCTCAAGGTCGAGTTCCAGGTGCCGGAGCGGTACATAACCCGTGTTTCACCTGGAGCGATCTTTACCGTTCGCGCCAAAACCCCGGACGGGGAGGTCAAGGCGGAGGGCAAAACTTATTTTATCTCATCTGTCATCGATCGCAGTACCCGTTCAAGCCAGGTCAAAGGCTACATTTCCCTGGCCCAACCGGCGCTCAAGCCCGGTATGTTTGCCAACGTTGATCTCGTGCTCGAGACTCACCGCAATGTATATAGTGTGCCGGAGGCGGCAATCCTGAGCATGGCCAAAGGGGCGTCGCTGATTGTCGTCCGAGGGGGCGCTGGCCAGGAAACGGCGGAGCTGGTCCCGGTCACCCTTGGCTTGAGATCCCGCGGGAATGTCGAGGTTCGGTCGGACCAGGGGCAGTTATCCGACGACACGGTCGTGGTGGCTTCGGGCGTTGGCGGTTTGAGTATCTTTCCGGGCACCAAGCTGGATCCCCGTCCGCTCAAGGAAGAGTTTCGCAATGGGCAGTAGTCCGACATGATCCTCTCCGACCTTTCAATTCGCCGGCCGGTCATCTGTCTGGTGATGTCGATTCTGATTTTGCTGGTCGGGTATCTGGCCTACAATCGGCTGCCGGTGCGGGAGTACCCCAGCATCGATTCGCCCGTGGTCTCGGTGGAGACTTTTTATCAGGGTGCTTCCGCCGAGGTGGTGGAGACCAAGGTGACCGAACCTCTCGAAAAGGAACTCGCCTCGATCGAGGGCATAAGGGTCATCCGGTCGAGTTCCGCGGAAGAAAGTTCCCGCATCTCGATTGAGTTCAATCTCGATCGCAACGTGGACGAGGCGGCCAATGACGTGCGCGACCGGGTCAGCCGGGTGCGTGGTCGGTTGCCCCGGGAAATTGAAAGCGTGCAGGTGACCAAGGCCGATGCCGATGCCCGCCCGATCATGTCGCTGTCCTTCAATTCGGAGCGCTACAACCGGCTGGAGCTTTCCGAGATGGTCGAACGCATCGCGGTTCAGCGATTGCAGACCGTTCCCGGCGTGGCTTCGGTACAGTTGCGGGCGCCCCGCTATGCGATGCGTTTGTGGGTCGATAGTGCGAGGCTGGCGGCCCACGATTTGACCATCGCGGACGTCGAGAGCGCGTTGCGTCAGCAGAATGTCGACATACCTGGCGGGCGCATCGAATCCCTGGCGAGGGAGTTTCCGGTGCGACTGCAGGGCAACATGGCCGACCCGCATGATTACGAAAACCTGGTGCTGGCGACCCGGGGAATGTCGCAAGTGAAATTTGCCGATGTGGGGCGGGTTGAACTTGGGGCTGATGACTACCGCAACGAGTCTTTTTTCAAGGGGCGGCCCACCGTGGGTCTGACCGTCCAGCGGCAGTCGCAGGCCAACCTGCTGGATATCGCCAACGCGGTGAAGGCCTTGGTGCCGGTCATCCAGGCCGAGATGCCGCCGGAGGTCGTTGTGAACGTCTCCTACGACACGAGTGTGTTTGTGGACCGCTCGGTCCATGAGGTTTACAAGACCCTCTGGGAGGCCTCCGGGCTGGTGATCCTGATGATCTTCCTGTTCCTCCGTGACTGGCGGGCCACGTTGATTCCGTTGCTCGCGATCCCGGTTTCGATCCTGGGCACTTTTGCGATGATGTCGGTGCTTGGATTCACGATCAATGTCCTGACCTTGCTGGCCTTGGTGCTCGCGGTCGGACTGGTGGTGGATGACGCGATTGTCATGCTGGAAAACATCTACCGGCGGGTCGAGGAGGGCGAGGCCCCTATTCCTGCGGCGGTGCATGGCGCCCGGCAGGTGGCCTTTGCCGTTATCGCCACGACGCTGACGCTGGTCGCCGTGTTTGTTCCGGTCGCCTTTCAGAAGGGCCAGACCGGACGACTTTTTTATGAATTTGGACTGACTTTGGCCTTGGCGGTGGTGGTTTCCTCCTTCGTTGCGTTGAGCCTGACTCCGATGCTTTGCTCACGACTCCTGCGCAGCAAGGTCGTGGCCGGCCAGGCGCAACATGGCTGGTTCTACCTCAAGACCGAACCTTTCTTTCTCTGGCTCAATCGTCGTTATGAGGTTCTGCTGCACGGGGCCTTCCGTTCTCCCTTGATTTTATTGGGGCTCGCCGGGGTCTTTTGCGTGGCGGGGTTCACACTCTACGGTTCGCTGCAGCGCGAACTGACGCCGCTTGAGGATCGGGGCATTTTCAACGCCTCCTTCATTCCTCCGGTGGGCTCCACACCGGAATATGCGAAAATCTATTCGCGGGAAATGGAGCAAATCCTCCTGTCGGTCCCGGAGATTGACCGGACTTTTCACCGTGCCGGCGAAGGCAACACCTACATTTTTGCGACGCTGAAACTGTGGGAGGAACGGAAGCGAAAAACCCAGGCGATCATCGCGGATGTCCGCCGAAAGTTTCAGGCCGCGATCACCGGGGGACAGGCGATTGCCTCGCCGTCCCGGCCCTTTGGTGGCGGGCGCCGGGGTGGCAGTGGCGGTGGCATCGAAATGGTCCTGCAGGGCAGCGAATTCAACAAGCTGCAGGAGATTGCCGACCAACTGGTGCGACAGATGAGGGACAGTCCTCTTTTTCTGCTGCCTCGTTCGGACCCGTCGCCGACCAAGCCACAGCTCGATGTGCATATCGACCGGGCGAAGGCGGCGGATCTCAAGGTGCCGATTTCCAGCATCGCCTCCACATTGGAGTCCATGCTGGGCGGGCGGCGGGTGACGCAGTTCCAGCGCGGCAATCAGCAGTACGATGTCATCGTCCGGGTGGAGGACGCCAGCCGGGTCACACCGAACGATCTGGGACGGCTTTATGTAAGATCCGGCGAGGGGAAACTGGTGCAGCTGAATAACTTCGTGGATTCAGACGAGACCACCGTCCCGGAGAATTACCCGCATTTTGACCGGCTGCGTTCGGTCACCATTTCGGCACAAATTGCCGAGAACGCCACCTTGGGGGACGGGGTGGATTTCCTCAAGGCGCAGGCTGCCCCGCTGTTGCCGCCCGGCTATACCTTTGCCTGGGATGGTGAGACCCGGGATTTTGTGGAGAGCGGCAGTGACACCGTGATGCTCTTCGGCTTGGCCCTGATATTTACCTTCCTGATCCTTGCGGCCCAATTTGAGTCCTGGATCCATCCCGTGACGATATTCACCGGTGTGGCTCTGGCCCTTGCCGGTGGATTGCTGGTCCTCTACTGCACGCGGTTCTGGGGGGCCGCGATGACCGACAATCTCTTTTCCCGGTTTGGCCTGATCATGCTGATCGGCCTCGTGGCGAAAAACGGCATCCTGATCGTTGAGTTTGCGAACCAGCTTCAAGTACAGGGACGCAAGGCACGTGACGCGGCGTTTGAATCGGCCACCCTCCGGTTCCGGCCAATTCTCATGACCTCGATTTCCACCATCCTGGGCGCGGTGCCCATCGCGTTCGCGACTGGCGCGGGCGCGGAGACCCGCAACCCGATGGGACTGGCGATCGTGGGCGGCCTTTCCATCGCCACCGTACTGACGCTCTTTGTGATCCCCATTTTCTACGTTATCATGGACAGATTGTGCATGAAGTTTACTGGCCACAGCAGTGCCTATGGCTTGATCAAGGCGGCCCAGATCGAGAAGGACACCTCGGTGCTCTCGCCAGGCATTGCGCAGAGTCATTAGGCCTGGCGGACCACTGGCGGCCACTTGAAGGGGACCGAGGTCTTAAGGGGAAGTGCGAGGGTGGTTCTAAGATCAGAACGACCACATCCCGCTCGCGATCAAGCCAGCAAAGGGGCAGCGATCCAGAGCCACAATGCGATCGCGACGATATGAAAAACCTGATCCTCCCAAATGATCAGGTGATCGTGGAATGGGCCGACCTTGCTTTGGCGGATCAGTTTGCTCCACCAATTAAAGGGGACGCGGGTGTCGACAATCATATGGACGATGCCGAGCACCACACCGGCAACCCAGCCCAACGCGCAGCCGAGCAAGACGCCTTGGATCCCGGAATGCACCCAGGCGGCCGGGTGGCGGAGATCAGCTTTGTTTCGGGCCATCCAGTCATTTTGCAGCAACCAATCGCCAACCAGATGGGCGACCAAGGCATTTTCAAATGGTGTCATAGGAGGCGGAGCAGTCGTGACCTGCTCCCGAGATGCCCGGGGAGCCTGTCGTAGGACTCACGCCGGGCGAGGGGAAAATGCAGGGACGGCTTATTTCGCCGTCCGGACCCGGGAATTGTTGTTTTGCTGGGTCCAGGGCTTTTCGGGTCCACCGATGACGGAAGTACCGCCCACAGAGTGTTCACCGGCTCCCGTCCCCAATGTAAGATCGAATCTGAGGATGGTGGGTGTGTCCTTGTAAAGGGGACCGGTGCCGGCCGGGGTGGTGATCCATACGTGGTATTTGCCCGGATTGTTGCCGTCATCATCCCAGTCTACATACAATTGGACTGATACTCCGTTGATCATGCCGCTGGCCCGCCAATGGAGCCCGTCGGCTGATTGCACGGTCAGCTTGATGGGACCATCGGCAATGGACTTGCCTGACATCGAGGCACGAATGGTGGCCCAGACGCTCATTGAACTGTTAGTGGCCGGGATCGACTTCGGATTGAAACCGGGTGCCTGGGCTTTGATGTCGCCCATGATTTCAGTCCGGGTGAGCCCGCGGTTGCTTGAAGTGGCCTTGGGGGCTGTCAGATCGGAGTAGCTCAGCCAGGCTTGCTCGTTCTTAAAGATCAACGCCGGGCTGAGGGTGAAGGTGACCACGGCCTCGGCAGGTCCGTAGAGCGGATCGTCGAGCGGCACGGTCTCACCCGTCGGCAGAACCACGGGTTTGGCGAAGTAGGCGGTGAGGCTGTAGGTTCCGTTGGCGATGCCGTTGTCCGGCAGCCGGACTCGGCCCAGATTGTTGGTAACGGCGACCAGGGCGGTCGGCGCGGCGGGAGTCGCGAGGTCTTTCAGGAAAAGGACCACGGCACGTTCCCCGACGGGCGATCCATCCAAGGCACTGAGATCGAAGTAAACGTCCGAGGCCTGGGTGACCAGGTTGACGGCCATCGGGGTTAGCTTGGTGCCTTGCTTGGTGATCGTGATGGGCCGCGAGTCGGTGGCGGACGCGTGATCGGGATCGCCACCAAATGAGGCCTCCAGCTGATACGGGCCGGGACTCGCATTGACCGTCAGGCTCGTGCTGGCCATGCCGGCGCTGTCGGTCAGGGCGCTCTTGATGGCCGGTCCCACGGAGAAGCGAACCATGCGACCAGCCAGCGGCAAGCCGGACTGGTCGGTTAGCCGGGCCTGGACGGGTAGCGCGGTGCGGTAGGCTGCACTGGTGACCACCGGACCGGAAAGCGACAGGTTGACCGGCAGCCTGGCTGCCGCGGCGTCCTGGGTGCTGGAGCCGATCGTGTAGAAACGGCCAAAGTTCGTGCTCTGGACGACGGCGCCCACACCGTTGACGGCTTGCACCATATAGCGGATGCCCGCGGCATCCCCTGCGTTGTTGAGGAGCAGGGTTCCAGTCCATGTGCCGATGCCCGCGGCATTGGCCGGGGCGGTCAGGGTCAGGGAGCGCCATTTTCCGAAATACGGCGAACCTGCCAATCCGGTGTAGGTTATCCAGACCTCTTGCACGCCGGCCTCCTTGGCGGTGGCCGCCTCAACGGCAAAGGTCACCTGGTTGCCTGACAATTGGGTCTCGATATGATTCAGCGCGGGCGCACTGGCCAGGGCGGTGGCCGAAACGTTGGGAGAGTAGAAGACGGAGAACTGGAGTCGGTCGAATTTTCGCAGGAAGCCCGTCGGGGATTCCGGCCCATCCGACATGAATTGCGTCGGGAATACGTTTAGCTTCGAGCCAACCGCGGAGTCTGTTCCCAGTTCGCCGGCTTGGTTGAGACTCCACGTCCCTACCGGATAGAATACTTCCGTGTAGAATCGACCATGGATACCGGAGCTTTCCGTGACTGGTACGCCAATGAAGGGCAAAAAGTCCTTCGCATCGGTGTAGTCGCCACCACGGAAGCCGATGCCCCGCACCAAGCCATCGGTGGGGCGCGAGACATTGAGCGATTCCAGGGCGCGAACGGGTTCGCCCGGTACGGAAATGAAGCCGGAGGCCCCGGTGTAATACGAGGCAACCACCGAAGTGTTGGTGCCCAAAACCCCGAGGGTGCGGTCGACCTTGGTGAGGGAGGGCACCAGGGTGATGTCACCGGTCCTGAGGCCGAGCGGGCCACCGACGCCAGTGACGGCGGTCGAATAGCCGACGTCCCCCGAGTTCGAAGGCGAAGTGAGGCGCCCGCCGGCCACATTGATCTTCACCATCGGCAACCCGTACAATGTCAGCTGCAACAGGGTCTTTTCGTGAATGCCGCGCATGACCGCGGTGTCGGTCAAGTAACGGCGCTTCGCGCTGTTCAAGGCCTGGCCGATCGAGATCGGGCCGGAGCCGGTCCGTAGCGCCCGGGCGACCTCAAGTTGGAGACGTTCGGTGTACTCGACAAAATCGGTGTCTCCGTACTGGTAGCCGGTGCCCGAAATCCAGATCGCCTTCTTCCTGGCGAAGGCTTGGGCCCAGTCGGGTTGCTCGGTCAGCAAGGCGATGGAATCGCCATCAATGGTGTTGTAGCCCGAATGGCAGCCGGTGCTCAGAACGAGCGAGTACTGGAGATTGACGCTGGCGAGGTCCATTTCCTTGGCCGTCATGCGGGTCTTGTAATCAGCCGCCAGAGTGCCGCCTCCGCTGAAGTGACCGCCCAGATAGGCGATATCGTGCCGTGATCCGAGGAAGGCGGCGCGCAGTTGATCCGCATTCCAGCCTTGGGCCGGCGGTAGATTGGCGGGGGAGATCAGGGTGTCCACCGTCCCTCCCAGACCGAGTCCCGCGGCGAAATCATCGCGCATGGCCTCGGCGGAGTCGGCAAGGAACTCGTAGCCGGAGACGAAGGCCGTGCGGGGCGTCGGCAACGTGCCCGAGGTGGAGCTGCCATTGAACAGCGGAGCGTAGGCGTTGAGGTAGGCTTGGATCTCGGTGGCGTTTTCCACCAGGCGGCCGACGGGCAACTCGGGCAGATCGTAAGGACCGGTGGCGAGGGAAATCTGGGTCGAGGAACCGTAGCGATCCTGAGTCAGCACCTGGTTCAGGCGCAGGCTTGATTGCGAATGGGTGCCGTCCTTGACCGGCGGGTAGTAATTGAACTCACCGGCCAGTTGCGCGCCGTCGTTCTTGCGGAAGAACGGGATGACATCGTCACTGCCGACCAGGGTGATGTCACGGATCGAGGGCGCCGTGGCCCGGCAGCGCAGGATCAGGTTGCGGATGGTTTCCGCCACCAGATTCTTGGCGAGCGGGATCGCGGTGTTGGCGTCAGCCTGCGCATTGAGCGCCGCGATCCGTGTGTCGGTGGCCAGGTCGATGACCACGCCGTTGGCGGCGGCGGCGAAGGAGGCGAGTGCTGTGGCGAGGGAGGACTTTTCCGTCGCTGTGCCCGGCAACCTTGCCGAATCCCAGAGCAACAGACTCGTGGGGGTGCCGGCAATCGCGGGGTTGAGCGCGGGCGTGGTGTCCTGGTCGGTGATGTTCGCCGCGAGGTCCTGCAGGATTTTCACCTCGAGTTCGAACGGAGCATCGAGGGAGTAGAGACCGTTGTTGCCGCGCACCCGGATGTAGAAATCGCCGCTGAGCGAATAGGTGTTGAAGCGCACGTTCTCGTCGGCCGTGCCTTGGGCCGCGGAAAAGGATACCAGGCTCTTCAGCTGGGCGTTGGAGAAGGCTTCGGGGAGGTAGGCTTCCTGGAGATAAGCCTCCTGCAGATAGGCCTCTTGGAGATAGGCTTCCTGGGAGTAGGTTTCCGGCAGGTAGGCTTCTTGGAAGAAGGCGTCGGGCAGGTAGGCCTCTTGGAGGTAGGCCTCCTGCAAGTAGGCCTCCTGCAGATACGCCTCCTGGAGGTAGGCCTCTTGGAGATAGGCTTCCTGCAAGTAGGCTTCTTGCGACGACTGGGCGCCCAGCAGGGCCTGCTTTTGCTTTTGGGCATCATTGCTGCCGAGCAATGACATCAGTTCCTCGAATTCCTCCCGAATGTCGCTGTAGACGACGAGGTCGAAGTTCGCGGGCAACTTCTTCAGCGTCACCGTGATTTTGGAACCGGGGGCGCCATGGATCTTGAACCAGCGCGACTCACCTGAGCGCGCGATCATCTGCTTGAAATTGCCGACGGTGAGGCGGCTGTTGGTCGGATTCTGGCTGGTGGGTAGTTCGAGGGCCAGCGGCCAGGCCACATTCGGCAGGGTGACGTTGTTGGGATCCGCCACTTGGACGGTGAAGTTGCTGTCAAGCAGCGGCTGGCTGCCGCCCTCGACACTCACGACGATGCGGACGGATGACGTGCCCGCCGGGAACTGATAGGTCGGGAGAGAGGTAAGGTTACTCAGCTCGGCGAGAATCTTGGGGATCTCGCCGGCCTTCGCCGGAAGCTTGGTAATGGTGACTTGGTATCTGACCTGGTTGCCGCATGAAGTGGACTGGATGCCGGAGACCGCCTGGGCCAGATCGATGCCGACCGTTCCCGTTGCGGGATCGACATCCCGGCTGACCGTCGAGACCGACAGCGATACCGTGTTCAGCACGGTCACGACGCGGGTCGCGGTCTGAGTGTTGCCTGAGCTGTCGGCGGCCGTGTAGGTCACATCGTATTGGCCGGGGACACAGGTGTTCACATTGCTGACCGACTTGACCGCGACCGGGCCGTCATGGTTGTCGACTGCCGTGGCGCCGGGGTCCGTGAAAGTCGCACCCCAGATCACAGTGAGCGGAGCGGGTTGATTCAGGGATATCTCGGGTGGAGTGGTGTCCCGAACGATGACCGTGCGGTAGACCGGCACCGCTTGGTTCTGGGAAGCATCGGTCGCGTTATAAGTGACCAAATAGGTTCCCAAAACCGCAGTGTTCACAATGCCGGTGATCGAAACGGTCACGGGCCCGTCGTGATTATCCAGGGCGGAGGCACCGGGTTCTTGATAGGCCGTGCCCCACTCGACGTAAACGGTGGGGTCGCCGCTCGCGGTGATGACTGGTCTGATGGTGTCGCGGACGATGACGGTACGAGTCACCTCGACCGCCTGATTGCCTGCGCTGTCCTTGGCGTTGTATCGCACCTGATAGGTGCCGAGTTCAGACTTAACATTGGAAGCATCGATCGTGACCGCCACAGTTCCGTCGTGGTTGTCGCTGGCCGTCGCACCCGGTTCGACATAAGCCGTGCCCCATTCGACATACACAACCGGACTGCCGATCAAGCTGATGACCGGTTTGACGGTGTCGAGCACACTGACCACCCGCGTCGCGGTCGACGAATTGCCGGAGGCGTCGGTGGCTTTGTAGAGCACACTGAAAGTCCCTGTCGGGTATAGGCTGCCTGCTGGAAAGGGCAGGGTGACGGCAAGGGTTGGGGCGGGATCGCAGATGTCAGTGACCGACGCGCCGGCATCGGTATAGAGGGTGCCCCATTCGATCGTCGTGGGCGAAGCGCCGTTAACATTTATCACCGGGGCCGTCGTGTCCTTGACTGTGACGGTGGTGCCGCGTTCGACGGCAAAGCTGTTGGCCGTGACTTTCACCTTGGCCAAATTGGTGCCCAAGTTGAACAGGCCGGTCTGAGTCAGCTCAATGGCCGTCTCCGTATCCGGCACCGTGACTGAAACGGCAGGCATGGATACGCCGTTAATCGTCCAGGTCACCGAGGCAACGCCACCACCGGGCAAGGTGAGGCCGGCTTTCAGGACTCCCGAGGTCTGCAACCCGGTGCATTCAAAGACAAATTCCGGCGGGAGGCTCAGGTTCGGGCCAGTCAGCTCCACGGCGCCGACGTCCACCGTGCCGCCAGGTTGGGGCGAGGTGCGAGGAAAGCCGCGCTGATCGGTCGGCACTAAAAGGCCGGCGAAGGCGGGGTTACCCCGGCCGATGGCGAGGCTGCTTTGGGCAGGAAGGTAAGTCTGGGTCCGCCCGCCATTGTAGGCCAAGGCGCCAATTAGCGGATCAACATTGTACTGATCATGCGCTCCATACGGCGAGAAAGTGCCGCCCGGTTTGCTGACGAGGTTATAGTCGGTTGAACTGATCTTGCCGCTCTTCTGCACCGCCAGGTCCCGCGGTGTTTTGTCAGCATCCGCGCAGTCATCGTCCTTGACCACCAGGTTGTTGGTGAAAAGCGATCCGCCAACCTTGGCCAACGCCGCGGATCCCTCGACATACAGTCCGCCTGATTGAGCATAGGCTCGGTTGCCGACGACTGTCGCCGCCGTCAGGGTGGCCAAGCCCTGGGTTTTGCCCGAAGCGACCACCACGATACCACCACCGGCGCCGGCCTTGTTATCGGACACCGTGGAACTTTCCATGGTGAAGGGCGCGGCACCAGAGTGGATGCCGCCGCCATCATTGGCAGCGACGTTGCCTTGAATCAGGCTGCGAGTGATCTGCAGGTTCCCGGTGCTGGCAATGCCGCCGCCATCATAAGCCTTGTTGCGGGCAATCAGACAGAGGTCAATCAGCAGGGAACCCTGGTTCAGAACGGCGCCACCGGCATTTTTGCCGCTCGCGGTGCAATCCGTGAGATCGCACTCGATAAGGTTCAAACGGGCACCCGGTGCCACGAGCACGCCGCCGCCGCCCGCACCGTAGCCCTTGCGGATACCGAGACCGGAAAGCGTGACGGTTGCCGGGCTGTTGATTTGGAACACCCGCGAGGTGCCGTTCCCCTCGATTTGGAGCATCGGCACGTGGTTGGTGGCCCCATCGCCGGGGCCGACAATGGTCAGGTCCTTGGCGATGGTGATAGTCCCTTTCGTCAGGATCAGGGTCTTCGGGAGATTGCCCGCAAATGCGGCCTGCGAGAATTCGATGAAATCCCCGGGGGCTGCGGCCGCCACGGCTGTGCGCAGCGTGTGGTGTGCAGGCGCGGGCGTGCTGTCTCCCAAGTCGTCAACCACCCAGGTCGCCGGGGTCGCGTTCGCCGAAATCGCGCCAAGGGTTGCTAGAGAAAAAAGGACGGAAGCCACGGCGGCTTTCCAGAGAGACAATTTTGAATGGAGGCCTTGGCTGCTGGAAAAGCTACGATGCGTGTTCATAAAGGGGATTTTCAAAAGAGAAGCCGATTTGCATTAGTAATGGCGACCTCGGATTTTGATGCATTTGTTACAAAGCGGGAACAAGGCGCGAGAACAGGCGGATTTATTGCCCTTTCTGAGCGACACTTAGATAATGCGTAGGGCGGGAGGGTGCTAGACATTGTAATACAATGATATGCGGGTATGTAAAATGCTATGAGGAAAACTAAAACCGCGGTAACGTAGAATTAGGCATTGGTGTAACCATCTTGAGGCCAGTTTGGGGATCGGTTGATTCCAATACGCGGCGCAGCGCGTGGCCACTCGTCCTCATCTGCGGCGGATAGGATTCGGGCATGTCGGTTGGTGCACGGTTCAGGTGGGCTCATCCCTCTGGTTTGCCGCCTTGGCCTTTTGAGGCATTTCCTATTTCGGGCATGACGTCCGCAGATTCTCAGATGTGGCGTGACCCAGTGTGGTTGGTGTGAGCGGCGCGGTCGGCGCCGTTTCTTTCCCGGTGGATTCACCCTGCAATCTTAGCACGAGGCCGGTTCGCACTGATTGATGGAGTCTTCGCGAGAGAATACGCGCAGCGTCTTTCTGATATCACTCCTCGGCGGGAGTGTTTCCTGATTTGGAAAACCGGAGAATCTTCGTCAGATGGTTGACGATGGAGTGAGTCTGAATCACGGTCCGCTTCCTCCGTCTTCATGGCGAACAATTCCATCACCCAGCAGTTGTTTGCCTATCTCCCGCCTGATCGTGGTCAGGCGCTGTTGCAGGGTGCATCGCTGCCCGGCAAGACCGACGGTGCGGTTTTGTTTTCAGATATTTCGGGATTCACCCCGCTCACTGAGGCGGTCATCAAGCGCTACGGACCGCGGCGGGGTGGGGAGGAGTTCACCGACCGGCTCAATGCGGTTTATGATGCGTTGATCGGCGAGGTGGAACAGCAGGGCGGCAGCATCGTCGGCTTCGCCGGGGATGCGATGGTGGTTTGGTACGCGGGGGATTCGGGCAAGCGCGCCGTCTCAACGGCGTTGAGCATGCAAAAGGCCATGCAGCGTTTTGGACAGGTTGCTCTGCCTGATGGCGAAATGATTTCCCTTGGTCTGAAGGTGGCGGTGGCGTCGGGTAGCCTGCGTCGATTCGAAGTCGGAGATCCTGCGGTGCAGCTCTTCGACGCCCTGGCTGGCGAAGTCATGATCAGGGTGGCCGCCTGCGAGGGCGTGGCAACCCGGGGCGAGGTTGTGGTGGATGACACGACGGCAAAACAGCTGGGTGACGATCTGGAGGTTTGCGAATGGCGGAATCTGACCGCAGATGCTGCAGGCGGCCGGGCCGCCGTAGTCTCCGGACTGCGATCGGCCAGTCCGCCTCAGCCACTGCCGACCCCGGCGTTTCCCGACGATGCCGCGGACCGCTTGCGTCCATGGTTGGTGCCCGAAGTGGCGCGGCGGGTGATTGCCGGTCAGATGGTTTTCCTTACGGAACTGCGGCCGGCGACCGCCTTGTTCGTGCGTTTCATGGGCATTGACTTTGAGGGCGATGAGTCGGCTCCGGCCAAGCTGAATGCCTACGTTTGCTGGGTGCAGGCCATCATCGCCCGCTTGGAGGGTGTGCTGGTGCAGCTGACGATCGGAGAAAAGGGGAATTACTTCTATGCGGCGTGGGGGGCCCCCGTCGCCCACGACGACGACACCATCCGCGCTGTGATGGCTGGTTTGGAGATCGTCCAACCGCCTCCGGAGATTTCTCCGAACATCACCGTGACCCAAGTCGGCATCACGCGGGGCACGATGCGGACCGGCGCCTACGGCAACGCCCGCCGGCGCACTTACGGCGTGTTGGGCGACGACACCAATCTCTCCGCCCGCCTGATGGCGAAGGCCGGCAACGGTGAGATCTTCATCAGTGCGCACGCGGCAGACCGCTTGCCGGGAAATTTCGAGCTGGAGGCCCTGCCGCTCATGAAGGTGAAGGGCAAGCAGGACCCGATTCCCGTGTTCCGTGTCATCGGCAGGAGGCAGGCGGGTACGCATCCGCCGATGCCCACCAGAGGACATGAGACGCCGCTGGTCGGCCGAAAGCGTGAAAGGAGGCAACTTGTCGAGCGCCTGCGGCAGAGTGCGGCCGGGCGGGGGCAGGTGCTCGCGATCAGTTCCGAGGCCGGGATGGGCAAGTCCCGGCTCTTGAGTGATGCGGTGCGCGCGGCTCGTGACATGGGCTTCACCGTACTGACCGGCGAATGCCAGGTGCTGGCCAAGGAGGCGATTTACTCTGTCTGGATCGAGGTTTGGCGGACCTTTTTTTCCCTGCCTCCGGACATCAAGGCGGCGGAGGCGCTGCGCTTGGTCCAACAATACCTCGAGTCGGCCAGCCCCAACCTTAGGGAGCGGGCCCCGTTGCTGTCTCCGCTGCTCAACCTCGCATTGCCGGACAACGACCTCACGCGTGGTTTGGATCCCAAGGTGCGCCGCGCTTCGTTGGAAGGCTTGATTGTGGAGTGCATCCGGGCGCGGGCGCGCTCAGGCCCGGTGCTCATTGTGCTCGAGGAGCTTCATTGGATCGACGAATCGTCGCGCAGTCTGCTCGCGGCCGTCATCCAGACGATCGCGCGTTTGCGGGTGGCCATCCTTGTGGCCCACCGACCGGCGCCCCATCAGGAAGTCTTCGGCTTGCCGGAGGGTGCCTTCGAGCATTTGCACACCCTCCACCTGGGCGATCTGCCGCTGGAAGAGTCTCGGGAGTTGGTGGAACTCAAACTGGCCAGGGCGCTGGAAACCGAGACGCCGTCGCCGCATTTGATCGAGCTGGTCACTTCCCGGTCGGGAGGAAATCCCTTTTTCATCGAGGAAGTCGCGAATCTTCTGCGCGCGCGCCGTCAGGCGGGACTGCCGTCAGGCGAAACGTCTGCTGATACCTTGGAGCTGCCCGACAGCCTGCACAGTCTGGTGCTGAGCCGCATCGACCAATTGTCGGAAAACACGCAGACGACGCTGAAGGTCGCCAGTGTCATCGGCCGGTACTTCCGCACGGCCGTGCTGTTCGGGGTCCATCCGCTGGAACAAGCCCGCGGGGAGATCCCGGTTCAGGTGACGGAGATGCGCGAGCGAGACATCGTGTTGCCGGAACCCGCAGCCGGCGAGGAAGCCTATCTCTTCCGCCACATCGTGCTGCAGGAGGTCGCCTACGAGAGTCTGCCCTTTGCGTTTCGCTCGGTCATTCACGAGGCGATCGGGATGCACCTTGAGCGGGTGGCCGGAGATAATCCCGGCCCTTGGATCGAACTGCTGGCGTATCACTTCGACCGCAGCCCGCGGGATGACAAGAAGCGGCAGTATCTCCTGGCCGCCGGTGATGCCGCCCGGGCGGCGTACGCCCTGCCGGCGGCGATGAGCTGTTATGAGCGGGCGCTGCCCCTGTTTCAGGACGGGGCGCGGGCGGATGTGCTCTACCGGTTTGGCGAGGTGCTTGAGCTCGCCGGCAAGTGGGATGCCGCCTTCACGCGGTATCGGGAGGCCCGCGAGCTGGCGGAAAAATCAAGTTCACCAGGTTTGGCGGCGAAAATCGCCGGCCTCATGGGCGATCTCTATCGCCGGAAAGGGGATTTCAAGGAAGCCAAGTTCTGGCTCGATCTGGCCCGCAACGAGAACGCCGCCCTGGGCAACGAGTCCGGCGTGGCCCTGATGTTGCATCTGATGGGAACCTTGTGTGCCCAGACCGGAGACTTTTTCCAGGCAACGATGCTCTACAGCGAGGCCCTCGCGATCCGCGAGCGATTGGGCGAGGAGCTGGGTGCGGGACGGAGTCTGAACAATCTGGGCATTGTCGCGCGCTCCCGCGGCGACGTGGCCACGGCCCTGCAGTTCCACCGACGCAGCCTGGCGGTCCGCCGCAAGATCAATGACCGGCGGGAGATTGCCAATTCGCTGAACAATCTGGGCTTCGCCCATCTCTTCCTCGGGGAATACGAGCAGGCTCGCGTGATGCTGGAGGAGAGTCTTCAGATGAATCGTGCCGTCGGTGACCGCTGGCAGGTGGGCAATGCGCTGACCAGTCTGGCAGAACTGGCCCTCAAGACCGATGACGCAGAGCTCGCCAAGCGTTGCCTGGCCGAAAGTGTCACGATCAACCGAGAATTGGGTGACCGGCGCGCGCTGGCCTATCAGCTGGAGGGATTCGGCCACCTCGGCCGCTTGCGCAAGAATGTGCCGGCCGCGTTGCTGAGTCTGGCCGTGGCCCGCAGCCTGCGCACGGAAATCGGGGCGCCCCTGGAACCGGCCGACGCCGAAAAGCTCGCGGCCTTGACCGATCAACTGAGGAAGGAAATTGATCCGGAAACGTGTGCCCGGATCGAGCAGGAAGGAAAGGCGCTGCCGCTGGGCGAGGCGCTCGACCGGGTTATGGCGGCGTTCGTCTGATCGCCTTCGACGGCTATCAGGCCATTTCTCCCAGGCGCCTGCGCAGGCGGGTGGTGAGGGTGCGCAGGATCTCCAAGGCGAAGTAAGGGGTTTGCTGCACCATGTAGCCGAAACGGCGTTCGTCGATCACGGCCACGCGGCAGGCGGTTTTTGCCCGCGCAGAGGCGCTGCGCGGGCTCTGGTCGATCAGGGACATCTCACCGAAGAAATCGCCGGGTCCGAGAACTTCGATCACTTTGTCCCCGAGCAGAACTTCCACCTCTCCCTCCACGATGGCGTACATGCTGTCGCCGGCATCGCCCTCCCGGCAGATCATCGTACCGGGATCAAATGTGCTGGCGTCGGATACATTGCGAAAAAGATTCATGCGTAGCTTCAAGCGCGGCGGCGATACCGGCACCAGACGAAAAGTGTTTTCGCGCCGACGAACCGCCAAATGTCACCTCGCCGTAACATTCGGGCGCCGTCAGGCCTTGGATTCCGGGCAAGAAAAAAGCCCGGCGGCAGGCCGGGCTTCGTGAGGAAACTAAAACGGGTTCAATCGTTGGTCTGTTTGCCAGACTTCGCGGCCTTCATGCGGGCGGCGTTGTTCAGGATCCGCTTGCGCAGGCGCAGGCTCTTTGGGGTCACCTCGACGAGTTCGTCGGCGGCGATGTACTCGATGGAGCGCTCGAGGGAGAGCTTGGTCGCGGGGGTGAGTCCGGAGGCGACACCTTCACCCTGGGAACGGAAGTTGGTGAGCTTCTTTTCGCGCACCGCGTTGATGGCGATGTCCTCGTTGCGGGGATTCTCGCCGACGATCATGCCTTCATAGACCAGCTCGCCGGGATTGACGAAGAGTTTGCCGCGCTCCTGGCACATGACCAGGGCGTAGGCGGTGGTTTCACCGGCTTCGGTGGCGATGAGCGTGCCCGTGATGCGGGTGAGCACGTCGCCGGCGAGCGGACCATACTCCTTGAAGAGATGGCTGAGCACGCCGCGGCCGCTGGTGGCGTTGACGACGTCGATTTCCATGCCGATCAGGCCGCGGGTGGTGATGACGGCCTCGATCATCGTGGAGTGGGAGAGCTTCTCCATGTTGGTCAGGCGGCCCTTGCGGTTCGCCAGATTCTGCATGATGGCGCCGACGCACTCGTCGGGAACCTCGATCCAGACGGTCTCGTAGGGTTCCTGGCGCTGACCGTCGACAATCTTCTCGATGACGGTCGGACGGGAAACGAGGAGCTCGAAGCCCTCGCGGCGCATCGTCTCGACGAGCACGGCCACCTGCATGGCGCCGCGGGCCTTGACGTTGAAAATACCGGCCTTGTCGGAGTCCTCGATCTGGATGGAAACGTTGATCTTCAGCTCGCGCATCAGGCGCTCGCGAAGCTGGCGGGAAGTGACGAGCTTGCCTTCCTGACCGACGAGCGGACCGTCGTTGACGCAGAACTGCATCTCAAGGGTCGGGGGATCGATCTGGGTGAAGGGCAGCGCGTGGGCTTCCTCGCGGAGGTCGAGGGTATCGCCGATGTCGACGTCCTCAAAGCCGGCCAGACCGACGATGTTGCCGGCGGTGGCGGTGTCCACCTCGCGCTGGCCGAGGCCGGTGAACTCGAAGATCTTGGTGATCTTGGCGCGCACTTTTTTGCCGGGCTGGGCGTGGCGGATGACGAAGATCGGGTCGCCGACCTTGATGGTGCCGCCGAGGATCTTGCCGACGGCGATACGGCCGACGTAGTCGCTCCAATCGATGTTGGACACGAGCATGTGGAAGGGCTCGTCGGGCTTGGCAAACGGGGGCGGAACGTGGTCGATGATCGTCTGGAAGAGGGGGGTCATGTCCTTCTTTTCCTCGCCGAGATGATACATCATGTAACCGTCGCGGCCGGAACCGTAGACGACGGGAGCGTCGAACTGTTCTTCAGTGGCGTTGAGCTCCATGAGGAGTTCGAGCACCTTGTCATACATCTTGGCCGGATCGGCATTCTCGCGGTCGATCTTGTTGATCACGATCACGACCTTGAGGCCGTGGGCGAGCGCCTTGCGGAGCACGAAGCGGGTCTGGGCCTGGGGACCGTCATAGGCGTCGATCACGAGCAGCACGCCGTCGACCATGCGCAGGGCGCGCTCCACCTCGCCGCCGAAGTCGGCGTGGCCGGGCGTGTCGAGAATGTTCACGATCTTGTCCTGCCAGTGCACGGACGTGTTCTTCGCCTTGATGGTGATGCCTTTCTCCTTCTCGAGGTCCATGGAATCCATGGCGCGTTCCTCGACGCGTTGATTGGCACGGTAAACACCGCCCTCCTTGAGAAGCTTGTCCACGAGCGTCGTTTTGCCGTGGTCAACGTGGGCGATAATGGCGATATTGCGGATGTTCTGGTTCATGTTCGGGCGGACCTGTTTAAAATGGGAAAAGGGTCACGGTGCGTCCCGCCATGGAGCTTGGCAAGAATGAACCTGAGCTAAAGCCCCATCCTGAGGAAATAGATCAGGTAGAACCCGGCCCAGGTGAGGGTGTGGATGCGTAATTTGGCGGCAGCGCTCAAGTTAGGCAGTAATCGGGTGCTGACGAAATGCGCGAATAGTGTGACCAGGAGGAATCGCGAGAACCGGGCAATGGACGAGACCAGCAGGAAGGAGGTGAAACCAGGAACGAATTCGGCGGCCTGAACGGCATACAGCTTGTAGGGGATGCCGCCCAAAACGCCGACGAAGAGCGCTGCGAGCCCGTGCGAGCCGGGCTTTCTCGATCAGGTCGGGACTGATGCCCGGCAGCCAGTCCATGCCCGCCAGCAGTTGCGTCCGCAGCGCGAGGTTTGCGCCCGATGAATAGAGCAAGGCACCGCCCAGCAGGGCGCCGGCCAAACTGGCCAAGCAGGCATGCAGGGCGCGGCGCGGATTCGTCAGCACCATCCGGCTGGTGAGCGCATCGGGCACGATGAAAAAGCACGTGGCCTCGGCCAAGCCCCAGAAGAAGGCGAGCCACTGACAGCGCGGACCCTCAAAATTGGCCGGAAGGGATGCGCTCTCTTTCACCGGCGGGCGGACGCCTCGGCCAGCGCCCGACGGGCCCGGTTGTAGATGGTCAGGCAAAGCAAGGCTCCGACCGCGGCTTGGACGGCGGCCAGCCAAAGTCCGCCAGGCACACCCAGGCCAACCAACAGGGCAAGCAGTCCGAAAACGAAGGCCCGGTCGCTCTTGCCCATGGGCCCATCGTAGCGGCGGGTCGCCCCGATCTGCACGGCTACGACGCCGGTCATCTCACTGATAATGGCCAAAAGGGTGATCAGCACGATCAGCAGTGCGGAAAAATCCGGGACGAGCGCCAGCGGCAGGTAGAGCGCCGTATCGGCCAGTACGTCGCCGATCTCGTTCAACACGGCACCGAGACTCGACTTCATGTTGTGCTCGCGGGCCAGCATGCCGTCGATGGCGTTGAGCGCCATGCGCACGAAGAGAAATCCGGGCAGCACCAGCAGTGGCCAGCGCGCCGTGGGATAGAAACCGATGCAGGCGCCGACCGCGGCGGAGAGCAGGGCGGCGGCCACGGTCACCTGGTTGGCGGTGACCCCGGCCCGGGCGAGGCTGCGCGTGATCGGCCGGAGCAGATTTTGAAAGGCGGGCTTGATGTTGTAGATCGAGGCCATGGTGGAATCAGGTGTAGCAGTAGCGCACGAGGTGGAAGAACACCGGCGCGGCGAAGCAGAGTGAGTCGATGCGATCCATGACCCCGCCATGACCTTCAATCATCGTGCCGTAGTCCTTGACGCCGCGGTCGCGCTTGATGGCTGACATGACGAGTCCGCCGAAGAATCCCATCAGGGTGAGGAGAAACGAGAACAGCCCCGCCTGCCACCAGGTGAAAGGTGTCGCCCACCAGAGCGCGGTACCAATGGCGGTGGCGGAGAGCACGCCGCCCCAGAAGCCCTCGACCGTCTTGTTGGGACTGATGGTGGGCACGATGGCGTGTTTGCCGAAGAGTTTTCCCCAGACATATTGGAGCACGTCGCTGATCTGGACCACGAGGACGAAGAAGAGCAGCAGCTTGGCGTTCTGACCCTCGTAGTCTTTGATCTTGAGCGTGAGCAACGCGGGTACGTGGCTCACGCAGTACACGCAGATCATCAGGGCCCACTGGATCTTGGCCGTGCGTTCGAGAAAATGTTCACTGTCGCCCGCCAGCGCGCTCCGGGTGGGCACAAAAATAAAGGCATACACCGGAATGAGGATCGAGAAGAGCCCGTACCAGTCCATCGCCACGAGATAGTATTGCAGCGGCGTGATGATGAAGAATGCCCAGAAGAGAGTGCGATGGTCGCCGGCGCGGGTGGGGGTGAGCGTGATGAATTCCCGAAGGGCGAAGAAGGACATGAAGCCGAACAGGATCACCGAACCGAGACCGCCCGTGGCCAGGGCTACGCCAAAGACGGCGACCATGACCCACCACGCCTTCACCCGGGCGTCGAGGTTGGCGATGACCTTGTTCGGGCCGCCGGCCCGTCGTTTGAGGAAGAAGGTGATGGTGGAGGAGAGGGCGAGCAGGGCCACGATGCCGCCGACGAGCCAGATGAGTTCCTGATCGAGTTTCATGAGATTACTGGGCGAGCGACTGGATCGCGGCACGCGCCCGGTCCAAGAACGCGGCCTTGGTTTCTTCCGCGCCGAGTTGGATCGGCGGTCCGATCGACAGACTGCCGAGCAGCGGCACGGGCAGCATCTCGCCCTTGGGCAGAATACGGCTGAGGTTCTGCAGATAGATGGGCACCAGCGTGACACCGGGGCGGGCTCGCGCCACGTGGTAGAGGCCGGACTTGAAGGGATGGACGGCGCCGTCCGCACTCCGGGTGCCTTCCGGGAAAACGATCAGCGAGTCGCCGGCTTCGAGGGCGGCGACCATGGGGGCCAGCGGATTGTTGGCCACGGTCACGTGCTGGCGCTCAATCAATACGGCGTTGAAGAAACCGCCGGCGATGCGCCTGCGCATGGAGGACTTTTCCCAATAATCACGTCCGGCCACCGGACGGGTGCGGGCCCGCATTGCGCCGGGCAGGGCGGCCCAGATCGTGACGAAATCCAGATGACTCGAATGGTTGGCGAAGAAGATAACCGGACCGGCGGGCAGCGACTCGGCCGGGAACAGGCGAACACCGCAGATGATGCGGATGAGCCAGGCTGCAAAATCTTTGGACATGGGGCGCACCTGTTTGGTGGCCGAGCGTCCGGGGGCTGTCAAACGCAAGCCCGGGAGATCAATCAGCGCGCCGGACCAAGGCTAAAGCCGAGGTTCCGGACCAAAGTAAGGTCCGGCGCACTGAAAAGTGGTCTCTACTAAAGATAAAGGCCCGGGAGCCTTGCGGCTCCCGGGCCAAAATCGGGGGTGGGCGCTCGCCACGCGCTCTTTCCCATTCGCACAACATTGGGCGCCTCGCTTTCGCGGGCCGTGTGCTTCCCGACGCTACTCACCGCGGCATGCGATGGTCTCGGTCTCATAGCGGGACCGTCCCGGTCATTTCTGCTCCGGAATTTATCGAGTGAGGCCTCTCCGCCCGGTTCGGCGTCATCTGCCGATGACTCGCTCGCCGGACGGGTGTTGGCACGCCTGCAACAGTGCATTTCGCACCAGCACCTTGCCATGGGGACGGCCCCGGCTTTTGGCCGGGCGTTGGCCCCATGTAACGGGTCTGACCTCTTACCTCTCAGGTTGCTTTCGATTTGCAGTTGGGTGACGCGGTTTTACGCGCCGCCCCAATTAGGAGGTTTTGCGAGCTTTGCCAGACTCGCCCGCTCCCCGCTGCGCTGCGTCCCTTTCGCGCCCCGCCTTGTGGGCCGGGCCTTTTGGTGGGGTGGACCCACCGAAACACTGCGCTGCGTCCTGGTTATACAGTAGCAACCATAACCCTCTGGGTAACTGCATCGGTGACAGGGTCCGAAACTGACCCTGGACCTGACTCGGCTGGGACGCGGTTTCTAATGTCGCGCCTGGCCGCACAGCTCCTTTGTCGCATAACTGGAACGGCTGCGACGCCGTCCAGAGGAACTGGTGACATATGCCTGGGACGGCTCGCGCCGTCGAGGGGAGGGCGGCACCAGTTGCCACTCTCCTTTCCCCGGTTGCCCGGGATTATCCCAGTCGCGCTCTCGGCGGGTTTTTCAGGCCACCGCGCTGCGACTGTTCTATCAAGGAACGTGGAAAAGATGCGTCCGTTTTCGCGCAAAGTCACGGGGTAGTTCCTCCCAACTTATTCACCCGGAACTCACGATGGATTTGTCCGGGGGCCGGTGAATATCTTGTGCCGATCGGGTTGTTCGCCGGTTGTTCACATGTTCGACTGGCTGGCGGGAAGTGCGGCATTGCGGTGTTTGCTGTTCCTCAGACACAATCATTCATGCTACCCCGCATACTCCTGCAAATAGGCAGCGTGGTTCTTTTGGGCGTGCTGGCGGCCGTCTCCAGAGCTCTGCCGGACTCCGGCGAGGTTCATGTTTGGGAAACTCAGGAGATTATTTTCCGTGCGACGCAGGATTACGCCAATCCCTACGCTGACGTCGACTGCTGGATCGAATTGGTCGGACCGGGATTCTCAAAGCGGGTCTATTGCTTTTGGGATGGGGGAAGAACTTTCAGGGTTCGCTTTGTCGCCACGGCGCCGGGCGAATGGCGATGGCGCTCCGGTTCCAACCAGCCGGCCGATTCCGGACTCAATGGCGGCAGCGGCAAACTGAAGGCCGTCAGCTGGAGCGAGGCGGAACTGGCAGAGAATCCCAACCGCCGCGGCTTTGTGCGCGCCACAGCCAATGGTCACGCGCTGCAGTATGCCGACGGCACGCCTTTCTTCCTGATCGGTGACACCTGGCTGGCTGCTTCCACTTGGCGTCTGCCCTGGCGAGGGGCGCCGGCCACCAAGGATTACCTGCCGGCCAGCGGTATCAGCTTCGAGGAAGCGGTGGGCTGGCGGAAGCGCCAGGGGTACAATTCCATCAGCTTCATCGCCGCGTTTCCCAATTGGGACGCGGACGCGCATGGCGCCACGTTTGCCGATGCCAACGGGGTTTACCTGCGGAATGCCTGGGAGAAATTTGGCACCTGGGCACCCAACGCCACAATCTCGACCGCGGATGGCGCGACCACGACCGCCAAGGACATGCCCGACGAGGACGGGAACCGGCCTTTCGCCATGATGGCCGGGCGCGAAGATGGTCTCGCCGACTTTGATCGCCTCAATCCCGCCTATTTCCGCAGCCTCGATCGCAAGATGCGCCATCTCGCCGGGGAAGGCTTTGTGCCGTTCCTCGAGACGGTACGCCGGGATAACTGCCCGTCCTGGAAGGCCTACTTTGATTTCAACGTCTCCTATGGCCGCTTCGTCCAATACCTCATTGCCCGCTACGGTGCCTATAATCTCGTCTTCAGCGGCATCCACCTCGATTGGATTCCGAAGAACTACAGCCTCACGGGGGAAGAGTTCAACGCCGCCCTGACGCAGCACTGGAGAACCTATGGTCCGTTGCCATTCGGGCAGCCCTACACGACCCTGATCGACAGCTCGACCTACAAGGTCTTCGGCCATGGGGAGAGCGCGCCCTGGCTCACCATGCACACGGTGGGCAACAAGCCGCGCAACCACGCGATCTATGCGTCGCTGGAGGAGATTTTCCAACTCAAGCCGGCCTATCCCGCGGCCAATTTGGAGCCCTACTACACCGGGTGGAATCACGCCATCAACCGACCGGGCGGCGAGACCCCGGCCGAGAACTCCGACCGCGACAACTATTTTGCCCGGGCCATGATGTATGGGTCGGTCCTGTCCGGCGGGCTCGCCGGACACGTGCATGGAACGGCGGCGTACGACCTCACGAGCACCGGCGAGCCCGCTGGCTGGCGGCCGCATGTCTGGACCGCGCTCCGTTATGACTCAGGCGCGCAGATGAAACACCTCCGCGATTTCATCCTCTCCGCGGGGGGCCGCTACCAGGAGCTCCAACTCGCCTCGGCCGACATTTCGACGCGGGCCGGGGCAAACCCGCGGGACGACGGGCTCGACGGCTGGGCTTTCATGATGCGCACCCCGGGCCGCGACCTGGCGTTCGTCTACCTCGAGCATGATGCGGGCCGGCCGAGCCTCCGGGGTTTTGTCGGTGGCGCCCGCTATCGTTGGACCTGGTTTGATCCCCGCACCGGCCACTGGGCGCTGCCGGTCGAGTTGGCCGCGGCGGCGGACGGCACGCTTGAGACTCCGCCGCCCGCATTCGACCGGGACCTTGAAATGGGCGACTGGGCGGCCCAGGTCAGGCTGATTCCCTGAGCAATGCACCCGAACAACTGGCGCCAGCAGAACTGGTCGGGTCATGTCACCTTTGGGGCGGCCCGTTTTCACCGGCCCACGACGGTGGCGGAGATCCGGGAAATTGTCCGCCGGGCGGACCAGATCCGGGTGATCGGATCACGGCACTGCTTTAACGACATTGCCGACACCACCGGGGACCTCCTCTGGCTCGGAAACCTGGACATGCCGGTCCTGATCGACCTGGAGCGGCGCACGGCCACGGTTCCGGCTGGGATGACTTACGAGACGCTTGGCCCGCAGTTGCACGCCGCCGGCTTTGCCCTGCCGAACCTGGCCTCGCTGAACCACATCTCGGTCATCGGGGCCTGCAGCACGGCCACGCACGGCTCGGGCAATGCGCTCGGCAATCTGGCCACGGCGGTGTCCGGGCTGGAAATGGTCACCGCCAGCGGCGACCTCGTCGAACTCACCCGGGAGCGCGATGGCGACACCTTTCGCGGGGCCGTCGTCGCCCTGGGCGCGCTCGGGGTGGTGACGAGGGTGACGCTCGACCTGGAGCCGGCCTATCTGGTGCAGCAGGACTGTTACGAGCGGCTGCCTTTTCCTGAGCTGCACGCGCACTTCGACGGGATCACCGCGGCCGGATACAGCGTGAGCCAGTTCCTGACCTGGCAGCACGACTGGGTGGAGACGGTGTGGGTGAAACGCCGGGTGCCTGACCTGGTCCCCGTGGTTGTGCCCGGCAGCCTGTTTGGTGCGGTGCTGGCCTCGGCCCGGCCGTCGGGCGAGCCGCCGGCCGACCGGACCCTGACGCCCTTTGCCCGGCCCGGGGCGTGGTACGAGCGGCTGCCGCACTATGTGCTGCATGATCCCGCCGTGGGCCACGAATTGCAGAGCGAATACTTTGTGCCGCGGCGGCAGGCGCAGGAGGCGTTCCGGGCGATCGCTACTTTGCGGACGGAGCTGGCTCCCATTCTTGGGCTGTCAGAGATCCGCACGATCCGGGCGGACGACCTGTGGTTGAGTCCGGCCGCCGGGGAGGATGTGGTGGGCATTCATTTCAACTGGCTGAACAAGTGGGAGGGGGTCGGGCCATTCCTGCCGATCCTGGAGGAGGCGCTGGCACCCTTCGGCGCCCGCCCGCATCTCGGCAAGCTGTTTGACCTGGGCCCCGCCCGCCTGGCGGCGGTCTATCCGCGCTGGCTGGATTTTGGCCGCCTGGTGCGGCGATTCGACCCCGCCGGCAAGTTCGCGAACCGGTTCGTGGAAAAGTATGTGCTGGGCTGTTAATACGACGGAGGCCGGCTGGGGCTGGCGACCGCAATAGTCCGAGCAGGGGATACGTATTCATACGGATGAGCAGGCTTTGCTCTGGCGAAGGGTGGGGCTTCGCAGACAGTGTCAGACGGGCGCCATGGATCTACCGACCCACTGGCCCGTCCCGCTCCTTGCACACCATGATCACAAATCCCCGTCCAACCCGCCCCCGGTGGTTCTTCCTGCCAGGATTTTCACTCGGCTTGCTGCTTGGCGCAGCTCCCCTGGTTCCCGCCGCCGCACCGGCCAATCTGCCTGCGGCAGTCTTCACCGATAGTTCGGCCGCGGGATTGGCCGGCACGAAGCGCGTGGCCATCACCAGCGTGATGGTGTCATTCCAAGTCTCTACTTCGCACCGGACTGACACCAATGGAATATTGGCCAACAAGAGCGACACCGAGGCCAAGATGGTCTGGCCAACCGCGGACAACGCCGAACTCGGTGCGATCACGGATGAAATTTACGCGCAGTTGCAGGCGGACCTGACCGCCCACGGGTTTGAAGTCGTGCCGCAGGCCACCGTGCTGGCGAGTCCCACTTACCAAAAAATCGCCAAGCTGGCCGGATTCAAAAACTTCTCGAAATATGGCAACATGGAGGGCGATGTCATGTTGGTCGAGGCGAGCGGCCTGACGCCCTATGTGCCGTTCTCCCTTGAGGTCGGCACGTTTCCCTATCCGTTCAAGGGCGTGATCAAGGGCTGGTCTTCCAAGGATACCGGCGGGCTCACGGCCAACAGCACTTACTACACCGCCGACCTGCCGAAGCTTGAGGTGGAACTCGCCAAGGAACTCAACGCCCACGTCGTGAAGGCGACTTATCTCGTCATGCTGGGCTCGGCCAAGGCCGGCACCGAGGGCCGCATGTTCCGCGCGGGATCGGCCCACAGCGGCTCTTCGGTAACCAACACCCACACGGCGAAAATATTTCCGCAGGTTGGCCTCCGCGCCACCCACACGCGCATCGCCTTCCGCACGCCCACGGGAAATCGCAAAGGCCAGACGACTTCCCGCGCCAAACCGGTGCCGGCCAAAGACGGTGACGTGGTGGTCACGCTCGGCCAGCCGCTGCTCGGCGCGACGGATCTGTTTTCGTTCACCTCGGCTTCCGAAGGCAAAGGATTCTGGGGCGTCGCGCCCGGGGCCGATATGAAGTTCACTTTCACGGCCACCCTCACCGAGCCCAAGGCGTATCACGACGAGGTCGTCGCCATGGTGAAGGCCGCGCAGAAGGATCTGCTCGCGTTGGTGAAGCAGTAAGCCACGCTTTTTCCCCGTGGAAATGAGGCACGGCGCCAGCGCCGGCCCTCCGTCACCATCCGTACGATGAAAAAAATCCTCCTGTCCCCCGTGCGGATTCTGCTGCTCGCAACCTTGCCCGCCGTCCCGATCGTAAGTCAGGCGGCGGACTGGACCGACAAGAACGGGAAACGGATCTACATTTCCGAGGATTTCCAGGCGGCGCAAAACGCCCAGTCCCGGGCCTCACTGGAGGCTTACCGGAAGAACGCGCAGGGAGTCTCGGGCCCAAGCGAAGCGGGCCCGTTGGATTTGTGGCTGCGCGAGTTGCAGGCGAAAGAAGATGCGAGACTGAAGACCGAACAGGAGGCGAAGGACAAGCAGTTGGCCGAGAAGCGCCAGCAGGCGGAACGGGAGAGAAAGCAGGTGCAGGCCGCGCTTGAAGAGCGCCGACGGCAGGAACGCGAGGATGCGCAGATCGTGGTGGTGGGGGGGCAATTCATGACGGGCAAGGCCGCCCGGTTGGCCCGCGAGGCGGAGATTGTCCACTCCGCCGAGAAAAAATTGGCGGATGACAAGGCGGCTTTTGACAAGATATATGGGCAGCTCATTCGGACTGCCAACGCCGCGCTCGAGGCCCGGAATAGTGGAACCAAGTTTGTGGTGGCGGCCGATGCCGAACCCATCGCACAGGCACTGGTCACGGACTCCTACGAAGGCAAAAGGATTTCTGCCCTGAATGAGATCAAAGGCACGCAAGCGGCGCTCTATTACGTCGGGATGGACATGTACCGGGAGTGTGATTTGTCGCAGACCAGTCTCACCGGGATCTCCTGCACCGCGGGCGCCCTGGTGGGGCGGGGTCGGATATTCGTCGACCGGTTTTTGGCGCAATGCGCGGACCGAAGTCACCCCGCCAACCGACCGGGCAATAAAGGGGCCTACGGTTTCGAGGAAGGATGGACCGCATTGGCCTGCGCGCTCGCGACGCCGGACGATAAACTGGATGGGGAACAACGTCGCCTGGCCGTGGCCCTGCTTGCGGAGGTAATCAAGGGCCGCCACGTTGATGACTATGCCGATGTTTGGGATGAAGCCGTGGCGGCGTTACTGGTTGCCGCTGCGCGTCAGGCTCCCGAGTTGGCGCAAGCGTCAGCGATAACGCAAAGGTATATCCCGATCCTCAGGGAAAGCTCCTGGAATTACAGCTTCTTCACCTATCCGGCGCCGGTTGCAGGAGCGGCTCCCTTGGTGCCCACCGAACTCAATGCTCAAGTATGGTGGGGACTGGCTACGCGGCTGGTTTTATCTGATCGAGCGGCCTATCCCGGCCTTTGGTTTGCCCAGGTGCGCGCCGTGCTCGAAGGCAAAACGGGATTCAGTCTGTCCGTCGCCGCCCACCAAACCCTGCAGCAGGCCCTGGACGGTTGGTGCAACCGGGCCCAGGTTTCGCCGTGGTTGCGGCAGGCGCTGCAGGCGGACTTTGACCTGACCTGCTCGATGCCTGAGGGGAAAATCGCGGAAAACGATCCGCGCGCCGCGAAGCTGAAAGCACTGTGGTATTGGGACTGCCTCATCCGGGATCACGACGAGACGGCGTTGGTCGGGGAAAGGATTAAGGATCTGGCCAACGAAGACCCTTTCCATTCCGGGGTGACGGGATTTCTGCTCCACGCCGGAGCCCCGGCCATGGAGCGATACATCACGGCAGTTACAACGGCCGTCCGGGGTGAGCCCGATGGTCTGGCCACCTGGACGGCGATCCAGGAATTGACCAATTTCCGGGTGGCAGTGGGTGAAAAACTCCCGGACCTCGGGATCTCTCCCGCGGCCTGGCGTCGGCTCGTGATCGCGGGCGAAGCCTCCCGGCAGCTGAACGCCCGGTGGCAGTGGAATGATCCGAGAAGGGATGAAGCGCCGACGATGGCCCGGATAAAACGCATCCGGCAGGAAATCCTGGGGGAGTCAGCCGATGAATTAAAGCTCCCGGAATATTCCCGTGAACCAGCGGATTTCGTGCGGTCGCTGCTCCTGCTGACCGAAGGCGGACTGATCCCCGAAGCCCGGCCCGTGGTGAAAAAACTGCTGGAGAACAAGGAGGGCGTGACCGATCCGACCACCGTGTGGCTCATCGTCCGAATCCTCGGCATGGAACTGGGCGAATGGGCGCAGGTTGGCACGTGGCTGGACGATGACCGCCGCCGGCCGAAAGACCGCAGCAATCCGCTCTATTTGCCTTACCTCGTCGCGATCATCGCGCGGGAACATGCGACCGGCTATTGGCACAAAACGAAATTCGACCCGCTGGCGCAGCCTGCCAATGACACCGAACGGATCATGCACGAGGCCATCGGCGAACTGGCGGTCGAACTGGCGGACTCCGAAGCGTATGAATCCTACACGGACGCGCAGCGGCGGCCCTTCCTTTTCCTGCGGTTGCTTGAGCCGCTCACGGCGGAACCCGGGGTGCGGTCTTTGCTCGCCCACGCCATGGTGGGTGGGGCCCAGCGCATTCACTCCGCGGCCCTGGCTTACCACACGGCCACGGGCACCGATCGCGAATACGCGATGTCTGGCATTGTCTACCCGCCGACTTACCGGGTGATTGAGCTGGCTGCGCTTACTTTGGACTGGAAGGAAATCTCCCCGGATTTACGAGTCGTCGCGGCCAATCTCCTGATTGATTTTACTTCGGACTATTCGGACAAGCACGGGCTCTTTGCCGTGCTCGATGGACTCGTTACGGGTGAATCTGATCGGCTGGCTGATCCGGTGGCTTACCTGGCCGGGCAATTCAGCGGTCAAACCGAAGAGGAGTATGCCAGCCAACGTCGCGCGCTGCTTCGCGTCGCGAAACGCCCCAGGGGTTCGCTGCATACCGCCGCTCCCTGGGATTCGATTCCGAGTGTGGCGGCGAGAGATGTCCTCCCACCGCCTGAGGCCACGCTCGCGGCGACCACGGCGTTTGAGTCCGCCGCCGTCGGTTCGCCGGAACGGGCGAAACTGGCTGAGACCTTGGTGAAGGTGCAACTGACGGCCGATCTCGAAAATCCGTTCGAGCGCTCCGCCGAGAAGACGCTTTATTCGGCGGCGAGCAACCACACGGATGATGGCGTGGCCGCGTTGGCTTACGCGACGTTGATTCGCCGCGAGCACAACGAGATTCCCTGGGCCTATCCACCGGCTGCCCGGCTAGTCACGGATTTGAGGAGCTTGTCCGCATTCAGCTTTCGCGAAAAAGAGAATGACTGGTATACCCGGAGTCGCGAAGCAAATGGCTTCGCCGCACTCGTGCTCGCCTATCAGAAAAAGGTTCCCGGTGCCCGGACTCGCTTGATCGAACTCTATGATCCCGCCCTGGGGGACGAGACCCGCTTTGCACTCGGCAGCGAATCCCGCTCGTTACGCGATGATGACAGCAGTGGCTTCGCGCAGATCGGCTCGCGCGCCCGCCTTGCCGCCGTTGGCACCAAGGACGCGGCCAGCTGGCTGCAACGGGTGACCGCGCTCCCGTCGGCCGAGGACGAGGCCGGACTTACCGCGCTTTATATCAATGCCGTCCGGGCCCATGCGCAGCCGGAAGTCATTACGACCGAACTGCTGCGCATGGTGCGGCAGGATACCGCGGGCAATGCTGAACGCGTCGCCCTGCGCACGTTGATTGGCGATGCCGATGCGCCACGTTTTTTCGGGTCCGCCTGGCGCGACGACAGTCCGAGTCCGTTTAAGTCCGCTTGGATGCTGGCGATCCTCGACCTGACGGCGGCGCAGCAACTCCCGGTGCCGGAGGATGATTATTCCAGATCGCTTGAAGCGGAGTCGGCGAAACTTCTCGCGTCAGCCCCGGAAGGCACCGACGTGTCGGAGGAAATCATGGCTAAAGTGAACGACATCGCCCAGGAACTGTGGAATCATCGCAACGCATACCGTCAGAAAAACATGTACGAACGCATGGACGGTCTCTCGCCGAAGAGTGCGATGTTGCTCGCGTTTTCCTCCGACCGTACGACCTCGGAGCTCGCTCGGACTATCGTCAATGATGCCCCCAGCGGGTTCATCGGAAATCTCGTGGAATCCGCCGTCGAAAAAGACCCATCGCTGGAAACATTGCTCCGCCGCTACCGCAGCAGCGCCGTCGTCTGGAAGCCACTAACCGCTGAGCACTGGGCGCTGCTCGCCGAAGGCCGGCTCTGGCCGCTGCCGGTAGGCATCAGCGAAGCGGAGTAGGCGGCAGGGTAGGGAGTTGCCTGAGGGTCGAGGCTTAGCCTTGCGCTGTCACCTCGGTCGGGCTCAATCGACCGATCCATGCCCGCACCACGCGAACTGCCCATCTATGAACTGGAGGACCGCATCGTCGCGGCCGTGCGGGGGCAGGGGCGCCTGATTGTCCAGGCGCCGACGGGGTCGGGCAAGTCCACCCAGGTGCCGCAGATGCTGCTGAACCGGGGCTTGTTGGGTGAAGGCGAGGTGGTCGTGCTGCAGCCGCGGCGGCTGGCCGCCCGCATGCTGGCGAAGCGCGTGGCGGAAGAGGTGGGCACCCAGCTCGGCAATCTGGTCGGCTATCAGATCCGGTTGGACTCAAAGATTTCCAAGGCCACGCGCATCCGCTTTGTGACCGAGGGCATTCTGCTGCGACAGATGACCTTTGATCCCGCCCTGCGCGGCATCAGTGCGATTGTTTTCGACGAGTTTCATGAGCGCCATCTTTACGGGGACATTTCGTTGGCGCGGGCCCTGCAGATCCAGCAGAAGCAGCGGCCGGAGCTGAAACTCATCGTGATGTCCGCCACGCTTGATGCGGTCCAGCTGCAGGGTTACCTCGCGCCATGTGAAGTGCTGACCTCGCAGGGGCGGACGTTCCCCGTGCGGATCGAATACCTGCCGAAAACGGTGGATTTTGAACATGACCCGGTGTGGACCGTGGCGGCCCGCGAATGTGAACGCGTGGCGGCGCAGACGCAGGGGGACATCCTCGTGTTCATGCCCGGGGCGTATGAGATCAACCGCACGGTGCAGGAGGTGCAGGGCTCCCATGCCCTGCGGGGCTTTGCCTGTTATCCCTTGCACGGGGAACTGCCGCCGGAGCAGCAGGACCGCGCGGTGGCGCGCTACGACACGCGAAAGATCATCGTCTCGACCAACGTGGCCGAGACCTCGCTGACCATTGACGGAGTGACCGTCGTGGTGGACTGCGGCCTGGCGCGCGTCGCGCGCTATGATCCGCATCGCGGCATCAACACGCTGTTGATCGAAAAGATATCGATCGCTTCCTCCGACCAGCGCGCCGGCCGCGCCGGGCGCACGGCGCCGGGTGTGTGCGTGAGGCTCTGGACCGAGCGCGAGCATGAGAAGCGGCCCTTGCAGGAGCTGCCCGAGGTGAAACGCCTCGATCTGGCCGAGGTGGTGCTGACGCTCAAGGCGGCGGGCATCGACGACATCACGAGTTTTCCCTGGTTGGAGAAGCCGGAGCCCAAGGCGCTGGAGCGGGCGGAGATGTTGCTGGCGGATCTGGGGGCCGTAGGGCCGGTCTCCGACCGGCCCATTTCCGGGCAGGCCGGTCAGAGGCCGGCCCTACGAATTACGGAGATCGGTCGCAAGATGCTGCGTTTCCCGATGCATCCACGTTATGCCCGGATGTTTCTCGCGGCGCAGGACTACGGCTGCGTGCGCTCGGTGGCGCTGATGGCGGCGCTGACGCAGGGCCGGAATTTTCTCCTGCGGAATGTCGACAAGCGCACCCAGGAGGCGCGCGACGATCTGTTCGGCGAGGAACACGAGTCCGATTTCTTCCTGCTGATGCGGGCGTGGCGCTATGCCGACAAGGCCAACTACAACGCTGACGCCTGCCGGCGGCTGGGCATCCATATCCAGGGGGTGCGCGCGGTCGGTCCCTTGTTTGAGCAGTTCTTGAATATCGCCGAGGCCGAGCAGCTGGATATCGCTGAAAAACGCATCGACGGCGTCGCTGTGCGGAAGTGTGTGTTGGTAGGCTTCAGCGACCATCTGGCCCGCCGGCTGGACCAGGGGACGCTACGCTGCGAACTCGTGCACAAGCGGAAGGGAGTGCTGGCGAGAGAGAGCTGTATTGACCAGGCGACGCTGCTGGTCGCGGCCGAGATCACTGAGATCGAAAGCCGGGGTGAGGTGAACACGTTGCTCAATCTTTGCACGGCGGTGGAGGAAGCGTGGTTGAAGGAGATCTTCTCGGATGACTTTCAGGACGCGGGCGGGGTGGGGTATGACGTCAACGCCCGGCGCGTGCTGGCGCGGAATGAGCGGCGCTTCCGCGACCTGGTGCTGGAGTCAAAGCAGACGGCGGAGGAGCCGCCCGCCGGGGAAGCGGCGGCGTTGCTGGCGAAGGAGGTCCTGGCCGGGAACATCGTGCTCACCGAATGGAACGAGGCGGTGGAGCAGTGGATCGTGCGCGTGAATTGCCTCGCCAAATGGTGGCCGGAACTGGAGGTCAACCCGATCACTGACGCCGACCGGGCGACGCTGATCGAGCAGATCTGCTATGGCAGCTACGGTGCGCGAGAATTGAAGGACAAGCCGGTCATGCCGGTGCTGCGGGACTGGTTGCTGGCGGAACAGCTGGCTGTGCTCGATGACTACCTGCCCGAGCGGTTGATCATGGCCAACGGGCGCAAGGCCCGGCTGACCTACACCAAGGACGGCCCTCCGGTGCTGAGCGCCCGCATCCAGGAGCTCTACGGCGTCAGTTCCACCTTTACCCTCGGCCATGGCCGCGTGCCGGTGAAGATCGAGGTCCTGGCCCCGAACCAGCGCCCGATCCAGGTGACCGACGATCTTTCGAACTTCTGGCGTGATCAGTATCCCAAGATCAAGACCGAGCTATCCCGGCGTTATCCCCGGCATGAATGGCGCTAGTCCGTCGGCGGGTTCCCTGGGTCGTTTTGTCCGTCGTTTTTGCTTCCGCCCCGGCACAAGAACTGCGTATTGATCGGCAAGATGGCATCCACGCACGCTCTAGACCAACACGCCAAACTCCGGGCCGAGATTCGCAGTCTCGGTGCGACCTTGGGCCAGACCATTGCGGCCCTGGAGGGTCAGCGGACCTTGGACACCGTGGAGAGCCTCCGCACGCTCGCCAAGGAAAGCCGGACCGGGGCGGCCGCGGCGTCCCGTGAGCTGGCCCAGACCATCGGCCGGTTGACGCCCGCCGAGGCCTTCAACCAGGCGATGGCCTTCACCCTCTATTTCGAACTGGTCAACCTGGCGGAGGAGAACTTCCGCATCCGGATTCTCAACGAACGCAACCAGCGTCATCGGACCGCCCTCGCCGCGGGGCATGTCAGCGAGCCGATGAGGGAATCCATCGAGGCGGCGGTCATCGAGCTCAAGCACGCGGGAGTCTCCGCGCAGAAGATGCAGAAGCTGGTGCGCCAGCTGGCGGTGGAATTGGTGTTCACGGCCCATCCCACGGAGTCCAAGCGCCGCACGATGTTGGAAAAGCTGGCCACGCTGGCCGGCATGTTGCGGAGTCATTCGCTGGAGGAAATCCAGCATGGGCCGGAAGTGATCCGTCGCGAGATCGTCTCGCTCTGGCTGACCGATCGCAGCCGCACGGAGCGTCCGGAGGTCACCGATGAGGCCCGGACCGGCCTGTGGTATTTTGACCGCACGTTGTACCGGCTGCTGCCCCGTTTGCATACCGACCTGCAGGATGCCCTTAACCGGCACTATCCTGGGGTGCGGGCGCCGAACCGCTGGTTGTCCTTTGGCTCGTGGATCGGCGGGGACCGGGACGGGAATCCCGGGGTCACTGCCGAAGTCACCGCCGAGGTCCTGCACATGAACCGCCGCATGGCGATCCGGAAGCTGGCCGATGTCCTCTATCAGCTGGCCGGTTCCCTCACGGTATCGGACCGGCGGGCCCGGTTCACGCCCGCGATCCGGCGCATGGCCCAGGAGTGCCGGACGTCGTCCGGGCAGATGAGTCGCATCGGCCAACGCTATCCTCGTGAGCCGTACCGGATCATCCTGAGCAGCCTCCGCGAACGGTTGCTGGCGCAGGCCGATCTGAACCTGGTGGATGAGGCCAGTGCCACCGGTCCCAAGGAAACGGTCGAGCAGGTGCGCTCGATTTTGGCGCAGATTGAGTCGGACCTGCTGCGGGAGCGCGCGGCGCCGCTGGCCAGCGGGTTGTTGCGTGATGCGCTGACCTGCGTGGACGTTTTCGGGCTGAACACGGCCCGCCTTGACCTGCGCCAGCATTCGGGTCCGCACGGCCGCGCCATCGCGGAGTTGTTGCAGCAACCCGGCTACGAAACGCTGGAGGAGGTCCGCAAACAGGAGCTGCTCACGGCGGCGCTGGCCGGGGCTGCCGTGCTCCCGGATGACAAAGTTGCCGCTTTGTCCGCGGACACCCGGACCGTCATCGAGCCCTTGCGGCTGGCGGTGCGGGCCCAGCGGCAATTCGGACCTGAGTGCCTCGGCATCTATATCATCAGCATGACCAATGAGGTGTCCGACATCCTCGAGGTGTTGCTGCTGCAGGCCTACGCGGGCGTGCGCCTGCCGATCGCCCCCTTGTTTGAGACACTCGATGACCTCAGCCGCGCCCCCACGGTTTTGGCGGCCCTGTTTACGCATCCGGCGTATGCGGCGGAGCTGACGCGCAATCAACGGCACCAACATGTGATGCTGGGGTATTCCGACAGCAACAAGGACTGTGGTTACCTGACGGCCAACTGGGCCCTTTTCCGGGCGCAGGACATCATCATGAAGGTCTGCAACGCGCAGAAAATCCGCATCACGCTTTTCCATGGCCGTGGCGGCAGCATCGCGCGCGGCGGCGGCCCGGCGGCGAAGGCCATTCTGGCCCAGCCGGTGGGACTGAAGGACGGCGGGATCC
>Ga0208263_100010_pt1 | contig 128828 bp, 111 predicted proteins | sample LakWasMet28_LOW6_2_FD_183872 | JGI IMG/M metagenome (GOLD analysis project Ga0208263, IMG submission 183872) | Freshwater sediment methanotrophic microbial communities from Lake Washington under simulated oxygen tension - Sediment Metagenome... | ecosystem: Environmental > Aquatic > Freshwater... | reverse complement strand
GAGGAGCTGGTCGAGCGCGGCGAGATCCAGTCCGCCTTCGCCGTCGACTCCGAGCAGCGGCACGTACTTGAGCGTGGCCCCAGAGGCCCGGGCGGCCTGCTGCCAGGGCACGAGGTTGGAGTGATGCTCGAACTCGGTGGTCAGCACGATGTCGCCGGGTTTCAGGTGGGCCTGACCCCAGCTGCGGGCGACGATATTGATGCTTTCCGTGGTGCCGCGCGTGAAAATGATTTCGGCGGGATCGGTGGCGTTGATGAACTTTGCGATGCGTGCGCGGGCGCCTTCGTAGGCGTCGGTGGCCCGCATCGAGAGTGCATGCAGGCCGCGGTGCACGTTGCTGTTGTCCCGCTCGTAGTAGCGGACGAGCGCATCGATCACCCGGCGGGGTTTTTGGGAAGTGGCACCGTTGTCGAGATAGACCAGGGGCTTGCCGTTGACCTGTTGATGCAGGACGGGGAAATCGGCGCGGACATCGGGCCAGGAAGTGGACATGGCGCGGTTCAATCCTTGTGGGTTTCGGTCGTGGCCGTGATGGGGTCGCCCTTGAGGGCGTTCAGGGCCGCATGCCAGCCCAGCGTGGCGCACTTGATGCGGGCGGGAAACTGGTGGACGCCGGCCAGCGCCGCGAGGTCGGACAGGTTGGCCTCGTCGACCTCCCCCGTCGTGACGAGGTGATGGACGTCGGCGTAGATGGCCTCGGCTTCCTGGGCGGTCTTGCCTTTCAAGTTGAGCGTCATGAGCGAGGCGCTGGCCTGGGAAATGGCACAGCCGGAGCCGTCGAACGAGAGGTCGGCGATGCGGTCGCCCTCGAGCCGCAGATAAACCGTGCATTGGTCGCCACAAGAAGGGTTGTCGCCATGGGCGACGCGATTGGCCGTGGGCAACTTGCCGCGGTTGCGCGGGCGTCGGTTGTGATCGAGGATGACGGACTGGTAGAGGTCGGTAAGGTCTTGCATCGGCCGGTGGCGTGAGGGGCAGAAGCTACGTCGCCCGGTGGATTTGGCAAACAGACTTTGTGACGACCGGATCCCGACGTGGCCTAGGCGGAAGGCGCGCCGACCCGTTGCATCACGCTGGCCATGAGCTTCCGGGCGCGAATGAAGCCGACCATGCGCCGGCTCTGCTGGTCGGCAATCACCGGCAGGTATTTCAGGCCGTTCTCGCGAAACGCCGAGGCGGCCACGACGGCCGAGTCGGTTTGGGCGATGGCCACGGGATTTTTGGACATGAAGGAACTGGCCGGCGCGTCGGCGGGCAAACCCTGCCCCTGGGCCTTGAGCAGGTCAGTGAGGGTGATCACTCCATCAAGGCTGATGCCGTCAGCGGACACATAAAAAAAGTCGGGATTGTGCCGGGCGAAGACCCGCATGACTTCGATCAGGGTGACCTTCGGGTCGAGCAATGGGGTGGGGGCCGGTTCGATGAAATCCTCCAGACGGAGTTCGCGCAATACCCGCAGAGCGTCGGGCCTTTGGGTCCAGAACTTGGTGGAGCGCCGCGTCAGTGCCTGGGTGAGGGCCTGGCGAAGCGGGGCGAGCGAGGCGGAGATCGTCGTGAAGACGTTGCGTCCCATCACAACAACCTCGACGGGTGTGCGCGCCCGGACCGAGGCGGTGCGAGGTTGTTGGCTGAGGAGCGCTTGTTCGCCAAAAAAGCTGCCCGCGCCGATCATGGCGATGACCTCTCCCTCGGGATTGTCGTCGGTGCTGCGGACGACTTCCACTTCCCCCTGTTCGATCACGTAGAAACTGGCGGGCGGTTCACCCTGTCGGATGATGTAGTCGCCGGGTTCGTAGTGGGCGTGTCCAACCCGGTCGGTGACCTCCGTCTTGATATGGCTCAGGTCGCGCGGAAAGAGGAGCAGCCAGGCCCAGTCGAAGCCCACTTGGATCCGCCGGGACCAGGCCGGCAGTTTGAAGAGATAGACCCCTCTCCAGGTGAACCAGGCCCAGAAGCCGGAGAGGCGGAAACCGAACAATTCAGCCACGGCGCTGTGACCGCCAATCGAGCAAAGCTGTCCAAGCAGCTTGAAACGGAACGGTCTGGTGGGTTCGCCACTGAGCGCGCGCACGATATTTTCCGCGCATTGGCGGCCCTGGCGTTCGGCGAATTGTCCGGTGGGCGGCGAGAGCTGGCCGTCGTGGGCGTTGACGATGGCGGCGCAGTCGCCGATCGCCCAGGCATTGTTACACCCGCGCAGGCGCATGTCGGGTTCCGTGAGGATGCGACCTTTTTCCTTGGGGGTGGCCAACCGGTCCACGACGGGGGCGATGGTGCTGCCGATGGTGCAGACAATCGTGCCTCCGTGGACAAACCCGTCGGGCAGGCCCACGCCTTCGCCGGTGGCCAGTTGCACGCGGACGTTCAGCCGCATGGTCACACCGGCTTTTTCCATCTTCATGCGGGCGAACTCGCGCAGCGGCGGACTGATCTCCGGCAGCAGCTGGTCGCGGGAATGGATGAGCGTCACCGAGATCTCGTCGTCGCGGATGTTGGCGAAGAACTTGCGGCTGCTGCGCACCAGATCGTTGATCTCGCCGGCGGTCTCCACGCCGCTGTAGCCGCCTCCAACCACGATGAAGGACAGAAACCAGCGGCGCTTTTCGGCATCGTCACAAACCTCGGCTTTTTCCAGCTGCTGCAGGATGTGGGTGCGCAGGACCGCGGCATCGCCGACGGTTTTCAGCGGGAAGGCATGATCGGCCATGCCGGGCACGACGTTCAGGTTCGAGACGTTGCCGCTGGCGATGACGATCTGATCGTAGCTGAGCGTGCGAGGCAGACCGTCGTAACCGTCATGTTCGATCTGGCTGGCCTCGAGATTGACGTTCTTCACTTCCTCGGTGCGGCATTGCACGCCCGGCAGTAATTGGCGAAGAGGCACGATGACGTCGTCGAGGCTCAGGGACGAGCCGACCGCGTCGGCCAACAAGGGACTGAAGACGAGGTGGTTTTCCTTGTTGAAGAGGATGATCTCGGCGTCACGCGAACGCAGTTGGTCCCGCAGGGTTTGAGCACACTTAACACCGGCGAAGCCGCCGCCGAGGATGATAATGCGTTTTGGGGCCATGGAAGCGTTCGGGCGATTCTAGGATGGCTGGCTCCCGGCGCAATCCGGGGTTCTGGCTGCCGCGGGTGCGTTCCCGTGGCGGGGAGCGGGTGAAGACATGGCGGAGCGACTGGTTTTTTAATACGAAATCTGCCGGAGGAATTATTTTTGTAATGTCGTATCTTCGGAGGTGAATTATGTGCTGAATAGAGATCAGATTGGGTTCTCGCGATCATTGGGTCCTGTAGCACGCATACTCGCATTCCTTGCTGCACTAAGTCTGCATCGGCGTTGAGATCGCCGCAGGGATCGGTTCAAATTAGTTTGGCAACTTAACCACGTGCCAGTCAGACCCCGAGGAAAGTGAGCACGTCTGCGGCCGTATAGGATCGCCGACCTCCGGTAAGCAGTGCTCGCAATTCATGCACCGTGTCGCCGGCGGTCACGAGTGGCGGCTCCGCTCGCCCATCGGCCAACGTCTGGCTGTAGCCGACGGTTGCCATCAGCCCATTGCAGAGGCAGCGACGGCCGATAGTGTCGGCCTGGGTTCCGCCCTTTCGGACAAAATCCTTCTCAGGTTCGCCAGGACAACGGTAGCCAATTGTGCCATCTGGTTTCTGATAGGGTTGCCGCAGATAACCGAGATCACAGATCCGCTCACGGGTGGCATAAACTTCGGGGTCCGACAGAGACCCGGCCACCCCGACAACCTTGAACGGCATGCCGGTTGGGGAGGCTCGCGGATCGGTGCGCACTTCGAGCTGCCCGATGGCGCTGCCCACCAGCACCGCGCGTCGGATACCGGGATCGATCCCGGATTCTTCGCAAAACGCGAAAGCCGTTCCGAGTTGCACCCCCGCTGCTCCTTGCTTCAGCGCCTCAGCCAACGCCGCCAGATGCGTCCGCGAGCCTGCCAGCCAGAAAGGCCGGCCCAATGCGCGGATTTCCGCGAGGTCAACCTGGTCACGCGGTCCGTAGACGGGCTCGCCGCGGTCGTTGAGGCGCAGACCGCCGCGTGGAGGCGCGTTGTGCCCGCCAGCGGTGGCATCTTCCACCACGTAACCATCAACATATCCCGTAGCTTTACGAGCCAGAGAGACCGCCAAGGTGGACGAGGAGACAATCGCCAGAAAAATCGGTCGGTGCAGCGCAGGGTGTGGTGGTTCCAGGAAGGCGCCCGGCTCGAACCTGAGCCGGTGGTCATGCTTAGACGGGGCGTCGAGCACATCGACGGCGAGTTCAGCCGGTTCCCACGCGGCAAATCGATCAAGGACCCCGGGGATGGCGCGCGGAATGCCGGCCCCCATCAACACGTAGTCGACTCCGGCCAGCATGGCCCCAAACAACGTGGGCAGCGTGGGTAACTGGATTTTTTCCAGAAGGTTGATCCCGACGCAACCTTCATGGCCTTCCTTGGCGAGGAAAACCTCGACGAATGCCGCGACCGCCGTGAGCTCAAGCAACTCGCGCGTGGGTGATATCGTGAACATTGGCGATAGTCGGTAAGGCTGTCCGGGTATCCTTCCCTCGGGTTGAAAATAACTCGCCTCAATCCGGGCCGCCGCCACCCGCAGCGGACATTGGGCGAGCGCCCGGCGTTGGCTGCCGTCTCGATCACCGTCCTGCAACCGGCGCACCAGCACGGTGTTCAAGCCGGTGCCAGACACTACGCCGAGCTGGCCGTGGCTAGCCACGGCCCGGGCCAGCCGCCAGTGGGATACTCCGACACCCATACCCCCTTGGATGACCCGGGGAAACGGTTTGGAGCGGTCAGAAGGAGGCATGCGGACGAGGTGGAGGTTGGATGGAGCGTTCAGGGCTGGAAAAAGGGGAAGCCGCCCAGCCGCGCGCTGGCACCGGCGAGCACAAACAGGACAGAGAAAATCGTCACGCCGCAGATGTGCCAGGCCATCACCGGCAGGTTGCCGTCGCACAGACGAGGTATCACACGGGTTTTGGCGTGGATTGCTAAGCCCGCAGTGCCAGCGAGGCACAAGAGTTTGAACTGGACCACATGCGCGAGCGGGGAATCGTCCAGCCAATGCGCCGGAGTGCCGAGTAATCGATGTGCGAGCCAGAGTCCTGTCGCGATCTGCACGGCGAGCGCCGGCATTCCCAACCGCTCATAACCCCGCTCGAAATCCATGAGGATCGCCGCACGCCGCGCCCGTAGTGCGCGGGGTAGCACGGTTGTGGCCAGCACCAAATGTCCACCGGTCCAGACAGTCGCGCCGAGGAGGTGGAGGAGCAGCAGGATGTAGTAGGTGGTGGTGTCCATGACTGGATGAGCACCATCACGCTACACCGCGGTGGCTCCTACCGCCTTGACGCAGATCATGGTTTGGGCGGGGCGGGCATTAGGAAAACCTCTGCAATGCACCGAGCTGCGCACGCGCCATCGTTCGGACAGGCCTCGTGCTCTCTCGGAAATCATTCCCGCATTGCGCCGGCCCCACTCAGTTCTCCCCTAATCTAAGCGAGCCATGCCGCAGCGATGGGACTCCCCTATGGGGGACAGGGACGCTATCGACGGCGAGGCTGAACCTGCGTCCTTCATGCGCCCCATCGTCCGGTAGATCATTGCTTGCTCGTTCTTGTAGAATATTTTATGCGACCATGCCTGCGTTTCAGAGGTCGTCATATTTATCCCTTGATCTGAATCAATGCGCGAAAGAGGACGAGGATGTAAGGTGGACCGAAATGAGCACGGCTACAGCCCCAGTTCATATTCCTCTCGATGAGTTGGCACTGGATGGAAACACTCAACGGGCGGTGCTCAGACGCTTGGGGATACGCCCCGAGCGCGATGGCCGGAAACCTATCTCCGAACTGTGCCGCGTGCGAATGCTCGATCCGGTCACGCTCTTGCGCGTGCTCGCCCTCATCGGTGAACCTGCGGCCGAGGAGGATGTGCCCGAGCTGATGGCACTGCCGGAGCTGTGTGAACGCTGGGAGCGTCGCCATCACGGCCGGCTGAAGTCGGAACTGGCTGCAATTCGCGCCCAGCTCGCCGTTTTGCACGAATCGGCGGGCCGGGATGACATGGACTTCGTCACGCGCACCGAGCGATTCCGACGTCTGGTCAGTCGGCATCTGAAATGGGAGCAACAATTCTGGCGCTCGGTGCGCCGAGCGCCTCGGGCGAACAAGCCGACCCGTGATACGATGACGTGCGCGGCAACACGTGCGCGTGTGGAGCACGCCCGCATCGATGAAACGCTGACGTTCCTCATGGAGGAATTGGGGGTTCGATGTGCGCGGAGCGACATGCCGCCCGACTGGCGTCTTCTGCGCCGTGTGCTCGAACGCCTGCAACTGCTGCTGCACGCCCAGATATATCGCGAGCAGCGATGGATATTTCCCCGGCTCGCGGCCTCGGCGCCGATGGTATAGGGCCGTCCGAACATAGCAGAGGCGCCAATAGACTGACCCGGCCGTATCATGTCGAACTCCGCACTGTCTTCCTTGGATTCCGCATCATCGGTGCTTTCGCCGCCGGAGGCGCAGTCGGCGGCCAAGAATGCGCCAACGGGCAACAGCCCCTCCCAACCCCTGATCTACGCCTGCTCGGGATGTTCGAGTGCAGCGCAGCTGACGAACCACCTGGCTCTGCGCATGGACCGCGAGGGCCACGCGGAGATGTCATGCATCGTTGGCCTGGGCGGCGACGTGATGTCGCTGGTGCGGCTGGCAAAATCGGGACGCGCAATAGTGATGCTTGATGGTTGCGCCCTGCACTGTGGAAAACACACGCTGGCGCGGCACGCGGTGTCGCTGACGTTGCACTGGGACCTATCGCAGATGGGCGTTCGCAAGCTGAAGCACGTGGACTTCGATGCCGCGGATGCGGCGCGGCTCGAACCGCAGTTGGAGCAAGCCATCAGAACTGTCAGAATCGATCTGACCCGTCTGGCAGCGCCAAAGAAGAACACGCCTGACATGGCGGAGCCGGAGAGCGTAACCCCCCGTGCCGTCGTGCGCGCCGTGCTCGTGGGGAAAGCCGTCCCTTTCACCCGCCCGGGCTCGCTCAGCGCGATCAACAAGCGGCCGGTAACCGGCGCGGTGCCCATCGGTCTGCTCGGACTGGATGGAGACGAACAGGGAGATCGGCGTGTTCATGGCGGCCCGGACAAGGCCATCCACGTTTATCCGTCGGAGCACTACGGGAAGTGGCGCGAGGAATTGGGCGCCCTGCCCATTCTCCGCGAGCCGGGAGCATTTGGGGAGAATCTCTGCACCGCTGGCTTCACGGAGCGCGACATCTGCCTGGGCGATCGTTTCCGGGTTGGCCGCGTGTTGCTCGAAGTTTCGCAAGCGCGGCAACCTTGCTGGAAACTGAACGACCGGTTTGGCGTGCCCGACATGGCACGTCGGGTGCAAGCGACTCGTCGCACGGGGTGGTATTTCCGCGTGCTGGAAGAAGGCAGGGTTGCGGCCGGTGACACATTTTGGCTCATGCATCGCCCCCATCCCGATTGGCCGCTCCTGCGATTGATCGAATTGCTCTACGAACGGATGCTGGACCGGGACCCTTTGACGGCCGCGCTTGCGCTTCCCCTGGTGCCGGGCTGGCGCAAACTGATCGAGCAACGGCTGGCCAGCGGCACTCTCGAGGATTGGTCGCCCCGAATCGAGGGACCGTCGTCGGCGGCGGGCTAGAAGTCGCTCCGTTTCCCCAGACGTGCCGGGCGCGCCCCTTGAGCAGGGACTGCCGGCACTCGCATCGGCGCGTTTTGGCGAAGCGAGATCGGGCGCCGGAAACAGGCAAAGTCTTGATCTGGATCAAGGTTTTTCGCCAACCTGATTGAAGTAAAAACCACTGTGGGTTGTGGTCCATGCCTGATGTCCCCACAACTTATTGACCAAGGCCCCCAGGGAGGCGGCCTACGGGTGACTGTCGTCAAGCGCGATGGTCGGCTCGTTTCCTTCGACGAATCCAAGATAATTCAAGCCATTGCTAAGGCCGGCCTAGCCGCCCGCAGATTTGACGAAACTGTGGCCACCAAACTGGCTGCCGAAGTCACCGGCCGCCTGCTCGGCCGAGCCGCGGGCGAGACGATCGGCATCGAGCAGATCCAGGACGAGGTTGAACTCTGTCTGCTTCAAGCCGGCCATCTGACCACGGCCCGAGCCTACATCGCGTACCGCGAGAAGCGCAAAGCCGCCCGGGCGGAACAGCGCACGCAGGTGGACGTAGAGTCCTCCATCAACGAATACCTCCACCGCCAGGACTGGCGCGTGAACGCCAACGCCAACCAAGGCTACAGCCTCGGCGGCCTGATCCTCAACGTCTCCGGCAAGGTCACCGCCAACTACTGGCTCAGCCACATCTACGCCCCCGAGGCCGGCGCGGCGCACCGCAACGGTGACATCCACATCCACGACCTCGACATGCTATGCGGCTATTGCGCCGGCTGGTCGCTGCGCACGCTGCTGATCGAGGGCCTCAACGGCGTGCCCGGCAAGGTCGAGGCCGGCCCGCCCAAGCACTTCCATTCGGCGGTCGGCCAGATCGTCAATTTCCTCGGCACGCTCCAGAACGAGTGGGCCGGCGCGCAGGCCTTCTCCTCCTTCGACACCTACATGGCTCCCTTCGTGCGCATCGACCACATGAGCTACGAAGAGGTGCGCCAGTGCGTCCAAGAACTCATCTACAACCTCAACGTGCCGTCCCGCTGGGGCACGCAGACGCCCTTCACCAATCTCACCTTCGACTGGACGTGTCCCGAGGATCTCCGCGCGCAGGTGCCGATCATCGGCGGCAAGGAGCAGCCGTTCACCTACGGCGACCTGCAGGCGGAGATGGACATGATCAACCGCGCCTACATCGAGATCATGAGCGGCGGCGACGCCAAGGGCCGCGTGTTCACGTTCCCGATCCCCACCTACAACATGACGCGGGACTTCCCGTGGGACTCGGAGAACGCCGAGCGGCTCTTCGCCATGACCGCGAAATACGGCCTCCCCTATTTTCAGAACTTCATCAACTCCGAGTTGAAGCCCAACATGATCCGCTCCATGTGCTGCCGGCTCCAGCTCGACCTGCGCGAACTGCTCAAGCGCGGCAACGGCCTCTTTGGCTCCGCCGAGCAGACCGGCTCGCTTGGCGTCGTCACGATCAACTGCGCCCGCCTCGGCTACCTGCACAAAGGCGACGAGGCCGCGTTGTTCCGCCGCCTCGACGAGTTGATCGAGATCGGCCGCACCAGCCTGGAGATCAAGCGCAAGACCATCCAGCGCCTGATGGACCAGGGCCTGTTCCCGTTCACCAAGCGTTACCTCGGCACGCTGCGCAACCACTTCTCCACGCTCGGCGTGAACGGCATCAACGAGATGGTCCGCAACTTCTCCGAAGACCGCGACGACATCACCACCGCCCCTGGCCGCGCCCTGGCAATCCGCCTGCTCGATCACATCCGCGCCCGCATCCTCGTGATCCAGGACCAGACCGGCCACATGTATAACCTCGAGGCGACTCCCGCCGAGGGCACGACCTACCGCTTTGCGAAGGAGGACCGCAAGCGCTGGCCCGACATCCTCCAGGCCGGCACCAAGGAAAATCCTTTCTACACCAACTCCTCGCAGCTGCCCGTGGGGTTCACCGACGATCCCTTCGAGGCCCTGGAAATGCAGGAGGAACTGCAGCGCAAATACACCGGCGGCACCGTGCTGCACCTCTACATGGCGCAGCGCGTCTCCGATGCGACCGCCTGCAAAAACCTCGTGCGCCGCTCCCTCGAGCGCTTCGCGCTGCCCTACATCACCATCACGCCCACCTTCTCGATCTGCCCGAAGCACGGCTATCTCGCCGGCGAGCACGCCTTCTGCCCGAAATGCGACGAGGAGCTGCTCGCGAAGAAACAGGCCGAGCTCAACGACGCCAACTGATTTCCCCTCCAACCCCGAACCAACAACGCCACATGATCGCCACCGAATCCCTGCCCACCCTCACTCCCGCCACCGCCATCCTCACCGACGCCGAGCGCCAGCGCTGCGAGGTCTGGACCCGCGTGATGGGCTACCACCGTCCAGTCTCCAGCTTCAACATCGGCAAGAAGGGCGAGCATCAGGAGCGCCGCTTCTTCCAGGAAGGCCGTTGCAACCTCCGCTGACCACTCCGCCCGCGCCGCCCCCGGCCGGCGTCGGGGCGGAAGTGGATCTGCCGGTGGGCGGTTTTGAGAAACTCTCGACCGTGGACTGGCCCGGGCAGCTGGCCGCCGTCGTCTTCTGCCAAGGCTGCGCCTGGCGCTGCGGCTACTGCCACAACCCGCACTTGATCCCCTTCGCGCGCACCGCTGACGGCCCCGCTTGGCCCAAGGTGCTCGCCTGGCTCGGCCGCCGCCAGGGCCTGCTCGACGCCGTCGTCTTCAGCGGCGGCGAACCCACCTGGCACGCCGAACTCGGCGAGGCCATGCGCCAGACCCGCGCACTCGGTTTCAAGATCGGCCTGCACACCGGCGGCCCCTCACCCGATCGCTTGGAACGGCTGCTGCCCCTGCTCGACTGGGTGGGCTTTGATTTCAAGGCCCCCTTCGCGGACTACGCAAAAGTCACCGGTCGCGAGGATGGCGCCCCCGCGCGCCGCAGCCTGGAAATGGTCCGCGCCGCGCGGATTGCCTGCGAAATCCGCACCACCTGGCACCCGGCGCTCCTGCCCGAGCCCGACCTGCGGACCATGGCCGACTCGCTCACCGAACTTGGTTGCACCGAGTGGGTGATCCAACGCTTCCGCGCCGAAGGCTGTGACGACGACGCGCTGCGGCGCCATCCCGTCGGCAACGTGCCACAATCCGTGGTCCGGCATGCCCGGCTCCGCGTATGCATCCGATGACTGGCAAGCAGGGCGGAGTCGCCGACGGAGACTTGGCGAGAGGGCGAAGCACCCCCGCCTGATTCAAGGGGGATCAGCGATCACACCCGGCATATCCCGCAGTTTTAAGGTCAAACCGAAGAGGCACCTGGTATCAATCGTCGGCCCGGACGAGCGCGCCACCTTCCCGGGGAGGCCCGCCCCGCATTTCGGACAAGGTAGTTTTGCGCGTCCGCCCATCAGGGCCATATGGCCGGAGCGATTGCGGCTCGCCAAGGGCTACGGGACTGCTTTCGCTATGCCCCGGCAATCCCGCCTTTGTTACCGGTCGACTGATTTCCGCCATCCGATGCCCCACAACCGCGCCCTGCTGTCCACCGGCGACGACGCCCGGCGGATGTTCGAAACCCTCCTCGGCAACCTGCCGGGGCTGGTCTACCGGTGCCGCAATGACACGCAATGGACCGCGGAGTTCTTCAGCGAGGGCACTCTCGCCCTCACGGGCTACCCGGCAGCCGATTTCAACGGACACCGCCGGCACTACGCCGATGTCATTCATCCCGCAGATTGCGACCGCGTGTGGGCTGAAGTGCAGGCCGCGCTAAGCCGACGCGAGCGCTTCAGCCTGGACTACCGCATCGTCACCGCTTCCGGCACCGAACGCCATGTGCATGAACAGGGCTGCGGCATCTTCGGCGAAGACGGCGGTCTGCTCGCCTTGGAGGGCATTATCGCCGACGTCACCGAGCGGCACCGGGCCGAGGCAGCCCGCCGTGAGAATGAGGAGCATCTCGCCGCCCTCTTCGAATCCCTGCCCGTGCCGACCTGGGTGGAGGATTTTTCCGCTGTCAAGGCGCATCTCGCCGAGCTCGGCCTCCTCGGCCGCCAGGCGCCGGAGGTCGAAGCCATTTTCGCTGCCCGGCCCGAGGCGCTCGCCGCCTGCGTCGCCCGCGTGAGGATCCTCGATGTCAATCGCGAGGCCCTGCGGCTCCACGGCGCCACGGAAAAGGCGGAACTGCTCGCCGGGCTCGACCGCCTCGTCACGCCCGATTCCCACGCTGCCCTGATCGGGCAGTTCGCCTGCATCGCCGCCGGCCGCGACCGGTTCGAGGTTGATACCAGCATCCGCACCCTGGGCGGCGACACGCGGCAGATCCACCTCTGCTGGACGGTCGCTCCCGGCGCCGAACGCGATCTCAGCCGCATCATCCTTTCCACGCTGGACATCACCGCGCAGCGTCGTGCCCAGGACGAGGCCGCGCTGCTCCAGCACCTCACCCGCGGCATCGCCGAGGCCGAGGACGAGCACCGGGCGATCGAATTCGTGCTGCGGCATGTCTGCGAGGCGGCCGGCTGGGTGGTTGGCGAAGCGTGGCGGCCCACGGCGGAGAAAGCGCATTTGGAGTGCGACCGCGTGTGGTCGGCGGCGGAGCCCGCGTTGGAGGAGTTCGCCCGGGTGACCCGCGCGCACACCTTCGCCCCCGCGGAAGGACTGCCCGGCACCGTGTATGCCACCGGGAAGCCTGTCTGGATAGAAAACGCGCAGCAGGCCGCGAATTTTCCCCGAAGGGGAGCCGCGGCGTCAGCCGGGCTCAAGGCCGCCCTGGGGGTGCCCGTCGTAGCCCACGGCAAGATCGTGCTTGTCGTGGTGTTTTATCTGCGAACGCCTCGGCCGCACGACCAGCACTTCGTCTCCATCCTCACCGCCGCCGCGACGCAGATCGGCCTGCTATTCGAGCGCAAGCGCGCCACCGACGCTCTCGCCCGCGAGCAGGCGCTCGCCGCGTCCACGCTGCATGGCCTGCCGGGCGTGTTCTACCTTTTCGATGCGGCCGGGCGGCTCGTGCAATGGAACGACCACTTCGCCCGTGCCACCGGTTACACGGCGCAGGAGATGAAGGGCAAATCGCTCTACGACTTCCTGGTGCCGGAAGAACACGCGCTCTTGGGCGCGCGCATCGCGGAGGTCTTCGCCACCGGCTCCTCCTCGGTCGAGGCCCAGCTGCTCGGTCGCGACGGCACGCGCACCCCCTACTACTTCACCGGTGAACGCGTGATCCTGGACGGCCAGCCCCACCTCGTCGGCACCGGGTTTGATCTCACCTCCGTGCGGCAGGCCCGCGATTCGCTGGCGCACAGCTTGGAGGAATTCTCCGCCCTCCACCATCTCGGGCGGCGGCTGGCCGCCGAGCCAGACCTCGCCCGGTTGGTGCCCGTCGCGATCGAACAGGTTGTGGCGGCGACGCACGCCGACTTCGTCGTCATGTTCCAGCAGGGCGCAAACGGCCTCGCCCCGTTGGGCTCGGGTCCGGCAGGCACCCCCCGGTGTGCCGTCCAGACGCCCTGCCTGACTCACGGGGCGTGCCTCTGCGGCCATTCGGCGGACCAACGGTCTCCTTATTACTGTCCGGATATCCGCAGCGATCCACGCTGCAACCGCTGTGAATGCAAGGCCGCCGGGCTGAGCTCCTTTGCCTCCCTGCCGCTGATGGTGGAAAACGAGCTGATCGGCGTGCTTGGGCTCGGTTCCATCGCGGTCCGCAATTTTTCCGACCAGGCACTTTTCCTCGAAGCCATCGCCTCGACCCTCTCGCTGAGCCTGCGCAACGCGAGCCTCCTCGAACGGGTCCGCCAGCAAGTCGCCGAACTCGAGCGCGAGACTGCCGGCCGCCGCCAGGCCGAGGCCGCCATGCGCCTCCAAGCCTCGGCCCTCGGCGCCGCAGCCAACGCGATCATGATCACCGACCGCGACGGGGCCATCCAATGGGTCAACCCTGCGTGGACGCGCCTCACCGGCTACGCCCCGGAGGAAGTGATCGGCCACAACCCGCGCTTCCTCAAGTCGGGCCGGCAGGACCAAGCGTTCTACGCCGCCTTCTGGCGCCGGATCCTCGCCGGCGAGGTCGTGCAGGGCGAGGTGGTCAACCGCCGCAAGGACGGCACGCTCTACCACGAACACGAGACGATCACCCCAATCGCAGTCGCCGACAGGCGGATCACCCACTTCATCGCTGTGCGTCCTACCTAATCCCGGACATAGTTTCGCGGTAAATTGGGTAACACTTGTTGGTTGATGGAGACGGTGATCAGGCCCTGGCAGCGGAGCCAGGTTTCCGCGGCGCGGCGCCAGGCGGCACGCACGCTGCGTTGATCGATCGTCCCCGGTTGATGTTGTATCCTGTCTTTTGCGTGGATGCGTATCCACTCAAAAATGGCCAACCGCTCGCGCTTGGCATAGCGCGCATGCGGCTGGTGATGGTAGGCCTCGCAGGCGGTGTGCTGATGGAGCACACGCCGGGGCTTGCAGTTTAACGCGTGATGCACGGCGACGACGTAAGGCAGCAATGCCTTTGGCTGCCACCGCGCCGGCCGCACGAGGCACGTGCCCAGTGCGTCCTGCATCTCGCGGATGCCCCGCTCGATGACGCCGTTGTAGCGCGGGTAATACGCCGGGCTGTTGAGCGGGATGACGCCATACGCCGCCAGCACCGCGTCGACCTCGGCCGCATTGAGCGGGCTGCCGTTGTCGCGCTTGAGGAACAGCGGCGGCCCGTGCCGCCGGAACAGTTTTCCCAGATGCTCCGCCACTGCTGGACCCTTCGACTCAAGAGCCACGAGCGGCTCGAACCGATACCGGCTGCAGAGGTCCTGCACGGCGTGGACGAAGAGCTTCCGCCCGCACCGGTCCCGGCCTCGTTCCGTGGCATCGATGGCCCACGCCACGTTCGGCACGTGCCACTTGATCCGGCGATACAGCCGCCGGCGGGCCTGCTCCTGCCGGCCCCGTTCCTCGGCCACCAGCCGCGCCAGCTCCCGGCGGGAGATGACGCCCTGATGCCGGGCATACAGCTCGGTGGTGCCCTCGCTGCGCTGGTGATGATGCCGCAACGCGGCCACCTCCGCCCGCACCGCTTCCAGCGGCAGCGGGCCCGTCTTCTTCGGGCCCGGTCTGGCCAGGGCGGGCGCACCCGCCCCGGCGCGTTGCTGCCAACGCAGGAGCCGTCGATAGCCCAGCCCCAGCGCCTCGCTGGCTTCCCGGGCGCTCAGGTGCGACTGCTCCTGGAGGTTTTCAATCATGGGGAGGATCTGCCTTATCTGGGCCGCTTTTTTTTAGCAGCGGCCTGATCCATCGCCCGGAGCACGGCGCGGATCTCCGCGGTTTGTTCCACCGAGGCGAGCTTCCGCTCCAACTCCGCCACCCTCGCCTGCAGGGCGGTTTCCTCCGCCGACACCGGGCTCGGCGGCCGGCCCACCGTCTGGTCCTCCAACTGCTGGAGCATCGCCCCCAACCCCCGCGCCTCCCACTCGTAGTAGGTTTTGCGCGAGACTCCCAACAGGGCCGCCGCGGCCTTCACCGTCAGCTTCCCCGACCTGACCTGCATGATCACTTCCGCGCGTTGCCGCGCTGTCTCCTTCGCTTGCATGGCTCACGCATTCGAGGACGAAGCGGCCTCCGGGGCAACCCCTTGGATGCGCTCCAGCCGCGCCGTCAGCTTCTCCCGGCCGTTCGCCAGCTGGCGCTTCTGCAAAAGCGCCTTCAGCCGCGGGGAGAGCGCGGCCCCGTCCGCCAGGTTCACATGGCTCTCGAGCGCCTGCAGCATCCCCTCCATCGCCCGGTCCTGCCACTGCTGCAGGGCGAGGTAGCTGATCCCCATCGCCTTCATCACCTGCGCCGGCTTCGCCCGCTCCGTCCACACCGCCAACACCGCCTGCGCCTTCTCCGCCGCCGTGGGCCCATTCGGGCTGGAGGCCGTCCGCGCCTTGCGCTTCGGGAGTTCTTTCGCCGCCGTTGTTTCCTTTTTCGAGCTCATAGGTCATCTCCTTTTCATCCACACTGAGTTGTAGTTTTCCTTTCTCGGCCTTCAGCACCACCGACTGCCCGTCCAACCGGCCGACCAGGTAGAACGGACTCTTGGGCTGCCCGCGCAGCGCCAGCTCCAGGAGGTTCTCCTGGATCCCCGCCTGGAGCGTCTGCTTGAGGTCGTTCGCGATCTCAAAGTAACGGTCCGCCGGGCACAGCCCGCCGATCCCCTGGTGGGGCCGGCGGTGGTTGTAGTATTTCACCCACAGGCGCAGCCGCTCCCGCGCCGACTCGAACGAGTCGAACTGGGCCCGCACCAAAAACTCCTGCCACATCGAGGCCCAGAACCGCTCCACCTTCCCCAGCGTCATCGGGTGCTGCGGCCGCGACACGAAGTGCGCCACCCGGTCTTTCTGCAATTCGACCGCGAAGCGGCTCTTGCCCCGCCAGTTCGTATACTGCCGGCCCCGGTCCGTGAGCATCTCCTTGGGAGGGGAGTATTCCCCGACCGCCACCCGGTAGGTCTCGATCACCGCCTCCGCCGTCGGCGAGCGGTAAAGGTCGAGCCCCACGATGTAGCGCGAGTAGTCGTCCATGAAGGCGACCACGTAGGCGTATTTCCCGCCGAGCCGGAAGGTGAACAGATCGCTCTGCCACATCTGGTTGGGCGTCGCTCGCTCGAAGAAGCGCGGCCGCGTGAGGTTCCGGCGCGCCTTCGGCGGCGGATCCATCAGCCCCGCCTCGTGCAGCCTCCGGCGCACGGTTTCCGGACTGCCCGGCAGCATGAACAGCCGCTGCAGCGCATGGGCGATTTTCTTCACCCCATACCACCGGTTCGCCCGCTTCAATTGCAGGATCTTCTCCGTGATCGCCGCGGGCAAACGGCGCCCCGGACGGGGCGCCGTCTGCCCCTGCAGTCCAGCTTCCCCGTGCGCCCGATACCTGCGGGAAAAGGACTCGGACAAACTCACGTCCCGCGAAGTCCTGACTTGGGAGCTTGAGGTCGTGGTCGCGGCTCATGATGGCCGCAATCGCCATGCTGCCATGAATTCGGACTATCGGGCATCGCCGTTGCTACCCTCGACGAAGTCAGTCCAATGCTGGAGCAAGGAGATCATCGACGGAGTCACTCTCGGCTCCAACGTCAGCGAATAGCCATGATGAAAGGTAACGTTCACTACTCGAAGGGATGATGACCACAATCTGTTTACGTTTGTTTTCTGGCCGCTTTGCAAGTTGGAGAGCAGCCCACACGGCCGCGCCAGATGAGATCCCGATGGGAATTCCGTCGAGCTTGTTGACCTGCTTGCTGACCGGCCCGGACTCGGTGTCCTTCACCCGGATCACTTCGTCGTAGATTTTGGTGTTGAGCACGGCGGGAACGAAACCTGCCCCGAGGCCTTGGAGTTTGTGTGGGCCGGGTTGGCCGCCTGAAAGCACAGGTGAAGAGTCGGGCTCTACCGCAATCATCTTCACTGACGGTTTGCGTTCTTTCAGCACTTCTCCGACGCCGGTAATGGTGCCGCCCGTCCCGATCCCGGAGACAACTATGTCCACCTTTCCGTCGGTATCCCGCCAGATTTCCTCAGCGGTTGTTTCCCGATGAACGGCTGGGTTGGCAGGATTGGTGAACTGCTGCAAGATGAGGCTATGCGGAATCTTGGCGGCCAAGTCCTCGGCTTTGGCCATCGAGCCTTTGACGCCCTTTGAGCCTTCAGTCAGCACTACTCGCGCGCCCAAGATTTTGAGAATTTTCCGACGCTCCACTGACATCGTTTCCGGCATGGTTAGAATCAGTTTGATGCCTTTCGCGGCGGCTACGAACGCGAGCGCAATGCCGGTGTTGCCGCTCGTGGGCTCGATGAGAACGGTCTTCGAGGTTATTTTCCCTGCGCGCAAAGCATCATCAATCATGGCGAGCCCAATCCGATCTTTGACACTGGAAAGCGGATTGAAAAATTCGAGCTTCAGCAGGATTTCCGCCTGGGCACCGTGCTCGGCGGCTGTGCGGTTCAGTCGCACGAGAGGGGTGTTTCCAATCGTTCCCGTGATGTCGTTGTATATCTTGGCCATAGGAGGTTGAGTTGGTTTTGATGAAAATAGGCGATCCCGGTCGGCGTGGTTGAGGGCTATAGTTCAGTGATGGAACCAATCAAACGATGCAGCTCCGGCCCGAACTGGCGCAGCTCTTGAAGATGAGCGGTGGAAAGCCTCTCGATCACTTTCTCGCCTTGGGCCGTTAGCCTCAGCTCGACCCGGCGTCGGTCCGCCACCGACGGGGCGCGACGTAGGAGTCGGGCTCGCGTCAGCCGATCAACCAGACCAACTGTGCTATGGTGGCGCAATTGCAGGCGTTCGGCCAATTCCGTGATCGAAACATAGTCGCGACCGGGGAAGCCCTTGATGGCGAGCAAGGCCTGATGCTGCTGGGGCGTTAGACCGGATTGACGAGCGGCGTCCTGGCTGAAACTCAAAAACCGCCGTAACGCGTGCCGCAATTCGGCCAGCGATTCATAGTGTGATTTGGTGATACGAGTTTGGAACATGGCTGAGTGAAACGGTGAAATAAATATTGTATTGTATCGTAATACGATGCAATCACGAAGTCTCATTTTTATGACTACAGCCGCTACGAAAACCACCAGCGTCACCGCCTCGAGCCACGAAGGCGGGGGCAACTTGGCCGATTTCACCACCGACCGGCGCGTGCTTTTGCTGTGCGCGCTGGCGGTGCCGATTGGCGTGATCGCCGCGTTGGTCGCCAAGGCGCTGCTCTGGTTGATCGCCGTTTTCACCAATGCGGCATTTTTCCTGCGCTGGTCCGCGGAACCGGTTACGTTGACCGGACATCATTTCGGGTGGTGGGGTGTGGTGGTGCCGGTCCTTGGCGGGCTCGCCATCGGATTGATGGCGCGCTACGGATCGGAAAAAATCCGGGGGCATGGGATTCCTGAGGCGCTGGAAGCGATCCTCTTGGGTCGCAGTCTGATCACTCCGAAAGTCGCAATCCTGAAGCCTCTCTCCTCAGCGGTTTCGATTGGCACCGGTGGCCCGTTCGGTGCCGAGGGGCCGATCATCATGACGGGCGGAGCCTTCGGCTCGATCTTTGCCCAGCTCTTTCATCTTTCTTCGGCGGAAAGAAAAACGCTCTTGGTCGCCGGTGCCGCGGCCGGAATGGCCGCGGTCTTTGCCACCCCAGTTGCCGCGGTGTTGTTGGCGGTCGAGCTTTTACTTTTCGAGTGGAAGCCGCGGAGTTTCATCCCGGTGGCTACCGCCGGGATTGTTGCTTCCATCGTCCGGGTGCCACTCCTTGGTATTCCGCCGATTTTCCCGGTCGCAGCGCACGCCATGCTGGAGCCCCGGGCGCTGGCGCTCGCACTTCTTGTGGGAGTATTTGCCGGGTTCGTGTCGGGTCTGCTCACCGCGCTCGTTTATGCGTGCGAGGACGGATTCGCCAAGCTGCCGCTGCACTGGATGTGGTGGCCCGCTCTGGGAGGACTGTTCGTCGGCCTCGGTGGGCTATTGGACCCGCGCGTGCTCGGCGTCGGCTACGAAACGATCCACGGGTTGCTGCGAGGTGAGATTTTGGGTACCGCTTTGGTGGGGCTGATTTTCGCCAAGGGCATTGTCTGGGCAGTTGCGCTGGGATCAGGCACTTCCGGCGGTGTGCTGGCGCCTCTCCTTATGGTTGGTGGTGCGGTGGGTGCCCTCCTGGGTGCGCTCACGGGCGCGGACCATATCGGTCTGTGGGCGATGGTGGGCATGGCAGCGATGATGGGTGGGACGATGCGCGCGCCTTTGACCGGGATGGTATTCTTGTTGGAACTGACGCACGACTTGAACGCTTTGCCGGCCTTGCTGGTCGGGAGCGTGGCCGCGCTGTGCGTGACCGTGCTGCTCCTTCGACGTTCGATTCTGACCGAGAAACTCGCACGGCGCGGGCAGCACATCACACGCGAATACGCCGTGGATGTTTTCGAACTCATCCGTGTCGGCGAAGTGATGGACCCCACGCCACCGGTGGTGAGGGCTGATACTTCGATGGCTGCGTTGGCAGAGCTGATAGCGGAGGCCGGTTCAACATTTGCGCGCAGGCAAGCGACTCTGATCACGGAGAACGGACAACTCGTGGGGATCGTGACGCGAGGCGATCTCTTGCGTGCGCAACGCGCGGCTGACTCGGGCGCGATCACGGTATTAGAAGCCGGAACTGCCGACCCAGTGACGGCATTTGTCGACGAAACCCTCAACGACGCCATGAACAAGATGTTGCAAAGGGACATCGGGCGCTTGCCAGTCGTCGAGCGCGGGGCTCCCCGTCAAATCGTCGGCTACCTCGGCCGGGCTGAAATTCTCGCGGCCCGCATGCGCCACCGGGAGGAAGAGCATCGGAGGGACAAATGGCCATTCCCTTCCCCCATGCAGCCTTGATCTATCCACAAATAAAATACCCAGCCGTCAAAAATTCCGCCATCCGCTTTTTATCATGATACCTGATCCATCGTCGGTTTACCTCAATCCTGTGTTCAAAATTCTGCTGGCCTTCGGCTTCGGCTTGGCGATTTGCGCGTTGCTTTGAAAAAATACGGTTATGCGCGAGACCCCGTGTGTCTCATCTCCTGCGCGTTCTATGCGGCAAACCGCTGGTGCCTGCCCGCGACCCTTAAGGGTCCGTTTCTCCGCAATCACTTCGATGATCTTTTGTTGATTCCAGCGGCGCTTCCGTTGATTCTGTGGCTACAATGCGGACTCCGACTCCGCACTACGGATGCGCCTCCGGACTGGCGTGAGGTCCTGATGCATTTGGTGGTTTGGTCGGTAGCTGCTGAAGTTGTCGGCCCCCACTTGTTCTCCCATGCGACGGGCGATATTTTGGACGTGGTTGCCTATACCGCTGGAGCAGTCGTCGCTACGGTGATCTGGAGCGCGAAATGAATTTCGACCGACTGGCCCCGCACTACGACTGGCTGGAAGCCGTCACGGCAGGTTCCCGATTGCAGCGCGCTCGAACACAGTGGCTGGATGCGCTCACCGGGTGCCACCACATTCTAAGTGTGGGCGAAGGACATGGACGCTTCGCCGCCGCGTGCTTGGCGCGATTCCCCTATCAAAACGACATCTGAGCAACCGCACGGCTGGCTATTGCTCCTTTACACGCTCCCGGCGAAGAAGTCCGCCGGCCGGGTTAACCTGTGGCGCAAGCTGAAGCGAATGGGGGCCTGTTCGCTCCGCACCTCCGCCTATGTGCTGCCCGACGAACCTGCGCACGTCGAACGGTTCCTGTGGCTGGCGCAACAGGTGCGCGATTACGACGGCGAAGCGACCCTGGCGCGCGTGACCAAGATCGAGGGACTGTCGAATGAGGATCTCGCGCGGCTGTTCAACGAGGCCCGCGCCGAGGACTACGCCGCGGTGGAAAAATCACTGGGGCAGCTCATCGCCGCCCAGCGCAAGAAGGCCGGCGAGGAATTCGCCGGAGCGGTCGAGAAACTGCGCCGTCAGTTTCAGGAAATCCGGGCGATTAATTATTTTAACTGCCCGGCGGCGCATGACGTCGAAATGCTGTTTCAGCGGGCGAACCGATTCTCCGAGCCGCGTGCAAAATCCCCCGGCACGCTCAACGCGCAGCGGTTTCAGGGCCGCCAGTGGCTGACCCGCCCGCACCCGGAGATCGACCGGGTGGGTTCTGCCTGGCTCATCCGCAAGTTCATCGACCCGCGCGCGACGTTCGTCTTCGCTGCGAGCCCAGACGCCCATCCCGAAGCCCTCCCCTACGACATGGCGGACGTGGAATTCACACATCACGGCGACGACTGCACGTTCAAGACGCTGCTGAAGCGTTTTGCCGTCGCCGATAAGGCAGTGTGCCGCATCGGCGAGATGATCCACGATGCCGATGTGGAAGATGGGAAATTTCAGAGGGTAGAGTGCGTTGGCCTTGATTTGCTTTTCAAAGGTTGGGCGCGGCTGGGACTCGATGATGCGGAGATCCTCGAAAAAGGATTCGCGTGTTTCGACGCCTTACACACGGCCTTGAGAGGAAAAACCTAGGTGGTTGCTTCTCGCTAATAGGTCCGCTGTTTTTGTGAGCTGGTTGCCAGCCTGATCGCCATGCATGTGGTCCGGGTTCTTGGATTTGCGCTACGGTTGATGTGGCGGTGGCCTGAAGATACCAGCAGCTCGTGTTGCTCAGTGCCCGCTGCGGAGGGCGCGCAAGAAACCCTATCGCCGGGCACGACCTAACTCGTCGGTCGGCTCAATGCGGATGTCAGTGACCAGTGGCCCGAGAACTTTGTCGCCCTCCGAGAAGCTATTGGAATCGCTGATGCTGATCTGCGCAGCCAGCCCCTGGCTGACGGCAAGGTAGGCTCCGAGGAGATGGCGGCCACGCACACTGATTTCATGGGTGGCGAAGATGATCGCACAGGTGGTCTCGTCGTCGGACAACACGGCACGAAGGAGAAACGCATAGGGTAGCGCGATTTGCTGCCGATGGGATTGCAGGCGGAGACAGACCGGTGGCACATCCTGCGTGACGAGACAGCCTGGATTGCGAGAGATGTGCGCCTCGCTGCCGGGAATCTTGGGCTTGAGTCCGCTCATGGTCACATGCGCATACCCTGGCGCGGGGTCTCAGAATGGCGGTGTCTGGATGAGTAATCCTCAGAGGATGAATGGAGCCGAGTGCGTGCCGCGGCCCGCACCGGGATACGGTGGACTTCCGGTGGCGGCAGAAACCGGGCATCCGGTTGGCCGGCAAGAAAGGCGCGCATTTGCGCTCGCACCTGCTGGAGGTAGTTCCAGGCGCGGGCCAGATGGCTGCGCAACTCGGGACGGATTGACCGGGTGAATTCCAGCGCACTCGTGCGCGCCTCGGAACGCAGGCCAGCGGCATCTAGAAAGTCTTCCCGGTTGGGCACAAAGATGCGGATCGATTCGCGGCCGCGGGTGGCGGCAACGTAGAGTCCTTCGCGGGAGGCGGCACCAGCGAGGAAGACCTTGTCCACAGTGATGCCTTGCGAAGCATGTGAGGTGAGCGCGTAGCCGTAGGCCACTTGGCGGGTGCGTAGAGTGGAACCATCCAGCAGAACGAGCTGGCCGGAAGCATTGACCGATTGAACCGTGACCATGGTGCCGTTCGCCAGCCGGCGAATCTGGCCGGACGGGGTTTCTGAATGGGCAACTGAACGGAGCCGCAGCCGGTCGCCCGCGGCGACGGGATTCGGACGCTCGTCGCATACCGTCCACGCGAGTCCGGACTGACGCGAGGAAAGCGACAATTCGCTCGCACCGCGCGCGACGATTAGCCGGCCCTCCTCTTTGCGCAGGACGCGCAGTTCGTCGCCCCTTGCAAAATGCTTCGTCGTCTTGTGGGCGACGAGGACGTCGCCGGGTTGGTAATTGCGGTAATCTTTTTGGCGCGCGCGGGTCCAGTCCTTGGCGCGCAGGGCGACAAAGTCGCGGTCCGGTCCGCGCAATTTGTCATCGGCGCGGAGCCGGTGGCGGGCTTCGAGATTGAGTTGATCGATTTCCGCCCAGGTCGGGGCGACCATGAGTGCGGTCTTCGGGCGTTCCTGCAGGCCACTGCGGGTGCGAACTGGCTTGGTTTCTTGCGAGGCTTTCAGCCACTCCTCCACCAAGCGCTGATGGCGGACCGAGGGAGAGTCGATTTCGACGATGGCACCCATCCGGTCCAGCCTGCGCAGGCCGGAGGTCAGTCGGCCGGCCGCCAGATCCTCCGCAGCCTTCCGGTAGGCCGGATTGGCCGCTTGCCGATGGACTTGCGCGAGGGTCACGATCCGCACGCGGGATTCCCGTTCGATGATCCGGGCGGCATCGCCGGCCTCGACGCTCTTATGCTGCGCCGAATCGCCCACGAGCAGCAGGCGGGCATTCTGCGCGGTAGTGATGTCCACCAATTGATTGAGTTGGCGGGTGGAGAGGAGGCCGTATTCATCGACAACGACCACTTGCTTTTTCAGGGATTGCTGGAGAGCGGAATCGACAAGCAGGCGCTGGACGGTGGCGGTAGCCTGAAGGACAGCGCCAGCGGATGCATGGCCGGCAGACGCCTGACTTGCTCCGTCTCGTTGCAGGACCTCCACCGCCTGGGTGCTGGGCGCAAAGCAGGCGGCCTTCGCGCCGTAGCGCGTGACGCCTTCGATGAGGGTGGCGAGGGCCTGTGTCTTGCCAGTGCCAGCCCGACCCCGCAGGACCGTCACGGAGTCGCGGGAATCGAGAGTCGTTTCGACCGCATGACGCTGCTCGCGGGTGAGGTGAGCGCTTTCGCTGGAAGGCATGAAGCCGAAGCCACCATCATACGTGCCAACCCCGGCATTGAGCTGGCGGACCAGATCGCGCTCGAGATCGAGCGCCTCCTGCGTGGAGACTTGGCCGGCGGAGCGGAGCAGGTGGTCGTCTGCCGCGAGCGCAGACTTGACCGCGGCGAGTGTGTGAGCGCCGTAGGCCTCGCGGAGCACCTCGGCGGTCAACCCGTGTTCGGGCACGACGGTCTGGCGCTCGAACAGGTGCTCGACCGCCCGGGCGATAGCGTCGGGCAAACCGACGCCCTCTGACGGGACACTTGGGGCACCGGATTTGAGAGCCCGGAGCTGCTCAAGCTCGCTCGTACTGACTTGGGTGAGCTGGCCTCGGCGGACTTCCTCTGACGTCAGCTCATATTGTTTCGCGGCCCGGTTTTCACGGACGAGTATGGCGATTTCGTCGTGGGAGAGTTCCCGGCCCAATTCCGTCTCGCGGACGGCGATGGCACGATCGCGCTCCTGCGCCCGTTTGGAAAACCGCTCCAACAAATCCCTGGATACGCCGGTGAGTTCAAAACCGTTCGTCCGGCGCTCGATCTGGTAGCCCAGTCGCTGGACTTCGCGGGCGAGGGCATTGCGATAAACTTCCGTGAGATACTTGGTCCTTTCGAAGATATTCGAGCTTTCCAAGGCAAGCAGTCGTCCCCCCCTCGAATCACTCCCTGTCACATTGAAAATGAACGCGTGCGAATGCAGGTGGGGATCGAGGGCCCGGCTTTCGCCGTGCCGGAACACGGCGGCGGCGATACCGCCGGAGGTGACATAACGCTTGTTGATGCCCCGGCCCTCCTGATGGCAGGCGAGTGACTCCAGTTCACGCAGAGCCTCGCGGACGGCCGTTTCGTGGGCGGCGAGGAGCCGGTCATCGCCGCCGATGAAGGCTTGGATCGAGACGGACTTTGGTGCATTGAAGGTGGCGTCGTAGCCGGCGCGACGGCCGGCCGCCATTCGCTCGGTGAGTTTTTCACCGGTCAGGGCGTGGTGGTTCGAGGCGACCCGTTCGAAGGCCTCGTCGGTGATCGTGGCGCCCTCGGCAAGGCCGACGGCGGCACAGAGCTGGCCGTGGCAGGTGCCCTCGACCTTCATGCCCTGGGCATAGTAGTCGGCTTGGCGGAGGTATTCGCCGAGGGCTTTGCTGAAGGCCTTGCAGGTGCGGATCGTCAGCATCCGCCACCTCCGAAAACCAACCCCTGCGCACAGGGTGAACGACCCAAATATCTACCTGAATAAACGACCGATAAATCCAACTCCAATGGCTCAACCAACGAACCATAGCACCACCACTTAACCAAAGAACGAAAACCAAAGCTCAGGGAATCAACCAAACCAGATAACCAACCAACGTATGAGCACCAAAGATGGCTCAACTCATCCAACAAAAAAAATAAGAAGTAAGGGAGGACACCAACGTCCAAGCGTTGCCGCTTAGATTGCGCCCGAGGCGCTCCCCTTGCACCACCCGACCACCACGCATACTGTGCCCCATCCGCTCCCATGTCGCTGCCCATCCACTCCCCACTCGCCACCGCTCGCCCCACCACGCTGTCCCAAGCGGTGGCCCAGGCGCGACACCCGCGCAACCACGCCACTGCCCAGTTGGAGCCGCATCGCGAGGAATTGCTGCGGCTGGCCCAGGCCGGTGAATCGGTCGAATCGTTGGTCGGCGGCCTGCGCCTGATCGGCATCGAGATCGGCCGCGAAACGATGCGGCGGTGGCTCCAGCGGGAGCTGGGCCGCAGACCGGCCAAGCGGTCCCGGCGGCAAAAGCCGGTGAGAGGATCGCGGATCGGTGCCATCTCCACGCCGACGAACCCGGTTGCCACCAGGTCAGTTTTGACTCCGGCTGCGCCAGCGGAGTGGGTCTCTGACTCACCTACGCCTCCGGCGACCCCGCCCACGGCGCAGCCCAGTCTGGCACCCAGTGGCGCCAATAGTCCGATGTTGGAGGGCATCCGTCTTATCCGCCCAGAGGAAACTCCCCTACAGGCATTGCACCGCAGGGTCGCGGAAAGACGGGCGCGCGATGACGTGGAGTAGCCGCCGGCCAACAGGCCGTTGAAGGGACAGAGTGATAAAACGATCACCCCGCCATCTTGAGTGAGCCGGTCGGCCGAGCGGAGCCCGCATAGCGAACACTCAGTTGGCTCCGTGTTCGCCCCAAGGCAGGGTCGTAGCGGCCGAGGGATTCGCGACCGACTGCGGATCGGAGACGCGGAGACACTCCGCCAGTTCAGCGTGGAGCGCAACGCGCACCGATTGGTCCAGACGAAATCCCGGGGCCGTTCGATCAAGCCACCGGATCAGCTGCGGGGCTTTTCGCTTCGCCGCCCGCCGCGCGATCATCCGGTAGTGGGGCTCCTGCCCGCAATACCACCCCAGCCGGTCGTGGTGATCCTGCCACCAATGGCTGACCGTGGCTTCAAGCGTGAGCTTGCTTCTTTTGCCGGCTTGGCGGCGCACCTCGGGCAAGGCATCAAGCAGATGTCCCTCGGCCGGATGGCCTTGGCGGAAGGCCTTTTGCAGGCGCAGATGGAATGCACCCCACCAAGGCGGATGGATGCGGGCCATACGGGCAGCGGGAGCATGCGGCGGCTCGTCCGCAAAATAAGTGTCCGTGATGACTCGCGGATCGCGTGCGTGCCGGAACGCTCGAGATGCGTTCTTTGCCGCCTGCAATGCGGCCGGCTCATGCTGTAGGCGGGTGCCATCGTAGTCGGTCTGTAGTGGTTTACGGCTGAGCGGCTCGAAGACAGGCGCTTCGACTTCACCGGAACGCGCGACGTGCCAATCTGAGAAGAAGGACAATTGGGCAGAGCCCATGTCCGGCCAGAGTGCGGCGTAGGCGGGACCACCAGCCTGGGCGAAGGCGGGCTCGGTTGCTCTCGCTTGCTCGAAGGCGAAACAGTCAGCCCAGCGCGAGATTTGCCGATGGCGAATGGCGGCGCTGATCTCGGCAACGAAGGGTGCCGCCAGCTCCGGATGGCCTTCAAAGCAGGGCGGAATCTTCGTGGCCCGCCAAACACGGCTCACCGCCCAATCCGAAAGGACTTGGGTCCAGGAGTTGAATCCTCTGGGGAGCTTGGTCTGCAAAAGGTCGGTAATATACCACAGGAGATGGTTTTTGCCAGTGACGTGCGGGCCGGCACCTGGAACACCCTCCCGTCGGACTCCGCGCGGGGCGCTCCGTCCTCCGGGACCGTGTTCCTTCCACGGCCGGCGATGGCCCGGGAATGACTGCGGGAGGTCGGGGCTCGGCCCGCTGACGCTCGCGCCCGCCGCACCTGCGGTGCTTGGGCGCGGCCGACCCCGACCACCCGCAGTTCGCCCGGGGCTGGGGCAACGGACCGCCTGCAACGGACACAGACAAATTCAGCCACTGCATGGTCTATTCTGTGACACCGGAAGCCTGTATTACTCGCCATGGCAACCAGACGGCGAGGATCTGGCTTGGTCGCCGCAGCCTTGGTCCGAAATCGCCGATCCTTTGTTGCTGTTGACGGGGTTGGTTGGCGAGGTGTGCGAACGTCGTAGGGAGTCGCCGGAGCTCCGCGCATCGGCTTCCGATGCGCTGCCACGGTCCGTCCCGCCTCGGACGCGGGCGGACCTATCTGGGGGCTCGGGCCGCCCCCAGCCTCGGGCCAATTTTCCCACACACTGTATGTTCACGCCAACTGATAGATTTGAACCCGAGCCCAAAAGATACTGTCATGCCAGCGACCATGAAACTGCTGCACGTTTCCGATCTGCATTTCCGCGTCCACTGGTTCGAGTGGGTGGCGGCGCAGGCGGCGCATTTCGATGCCGTGTGCTTCAGCGGAGACCTGCTGGATGTTTTTCCGAACGCGAGCACCAGCCTGCGGGACCAAAGCAAATGGATGCGAGCATGGCTCGGGAATTTTCCCGGGAAGATGTATGTGTGCAGCGGTAACCACGATTGGTGGCCGCCGCAGGAACACGTCAACGACAACGATACGCAAGGCGGTTGGCTGAAAAAGTCAGCCGGCCCGAACGTGCGCGTCGATGGCACGTCGGAAATTTTCCACGGGTATCGCTTCGTCTGCTGCCCTTGGTTTGGGGTTCCCGTGGTTCCCGGCTCCGGACCCGCCGTGGTGCTCGTGCATGCTCCGCCACTGGGCACACCGTTGTCCTCCGATTTGGGCCACGAGGCGGGCGATCCCGAAGTGACTGCGGCAGTCATGAAGCTGCCGGCCGGAAGTCTCGTTCTTTCGGGTCACATCCATGATCCGAAACGCTGGTGCCACCGCCTCGGCCCAGCGTGGTGTTTCAATCCGGGCGTGGATTTCCACGCGCAGGAACCGAATCACATCGTCATCGATACGGCGACCGGAGAAGCTGAATTTCGTGGCTGGGGCTCTATTCAGCGGGTCTCACTAGGAATTAATAAACGGTAATATAATATCGACTACCGGCATAATATGGCGATAGTCGCTTCTATGTTATCGCTAAGAAGCGCTCCGGAAGTCGCCGCTGAACTCGCCCAGCGGGTTCGATCGCGGCGCTTGCAGCGCGCCTGGACCCAAGCGGAAATGGCCCGGCGGGCGGGGATCAGGGAGGCGACCTATGTCCTGTTCGAGCGCACGGGCAAGATTTCGCTCCTCCGGCTTTTGAAGGTGCTCGACATGCTGGGCCTGCTGGAAGAGTTCGACCGCATCGCGCGTGAGCCGGACTACGCTGGCATGACGCTGGCGGACGTGGTGAAGCCGGAGCGGAAACGCGGGAGCCGGCGACGCCCATGAGCCAGCTCACCATTCGTTACCTGGGGGAAAAGGTCGGCACGCTCGCGGATAGCGTTGGCGGGATCGTCTTCGAATATGCTGCGCCCTTTTTGGCGTCCGGCCACGAATTGTCCCCGTTCAATCTGCCGCTGCGGCCAGGCGTCCAAACCCGGGGCGGCCAGAAATTGCCGGGATTGTTTGATGATTCCCTGCCCGATGCGTGGGGCCGGCGCGTGATGCTGGAGTGGTTCCGGCAGCAGGGGACGGCCGCGCACCAGGTGACACCACTCGCGATGCTCGCCTTTGTCGGCACCCACGGCATGGGAGCGTTGACCTATGAACCGGCGAGAGACATGGCCGAGCATCCTTGGACTGCTGTATCCCTGGACGCGCTGCAGGCCGCGGCCCTGCGGGCGGAGCAGAACGGGGACATCGACCTGAACGTATTGGCTGCGGTCGGTTCATCGGCTGGCGGCGCCCGACCGAAGGCGCTGATCGCCCTGTCGCAGAAAGGCTCGGCTCGCACGCTCGCCGGCGCCGGGGAGGTGCCGACGACCCATGATGCCTGGCTCGTGAAGTTCGACACCAGTCCCGACAACTCGCACGGACCCATGGAGGAGGCCTATGCCCTGATGGCGCGAGCGGCCGGGGTCGAGATGCCCGAGACGCGGCTCCTCGAAACCAAACTGGACGGCAAGGTGCGGCGGCACTTCGCGGTGAAGCGTTTCGACCGCGAGGGCGCGGAGCGCATCCATCACCACACCCTTGCCGCCATGCTGCATGTGGGCGGCGGCGATTTGAATTATGAAACTTTTCTGCGGGTTGTGCGACGCCTCACGCAGGACGAGGGCGAAGTGTGGCGTGCGTTCCGGCGGGCTTCGTTCAACGTGCTCGCCAGCAATCGCGACGATCATGGCAAGAACCATGGTTTTCTCTATCGGAACAAGAAGTGGCAGCTCGGACCGGCCTATGACCTGACTTTCTCCAGTGCCCAGCAACTGCCCGAGCGGGGCATGGCGATCTTGGGCGAGCGTCGGGCCGCCGGGGTGGAGCACTTGCTCTCGTTGGCCAAAAACGAAGGCCTCGCGCACCGCCAGGCCGAGGGCATCATCGAGCAAGTCCGGGCCAGTGTCACCCGTTGGCGGGAATTTGCGGATCAGGCGCAGGTGCCGATCCTCAAAGCGGCAGAAGTGAGCCACGCGCTGACTGCCGGTCCGCGCCAACGCCTTGGACCCTCAGTCTGGTAACCCGAGAATCTGACCGCTTGGAACCGGCTGATGACACCCGAGGTCCGCTCCCGTCCCCATGAAACTGCTGCATGTCTCCGATCTGCATTATCGCACCCACTGGTTCAAGTGGGTGGCGGAGCAGGCCTGCGACTACGATGCCGTCTGCCTGTCGGGGGATTTGCTGGACATGTTCAGCACCGCGAAAACCTCTCTGCGGGCACAGGCAAAGTGGACCCGTGACTGGCTCCGGGAATTTCCCGGCCGGTTGTTCGTCTGTTCCGGCAACCATGACTGGTGGGACAGTGACGGGGTTGTGGATACCGACGCCCATTGCGGTTGGCTGGACAAGATGGGACGCCCGGAAGTCACGATCGACGGCCAAGGTGCCGATTGCGGCGGCTACTACATTTTTTGTCATCCCTTCCGGTTTCCGGCGGTCTGGCCGCAGGCTCCTCACGGGAAGTGGATTTTGCTCCACCATATTCCGCCGGCATTGGCTGCGACTGCCGTAGGTGGTAGTGGTGGCAACGACAATGGCTGCCGGGAACTGGCCGGGGCACTGACCACGGCTGCGCGCCCACCCTGGATCGTCCTGTCGGGTCACTTGCACAAGCCGAAGTCGTGGCGCGGCCAGTGTGGCAAGACCTGGTCGTTCAACCCGACTTACGATGAGACCGCCACCTTCCCCAACCACATCGTGCTCGATCTGGACGAAGGCATGGCGACATGGGTGACAGAGCGGGCCGGTCGCTGGCCGCTGCGCGTGTTGTAACGTTTCTCCGCTAACGAGCGAACACGGCGGCCTCCTGTGTTCGCTCCACGGGCTGTATTTTTTCCGCAGAAGCCGCAATGTGCGCCCATGCAATTGTCCCCCGATTTTCAGGCCCGGTGCCGCGGCGCGTGCTCTCGCGGAGGAACTTCCGCCTTGGTTTCAGCGTCTCCGCGGATAACCTCTCGTCAGATGATCCCGGCCTCGAAAAAGACCAAATCCGTCCCGGACGCACCCAGTCGCGCCCCGGATGTAGTCTTGCCTCCGTCGGAGCCGCCCCGGCCGCGCGGCACGCAGCTTCCGCCCGCCTTGACGGACATCATTCAGCGTCTCGGGCCGTTTTGCCGCCGACACGGCATTACCCGATTGGAAATCTTCGGATCCATTGCCCGGGGCGAGGCGGGGCCGGGCAGCGACGTGGACCTGATTGCCACTTTTTCCGAGCATCCGGGCCTGGAGATTGTCTCGATTGAGGAGGAGTGCGCCAAGCTTCTGGGTGTCCCCGTAGATTTGCTGACCTTCGAGGCGGTCGAGGAAACCACCAACCGCTTCCGGCGGGAAACGATCGAACGCGACCGGCGGGTCATTTATGCAGGTTGATCCGGGCCAGCGCGATCAGGCCCACCTGCAGGACATGCTAGATTCCGCCAAGCAGGCGGTCAGCTACGTGCGGGGGCAGACCTTCGAGCAGTTTTGGGACGACGCCAAGACCCGCGATGCCGTGGCAATGCGCCTGCAAGCCATCGGCGAGGCGGCGGGCCGCGTGTCGCCAGCCACCGCAGCGGCGGTGCCCGCGCTGCCGATCCATCAGATGCGCGGCCTGCGCAATCGGATCGCCCACACCTACAACAAGGTCGATTTCGTTGAGGTTTGGAAGGTGCTGCAGCACGATCTGAAGCCGCTGATCAGTGAACTGGAAAAGTATTTCCGGCAGCAGCAGGCGCAGACGATTTTGCAGGCGCTTCAGCCCAAGGTCGCCCCGCCAAAGCCCAGGCAGGGGCCGCGGATGAGCATGTGAGCCCGGACCACCGCCTAACCATAACGACGTGGCCTATCTCGACACCCAGCGTTTTGACCGTCTGAGCGACGATGAGGTGCTGGATCGGATCGGTGCGCTGCTCGCAGTCGCGATCGGTCGTTACGAGCAGCAGATGCAGCTCGTCGCGCAGGCGGGTGCGACGCGGGTTCCAACGCCTGACGACCCCAATCTTGCAACCCTCGATCTCACCCAACTCGTCACCGATCCGCTGGAGGCGCGGATCATCAGGCACCTGCGCGTGGCCGGCAGCACAAATGCCCGAGAGGTGGCGACGTCCCTTGGAGTGACCACAGCCATCGTCGCCCAAAAACTCGCGCGGCTGTGCGCCGCCGGCCTGTGCCGGGTTGAAGCCCGCAGCCGCCCGGCGTGTTACCGGCTGCGGGTCGAGTTCAGCGCGAATTAAGCGGCGTTCTCCAACACGGCGAAGCGCAGGAGCTGTTCGCCCGGGGGAAGCTCTGCCAAGGCCTTCATCTGGTTCAGGCTGAAGCGGCGCATTTCCTCCGGAGTGCTCAGGTTGAGCAGTCGCTCCTGAATGGCGGGCACCAGTTGCAGGAGTTTCATGCAGTGGGTGATCGCACCCGGCGTCAGGCCCTCGGCTTTCGCCAAGTCGATCCGCCTGAGTTTCGGCTCGGCCTCCAATCGGCGCTGCCACGCCCGGGCGCGGTGCAGCGGATGCTGGACCGGCGTGGGAGCAGGCTTGGGGGCCGCCGCCCGTTTGGATGTGAGAAGCGTCCGGGCAAAGGGACTCAGGAGGGCCACGCCGCCGGCCTGCCGCACAGCCACCTCGGTTTGCAGGAGCAGCGGCCGGGTTGCCGCAACGGTCGGCAAGGCCCCGCGGTCGCCAGCGTCAATGACCAGCCGCTCCTCCATGCCCTCGATCAGCCGGTGCACGCGCACCTTGAGCCGCAGCTCGATGTGCCGCGCACAGGCATCCGGCGCGGGCTTGACCGCCGGCCGCACCTCGACCCGCTCCAGGAAGAGCAGCAGGAGATCGCGCTGCTGCTCGGGCGACAAGGTCGGCATCAGTTCGCCAAAGCGGGTGAGCGAGCGGCGGACCCGCTCCGGGTCGAGGGAGCGCTGTTCGCAGGCCGCCAGATCCTGCCGGGCCTGTTCGCGCTCCACCAGAAGGGCCTGTTTTTTCTGGTGCAGGGCCGCGGCTTCCTGTCGCAGTTCGTCCCCGAGGAAATCAATGCCACCGCGGGCAATGGCCTGCGCGCAATGCCGCAACTGCTGGGTCAGATCGGCGAGCGAGTGATCAAATTTAGTCAGCTTCGCCCGCAGGGGAGTGCGCTCCGCCTCGGCCCGACGCTGAGATTGCAGGGAGGTCGTGCGCAGCACATCGGGGTGCTGGCTGCACTCCGCAAGAAAGCCGATGACGGCGGATTCGAGGGCGGAGGCCGAGACATGCCGCACCGGGCAGCGGGCGTCCCCGCGTTCCTTGTGGGCGTGGCCGCAGGTGTAATAGCGGTAAAGCTGGCCCGAGGGGTCGCGTTTGCCGCTGGCATTCGGGACCATTGCCCGGCCGCAACCCCCGCAAACCGCGATGCCCTTGAGCACATGGAAATTCTTGTCCCGCGCGCGCAGCCGGCAGCGGGCCGGCTGGAGCGCTTGAGTGATTGCCGCGTTCGCCCGTTCCCACAGTTCCTGACTCACGATGGCCTCGTGCTGACCGGGGTATTCGATGCCGTGCATCCGCACCCGCCCGGCGTAGAGCGGGCGCATGATTAGGCGCCTAAGGATATCGGTGCGGAAGCGTTTTTCACCGATGGCATACCTGGTGCCGTCCCGGCGCTGGCGGATGCGCGCCCGGGTGCGGAGGCCTTGGTCATTGAGGGCGTTGGCGATGTCCGTCAGCGAGACGAGCTGCGCCGCCTGCTCGTAGATGCGGCGGAGCACCGCGGCCTCCTCGGGCAGCGGCTTCAAGCCCTGCAATTCGGCATCGTAGGAGTAGCCGTAGGGCACGTTGCCCCCGGTCCACATCCCGCGCTTGGCCTGCTCGACCAGCTTCAGGTGGATCTTCTCGGAGGTGTTGTCGCGCTCATACTCGTTTACGCTCATCACGATGTTGTTCTTGAGCCGGCCCGAGGGCGTCTCATCCGAAATATCCTCCGTGGCGCTGACCAGCCGACAGCCGTGCTTGCGCAGGAAGGCCCGAAAGGGAACCCATTCGTGCGTGCTGCGCAGCACGCGCTCAAGCTTGAAGATCAGCACGACCTTGATCGCCCCGCTTTCGATGTGCTGCATCAGCGCCTGCATCCCCGGCCGGTTCATGTTGGCCCCGGAGTAGGCGGCATCCGTGAGAGTGATGAATTCGTGCCAGCCTTCCGTGGCAGCGTGCTTGTTCAGGTAGTCCCGGCACATGACCGCCTGGCTTTCGCAGGAGTCAAAGCGTCCACCAACTTGGTTGAAGGTTGAGACGCGGGCATAGATTCCGACAGGCAGTGAACCGGTGGAAACGGACGTAGCAGAGGCTGAGATTGCAGGCATATTTTGGTTCTCCTTTTGCGTCGGGAAACCGGCGGCCTGATCCGGTTTGATAGCGACGTTTTGCTGCAAAAAATCTTCGCAGAGCCCGCGCGAAAATCAACGGAAGGATTTTAACGGCAGCGCACACTGCGCTCGCGCGCGTGCGATTTTCTATCTCGTTTTTCCACGAAAAACCGAACCTTGGCCGGCTCCGCTGAAACGCACTTACTCGCGTGCCCTTTCAATTCCAGCGACTTGCGCCGATTTGAATGATCGGCCGCTTGGTTCGCTAACAATTGAAAATGGCGGAGAGAGAGGGATTCGAACCCTCGATAGAGTTTCCCCTATGCAGCTTTAGCAAAGCTGTGCCTTCAGCCACTCGGCCATCTCTCCGGGGTGAGCCGGCAAGCAAACGCGGGGACCGGGGGAGTGCAAGGGCTTTTTGTGAATTGTCGGGCGGGGCGGAGGGTCTCGGCACTCCCGAGGCGCAAAACGGCGTCCGTGCCCTACCTGGGGAAAGGAGGCAGCCGATTGAACTTCTCTGCCCTCGGGCGACGGGCTGATGTGGGTCAGCCGGCGTAGTACTTGGGCTTCAAGACGCCGATGCAGGGGAGGTTGCGGTAGCGCTCATTGAAATCCAGACCGTAGCCGACGACGAATTCGTTGGGGATCTCAAAGCCCACGTAATCCGCCTCGAAGGGCACGGCGCGGCGGGCCTTCTTGTCGAGCAGGACGCAGGTCTTCACGGAAAGGGCGCCCTTGTCCTTGATGAGGCCGGCCACGGCGGCGAGGGTGCGGCCGGTGTCCAGGATGTCGTCCACGAGGAGCACGTTGTGGCCGCGGACGTCGAGTTTCATCGAGTCGAAGATGCGGGGCTCGTGCACGGCCTTGGTGCCGTCGTGGTAGCTGGAGGCGCGCAGGCAGTCGAGGCGCAGGGGGCTGCGCATCTGGCGGAGCAGATCGGCGGTGAAGATCAGGGCCCCGTTGACGATGGCGACGACCATCAGGTCTCTCTTCGCGTAGTCCTTGTTTAGCTGCTCGCCGAGCGCGGCGATCCGGCGCTTGATGGCCAGGGGCGAGACCAAAATGTGATCCAGATGCTTGAGTTCGGGCGGGCCTTTCGGGGAGGGCATGAAGGGATGAAGAACGGACAATGAAGAAGGGACAAGGGAGAAGGAACAAGGGCCAAGTGCCGGATGCCGAAGGTCGGATGCCCAATCCATGCGCCCGCGAGAGGGTTGCCCGGCCGCCGAAGGTGAGCTGCTTCCAGCACTTCCGGCTGGGCACTTGTTACTTCCCGCTGGCGGCGGCTTAATCGTTTTGACTTGGCCGGGGCTGGCGGGTTGCCTCGCCGGGCACGCGCTCCCTCATGATTTCCATCCAAGTCAAGCAACTGACCAAGCAGTTCGGCAGCGTCGTCGCATTGCATGGTCTCGACCTGATGATCAACCCGGGCGAGCTGTTTTTCCTGCTGGGTCCCAGTGGGTGCGGCAAGACGACCCTGTTGCGGAGTCTCGCGGGATTCTATATCCCGGAGAAAGGACAGATTCTCTTTGGCGATGAGGACGTGACCCGGTTGGCGCCCCACAAACGTAACACCGGCATGATGTTCCAGAGCTACGCGCTTTGGCCGCACCTCACAGTAGCCGAGAATGTCGCCTTTGGCCTGGAGGAGCGCAAGGTGGCTGCCTCCGAGATCAAACGGCGGGTGGGCGAGGCGCTCGAATCGGTGCACATGGGTAAATACGCCGAGCGCAAACCCAACCAGCTTTCCGGCGGCCAACAGCAGCGGATCGCCCTCGCCCGGGCCCTCGTGATCCGGCCGCGTTGCCTGCTGCTCGACGAACCGCTCTCCAATCTGGATGCGAAGCTGCGTTTGGAAATGCGCACCGAGATCCGGCGCGTGTGCAAGGAATTCCAGCTGACGACCGTCTATGTGACCCACGACCAGAAGGAAGCTCTTTCGATTGCCGATCGCATGGCGATTTTGGAGAGCGGCTACATATTGCAGGTCGGCACCCCGCGGGAGGTCTACAAGCGGCCGACCCGCAAGACCGTGGCCCATTTCATCGGGGAGACCGATTTTCTGCCCGGCAAGGTTTTGGGCATCGCTGGCGGATTTGTCACCGTCGAGACGGGGGTCGGTCGGTTTGATGGCATTTTTGGCGATCCGACAAACGCGCCCCAAGTTGGTGCCGCAGTCACGGTCTCGATCCGTCCGGAATGCTGGGAATTGCACCGCAACGCCGAGGCCCGCAATTTTGTCAAAGGCCGCATCGGCGAGTCCATCTATCTGGGCGAAGTGGCTCAGTACGATTTCGTAACGGCCAACGGCACGAAGCTGAAGATCTTTGAACGCAACCCCCGTTTCGCCGACGGGAGCGCCCGGGGCGAACTGTATGCCTCCGTGCAGCCAGAGGACGTCATCGTCCTGACGGAGTAGGGGCGCGGCCGCGCAGCAACGATGGTCCATACAATGATCGAGGTCGCACCTTTCCCCCGCATCCCGCCCTGCCGGGCACACCTTTTCGAGGAGTGGAACCGGCGAGGTGTCTGCGTGGATCGCCTTGGCCAAAAGGACCGGCCGGAAGCGAACAAGAGGATTGAACAGGCGTCATGAAACGGGCGCTCCTCATCATCGCGTTGATTGCCGTGGTGGCGTTGCCGTTTGTATTCCGTCCGCAAAAGGCCGGGTCCGGCCCGGCCGACGGTACCGTGGTCATCATCACGCCCCATAACGAAGCCATCCGGCAGGAATATGCCGAAGGCTTCCGCGAGTGGTATCGCGCGAAAACGGGCAAGATCGTGACCATTGACTGGCGCGTGATCGGTGGCACGAGCGAGATCGCCCGCTTTCTCGAATCCGAGTATATTTCCTCATTCCAGAACCATTGGACGGGCAAATTGGGCAAGGCCTGGAGCACCAATGTGCAGGCGGGTTTCGCGAATGCGCGGTTGCCCAAGGACGCCAGTCCGGAGGCGCTGGAGGCCCGCAAGGAATTCATGGGTTCGGCGGTGGGCTGCGGTATCGATGTCTTTTTCGGCGGTGGCACCTATGATTTCATCCGGCAGGCCGATGCCGGACGGATCGTGGATTCCGGCCTGTTGCAGGCGCATCCCGAATGGTTCACCGATGCCGTGATACCGCAGAGTTACACCGGGGAGCCATATTGGGACCGGCAGGGTCGCTGGCTCGGGCCGGTCCTGAGCGGTCACGGCATGCTCTACAACTTTGATGCCCTGGCCCGCCTCGGTGTCACCCGGCCCCCGCAGGACTGGTCTGACCTGACCAATCCTCAGCTGATGGGTGAACTGGCGGTATGCGATCCGACCAAGAGTGGATCGATCGCGAAGTCATTTGAGAGCATTATCCAGCAGCAGATCTATGAGGAGTGGGCGCGGCTGGTGGAGGCCACGGGAAAACCGAAGGCCGAACTCGAGAAGCAGGCTGTGGCCCAGGGCTGGCTGCGCGGCTTGCGACTCCTGCAGCTTGTTAGTGCCAACGCCCGCTACTTCACTGATTCCTCCCAAAAGCCGCCGATCGATGTGGCTGCGGGCAATTGCGCGGTCGGCATGTGCATCGATTTCTATGGGCGTTACCAGGAACAGAGCACCACGGAGAGAAGCGGGCGCCAGCGTCTGGGGTTTCGCATGCCGGAAGGCGGCACGACGATGTCCCCCGATCCCATCGCCCTGATGCGCGGGGCGCCCAATCGCGAGATTGCCGTCGCGTTCATCGAGTATGTGATGTCGATGGAAGGACAGAAACTGTGGAACTTCAATCCGGGCACTCCGGGCGGTCCGCAGCATTTTGCACTGCGCCGTCTGCCGATCAGAAAGGATTTCTACACGCATCCTGAATTCACCGCGTTCCGCTCCGATCCGGACGTGAATCCGTACGCCGGCGAGACGCCGCTGGTCTACAACGCGGCCTGGACGGGCAGCCTGTTCCGGGAAATGTCCTTCGTCATCCGCATCATGGGTATCGACACGCACAACGAGCTCGTGGCCGCCTGGCGGGCGATCAATGCGCCCTGGCTGGATACGGCCACGCGAGAAAAGGCGCTGGCGGCGATGACCGATCTATCGGCCGTGGATTACGCGCAGATGTTCAGCCGCATCAAACCTGCGCTCAACGCGAAGAACAAGGTGGATGAGGTGCGCCTGGCCAGCGAGCTGGCCGGACAGTTCCGCGCCCAATACCAGCGTGCGGCCGATATTGCGCAGGGGCGCGCGCCTTGATCTCAGGCCAGCGTGGCGATGGTTCGCTGAAACGCGGCTCGGTCGGGGGCTTTGAAGAAGGCGGTGCCGGCGACAAAGGTGTCACAGCCCGCGGCGCGGCACTGGGGAGCGGTCGACAGATCAATGCCGCCGTCGACTTCGAGCCTGAATTTCAGGCCGCGGTTTTGACGCCAGGCATCGATTTCGCGGAGCTTGCCCAGCATGTCGGCCCGGAATGATTGTCCGCCGAAGCCGGGTTGCACCGTCATGACCAGCACCAGATCGACTTGAGCGAGCAACGGCTCGATGGCGCTGGCCGCCGTGCCTGGATTGAGGACGATCCCGCACTGGCAGCCGAGCTCGCGAATACGCGCGAGGGTGGCGCGGTGATCGTAGCTGGGTTCGATATGGATGCTGATGAGATCGGAGCCGGCCTTGGCGAAAGCCTCGATGTACTTGTGCGGCTCGGTCAGCATCAGGTGGGTGTCGAAAAAAGTCTTCAGACCAGCGCGGCGCAGGGCGGCAAGGGTTTCCGGGCCAAAGGTGAGGTTGGGGACGAAATGTCCGTCCATGATATCGAGGTGTAACCACGGTGCCCCTGCGTCGGCGGCCAGCCGGGCGCTGGAGCCGAGCTGGGCATGGTCACCCGCGAGCAGGGAAGGGGCGAGGATGGGAGAATGAGGCATGGTGCGCAGAGCTGGAATCATGGAGCACGGAAGCGGCCGGAGGCTCAACCTTCGAATTAATCTCCAGCCGGCGCGCTGTCCGCGATGGCAGCGAATTGCCGTGGGTCTACTTGTCTGGCTTGCCGGTCTCACAGGCATTTGCGCCCTCTGCTGGAACCGTGAGCGGTTCGCTGGCGGTGGTATCCCTTCAAGGCACCTGTCGTGCCCCCGCCCTAGCGGGTGGGGCTTGTTTGATATCGCACCCGGCTACGCTGGTTACCAGGTGTCCAGTACGGCGTGGACGGCCTCGTTGGCGAGTTGCTCGGCGAGCAAGGGGAGGGCTTGGTACTCGGAAGGCACGAGACCGCTGTCCGTAAAGACGCCCCGTTTGGCGTCGAGTTGGCGGCGGGTGAAATAGGCGGTTTTTGTGCGATTGTCGGTGAGGGTGGCGCGGGCTTCGAGCGTCACGTCAAAGCGGCGGGCGAGGCCCGTGTCTTCCGGACGGGCCACCGCGATTGCGCGGTCGTACCGCGCGAGGGAAACTTCGAGCACGGCATCGGCCTCGGCGGCGGAATCAACCAAGGTCACGCGACCGTCCTTGATAAAGGCTTCGCGCAGCGCGCCGGTTACGAGAGGTCGGGCCTGGGGCAACAGGGCCTCGCTGACGACCGGGCTGATATACAGCGTGGCAAACTTCGGCTCCGACCCGGTGCCGAGCCGGTAGCTGGAGCATCCGGACACGCCAAGCAATCCGACCAGCAGGCCGAGGCAGAGGGAAAGATTACGGAGCGTGCTCAACTTGCGGAAAGATAGGGCCGGGCCGGGCGAGATGAACAAGGACAGAGGTCGTACTACGCCGAAAAGCCAGACGAGGGCGGGCGACGGGTCGCTCAGAATATCCAGAACCGCTTGGTTTTCTTGGGCGCGGCCGGCTTGGGCGTGCCGGACGCAGCCGGAGCGGCGGCTTGGGCATCGAGCTTGGCGTCGACGGCGACCAGCTTTTCCCGGGCTTCCTTGGCTACCGGTGAATCGGGATAGACGGTGATGGCTTCGTTGTAGAACACCTTCGCGGCCTTGTAGTTTTTCCGGTACTTGAGGTAGTAGTCGGCGATGATGAGTTTGCTCTTGGCGAGCACGGTCTTCATGTCGTCGAGCCCTTTTTCCGCGGTGGCCATGCCGCCATCGCTCGGGAAGAGGATCATGTAATCCTCGAAATAGGTGATGGCTTCCTTGGTGGAGGCCTGGTCGTAGTAGGCGCCGTCCACGAGGGAGGCATGGGTCTCGGCAATCTTCAGGTATGCGTCGGGCGTGAGGACGTTGCGCGGATAAGTGCTGATCATGCGATCGAGCGCATCGATGGCGGCGGGGATCTCGTTGATGCGCTTGTAACCCTTGGCCGCATTCATCAGGGCGAGCGGGGCATAGTCGCTGTAGGGGGCCGTCTGGACGATGGTCTCGAAATAGGCGATGGCGCGCTCGCGGCTGCGGAAGCCGGGGAGCCACCAGACGGACTTGGCGCGCTTGCCTTCGTTCAGGTCGGAGGCGATGCGGTATTGCTCACCGATGACCTGGTTGAATTTTTCGGAATTGGGGTAGCGCGAAACAAGGGCCTGGTAGGTCTGGAAGGCCTTGTGGTACTGGCGGCGCTTCTGCTGGATGAGACCGGTCCGGAACATGGCCTCGGCGGCGTAGACGGAATTCGGGTATTTCTTGCTGACCGACGTGTAGAGCTTGAACGCGGAGCTGGTGTTGCCCGCTTCCTCCGCCGTGCGCGCCTTGTTCATGAGGTCGAGCGCATTGCGACCGTCCTCCCCCGCGAAGCTGGCAAGGGCACCGCCTTGAACCTTCCAGCCGCCTTCGGGGGTCCAGACCAGATCGGCAGCGAGCCGGGCTGGGAGGAGCAGGGAGACCGCCAGGGCGGCAAGGAAGAGCAGGGAGGATGAGCGGGGCATGTGGCGGAAAGTTACCATCGAACAAGAGTGGCACCGTAGGTCAAGCCAGCGCCAAAGGCCACCAGAAGGGTAAGGTCACCCGGCTTGATGCGGCCCGCCCGGCGCGCCTCGTCCAGAGCCAGGGGGATGGTGGCGGAGGAAGTGTTGCCGTAGCGGTCCAGGTTGACGAAAAATTTCTCCAAGGGCATCTTGAGGTTCCCGGCCAGGGCTTCGATGATGCGGATGTTGGCCTGATGGGGAATCACAAGGCTGATTTTGTCAGGCGTGAGCTGGTGTTGTTCCATCATTTCCCGGGCAACCGTCTCCATGACCCGCACCGCGCTCTTGAAGACCTCCCGGCCGTTCATGCGGATGCAATGATCCTTCTTGGCGACGGTTTCGGCCGAAGCCGGGGTGCGGCTGCCGCCGGCCGCGATGTAAAGGTTGTCGGCAAACTCGCCATCCGCCCCGAGGTCGGTGCCCAAGATGCCGATATCGGACTGCTCGACCTTGGTGAGGACGGCAGCGCCGGCGCCGTCGCCGAACAGCACACAGGTGGTGCGGTCGGACCAGTCGGTGATGGTGGAGAGCTTCTCGGAGCCAATGATCAGGGCCCGCTTGTAGCGGTTGGTCTGCAGCTGGCCGTAGGCGATTTCGAGGGCGTAAAGGAAGCCCGAGCAGGCGGCGGCGATGTCGAAGCAGGTGGCATGGGGCGGGACGCCCAGCTTGTGCTGCACAATGCAGGCGGTGGAGGGCAGCGGCTGGTCGGGTGTGCAGGTCGCCACGATCAGAAGGTCGATGTCGGCGGCCGCGATCTTGGCATCGGCGAGGGCGGCCGCGGCGGCCTTGACGGCGAGGTCGGAGCAAACCTCATCGGCGGCGGCGATGCGGCGCTCACGAATGCCGGATCGGGTGCGAATCCACTCGTCGGACGTATCCACGAGTTTGGACAGCTCTTCATTGGTGAGCACCTTGGCAGGGGCGTAGGAACCGACGCCGGCGATGATGACGGATGACATGAAAATCAGTTGGGGGTGACGGGAGCTTCCGCCGACTGGGCCGCGAGCAGCGCGTTGGCGCGAGCGACGTCCTGGACGGTGTGTTGGTAGAGGTCCTCGTTGATGATCTTGGCCGCCGCCCGGATGGCGCTGAGCAAGGCGTGCCGGTTGCTGGACCCATGGGCCTTGAGAATATTGCCGCGGACTCCGAGGAGCGGCGCACCGCCATAGCGATCGGGGTTCATCCGGGATTTGAGCGCATTGAAGGCTCCCTTGGCCAAGACCGCTCCCGCCATGCGCATGGGGTTGGCCTGGAGCTCATGTTTCAACATGCCGGTGATGAACTTGGCCAGGGATTCCCAGGTCTTGAGCAGGGTGTTGCCGCTGAATCCGTCACAGACGACGACGTCGACGCTGTCGCGGAAAACCTGAAAGCCCTCGATCGGGCCGGCATAGTTGATCACGCTCGCAATCGCCTTCAGCTGGTCGTGCGTCTCGGTGATGAGCGAGTTGCCTTTGCCCTCCTCGGTGCCGATGGTCAGGAGACCGACGCGCGGGGAGGCAACGCCGAGGATGATTTTCGCGTAATTGGAGCCGAGGATGGCGTTGTGCACGAGATGCTCGGGTTTGGCCTCCGGGTTGGCGCCGGCATCGATGAGAATGAAATGGCCGTTTTCGCGCGGGATGACCGCGGCCAGGGCGGGGCGGTCGACGCCGTCCATCATACGCAGGCGCAGGGTGCTGCCGGCCATCAGCGCTCCGGTGTTGCCGCAGCTGATGGTCACGCGAGCCGCGCCCGATTTCACCAGATCGATGGCCCGCACCATGGAGGAGTCCTTCTTCCGCTTCAGGGCCTGGAGCGGTTTATCCTCCATGGTAATGACTTCCGAAGCATGGACGACATCCAGCCGATCATGGGCGTCGAGACCGGCGGCCGAGAGCAAGGGGCGCAAGACAGCCTCGTCTCCGACCAAAGTGATCGGATCTATCGACTTGTCGGCCAAGGCCAGCTTGACGGCCTCGACGACTTCGGCGGGTCCCAGGTCCCCGCCCATGGCGTCCACCGCAATACGGGCACGACCGGTCGCGGGACTGGCAGTTTCGGGGTGGATGGCGGAAAAGCTATCCGGCTGCCTGAAATTATACCTCGACGTCGAGGACCTGGCGGCCGCGGTACATACCCGTCTTGGGGTTCACGCGGTGGGGGCGGAAAGCGCCACCATCGGTGTCCTTGGCGAACTGGGGAGCGATATAGGCATTGCCCGCACGGCGATTGGCGCTGCGGCGCTTGGATTGTTTGCGTTTCGGATTGGCCATAAGAGTGGTTGGTAGTGCGTCCGGGTTGTAAAAACAGACGCTTTTTCTTGTATAAAGACGAGGGTCGTAAGGTCGGCCTCGGAGGCCGTCAAGAGTTATAGTGACAGAGCGTTACGAGCGGCCATCAGAACAGCATGAAAAGGAGCAAAACGGCGGCCAACGCCAGACGGTAATAGGCGAAAAAGGCCAGTCCATACCGGGAAATGATGTGGACGAGAAATTTAACGGCCACCAAGGCGGAAATCATGGCAACCGCCGTACCCAGCAACACGTTGCTCCAGCCAAATACCTCGATCATGGCCGGTCCCGAACGCACGCCCTTGTAGAGAGCGGCGCCCGCCAAGGTCGGCAGGCCCACCAGAAAGCTGAACTCCGCTGCCTTGGCCGGTCCCAAGCCGGCAAGATAACCGCCGACGATCGTGACCATGGACCGGCTCGTGCCCGGACAGAGTGCGAGGCACTGGGCGAAGCCGATGCTGAGCGCCTTGCGCGGCGAGAGGTCGGCGGCGTCGCCTTTGGCGTGGCCGACACCGGTGTTGGCGTTGCGCCAGCGTTCAGCCCAAAGAATCACGAAGGCTCCGACCGCCGCTGCGGCCGCGACACCCGGGACGGAAAACAGGTACTTGTCGACCAAGTCATGCAGGAGCAGCCCGATGATCGCGATCGGCACGAACGCGAGCATGACATTCCGCAGCAGACGCAGGCCGGCACTGCTGCGGCCGAGCAATCCGCCGAGCATGAGGAAGAGCTGTTGCCAATACAGGAAGACCACCGCGGCAATGGCACCGACCTGAATGATGACCGTGTAAGTGTCGGCGGCCAGCTTGAGAGTCAGGGGCACGCCGGCCGGGTATTTTTCGGAAGGCGGCTTGTGCCAGAGGAGCTGGCCGTTGCGATCGGTCAGCTGCTGCTCGGATTCCAAGCCGAGGAGCTGGTTCGCAATGATGAGATGGCCGGTGGACGAGATCGGGAGAAACTCGGTCACGCCTTCCACGACTCCCAGAATGATGGCGTCGGTCACGCTGAGTTCAGCGGCCGGCGCAGGGGCGGGTGTCTCGGCGGCCAAGCCGGTGGACAAGGCGAGGCCGAGGGAAACGAGCAGCGACAAGAAGGTGGAGCGGATACGGACAGGCACGGCCTCGTGCTCCCACAATCACCCGGAAGTGTCGAGTTTTATGCTTTGCGCACCGGCCGGATTGCCTTCTGCTCATCGCACGCATGGCTGTTCTTCACGAACTCACCTCCCGGCTCAAAGCAGGACAAAATCTAACGCCTGAAGAAGTGCAGGCCGCGGCCGTGGAGCTTGGCTCGCCGGCGGTGATGGACGAGCCCAAGGGGGCTTTTCTCATCGCCTTGGCGGACAAAGGCGAGACGCCGGTTGAAATTGCCGGCTTTGCGCGTGCCTTCCGCGCGCTGGCGGTAAATCCCGGAGTCGAGTCATTCGCGCCCCGGGCCCTCGACATTGTCGGCACCGGCGGCGATCACGCCGGCGGTTTCAACATTTCCAGCCTCGTCGTGCTCGTGCTGGCCAGTGCCGGGGTGCCGGTGATGAAGCACGGCAACCGCGGCATCACGTCCAAGTGCGGCAGCGCCGACCTGCTCGCGGGTCTGGGCGTCGACCTGGCGGCGCCGCCGGAGAAATCGCGCGCGGCTCTCGCGGAGCTGGGTTACACGTTCTTTTTCGCACCGCATTATCATCCCGCTTTCAAGCACATCGGCGGCGTACGCAAGGCCCTGGCGGCGCAGGGGCGTCGCACCGTGTTTAACATCCTCGGGCCGCTGATCAACCCGGGCCGCCCCGCGCATATCCTGCTCGGGGTCTATTCGCTGCCGCTCGTGGAAAAAATGGCGCAGGCTTTGGACGAGCTGGGCCAGCCGGCGGGTCTGGTCGCGCACGGGATTCTGGGGGAGGACCGGGGCATCGACGAGCTTACCACCGCGACCCCGAACCGGGTCCAGGGCGTCGGGCGCTTGCGGGATGTGCATGGCACCTGGGGCGCCGAGACCTTCGGTTTGCGCACCGCGGAATTTCCCGAGCTGCAGGGAGGCGACGTCACGACGAACCTGGCCACGGTTGATGCCTTGCTGGCTGGCCGGGGTCCGGCCGGACTGGTTGATACCATTGTGCTGAACGCGGCGGCGGGTTTGTACGTCACGGGCAAAACCGCGGGGATCCGCGAGGGACTCGCGCAATGCCGTGAATTGCTCCTCGGCGGAGCCGTCCGGGCGAAGATTGTCGCCACCCGGGATTTTTATCTTTCATGAGCAGAAAGTATTTTGGCACCGACGGCGTGCGCGGCCCGTATGGCAGTGCCACGATGAATGAAGATTTCGCCTGGCGACTGGGCGCGGCGGCTGGCGCCTGGTTGCGGGAGCAGGGAACGGCCCCTGACAGCCTGGTCGTCATCGGTCGCGACACGCGCGCTTCGGGCGCTGCCTTGGTGCAGGCCCTGGCCGATGGGTTGGTGTCCGCCGGAGTCCGGCCCCAATCCCTAGGGATCGTCCCGACGCCGGCCGTGTCCTTGGCGGTGCGGCAGAGGTCGGCAGCCCTCGGGGTCGTGGTGACGGCCTCGCACAATCCCGCGGCGGACAACGGCATCAAATTTTTTGGCGCCAACGGGATCAAGCTTACCGATGCCCAGGAGGAGCGGATCGAATCCTTGCTGCCTGACGCGCGTCCGGGCACCGCAACGCATCCACTGCCCGTGGTGGACGGCAAGGCGGACTATCTCGCCTCCATCCGGTCCGGACTTCCGCTGAATCTTCAGGGCTGGAGGATCGTGCTCGATACCGCCAACGGCGCGACCGTGGCGACGAGCGCGACCATCCTGCGCGATGCGGGCGCGGAACTGTTCACGCTGGGCGCCGAGCCAAATGGCCGGAACATCAACCAAGATGTCGGGAGCGAACACCCGGAGAAACTTTGCGCCGCGGTGCGAAGCCACGGGGCGAAAATCGGCGTGGCGCACGATGGCGATGGCGATCGTTGTGTCCTGTGTGATGAGCAGGGCGTCGTGCTCGACGGCGACGAAATCCTGACGTTGCTCGCGCTGCACGCGCTCAGGCAGGGCCGGCTTGTCGCCAACACGCTGGTGGTGACCGTGCAGAGCAACCTGGGCGTCGAGGCGGCGGTTTCCGCCGCCGGTGGCAAGGTTGTGCGCTCTCCGGTCGGCGATCGCTACGTGATCGAGCGGATGTTGGCCGAAGGGGCCCACTTGGGCGGGGAGTCCTCGGGGCATGTCATTTGTGCCGATGTTTGCCCGACGGGTGACGGCCTGGTGGCTGCGCTCAAAGTGATCGAGGTGATGATCGCGACGGGGCAACCGCTCTCGATCCTGCGCCGCGGGTTGACGAAATTTCCCCAGCAGTCGCAGGCCATCCGGGTGAAGGATAAGAAGCCGCTTGGCTCGCTCAAGCAGCTGCCCGCGGCCATCGCGAGCCTGGAGCAGGAGCTTGGGGCCCAAGGGCGCGTGCTGGTGCGCTACTCGGGGACGGAGCCCAAACTGCGCCTGCTTGTGGAAGGTCCAACGGATGCGGTGGTGTCGGCGGGAATGGCGCGTTTGCGCCAGGCGGCGGCCGCCGAGCTGGACATTTGCTGAGCCCGCCGGGCAGGGGATGGGAGCACCGAGCGGGGTGGCCGGCTGGAGCTTGCCCCGGAGGCCGTTCCTGCATCGACTGACGCCATGCCTGCGCAGCCGAACATCATCTGGATTGTCACCACGCAGTGGCGGGCCCAGGCGACGGGTTATGCCGGCGATGTGAACGCACTGACGCCCTGGCTCGACGGGTTGGCCGAGGCTTCGGTGAACTACACGCAGGCCGTGACCCCGCACCCGATGGGACCTCAGGCCCGCGCCGCCTTGCTGACGGGAAAACTTTGTCCGGAGAACGGCGTCAGCGGCTACTGGGATCCCCTGCCGAGTCGCGCCCGCACCATTGCGCACGCTCTGGGTGACCGCGGGTACAGCACGGCCTATTTCGGCAAATGGCATCTCGCAAACCGCGACCGGACCGCGCCGTTCGTCGGTGAGGTGCACGCGAAAACGGTGGTGCCTCCGGATCACCGGGGCGGTTTCAAATTTTGGGAAGGATTCGAGGGTGGTTTTCTTTTGAATGATCCCTGGCTGCACGGCACCCGGCTGCCGCAACCGGTCCATTTCAAGGGTTATCAGTCCGATATTCTCGTGCAGCGGGCCGCCGAGTGGCTCGCAGGGCCGCACGTCCAGCCGGTGTTTTGTGTGATCAGCCTGGAAGCGCCGCACCCGCCCTATCATGCCCCCGCCCTGCAGGTGAGGGAACCGCAGCCGTCGGGGCTCGTCCTGAGGGGCAATGTGCCGACCGGCGGTCCGGTCGAGCAGCAGGCGCGGGAGGAAATGGCGGGCTACTACGCCCACATCGAGGCGACGGACCGGGCGATCGGCAAGATTATCGCCGAGGTGGACCTGACGAACACCGCCCTGGTGTTCACGTCGGTGCACGGGGACATGCACGGCAGTCACGGCTTGTTTCGGAAAGCCTGGCCGTTTGAGGAGAGCATCCGGGTGCCGTTGCTGGTGCGGCCGCCGTCGGGGCGAAAACCGGCGCGCTGGCGTGACGACAGTCCGGTCAGCCTGGTGGATCTGCCGCACATGACCCTGGCCTGGTCCGAAGGACGCGAATGGCATTGCCGGGGAGACAGCGCCTTGATCTCGATGCCGAGTGCGACGGAGATTCCGCTGCAGTGTCCGGAGCCGTGGCGCGGATTCCGCTCCGCGCGCCACAAGCTCGTGTTGAGGCAGGATGGCCGGCCGTGGCTTTACTTCGATCTGGAGAAGGATCCGCTCGAGCAAATCAATCTTGCAGAGGATCCGGCGCGGGCGGACGAGATCCAGGATCTGATCCGGCTGATGTGATGAGCCGGGGGAACTACGGCCCACGCTGGTCAGGGGACAAGGAGTTCAGGCCAACTTTGTCCCGAAGTGACGCTGGATCGCACTCTGCAGGTTTTCGATGCGCAGCGGCTTGGTCATGTAGTCATTCATCCCGGCGGCCAGACAGCTGGCGCGGTCGCTTTGCATGGCATTGGCGGTGAGCGCCACGATGACGGGTTGGTTGTCAGCCGCGCACTGGCTGCGGACCTCCCGGGTGGCGCCGATACCGTCCAGCTCGGGCATCTGCAGATCCATGAAGACGAGATTGAACCGACGCTCCTTGATGGCGATGACGGCCTCGCGTCCGTTGGTGGCGGTGGCGGCCTTGTAGCCGAGGCGTTCGAGGTAACCTTGGGCGACTTTGCGATTCACGGGGTTGTCCTCGACGAGCAGGATATCCAGAGGAATGGTCTCGGCGAGGCGCACCGGGGCGGCGGCCGGGGTGGTTTTTTCCGGGCGGGTGTTGCCCACAAGCGCCCGTTTCAGCGCGGCCTGCAGCAGGTGGGCCTTGAGCGGCTTCGCGACGCGCACCAGATCGTCCGAATCGGCGTCAACCCGCTTCATGCCGACCGCGGGCGGAGAGAGGAGAATCACCGGAAGGCCGGGGCGTTTTTCGCGAATGAGGCTGATCAGTTCCAGGCCAGACTCCCCGGCAAGGTCGTGATCGATCAACGCGGCAATGAATGGAATGTCCGTCGCCACCTGCACCAACGCCTCGGCGGAGGAGGAGGCAAGCGTTGGTTCCAGCGACCAGCTCCTGAGGCTGCGCTCCAGCATGGTGCGGTTCACGGCCAGATCATCCACCACCAGCACGGGGCCCTGGGCCGGCATGGCCGTGGCAAAGGGAGGGGTAACCATGTCGGTCAACGGCACCGCCGTGGCCATGACGGAGAAGTGGAAACAGGAACCCTCGCCGAGCACGCTGCGCACATCGATGTCCCCGCCCATGAGCCGGCTCAGCCGTTGGCAGATGGCCAGACCGAGGCCGGTGCCGCCGTATTTGCGGGTCGAGGATGAGTCGACCTGGGAGAAAGGCTGGAAGAGTTTGCCGAGGCGGTCGGCGGGAATGCCGATGCCCGTGTCGGTGACGAGAAAATCCAACCGGATCTGTCCGTCGCTAGCCGCCTCCGGATCCGTTGGCCCGGCGCTCACCTCGATCGTCAAGGAGCCGCGCGCGGTGAACTTGATGCCATTGCTAACCAGGTTGGCGAGGATCTGCCGGAGCCGCCTGATGTCGGCGCTGACGCAGGCCGGGACCTCCGGGGCGATGGTGCTAGCCAGTTCAATGTTCTTGGCCGCGGCCTGCGCCGTGTAGTGGTCGACCACCTCATCGAGAAGCTGACCGACCTCAAAGGTCTGGCTCTCGAGCGCCATCTTGCCCGACTCGGCCTGGGAGAAGTCGAGAATCTCGTCGATGATCGCCAAAAGCGAGTCGCCGCTCGTGCGAATGGTGCTCACAAAGTCGCGTTGCTCCGGGCTGAGCTCCGTCTCCAGCAGCAGGCTGGTCATGCCGAGCACGCCATTCATCGGCGTGCGGATTTCGTGGGTGATCGAGGCGAGGAACTCGGTCTTGGATCGGGAGGCCGCATCCGCCTCCTCCTTGGCCCGGCGCAATTGCTGTTCGGTCTCGATGCGCGCCGTGATGTCGGTGGCGATGGCGATGGTGTTTTCCACGCGGCCGTCGTCGGCCAGCACGGGCTGGAGCTCGATACTGATATGGATGCGCCGGCCATCGGCGGCGAGTTGGACGGCCTCGGCCGAGAGGTGTTCGCCGCCGTGCATCGCCGCCCGCAGCCGGGCCGTCAGGAAGGGATCATCCTTCCCGTTGGCCAGTTGCTCCAGCATGGGTTGGAGGTAGACCTCCTGGAGAGGGCGGCCGGTGAGCCGGGTGAAGCTGTCATTGGCCCACTCGATGAGACCTTCGGCGTTGGCGATCACGACGATATTGTCCGTCTTGCTGGCCACCAGGGAAAGCTTGCGCGTCTCGGCCTGGCTCGTGCGCAGGGCCTCGTCGGCGCGTTTGCGGGCGTTGATGTTCTGCACGGTCCCGAGCACGCGACGGGGCAGGCGCGTGGCGCTGAAGGACGTGCACTTGGCGCGGAACGCGAGCCAGAGCCATTCACCATTGGCGAGGTGGACACAGTGCTCGATCTCGATGAGCGGGCTTTCGCCGCGGAAGTGGGCATCGATGACCGCGCGGACGGAAGGACGATCGTCCGGGTGTAGCAGGTTGAGCCAGTCGGTTCCCGTGGCGGGCATCACATCGGCCGAAGCCCCGATCAGCTTCCAAATGCTCGGGGTGCAGAAAACCTGATCGGTCTCGACGTCCCATTCAAAGACGCCGGCCTGGGTGGATTCCAAGGCGAGGTTCAGGCGTTCATCGGCGGACTTGAGCCGGGCCTCGATCCGGCGGCGTTCTTCGTTTTCGCGCTGCAGGAGCCGGCTGGATTCCTCGGCGAGGCGCTGCCGGCGGACGGCGGTCTGGGCTAGGTTTGTCACCAAGCCCAGCAGGAGGCTGACACCCAGTCCCGACAGCAAGGTCAGCTCCGGCAGGAAACGGCGGGTTGCCGCCACCAAGCCCGGACGCGGGGTGAGGGTGATGATGAACGACTGATCGAGGATGCGGTAGCGGGCCGACTGCTGCAGACTGGCGTCCAGCAGGTCATTGCCGGCTGAGGTTTGGAAGACCTTGAGCACGGAGGAAGGCGAGGGCGGGTTGGCCGACCGTTCCACCTCGACCCGCATCTGAAAGCGATTGCGGAGGTCCAGGCGACGGTCGATCGCCTCGAAGAATCGTTCGTAGTAGAACTCCGCGGCAATGAACCCGGTCGGGTCGGCGCGCGTGCCCAGTCCGAAATAGAGGGCGAAGGAGGGTGGTGCGCCGCCGTTTTCGATGGGCGCGGCGAGTCCGAACGTGCCTTTTCGGTGGGCAGTCAGGATGGCGCTGCGCCGGACGGGGTGGGATCCATGATCGTAGTCCGCCGCCTCCTCGTTGCCTTCATGGGGACAATACCAGCGCGTGTGCAGGAGGGTGTTCATCAGTTGCACCGAGCGGTAGCCTGAAAAATCCCTGACCAAGGCGCCGGCGTCGCGTGCCCAGGCGGCTTGGTTAAGAGCGCTGCCCGCTGCGTCGGTGCGCCCGGCCAGCCGGCGCACACTGTCGATGCGGCTTTCCACCTCGCCGCTGAAGAGCGCAGCAACGGAGTCCATGCTCAATTGCGTGGTGCTTTTGAGATAGGCCGATTCACGCTCGCGGAGGCTGACCCAGAAGCTGAGCGTGACCGTGATGCCGCAAATGGTGACCGGCAACCAGAGCCAGCGCGGCCCCATGCCGGTGTTGTCGCTTTGCTGGCGGGCGGCGAGCCAGATCAGGCCGCTGCCGAGCAGGACCAACAGAATCGCGGAGTGGGGACCGAGCCGGGCGTACGCCTGCCAGGCCGGCAGGAAATTGAGACCGTTGCGGTAGGCGAGCAGACCGGTGATCGCATATCCCAGCACCAGGGAACCCAGCAACCCGGTCAGCATTGTCAGCCGGTTGCCGCGCTTGCTCACGGCGAGGGAGGCGACCAACAGACCGGTCAGGGTGATGACAACGGCCAGCGCCGGCGGCATGCGGGCAACGCCGGGTCCCGCCACGAGGTCGCGATGATTGACCAAGAGGTCATCAATGCCGAGGTCCACCCGGAGCAGAAACTGCAGCAAGGTCGCCAGGCCGACGAAGGTGGCGACGAGGCAAACCGCCAGTCCGGTGCGCCGCCAGCGCAGGCCGATCAGACATTCGGCGAGACCGATCAGGCAAAGTCCTGCCGCCGCATTCGCCGACAGCGGGGCATCGTAGGATCGCGGTTGCACCCAGGTGACCTGACCATTCCACCAACCGAACAATACGCCGAGAGCCAGACCGGCCAGCAAGCCGAAGGGTACCAGGTAGACGGGCCGGGAAGCGGGGCGCGCGCTTTGGGTCGGAGCGGGTGGCATCGGATACGCTGATGGTTAGCCGGAGCCCGAACGTAAGGCAACGGTTTTACCCCGCGCCGCGCCGCGTCACTTCGCCACCGGACTCGCCTCGGTGACCGGTGCCGGCGGAGGTGGGGGCGCCGTCACTTTTGAGGGGTCGCTGCCGGAACTGACCACGACCGACCACTTCGGATCGGCCAACTGACCGGTCAGCTTGAGCTCAAGGATGCTGGTCAGCGGATTGAGCACGAGGCTCACCGCGGCGGCCAGAAGGCTGCCGGGCGCTTCGTAGGGGCGGAAGCGCGCCGCGAAATCCAGGGAATTGGTGGCGAAGACGTAGCGGCCGCGGCCGTCGATGAGGGCGCTGGAGCCCGTGACCTTCAGGTCGGGGAACAGGAGGGCGCCGTTTTGCATCGTGAAACTGGTGCGGGCGGCGTCGAGCTTGAGGGAGGAGAAGCTCAACGACAGACCGCTGAGCACCTGGGAGAGCAGGCCGAAGAGGTGGATTTCGCCCAACTCGGCACCGGTGAGCGAGGCATTGCCCGCGCCCTTGAAGGTGGCGAGATCGGCTGGATCACCTTGGGCGGAGAGGGCGATGTCCAGAACGCTGTTGGCGGCCTGCTGGACAAACTTGCCTCCTGTGGCCGTGGATTTGGTGCCGGTGCGATAGGCGTCGTATTCCTGCACGGCCCGGATGGTTTGGGACAGGTTGGCCTTGTTCAGGAAGAGGTCGAAGCCGAGCCGGCGAGCGGTGGGTGGACCGGTGAGACTCGCCTTGCCCGCGCCGTGGCCGCCGCCGGCGGCGTACTGGATGTCATCCAGCTGTACCGAGTTTCCCTGGACGTGACCTTCGACGCGGGCCGAATCGAGAGGGAATCCGTAATAGCGCACCGGATCCTTGACCTCGCCGATGAACCGGTAGTCGGGCACGCCCTGCTCGATGGCGCCCCAGGCGTGGACATCGGGTGGACGGGTGAATTGCAGCGTGGCCAGAACGTCGTCCGCGCGACCCTCGAGCATGCGTCCGAGCATGGCGGTGTCGGCGTTGGTCGTGAAGTCGAACTCGAAGCGGGCGGTTTCTCGCGTGTTGGGTATGCCGAATCGTTTGAACGTGCCGCCCAGTCGTTCCTGGCCGCCGGCCCGCACGCCGGTGCTGGCGATGCCGTGGACGAAAGCGGGTCGGATGAACAGCGTGGCCTCGGCCTCTTCGAAGTCGCCGCCCCAGATGGAGGCGTGCTCGGCGCGGGCGCGCACAAAATTATTGCTCAAGGTCGGGTCCTTCCAGCGCCCCTGGATGTCGACTTCGGCCACCGGCAGCCGGTCGGGGAAGGCGAAATACCGGCTCCAGAACGCCGGCCACCAATCGCCATGGAACCACCCGCCAATCGCCGCGGGCTGCAGGCGGCCTTCGAGGAGCATCCGGTAATCCGTCGTGGAGAAATTCATCCAGTAGGATCCCCGGGCCACGTTGTCACCCATCGTAACCACGGCATCGTGGGCGAGAAAATCGCGACCCACGATATCGATGCGACCCCGGGCCGAGGTGATGTGCACGTTGTGCGAATTCAGCCGGCGCGCGTCCACCCGGCTGCTCAGTTGCTTGAACTGCCAGCCGGGGCCGATCTCGGCCTCCGCGGTGAAGGCGATCGGATCACCGAACTCGAAATAGGGCGCGGCGCGCGGGGTGTGTTGTCGGAGTACCCGCGTGATCAGCTCGTCGGAAACCCGGCCATGTGCCTGGATGCGGGCGCTTTGTTCGCGCAGGTTGGCCTCAATCTCGGCCGCGAGGAACTGACCCTCGATCTGCGTGGCCGTCACCGTCCGCAGCACAGGCCAGGTTGCGAGGTCCACCCGAAGGCACGGCCCCTCTGCGGATTCGCCCATGTGATGCACGGCCCCGGCAGCGACGCTGAGTTCATTGGCTCCGCCCCGCAGCTTGTCCGGCTGGATCTCTGCCTTGAGGAGAGCCCGGACCTGCTGGGCGGACGAGTCCTTGCATTTCACGGATCGGGTGGCAACATACAGGTCCACGGGCCGACTGCCGGCGCCATCGAGGCGGACTTGGCTCGTGGCAATGAAGGGCCCAAGTTGCAAGGGCTGTTCGGGTCCGGCCTGCAGGGCCGTGGCGGTGAGACGGATGCTGGCCAGCAGGCCGCGCCGGGCATCCGTTTCCAGGAGCACTTCCAGCGAGGGATCATCGAGGGCATTGAGCCTTTGCAACTCCGGGGCAAATTGCCGCGCGGTCCGTAGGTAGCCGGCCGTCAGGTCATCGAGGGAAAAAACGCTGGCACCGCGGCTGCGGCCGGAGAAGGGAATGTCTCCGGACAGGGAAACCTTCAGCGGACCGACCCGGCCCACAAACTGCACGACGTGCCAGACGTGGTCGCCCTGGTGGATCGCCGCACTCAGGTCGCTGACGATGAATTGGGAGGTGCCGCTGGGCGAGAACATGGCAGGGAGGCGCAGGGCCGCTCCTTCGATGCTGATCTCATCCGGCTCAACCCGACCCGAGAGAATGGACCAGAAGCTGCGCCGGATGTAGAGGAGCCGGCATTCCAGCAGGGGATCTTCGAACTGACGGTTCCGCAGCTGGACATTTTCCAACAGGACCTGGCCAGAAGGATCCAGACTGGCGCGACCGAACTTGAGGATGAGACCGGACTCCGCCAAGCGGGCTTCGGCCCGACGGAGGACGAATCCCGGCACCGGCAATTCCCGGGCGAGGGCGACATAGATCAGGACGCCCAGCAGGGTGCCGAGCACGATCCAAAGTCCCCAGCAGGAGACCGTGATGCAGCAGGAGCCGCAGAAATGCAGACCCGATTTGAGCCAGGAATGTTTGGGCGCGGGCACGATGCAGCGCGGCGCGTCAGGGTTTGGCCGCCGGCGCGGTGGGGGTCGGCGCCACGGGGGCGGCGACCGGGGCCGGCGTGGCCTCCACGGGGCCGGGATCGTTGGTCGTCTTGTAGGTCAGGGTGAAGAGGGCATCGAGCAACTCCTGGGTGACCGTGAAGGTCACCCCGCCGAACTCGGCGGTGCCGGCGACCAATGTCATGCCGGCGAGCCGATCGGTCAGGAACAGACTGGACGGGGTGCTCTGGGTGGCGTCCGCGCCATTGCTGAACGAAACCGTGTAATCGAGCCGGTACTTCCACGGTTGGGCGCCATAGGAAGTGTCGGCGTGATCCGGATTGAAGGTGTCGGTGTTGAACTGACGGGCGCGGAGATTGCGGAGCTGGGCCAGGACCGCAGCCAAGGCCTTGCGGACCGCCTCCGGTTCCACAGCGAGGGCGGCGTCCCAGTTCTTGTCGGCTTCATTGAGCTTTTGGGAGTAGATGGTCGCGGCGGGATTGAGGCTCACGAGGGCCAGGCTCGTGATGCGGGCGTTCCCCGGCAGCTCGCGCAGCTGCCGCAGGCGATAGTGGCGGGCGGACACCGGCGTGTTGTCCAGGATATCAGGCAGAATCTCGTAAACAAACGGCTGGTCCTTGATGCGGGCAAAGGCGACGCCCGGTTGGTCCGGAGAAACACCAACCTGCAACGTGAAGGAGGTGGGTTCATTGCCGCGGGGACCGCCGCCGGAACTGAGACTGAGGGTGACTTCCCTTTCCGGCCGGGTGAAGCCGTAGCGCTCCTTGTCGGCCTCGGACGGAGCGTCACTGAGGAACTTGCGGGCGGACAGCTGGCTGATGGTGGTCAGGAGCGTGGTGATGACCTCGGGATCGGCGGCCAGCGTGACCGGGGCCTGGCCCGCGCTGCGGGTGATGGCCTGCCAGCCCTGTCCGCCGGGCGCGGCCTCGAGGCGTTGCAACGTGAGGTCGGACTGGCCGGGTGCGGTCAGGCTGATCGCGGTGACAATCGCGGGCTCAAAATCCACCACGTGGGGATCGCGCAGGGATTCCTGGGAGGAACGCAGCACTTCAAGCAAGGCGGTCGGGATCACCGTGGTGAAGACCACGTCCTTGTCCTCGATCTTGGCATAGTACTCGGTGCTGGTGGCCTTGGTTCCCTCGGCCGGAGGGTTCACCGGATTGCCCAGGAGAAGGGTTTCCCGACGGGCGTTACCTTCAAGGGTCACGCGGAGCGCAGGCGTGGCCAGGCCGACGCGGTTGAGATCGCTGTCGCGGGGATCGAGGAAATTTTTCGCGGTGAGGGCGTTGAGGGAGTTGATCGTGACCTCGACCGCGCTGCGGGCGGCGCGCGCGAGCATGGGGCTTTCGAAACCCCAGCGGGACGCGGCATCGCGGCGCAGGCGGATCTTCAGGTTGGAGGGAGCGGCGGTCTGCAGGTTGAGCGAGCGGACTTCGAAGACCGGGATGGTGAAGATGGACTCGGCCCGAAGGTCCGCCAGGGGCAGGCCGGCGGTCTCCGCGAGGCTGCGGTCGACGACGTGGATGCGGGTGCCGTCGGTGGAGAGGACGTAGAGATTGTTGTCGACCCGGGAATTGGCGCCGATCTGGAGCTGGAAATTCTTCTTGGCCGCGGTGAACTGGAGGGTCAGGACCGGATTGGCCAGACCGTAGCTGGCGAGCGACTGGTCACCTTCCGGGAGATTCGCGACGAGGAAGCTCGTCTTGTGTTCCAGAAACTGGAGTTCGTTGTGGATGCGGGAGACGGCGTTGGGGTTGGCCGGCCACTCGTACGGCTTGGTGAGCCACCACGAGCCGTCCGGACGCTTCTCGATCTTGACGGTCTCGCCCGTGGGGCTGATGCGGGTGAAGGAATCCAGGCTGGCCACCTCGGCCGGCAGGACGCGCCGACGCGCCTCCAGATTCTTGCGGGCGTCGATCGTGGGCAGGTCGTAGTAGTAGATGTACGCGAACAGGACGACGTTCAGGAAAAGGAGGACAACGGTGACTTTGGAACGCATGGCGGGGGGCGGCGGGCGATTAGTTGCGACGGGTCCAGTAGACGGCGATGCCGAGGAGGGCGACGATGCCGGGCAGGCCGAGCATCAGGCCCAGACGCAGGTGGACGAGCTCCTCGGCGCTCAGGGCGAGCTGGAAGCGTTCGATGGGGCGGACGGAAATGTTGAGCTGGGTGTCGCGCTCGATCGTCCAGTTCACGGTGGCGAGGAAGAGGTTGAGGTTGCCGACCGTGATGATGCGGTTGTTGGTCACCAGGTCGGACGTGCCGAAGACCGCGAGGCGGCCGCCCTTCACGCTCAACGTGAGCTTGGCCGGCTTCAAGCGCTCGGAAATGACCATGACGCCGAGCTCGCCCTTGAGATCCTGGCCGGGAGTATAGACGGGCAGGACGTTCTTGATGCGATAGCTTGTCTCACCCCAGGCCTGGCTGCTTGTGGCGACGAGCTTCTTGACGCTGAGTCCGTCGTCGAGGGAGCGGCCGATGTCATCGCTGACGACCCGGGCCGGGCCGACGATGACCGACATGCCGTTGTTGATGAGGTTGTCGGTGATGTGGCTGGATTTGTCGGGCAGGAATTTCCAGAGACGCATGTCATTGCTCTCGGTGATGCTCCGCGGATCGGGGTCGAAGATGACGTTGTCGTAGACGATGACGCCCCAGTCGAAGAGAAGGTTCTCCAGGCCGTGGGCAACGCCCGGATCCAGCAGCAGAATCACCCGGCCGGCGCGCGTGGTCAGGAAATTGCGCAGCAGCTCCTCCTCGAAGGGCTGCAACGGACCCTCGGGGGACGCGACGATGATCAGGGCGGCGTCGTCGGGGATTTTGCGGACCAGGCTGAGGTCGAGGCCCTCGACGTCGTAGTTGCGCTGGCGCAGTTCGTCCCGCAGGCCGGACAGGCCGCGGCGGCGATCCACGTCGTCGGGCCGCATCTCGCCGTGGCCGGCGAGGAAATAGATCTTCTTCTTGTTCGGGCTGGAAACATCGAGGACGGCGGCGGTGAAGGTGGCCTCGCCCCGGAAGCCCTCGCGCTTGCGGTCGCGGGTGGTGTAGAAATCGGCGAGGTTGAGCACGCGCCGGTGATTCTCGCTCACGAGCACCACCTGGTTGGGCTCGTCGAGGCCGAGGGCCTCGGCCTCGCGCCGGCTCTGGTAGATGTCGATGTTGCGGACGTCGATCTTGCCGCGGGGATTGTTGCGCGTGTGGTAGGCGTATTCGCGGAGCAGCCCGCTGATGTCGCGCTGGGCGAGATCGAGCTCCTCGTTGCTGCCGTCACTGGAGATTGTCACGTAGACATGCACGTCGCGCTCCAGCTGGTCGAGGTAGGAACTGGTCTCGGGGGAGAGGGAGTGGCGACGGTTCTGGGTGAGGTCGAAGCGCCACGCGTGGTTCAGCGCGATGTAGTTGAGGCCGGCGAAGAGCGCGAGGAAGAGCAGGGCCTGCAGCACCAGGTTGATGAACCTGATCCAGCGGGCGGCGCGAAAGCTGTCGTAGTTGGCCATGCGGGATCAGCTGTTCAGGATCTTGGCCTCGACGCCGAGGATGCTGAAGATGAGGGCGAGAATCGAACCGGTGAGGTAGAAAAACACCTGGCGGGTGTCCACGATGCCGTGGGTGAAGTCATCGACATGGCTGGGGATGCGCAGGGTCTCCAGCGCGCTCTTGACCGGCAGGAAGGCGCCCTGATTGAGGGCATTGAGCTCGCTGACGTAACTGAGGCCGCCGATGAGACCGAGCAGAATGGTGAAACTGAGAATGCCGGCGACGGCCTGGCTGCGGGTGACGGCGCTGGCGAGCACGCCGATCGAGATGAACAGCAGTCCGCTGACGGCGATGAAAAGGTAGCCGCCGATCAGCGGTCCTGAATCCAGATAGCGGATGTCCTGGGCGTAAAGGTGCAGGATGTAATGGAAGCCGAGGGTGGAGCCCCAGAGCAGCATGTAGAAGAGGTAGGCCGCGGTGAACTTGCCGAGCACGACCTCTGCGGTGCTGACCGGCGTCGTGAGCAGGGTCTCGAGGGTGCCCAGCCGGCGTTCCTCGGCGAAGCACTTCATCGTGAGCAGCGGGACCATGAAAAACACCGGCACAAAAAACGCCTCGAAGAACCGGGCGGCCGGCGGGGTTTCCTGCGCCGCCTTGCTATAGTCGCCGAGGATGCCGACGAAGATGAATCCCATCACCAGGAGGAAGAGCACGGCGGCGATGTAGGTGCTCGGGTTGTAGAGCAGCGCGCGGATCTCGTGGGAGAGGATGGTGAAGTAGTGGCGCATCTAGAAAAGAGCGGGGGGCGAAGAGCGGGGAGCGGGGGGCAAGCGGGAGGACATGGCGGGTTCAGACCTTGGGCAGCGGGGCGCGGCTGTCGCCTTGGAGTTCCTTCTTGTCGGGCAGGCGGGCATCCCAGCTGCGGCGGGTCGCGGCCAGGAAGACGTCCTCAAGCGAGGGTTGGGTGCGGCCAAGGGCGCGCACCCGGTAACCGGCGGCCGGCAGCGACTGCAGGATCTTTTCCCCGAGGTCCGCCTGGAGATCAGTCATCAGCGTCACGGCATGAAAACCGTCGGGCGCCGCAGGTTCCTGCGTGACGATCCGCAGGGTGGGCTCGATGTCGGGCAAGAGGGCGGCGAGACCGGCGGGATCGCCCGCGATCTCGGCGTGGTACGTTGTGTGGCCGAAGATCTCGTGGCGGAGGTCGGCGGGCGAACCCTGGGCGACAATGCGTCCGCCGTTGATGATGAGGACGCGATCGCAGGTCTCCTCGATTTCCGGCAGGATGTGGCTGGAAATGATGACGCTCATCCGGCCGCGCAGGTTGGCGATGAGGTTGCGGACGATCAGGATCTGGTGCGGATCCAGGCCGATGGTCGGCTCATCCATGATGATGACCGCCGGCTCCGCGAGAATGGCCTCGGCGATGCCGACGCGCTGCTTGTTGCCCTTCGAGAGACGGCCGAGGATGCGGTGACGGTTGCGCTTGAGGTCGCACAACTCCAGCACCTCGTCGATGCGCGCGCGGAGTTTGGCGCGGGGCATTTCCTTGAGGCGGCCGCGGAACCAGAGGTATTCGGAGACCCGCATGTCCTCGGGCAGCGGATTGTTTTCCGGCATGTACCCGACGTGGCGCTTGGTGGCCTCGGGATGGCTGGCGACCGGCAGGCCGCAGATGCGGACGGAACCGGAGTTGGCCGGCAGGTAACCGGTCAGAATCCGCATGGTCGTGCTCTTGCCCGCGCCATTGGGGCCGAGCAGGCCGACGATCTCCCCGCGCTTCACGGTGAAGCTCAGGTTGTTGACCGCGGTCAACGCCCCGTAGCTTTTGACGAGATTGGTGACCTCTATGGTTATGTCGGGAATATCAGCCATGCCGCTAGTTACGAAAGGGAGTTAGACGGGTAATCCGTCCATCGGGCAAGCCTGCTGTCAGGTGGAGGAGGCGGATTCCTTGCTGAGCGTGACCTCACCGGCCCGGAAGCGTTCCCTGTTTCCAGCTGCGGTGCGGACGATGAGCGACCCTTCCGGATCGATGCCCTCGGCCGTCCCGGTGATGACGCGGTCGCCTTGGGTCACCGAGACCGGGTGACCGCGCAACGCATCGAACCGGGGCCAGAGTTCGTCGAAGCGGCGGCGATAGTCGTTTTCGAAGAAACGGTTGTAGGCGAACAACACCCGGGTGACCAGGGCGGCGGCGAAGCGATTGACCTCGACCGGTGCGCCGGAGGCCTCGGCCAGCGACGTGGCTCGACGATGGAGTTCGCGGGGCAGGTCCGCCGCGTGGCCGTTCAGGTTGAGACCGAGGCCGAAAACGAGGTCATGCACGACGTCCGAGTCCACGCGGGCTTCCGTGAGCATACCCCCGGCCTTGCGTCCGCCGAGCAGCAAGTCATTCGGCCATTTGAGCATGGGTTCGATCTTGCAGAAGTTGGCGACGAGTTCGCAGATGTTCAGTCCCATCCACAGGGTGAAGTCCTGCAGACGGGAAGGTTCTATCTGGGGCCGGAAGACGAAAGTGCCGTAGAGATTGCCGGCGGCCGGGCTGTGCCAGGTGCGGCCTCGGCGACCGCGGCCCTGGGTCTGCTCCCGGGCCAGAATCACGAGCGGGGTGCGGGCTCCGGCGGCCAGATGGCGGTTGGCCTCGGTGTTAGTGCTGTCGACCTTGTCGAGGGTGACCAGATTCACCAGCCGGTTCCGGCCGGAAAGATGGGCCTGGATGAGGGCGTGATGGAGGTGGGGGGGCGTACCGGTCAGCTTGTAGCCGCGGCTTTTCTGCGCCTCGAAGGCGAAGCCCTGCTTGGTGAGTTTCTGCAACTGCATCCAGACAGCGACCCGGGAAATGCCGAGCAGCTTGGCCAGGTGGTTGCCGGAAACGCAGCCGCTTTCACTGGCGAGGAGTTCGCGCAGGATCGTGACTTCGGTCGAGGGCGGCAAATTTGGCGTCGCGGCGGTCAAAAGGAAGGCCCATCAAAACACAGAAAAAGAAGTGAGCAAATGACATTTCATGAATTCGCCACGTTGCAGCGCCGGCCCGAGGAATTGTCCCCGGCGTTGCAGGCGCTCTGGTTGGACGCCCAAGGGGATTGGGACGGCGCCCACGACTTGGCTCAGACCGGCGGCGGCCGCGAGGGGGCCTGGGTACATGCCTACCTGCATCGCAAGGAGAGCGACGACAGCAACGCCGGCTATTGGTACTCGCGCGCCGGACGTCCGGCCGCAAAGGGCGATCTGCGGGCGGAATGGGAAGAGATCGTGCGGGCATTGCTGAAAGCCGGCTAAGGCGTAACAAGGCGTTTGGAACCCCGCGCCGAGAGGAAGGCTCCCACAAAGACAACTTGGATGATGCGGCTAAGGCTTGGCCGCGGCTTCGCGCAGCGCCTTGGCTTCGGAGGGATCGGAGGTTTCGAGGGCCTTGGAAATGGTGAGGACGTCCTGGTTGAGCTGCTGTTTTTTCTCGCGCTCGTAGTCTTCCAAGGCGCGTTCGGCCATGCCGGTGCCGAAGAGGGGCAACGTGAATTTGTTGAGCACGCGGTCCAGCTCGCTGAATTTCTGTTTGGCCAGCTGATCGCCTAGTCCCTGCCTCGTCATGACCACATCCGGGGTCAGGCGCGGGCGGGGTTTCTGTTTCACCACCATCTTGGGCAATTCCAAGACATCGGGATCGGCCGGTTTGTCCGCCGGCTTGGGTTCGGGCGCAGGGGGCGCGTATTTCGGGAGGGTGGCGGCGAGTTGATCCCGAATGGTCGGCTCGGGGTTGGCGGCCGCGGCCGGCGGGGTGGTCGCGGGTGGCGCGGCGGGCTCATCGGCCCGCCCGATCACGGTCAAGGCGAGGCAGAGAAGTCCGAGTTGGGCCGGGCGTGTCATGAGAATCAAAGGAAACCAGAGAGGGCGATCTATCGAGTGAAAAATCAGGTCAGTGGCGGATCGGGATGCCGGCTGGTCGCGTGGTGTGGGTGTTGTCGAGTTCGCGCTCAAAGCGGCTGGCGGCTTCGGGCGAGACCGCGCGGCTCAGATCGTTGACCTCGCGCAAGCGGTCGAGTTCCTGTCTCTGGTAAAGCGCCCGGCCGCGGGCGGCCTTTGACGGACTGAGAATGGGGATGGTGAAGCTGTTGAGCAGCACATTGAGCGGACCCTCTTTGGCGAGCGAATCGAGGTAGAGGTTCTCCATCTTGCGCTTGAAGTCCCGCTTGCTCATGAGGTGGTCTTCGGCGTCCCGGGGGAAGCGTTTTTCCCGCACGGTGAGTTTGGGCAGATTCAGGACATCGGGATCATTCCGCTGGGTCCAGCCTGTGGTGGACTCATCGTCCTTGGAGGACGCGGGTTGGAAACTCGGAAGGCCTGCCTTGATGTGCTCCTTGATTTCACGCGAGACCAGTCCCGTGGACGTTTGCGCCACGGCTACGGCAGCCAACACCCCGGCGGGTAGCAACAGGAGGATTCCAGCCGGTTTCATGGGGTAAGGCTTGGAACCCGCATTTGTGGGTTGGTTCCAAGGTCGCCGCGATTTTGGGCGGTGCGATCCGCTTGGCGAGGCTATTGCCGGTCGGTCCGCCCGCCGGCGGCACCGTTCTTTCCGTTTGGGGCGGGACGGTCGCGGGGAGCGCCTGAACTCAGTGCAGCGAGTCTGCGATGGCCCGCAGACGCACCCAGCTGGTGTCGGGGATCGCGGCACCGAAATGCTGCACGCATTCAGCTCCCACGGCCGAACCCAGGGCGCCGGCGACGGCGGGGGATTTGCCGCGCAAATGGGCGTGGAGGAAGCCGGCCGCCCAGGCGTCACCGGCGCCGGTGGTGTCGGCCACCCGGTCGACCTTGACCGGCGCGATGCGATGCAGGTCGGACCCTTGGGCCACCCAGGCGCCATCCTTGCCGATCTTGACGGCGGCGATGCCCCCAAAGGCGGCCAGGCGCCGGGCGTATTCCTCATAAGGGGCCTCGGTCTGGAACAGGGCCCGGGCTTCGTCCTCATTGGCGAAAACGATCTGCACGCCTTCTTTCAGCTGGCCCAAAATCCAGTCGCGGGCGACGTTCACCACCTCGAAGGAAGAAAGTTCCAGGCTGAGGCTGCAGCCGGCGGCGCGGGCGGTGCGGGCCACCTTGTCGGCAAGAGCCGGATTGAACAGCAGGTAGCCTTCGATGTGGGCGTGCCGGGCACCCCGGAAATCTTCCACGGTGATTTCATCCGGACTCAGCGTCATGGCGGCCCCGAGGTGGGTGCGCATCGTGCGCTGGCCATCGGGCGTGACCATGGAAAGACAACGTCCGTTGGGCAGGTTGGTGCGTTTGAAGCGTCCGCCATCCCCGCCGGCGGCGATGAAATTGGCGCGGTAATCCTCGGCGGTCTTGTCGCCGCCTGTCTTGCCGACGTAGGTGGTGCGCAGGCCGAGCTTGGTCGCGCCGAGCACGGCATTGGCGGCGGAACCGCCCGGGGCCATCGCCACCGCACTGCCGAGATTGGTCAGCAACCGGGCAATGTCGGCATCGTCGACCAAGACCATGCCGCCCTTTTCCCCGGCGACGTGCTGGCGCAGAAAGTCATCATCCACCTGGGCGATGATGTCCATGATGGGGTTGCCGATGCCGAGGAGTTCAAAGATGGGGGAGGACATGAAGAACTGAAAGAAAACGAAGAGAGCGGCGAAGGGAAACCACTAATTGGCCGTCATTGTCGGCCACGCAGCCGGACCGGAAGGGTGCGGTATTAGCGCGCGAACGGGAGAGATTAGCGGCCGGAATCCAGGGTCAGGTCACGGTCAGGTTGGTGGCCAGCAGGGGCTCGTCGTCGACCTCGATCAGAATGGAGTATTCGCCGGGTTGGTCGAACCGCAGGTTGCGCAGCTCGTTGATCAGATTGATGCGGTGGAGCGGGCTCTGGGACTCAAACTCGCGGTTGAGCAACTCGGTCGGGTTCGTGGGATCGAGGCCCATGAGCATCTTGATCCTGTGTTGCCCGGGCTGCACGTCGGTGATCGTCAGAAACCAGACCATGTAGGGATGGATCACCGGGAAAGCATGGGCCTTGATGTTGGAAAACACACCCAGAATGGTGTGTTTGCCGGACGACGGGTCGATATGGACCCCGTCGCAGGTGATCCAGGCCAGTAAGGAAGGTTTGGACTGCACGGTCGGAGGATGAGACGGGCCCGGGTGGCAGCAATTCATTTCACGCGATTTCCCGAGGGGAAAGCGACCTTCGGCCACCTTTTTCTTGTGTATGGGAAGACGGCGGCTTTTACCCTTCGGTGATGAAGTATATTTTCGTCACCGGCGGGGTGGTTTCTTCTTTGGGCAAAGGGCTCACGGCGGGTGCGCTCGGCGCCCTGCTCGAGATGCGCGGCCTCACGGTCCGCATCCAGAAGTTCGACCCTTACTTGAACGTGGATCCGGGCACCATGAGCCCATTCCAGCACGGCGAAGTGTACGTCCTGGATGACGGAGCTGAGACCGATCTCGATCTGGGTCACTACGAGCGGTTCACGTCTGGCCGGCTCTCCCGGGCCAACAGTCTTTCCTCCGGCCAGGTGTATGAGGCGGTCATCGCCAAGGAGCGTCGGGGCGATTACCTGGGCAAGACGGTGCAGGTGATCCCGCACGTGACCAATGAGATCAAGGAACGTATCCACAAGGGCGGCAAAGGGGTTGATGTCCTGATCACCGAGATCGGCGGCACCACTGGCGATATCGAAGGCTTGCCGTTTCTCGAGGCGCTGCGCCAGTTCGCGCTCGAGGTCGGTCCCAAGGATTGCGTCTTCATCCATGTCACGCTGGTGCCGTTTGTCAGCGCCGCGGGCGAGCTGAAGACCAAGCCGACCCAGCAGAGCGTGGCCAAGCTCCGCGAGATCGGCATCCAGCCGCACCTGCTCGTCTGCCGCTGCGAGAAGCCGCTCACGATCGAGATGCGCGAGAAGCTTTCCATGTTCTGCAACGTGCCGGTGAAGGCTGTGTTCGCCGCCGAGGACGTCCAATCCTCCATCTATGAGCTGCCCCTCATGCTGCAGAAACAGGGCATGGACCAGCACGTCTGCGAGCTGCTGGGGGTCAAGGCCCGGCCCAACCCGAAGAACATCTGGGAGGACATCGTCCACCGCATCAAGTCGCCGAAGCACATCGTGAACATCGGGGTCGTCGGCAAATACATCGAGCTGCAGGACGCCTACAAGTCCGTCTACGAGTCCCTGGCCCACGCCGGCATCGCGAATCACGCCAAGGTGAACATCGTGCGCGTCGACGCCGAGGAGCTGGAGACGGCGGCCGGACTGGCGCAGCTGAAGAAGCTGGATGGCATTCTGGTGCCCGGGGGCTTTGGCGATCGCGGCATCGAGGGCAAGATCGCTGCGGCGAGTTTTGCGCGGAAAAACAAGGTGCCTTACTACGGCCTTTGCCTCGGCATGCAGGTGGCGGTCATCGAATATGCCCGCAACGTTCTGGGCCTCAAGAAGGCCAACTCCATGGAGTTTGATCCGCAGACAAGCGAGCCGGTCATCGCGCTCATGGACGAACAGCGCAACGTCGTGCAAAAGGGCGGCACCATGCGTCTCGGCGCCTACGCCTGTCAGCTCAAGGCCGGCACGCTGGCCCGTCGCGCCTACGGCACCGAGACCGTCACCGAGCGTCACCGTCACCGCTACGAGGTGAACAACGACTACATCGAGCGCCTGGAAAAGAAGGGCATGGTCATCTCCGGCTGGAATCCCAAGCGCGGGCTGGTCGAGATCACCGAACTCAAGGCCAAGGACCACCCGTGGTACCTTGGTGTGCAGTGTCACCCGGAGTTCCAGTCAAAGCCCAACAAGGCGCACCCGCTCTTCGCCTCGTTCATCGCCGCGGCCATCAAGCGACAGAAAAAGAAAGGGTAGGGCGAGTCCTTCGGTTGAGCCGTCCTGCATGACGGCTTGTCGAGGACGCCTTGCCCGCTCAAACCGACGCTCCCATATCCCATGCTCTTCGACCCGAAAAAGCTCCTCCTGATCGCCGGTCCGTGCTCGTTGGAGAACGAAACCGTCTGCCGGTCCGTGGCCGAAGTGCTGACCAAGCTGGGACGGAAGCACCGCGAACTGAACATCGTCTTCAAAGGCTCCTTCGACAAAGCCAACCGCACCTCGCTCGGTGGCCGCGGCACCGGGTTGAAGGAAGGGCTCCGGTTGTTGGCGCTGATGAAAAAGGACTATGGGTTTCCCGTGCTGACCGATATCCACGAGCGGCAGCAGGCGGCGCCCGTGGCGAAGGTGTGTGACGTGCTGCAGATCCCGGCCTTCATGTGCCGGCAGACGGACCTCCTGCTCGCCGCCGCCAAGACCGGTGCCGTCGTCAACGTGAAGAAGGGTCAGTTTCTCTCTCCGCAGGAAATGGAGTTTGTCGTCAGCAAGCTCAAGCAGGGCAAGGCCGCCGAAATCTGGCAGACCGAACGCGGCACCACCTTCGGCTACCAGAATCTGGTCGTCGACATGCGCAGCTTCGCCCTGATGAAGGCGCTGGGCTACCCGGCGATCTTTGATGCCACGCACAGCGTGCAGCTGCCCGGAGCGGGTGGCGGCAAGAGCAGCGGCAAACGCGAATTCGTGCCGCCGCTGGCCAAGGCTGCGCTAGGTGCGGGCGCCGATGGTCTCTTTATCGAAACGCACCCCGATCCGGCCAATTCGATATCCGACGGTCCGAACATGGTGCCGCTCGCCGAACTGCCGGCCCTGATCGCGACCTGCGTGGCGGTGTGGAAGGCGGTCCGCGCCTGAACCAGGTTAATCGAGGCTCAACAACGCCTGCACTTCCGGCGTGTGCAGGTTCGCTTTGCTGATGACCAGAAAGTGCGCAGGGACTAGCTTCGCCACAGGTTTCCCGTTCAAGAGCGCCACGGCCTGCTCGAGTCCGATCCGGCCCAGTTCCTTGGGCAGCTGGGCGATCCAACCGTGCATGATACCCTGGTCGATGGCCGTAGCGACCTCGGGATTCAGATTGTAGCCAAAGCCAACCAATTTGATCGCACCGGGTTTCGGTTGGCTGGAGAGCACCTGCAACATGGCCATGGTGGCAGGCGTGCTGGACGCCAGGACGGCGGCGGCCTCGGGATGCTTGCTCAGCAGGTAACTGGCGCGCTCTTTCTGGGTCTCCTTGGCGTTGCCGGCATAAACGTCCCCAAACACGGTCAGATTCGGATGAGCCGTGCGCAAGGCCGCCAGCGCGCTGTCCTCCCGGGCGCCGGTGACCAAGTTGCCCTGAGCGTGACGGAACAGACAGATCTCGTCGGTGGGACCAACGAAACTGGCCAGAAGTTCGCCCGCAGCCGTGCCGGCGGCCTTGTGGTCGATGCCGATGAAGGCGCTGGTCACCTCACTGTTGAGGGGTGAGTCGAGCAGGATGACCTTGATGCCCCGGGCGACGAGAGCCTCCACGGGTTTGACGAGGCTTTCGGCATTCGCGGGAGCCAGCAAAATGCAGCCGACATCCTGCGCGGCCAGAGCGTTCAGCAGTTGGATCTGGGCGCTGATGTCAGATTCTGACGGAGGGTATTTGACAATGACTTCCACGCCGAGGGACTCCCCGGCTTCCTTGGCGCCCTTTTCCACGGTGCTCCAGAAACTGGTTTTCCCTTTAAGCAACACGCCAATCTTCTGGGGTGCGGCGTAGGTCGGGACGAGGGAACATCCCATGACGATTGAGAGCAGGGTAATACGCAATACGTGCATGACGGGGCTTGTTTGCCCCTCTATCGGCACACCGGGCGCAACATGAAGGCGGAGGCGCTGGCGGCCGGTACTGGATATGCCAGAATCTATTTCTCTGCCAACGCGTTGCTTAAGATGCTCAACGCATAGATCGCGGCCGTATCACTACGCAGCACCAAGGGACCGAGCGTCACGGGAACAAACCCCGCCGTGATCGCCGCCGTCATCTCTATCGGGGAAAAATCACCTTCCGGTCCGATCAGCCACAGGGCGGTCCGGGGGGCGTGACCATGGGTGTGGGCAAAGGTCGCGAGGGCGGATTTCAAGGTGGTCGTGCCGGCATGAAGGCTGGCGATGAGCCGGAGTTCGTGGGTTTTGGGTTCCGCGAGGAACTCGTCGAACTTTCGAATCGGGCTGATTTCCGGCAGCCAGGGATTGCCGCATTGCTTGGCGGCCTCGATGGCGGTGGCGCGCCATTTCTCGATCTTCTTGTCGGCGCGATCAGCGTCGAGGTGAACCTGCGTGCGCTCGCTGATCAGGGGCAAAATGCTCGCGGCCCCGATCTCGGTGGCTTGGCGAATGATGTCATCCATCGTCGAGCCCTTCGGCAGGGCTTGGGCCAGCGTGACGGAGAAGGTGCGTGCGGTCGCCGGACAGGCCTCTTTGACGTGCAGAATGGTGGCGCTGCGGCTGGCATCCACGCATTCGGTCAGCCACTCGCGACCGTGACCATCAAACACCACCACCGGATCACCCCGGCTGCAGCGGTTCACAGTGACGAGGTGGTGACTCTCTTCCGGAGACAGACGAATCTCGGTCGGGGCGGTTTCGGCCGGCTGGCAGTAGGCGCGATAATCGGGCATGGCATCAGCGTGGGGCCCGGCCGGCGCGGGCGCAAGGCGGTGATTCGCGGCAGCCCGCATCCGAGGCTCTCAGGCTGGATGCGGATTCCGCGGTGCGCTTATTGAAGATTACGAAAAGAAGAGACACACCCCGTCGCTTCGCGCCACCCCTCTTCCGAGAGGGGACCCAATCAACGGGTCCGGGAATCCCCTCTAGGAAGAGGGCCGCGGTCGTGAGCTTAGTCGAACGGGTGCCCGCCAGGGCGGGGTGTGTGGCGGAGCATCGCAATCAGGCAGTGGCCGGTGTCACTTGTTAGCGTAAGTCTCAATAAGTCTGACCCTACGGCGATGGGACCCGCGGCCTTGCCACGATCCGTTCGCGTAGCTCCTGGGCCGCATTTCCCTCAGTACGGCGTTTCCGTCTGGACGAAGGTGCGATTGTCCAACCGTTGGGTGAAATCGAGAGGATCGCCGACTCCGACTGTGCCGCGGGCAATTTGGTAGGCCCAGACCTGGAAATAGGTAAGCGTTGCCCCGCCAAAAATGGTCGAGAACGCGCCGTCGACGGCGTCCTGTCCGGCGGAGATTTTGATCCGGCCGATGCGGGGCACATGAAAGCGGGCGTCGCTCGTGTACCAGTGGCCGCCGACATACACCTCGGCGTAGGCGTGGAAATCCATGTGGTTCTCCGGATCGGGAAAACCGATGTCTGGCAGGTGACCCGTCACATAGCGGGCCGGAAGATTGAACGTGCGGTTGAGCGCCACCACGAGATGGGCGAAATCCCGGCAGACGCCGTAGCCGCGCTGCAACACATCCCAGGCTGACAGATCGGGCCGGCCGGAGAGGTAGCGATACTCGATGTTGTCGTGCAGCCACTGGCTGATCGCGTTCACGCGCGGCAGGCCGTGTTCGATGTGGCCGAATTGTTTCCAGGCGAAATTGGTCAGCTTGTCGGAGTCGCAATACCGGCTCGGCAGGCTGTAGCGCAGCACCTCGGGTGGCAACTGATCCGGCGCCGACGGGACCGCGTGCGTGGGGAGGTCCTGGTTGTCGGGCCGCGAGGAGAGCGCGAGAATGGCGTCGTGGCGGAAACTGTTGAGGCCGGGGGCCAGCCGCACCTGCCACACGCGATTGCCGTGGCTGTCGGTGAATTCCCGGGCCGGCAGCCTGTCGCCCAAGGTGAGGGCCTGGAAAATGACCGCATGCTTGCGGTCAGGCAGTGACTGCAGGTTGAGCAGGAGTGAAGCCGTGCCCGTGACTTCGTAGGAGAGACTGCACCCGATCCTCACCGTCAGGTCGAGTGGCGGGGAAGGAAGGGTGGTCGGGTTCATGGGAGTCAGGTCGGGCATCAATCAACGCAGGCCGAAGGGCAGGCAGCGCTTCAGGGGAGCGGCGTGGCCCGGGGCGACGAGTTTGTCGCGCGACGCCCGGCGCTTGGCCTTGGTGCTTTTGGCCGAGAGCAAGTGGCGGAAGCCGGGTGTGCGACGCATGAGTTTGCCGGTGGCCGTCAGCTTGAAGCGTTTGGCCACGGATTTTTTGGTTTTTTGCATAGGAGGAGTGGGCGTGAACGGACCGAGACCCATGCAGACAGGCGACCTTGAGGCAGCTGCGAGCGAAAAGCCGGATCAGATTATCCCGAAGAACGGGCGTGCCGGCAGACTGCCGGTCGCTCTGCCATCAGGAAGACGAGGCACCTTATTCCGCATCCTGCGGAAAGACGAAACATAAGATCACTTTTCGCGACCCAGCCGGGCAACCTGTTCGCGGGCGAGCGCCTTAGCCTGATTATTATCTTTGGTGGTCCGCTCTGGTGTCTGTTCTGACTGCCCAGCAGGACTACGGCGATTGCGCCCCGATCAAACGGAGGAGGACGCGAGTCGATCAAGAAATGGGTTTTCAGAGATGCTGAAGCTGGGGTGAGTTGTCCCGGTTGCGACTAAGGTACTATTGAGGATTACGCAAAGAAGAGACACACCCCGTCGCTTCGCGCCACCCCTCTTCCTAGAGGGGACCCAATCAACTGGTCCTGGAATCCCCTCTAGGAAGAGGGGTGCCCGCCAGGGCGGGGTGTGTGGGAGAGCATCGCAATCATGCAGTGGCAGGTGTCACTTGTTAACGTATGTCTCAATAAGCGACTCGCCGGCTCATCCATGAATTTGTCCGGACTCTCGATGGCGACCCCCGCGCGAGGGAGATTCACCCAGAGACTCGCAGTCTGGTCATCCTCTGGTGCTCGCTCAACCCGGCTGACGAAAGACGTAGAGGTGGTTCAATCCCAGCTGGAATGATTCGTAATGGGCCAACTCCAGACCCGCGGAACCGAACAGGGTGGGTGTGTCGGCGGGGTTGAAACCGTGGTGTTCTTCCAGGCTCATGCCATCGGCGAGCTTCAGCCGCACCAAGGTGTGCACGATGTCGTCCACTCGCGGCGAAGGCACCGTCATGATCAGACGACCGCCGGGGGAAAGCAGGCGACGGGCCTCACGCGCGAGCGGGGCCTTGTCCCGGATGTGCTCCAGCGTGGCCAGTAGAATGATGGCATCAAACGAACCGTCGGGAAATCCCGTCGGCTCGGCAAAGGGCACGGCATGGAGGCGGTAGCGGGACGTTTCCCGCGGGGTTGCGAGCGGGTCGAGCCCGGCGCTGGGGCCGATGAAGGCGCCGAGCCGCTCCAGAAACTCGCCCTGATGACAGCCGATATCGAGCACGCGGTCGACCGGGCGCAGCCAGGTCCGCACCTTCCGCTCGCGCCAGGACTGCAACCACCGGTCAACGAGCTTCATGGCAGATGGGTTGGAAGGGGCACGCGGCGATCATGGGAAAGGGGCAGTTTCCGGAGTCCATCGATCTCGTCAACTGCGGGGAAGCGCGCCGCGGAGGCCGCTGCGGGCATGCTTCGCGTTGGCGAAAAATGCAATCTGACCTAGGGTGTCACGCCATGATTCTGATCCGACGCCTGATCGACCGTCACCGGGCCTACACGGCTATTTTCCTGCCGGGAGAGCAACCGCGTGTATTCCCGACGACAGATTATGAGCACGGACGCATCCTCCAGGTGTACAAGCAGGACCGGCCCTATGCGGACGTACTGAATGATTTCACGGACTTCGGGATGCCGGCGGTCGCTCCGGCCAAACCGACCGCGAGCGAATCATGAGCGCCTAAATTCAAACTGGTGCCCGGGGTGGGGGTCGAACCCACAAGACTTTAGAGGTCGGTGGATTTTGAGTCCACTGCGTCTGCCAATTCCGCCACCCGGGCGACTGAGCTGGCGAGAGAAACGGACCTCGCCGGCGATGTAAATGCGTTTTTGCGTCCTTACTTCACGGCCACTTCGCGGTACTCGCCCAGGGCGCGGTAGCGTTCGTAGCGCTGGTTGAGGAGCTTTTCGGTGGAGAGGCCGGTGATTTCGCCCAGATGCTTGATCAGGGCTTTTTTCAGGGCGGCAGCGGCCTGGGCGGGATTGTAGTGGGCGCCCCCCAGCGGTTCGGGGATGACGTCATCCACGACCTCGAGTTCCTTCAGGCTGCCGGCATTGAGCTTCAAGGCGGCGGCGGCCTTGGGGGCGTTGGCACGGTCCTTCCAAAGGATCGCCGCGCAGCCTTCCGGCGAGATGACGGAATAATAGGCGTTCTCAAAAATGAGGACGCGGTCGGTGACCCCGATGCCGAGGGCGCCGCCGGAACCGCCCTCGCCGACGATGACGGCGACGGAAGGGACCTTGAGGAGTGCCATTTCGCGAAGGTTGACGGCGATGGCTTCGGAAACGTGGCGGGCTTCGGACTCGACCCCGGGATAGGCACCGGGCGTGTCGATGAAGGTGATGACGGGCAGCCGAAATTTCTCGGCGAGCTTCATCAGGCGGAGGGCTTTTCGGTAACCTTCGGGTTGCGGCATGCCGAAATTGCGGATGATGTTCTCTTTCGTGTCGCGACCCTTTTGTTGGGCGATGATCATGACCGGACGACCCTCGAAGAAAGCGGTGCCGCCGATCAGGGCGCGGTCGTCGTTGAACTGCCGGTCGCCGTGGAGTTCCTGAAAGTCGACGCAGAGCGCGGACACATAATCCAGAGCGTAGGGGCGCTTGGGGTGACGGGCCACCAACACCCGCTGCCAGGGGGTCAGGTTGGTGTAGATCTCCTTCCGGGTGACCTCGATCTTCTCCTCGATCGTCGCGAGCTCGGCGGACATATCGATGTTGTTCTCCAAGGACTGCTGGTGGAGGGTTTCGAGCTGCTTCTCGAGTTCGCGCAGGGGCTTCTCGAATTCGAGGAGGTAGGAGTGTCTTTCCATAAGGTCCGGGAACTTAGTTGGTCCGATTGTGCGCTGTCAACGAGCCAGCTTAAAGGCTTCCTTGGGAGGAAGTTGGGTTCTTGATCTGTTCCTTCCAGGTCTGGATCTTGGCCTGGGCGCCGAAATGTTCGGCCTTGGCCTTGTCGCCCTTCTCCATCCAGACGCGGGAGAGGGTGGTGTTGATGAAAAGGTCGCCGGGTTGGAGGCGATGCCCCTGCTCGGCGGCGGCCAGGGCCTCGTCGAAGCGACGGAGGTTGAAGTTCACCTCGGCCAAGGCATGCCAGGCGGGAAAGGAGTCCGGCGCGGCGGCGGTCGCCCGCGCCAGCTTGGCGAGGGCCGCATCGTTGTCCCCCATGGTGTAGTCAAAGGTGGCGTCTTCTATCAGGTGCTGGAGTTCGTCGTCGGTCACTGGGAGCACCGTAACAGGGCGCCGGCAAAAAGAAAGGACGGCCTTGCGGCCGTCCTGAAATGGGGACGAGGAATGTTCTTTGCGTCGTCCCGGTCCTGGTTGGTCAGGGACGAGGCTCCTCAACGGGCGGTCAGGCCTTCGGCGCAGCGCCGACGATTCCGAGAGTCAATTGGATCTCGGGATTCACCTTGTCTTCCATCTGCCCCGGCATGATGCCGTAGTCACTGCGGTTGATGGAAAACTCGCCGCGAATGACCAGGAGATCGCCCTTGTTCTCGGGCTTGGTGCGTTTGCCGAGCGCGTCGGCGAGGTAGGTCATTTTGATGGGTACGGAAATGGATTTGGTCACGCCCTTGATGGTGAGGTCACCGGTCGCGATGGCCGTGGTATCATTTCCCATGGTCTTGACCTGCTCGAGCTTCGTGAGGGCGAAGACGATCTCAGGGTTCGCGGCGGCATTCAGCCATTTTTCGCCGCGCAGATGCTCGGTCATCATCGAGTTGGTGACGGTCAGCGTGTTGGTCGCGACGACGATCTTGCCGGTGGTCGCAGCCGGATTGGCTGCATCAAAGGAGACGGTGCCAGTGACGCCGTTGGCCGTGCCGGAGATGGGCTCCAGGAGCGAATCGAGGTGAAACTGGATGGCGTTGACGCCTTTCGGGTCCTTGAAGTCAAAGGACTGGGGTGCGGCGGACAGGAGCCCGACGGATGCGAAACTGAGCAAGCTGACGAGGACTGATTTATTCATGAGGAGGGTTGGTGGTTGTTTTTGCGGTTACAGAAAATCGATACGACGAAAAGACCGGCGGCGAGGCCGAGGCCTCCGCCCAGGAATTCCACGCCAGGGACGAAACGTTTCTCGTAGGTCACGTAGTCAAGGCCGGTGATTTCATCTTTCTGGTGCACGGGCACCTGATTTTGGCTCCAGCCGCGATGAGCGCCCTTGGCCGCCCAGAAGCCGGCGGTGACCAGCGCCAGAAGGACGGCGGTGATCTGCAAGACCGACCGGAGGCGGGGAGCTGGGCTCACGTTGGCGTGGATTGAATTGGTCACAGCGCGAGATCAAAGCCAGAATCCTTCAATGTGCAAGTAACTCGTAACCGATTGATGGAGAGATCACAGGATCAGCATGGCGTCGCCATAGCTGAAAAAGCGGTACTCGCGGGCGACGGCCTCGGCGTATATCTCCTTGAGCCAGGCGATGCCGTCCGGGGAACCTGGCGTGAGGAAGGCCGAGACCAGACAGAGCAGCGTGGAGCGGGGCTGGTGGAAGTTGGTGATCAGGGCATCGACTCCCCGGAAGGTGCGCGGCGGGTATATGAAAATATCGGCCTCCCGCACAAAATCGCGATCGAGCGGAGCCGACTGGACGGACAAAAAGTCCTCGATGCTTCTCACGGACGTGGTGCCGATGGCGATGCGCCGGCCTTTTGCGGAGAACAGAGACTGTTGGGTCGGGGCGGGGATTTCGTAGACTTCGCGGTGAATGGCGTGATCGGCGATGTTCTCAACCTGAATGGGCCGGAAGGTGCCCAGCCCGACATGGAGTGTCAGGTCGGCAAAAGCGATGCCTTGATCCGCGATCCTCTTGATCAGTTCCGGCGTGAAATGCAGGCCCGCGGTCGGGGCGGCGGCCGCGACTTGGTGGCCGTGGTCGGCATAGACGGTCTGGTAGCGCTCGCGGTCAACGGCCTGGGCGGCGGCGTTGTCGTGTCCGGTGATGTAGGGCGGAAGCGGCATCTCGCCGATGCGGTTGGCGACGGCCAAAATATTGCCCTGGGTGGTGTTAAAACCGACCCGGACGAGTCCCTCCTCGGTCTTCTCCAGGACGGTTCCGGTGAATTCTCCCTCGAGTCCGAACGTGGCGGCAATGGGCAGTTTCTTGCCCGGACGCAGCAGGCACCACCACTGATCGAGGGGCGAAACGCTGAACGCTGAAGGCTGAAGGCCGGAAACTGCGGGCGGCTCGGTTGGCGCCAGGTTGGTGGAGCCCGGGGAGATGGCCGGCCGGAGCAAAAGGCACTCGACCTGGCCGCCGGTGGGGCGGGTGGCGTGGAGGCGCGCCGGGATGACGGCGGCGTTGTTGCGAAAGAGGGTGTCGCCGGCGCGCAGATAGTCCGGCAGGTCGCGGAAATGCCGGTGGGCCAGAGCGCGGGTTTTCCGGTCCACGACCAGCAGGCGCGAATCATCCCGGCGGTCGGTCGGCCGCTGGGCGATGAGGCGTTCAGGCAACGGGTAGTCGAAGAGATCGGCTTTCACTTCCCCGAGGCTCACCAGTTGCGGGGCCGTGTCAGCAATAAGTTGCCCGGCAGCGGGAAACGGAAATGAAAAAACGGGCTTGCCTCGACCGCGGCAAACCAGCCGAATGCCGCCTCTGTCAGGCCGCTTTAGCTCAGTTGGTAGAGCGACTCATTCGTAATGAGTAGGTCATCAGTTCAAATCTGATAAGCGGCTCCATTAAAAGATTGTCTGTTAATAAGTTAGATATTCGCAATAAATAGGCAATAGTTCTGGTATCACATTGGTATCACATTCTGGAGGAAGCGAGCGACGAAAATTGGCGGAAAACTTTCCGGGTGAAAGGGGCGTCTGCGAGACCAAGTGAGGTGGTTCAGCCCCCGCCAACTCGGAACGGAAAAGGCCCGTGAAGGCCTTCGACCTATAGAATACCGGCCTCCCGGAACGAATAGAATCCGATGCCACGTGGGTCGGATTTCGCGTCGCCGACGACAACGTGATCTACCAATTCGATTTCGATGGTCTTGGCGGATTCCCGTAGCGCGCGGGTGACTTGGATGTCGGCCGAGGAAGGGGAGGGATCGCCGGACGGGTGATTATGAGCGACAATGATGGCGGTGGCTCCGGAAAGGATCGCACCACGGAACACTTCCTTGGGGGAAACCAGTGTATTGGTGGCCGTGCCGAGGGTGATGAGATGACGACCCAGGGGATGGTTCTTACGGTCGAGATAGACACAGTAGAAAGCCTCTTGCATGGGATTTTCGTCGAAGGCTGAACGCAGGTAGTCGGTTACTTTGGAGGGATTGTCTAGGTGGACCTCATCGCCGAGTGAAATGAGAGAGTAAACCATCTTGGCTTCGTAAACGCGCATAGTGAGCGCTCGCGCGAGCAGCGTTCCCATACTCAACAACGTGTCGAGTGATCGCGGGTGCTGCCCGTTTGAGCGCCCGCTCGGGATGGGCGAAAAGTCAAAGCGCTGGATGGAGCGCCGAGGCGGCGGATTTATCCGCAACGAGGGGGAAGCGGAATGTTTGCGCGCGGTGGAGGCCGAAGGCACGACCTTGACCGCCCATAAAATGGGGCGCTACGGACGGGGCAGGGCTAAAAGAAATCGAGCGCAGCGAGCGTCTCGTAGTCCATAATTCCTCGATTCGAGCGGGTGGGTTCGCCGCGCAGGTGCGAGAGCGGAGTGCAGGCGACAGGCCGTTAGCGCGGAAACCCAGCCGTCTCCGACCGCAGCGAATGGCCGGAGCCGGAATCGGAGCGGGAGTGCCGGAGCGGCGAACCCGGCCGCTCGCGCTGGAAATCCCGGCGATAGCCGGTATCGGGGCGTTGCGGGGTGTCCCCGCTAGAATGGGGAGGGCGAGACATGGACTCGAACGTGGGGAAAGGCGTTTCCCCGAAGCCAAGCTGTGATGTTCAGCTCGGATCGGACTCGTCATTCAATTTTGTCGAACATAAATGATACGAACCGAACACCAAAAAATGAGCTGCGATTGCCACATCGAAACAAAGAACCAAGCCCAGCGTGGTGTGCTCGTGAAACTGTTGGCGATCAACGGTGCCATGTTCGTGATCGAAATCGCGGTCGGCTTCTTCGCTCAATCGTCCGGTGTGATTGCCGATTCGTTGGATATGTTGGCTGACGCGCTGGTTTACAGTGTAGGACTATATGCGATTGGGAAAGCCGCAGCCATCAAGCGCCGCGCCGCGCGCTGGGCCGGTATTTTTCAACTGGTGCTCGCCACGAGCATTGTCCTCGACGTAGCGCGCCGGGCTATATTTGGCAGCGAACCGCACTCGGCGCTCATGATGATCATCGCCTCAGTTGCACTCGTGGCGAACGCTTACTGCCTTCGGCTGCTGCAAGCGCACCGTGAGGGAGAGGTGCACATGCGCGCAAGTTGGATATTTTCGCGCAGCGACGTGATCGCCAACCTGGGTGTGATCCTTGCCGGCTTGCTCGTGCATTTGACGGACTCGCGCTGGCCGGATTTGATCGTCGGTGCCGGCATCGCGCTCGTGGTGATCAGGGGTGGACTAGAGATTTTGGCCGAAGCGAACCGCGACGAAATTGGCTGTCCAGGGCCCTGACGAAAAATGCCTCGTGGCTAGAATTGTGCGTCTGGTCGGTTCGACTTGGTTGGCGAAAGCCGCTGACGGCGCTGGGCTACGGAATTGACGCGATCAAGGAGCCGTAGCTCCTATTCGCCGAAAGTGTGGACACGAGAGACGCAAACGCCCGCCTGGATCAGGGCGCTCGATATGGCGGTGACTCGGCGAATATTCTTTGGGAGCCCGTAAAGGACTGAGCACGTTCCATGGCCGCTCCGGAACGTGGCGGAGCCAGCAACCGGGCATCCGTTCGAGACGAGAGGGGCGACGATTTGCGCGCACCTGCCGGAGGTTACGAGCCGGTTGAGCCACCGATACTGGCCAGATTGTTCCGCAAAAAGAGGACGGTTGACAGACAATAGATAGTAAGTAAGTAATTACTTACTATGAGAAGGAATCCCACAGAACTTCGCCCCAAACATCTCCCGGCGGACGAGCGCAGATCTGTCACCGTAGCGACGGTGATCGAATTGGCCGCCGAGCAGAACCCCAGCGAAATCACCACCAGCGCCATTGCCCATAGGATGAACCTGACCCAAGGCGCGCTCTTCCGGCATTTTCCCACGAAGGACTCAGTCTGGCAGGCCGTGATGGAATGGGTGGCTGAGCGCTTGTTGGCGCGAGTCGACAAAGCGGCACAGACGGCCGCCACCCCATTGGCAGCCTTGGAGGCGATGTTCATGGCCCATGTCGATTTCGTGGCCAAGCACCCCGGTGTGCCGCGCATGCTTTTTGGGGAACTCCAAAGGGCGGAGGCCACACCAGCCAAGCGGATGGTTCAAAAACTGATAACCCAATACGGCACTCGTCTGCAGGCCCTCATCAAACAGGGGAAAGCTCAAGGTGAACTGGCCGCAGACGTGGATCCCAACGCCGCCGCTACCCTGTTCATCGGTTCGGTCCAAGGTTTGGTCATGCAGTCGCTGCTGGCCGGGAATGTGCGTCGCATTCGGTCGGATGCTCCCGGTGCTTTTGCTATTTTTGCCCGGGGCATCAGGAGGGTACCGTGAAGCTACCGCACATGAACCGGCGGACATTGGCGTTGCTGGGTGTGCTCATACCCATGCTCGCGTTGTTCATTTATGTCGCTTTGCGGTCGGGTCCGCTGGCCCCCGTTCCCGTAACGTCAACCACGGTCGAACAGCTTTCCATCACGCCAGCTTTATACGGTATCGGTACGGTGGAGGCCCGTTACTCCCACAAGATCGGACCGACCACCGCCGGGCGAGTCAAAGAGGTTTACGTTCAAGTCGGCGACCGGGTGTCGGCCGGGCAATTGTTGGGTGAAATGGATCCGGTGGATTTCGACGAACGCATTGCCGCACAGGAGGCCGCGCAAAAACGGGCGGCCGCCGGTGTGCGAGCGGCGGAGGCGCTGGTTCAAGAGGTCACGGCCCGCCAGAGCTATGCCGAATCTCAGACCCGACGTTACGAAAGTCTCCTGCGGGCAGGCTCAGCCAGTAAAGAAACGGTCGATGCGAAGGCCCAGGAACTTCAAGTGGTCACTGCTAACCTTGCCACTGCACGAGCAAATTTAGAAGTCGCCCTTCAGGAGTTGGTGCGAGTCGGCGCCGACCGCGAGGTTATGATCCGGCAGAAGGCCAATCTGCGTCTGATGGCGCCGGCCGCTGGGTTGGTGACGGTAAGGAATGTCGATCCGGGCACGACGGTCGTGGCGGGACAACCGGTGGTGGAGCTGATTGATCCGGCCAGCCTGTGGGTCAATGTGCGTTTCGAGCAACTCCGCGCCACGGGCCTGCGTTCGGACCTGCCCGCCCGGATCGTGCTGCGCTCTCAGGCGGGTCGCTCTATCGCTGGACAAGTGCTGCGAGTTGAGCCGGTCGCTGACACCGTAACCGAAGAGACCCTCGCCAAGGTGGTTTTTGACACGATACCGGAGCCGTTGCCGCCGGTCGGTGAATTAGTGGAAGTAACGGTTGCCCTTCCAGCCCTGCCGGCTGAACCCGTGGTGCCCAACGCCAGCGTACAGCGAGTCGGCGGGCGTCTTGGCGTCTGGCTCATCAAAGGGAACTCCCTGCAATTCGCGCTCGTCAAGATGGGGGCCAGTGACCTTGATGGCCGGGTGCAGATTCTTGAGGGACTTGAGCCGGGCACGCAGGTGGTCGTCTATAGCGTGCGCTCACTTGGCGCCCACACCCGGGTGAAACGGGTTGAGCGATTGCCGGGAGTATCGCCATGATCAGTCTGGCTGGACGCGACATTCTGCATTCGTGGGGCAAGTTTGTCTTCACCGGTGTGGGCCTAGGCTTGTTGATCGGCGTCACGCTGACCATGGCGGGCGTTTATCGCGGCATGGTGGATGATGGAAAGGCTCTTCTCGACAACAGCGGAGCGGACCTGTGGGTGGTGCAAAAAGATACGCTCGGGCCCTATGCCGAGTCATCCAGCCTGCATGATGATGTGTATCGCGGGATACTGGGCATGCCCGGTGTCGCTCGGGCGGCCAACGTGACCTATCTTACCATGCAGGTGCGGCACGGTGAAACGGACGTGCGCTCCATGGTTGTCGGCGTTGTGCCGGGTGGACCCGGCGAACCCGGTCAACCTGGATATTTGATCGCCGGGAGACAAATCACCCGCGGGCACTACGAAGCCGTGGCCGACGTGGCGACCAAGTTTCAGCTCGGCGAACGCATCCAAATTCGTCGCAATATTTATACGGTGGTCGGGCTGACACGCCGCATGGTTTCCTCCAGCGGCGATCCGATGGTATTTATCGCGCTGAAAGACGCCCAAGCGGCGCAATTTCTCAAGGATAACGACGCCATCGTTCATCAGCGGCGACGCACGACGGTCAATCCGACCTACAACCGGCCAGGCGTGCCCGGCCTGCTCAATTCGGTGATCGCGTCACAAAGCATCAATACGTCCGTCAACGCGGTGTTGGTGCAAATCCTGCCGGGCTTTACCGCGGAGGAAGTGGCCGAGCCAATTCGCCGCTGGAAACGGCTTCAGGTCTATACCCGTGCGCAGATGGAGGATCTCCTGATCCGTAAGCTGATCGCAACCTCCGCCAAGCAGATCAGCATGTTTCTGGTGATCCTGGCCATCGTCAGCGCTGCGATTGTTGCCTTCATCATCTATACGCTGACCCTGGGAAAAATCCGTGAGATTGCGGTGCTGAAATTGATCGGCACCAAAAACCGCACCATCGCCGGGATGATCATGCAGCAGGCTGTGAGGCTTGGCATAATTGGCTTCGTGGTGGGTAAGATAGCAGCCACCACTTGGGCGCCGTTTTTTCCAAAATATGTCCTGCTCGAACCGGTCGATGCGGCATGGGGGTTCTTTGCGCTGATGGTGATCTGTGTGCTGGCCAGCGTGCTGGCCATCCGGGCTGCCCTCAAAGTGGACCCGGCGGAGGCGATCGGAGGCTAATATGCACTGGCAAGGCATCAAGATTGAGGGGTTGCGTAAGCGCTACGGCGAGGGCGATACCGCGGTCGATGCGCTCAAGGGCGTGGACATGCGCGTCGCTCCGGGTGAAGTCGTCGGGCTGGTCGGCCCTTCGGGCTCTGGCAAAACCACCCTGCTCAAGTGCCTGGGTGCGGTCATCGAGCCGACCGCTGGGCGCATGTCGCTGGGCGAAGACGTGATTTACGACCAAGGCTGGAAGATTTCCGATCTGAGGGAACTGCGCCGGGACAAAATTGGCTTCGTATTTCAGGCACCCTATCTGATCCCGTTTCTCGACGTTACCGACAACGTCGCTCTGCTGCCCATGCTGGCCGGCGTGCCCAATGAGGAAGCCCGAAAGCGGGCCGTGGAACTGCTCGAAGCGCTCGATGTCGCGCATCGCGCCAAAGCCATGCCGTCGCAACTCTCCGGCGGTGAGCAACAGCGCGTGTCCATCGCCCGGGCGCTCGTCAACCGGCCCCCGGTGATTCTCGCCGATGAGCCTACCGCCCCTCTCGACAGCGAGCGGGCACTGGCGGTGATCCGCATCCTAAATGACATGGCCCACCGATTCGAGACCGCTGTCATCGTGGTGACCCATGACGAGAAAATCATCCCGACCTTTAAGCGGATCTACCACATCCGCGACGGGGTGACCTACGAAGAGGCTGGAGAGGGCAGAGGATTTGACCCGGCTCCGGACAAATTCGCCGTTAAGTGAAACTTTCTGTCTGACGTTGTCCTCCTATCCAAACCTGCCCAAAAAACCATGAATATCCCTGCAAAAAATAACCGTTGGCCACTCATATCCGGATTCGTCGTCATCGCCCTAATCGGCGTCTCCTATGCGGTCTGGACCCATATGCGTCACGGCCACGCCGGTGCCCATGAGCACAGCGACCATGGTGCGTCGGCCCTTTCACTCAACGACGGCAAACGTTGGACGACCGACGAACCGTTGCGGATCGGAATGCAGCGTATCCGCGACGCTGTCGCTCAGGCCGTGGCCACCCCAGAACCCAGCGCCTTACTGCCGGCTCAGGCGAAACTCTTGGCGGACACTATTCAGGAAAATGTCGCCTACCTCATGCAAAACTGCAAACTGGAGCCCAAGGCAGACGCGACCCTGCATGTCCTGATCAACGAACTCATGGCCGGCGCGGCGGCAGTGACGGCGAATCCCGCGTCCAGAGACGGTGCGTTGAAGCTGGCTGCTGCGCTGCGCGAGTATCCGAAATACTTCGATCATCCCGGCTGGAGCCCGCTCACTGAGCGGCAACCCTAAGCCACGATCCACCGAACTTCATGCCCAGACCATGAAACCAAATCGACTCCTGAAAGGTTTGGCCCTTGCCGCCATTGTGTTTGGTCTCGTCACCATTGTGCGCGGCGGCCGGGCCTTGTTTGGCAGCATGGAAGTTCGCGCGGCGATGGGCCACACGGTCCCCTTCGTGCTTTGGTTCAACTTCCTCGCGGGATTCCTCTACGTCCTCGCCGGGGCTGGCTCGTTGTGGGGCAACCGCCGGGCCGCTGATCTTTCGCTCCTATTGGCGATTTCCACCCTGGTCATCTTCGTCGCCTTCGGTGTTCACGTCTTCGGGGGGGGTGCCTACGAGATACGTACCGTCGGCGCGATGATCCCAGATCGTTGTTCTGGGTTGTCATGGCCATAGCGACGTCCCGCGCGAGAACTTCCCCGGATTTGTAAGCACCCACGGGCGAAGCCAATCAGCCGTGGTAAGTTGTACGGGAGCCGACAGAAATCAGCCGTTCGATCTTCGCTGGCCCAATTCCGTTCAAAGGCATCGATCGGCTGACCCAAGCAACAGAGATATCCGCAATCCTTGTGATGCCCTTCCTCGCGTTGACCGCTTTTCCGCTCAGGCGGGGTGCCGGACGGCGTAACGCCAACCCGGTGAGAAATCTTGCAGCGCGGCACCGCGAAACGTCCGGCCAAGGACAGACAACGCGCGGTCGAGATCGGGGTCAGGCGATGGAAGGTCGGCGAGCAACTCCGTCCCCTCCGCGAGACCCTGAGCCATGCGCAGGATACGCTCGCGTGCTTCCTCTGGGGAGCAACTCCGGAAGTCGAAGTGGAGCCGCACAAAAATCTCTTCGTCTGGGGCGACCGATGAAATTCCCGTGTCCCCGCTTGACCGCTCGCTCACCGGGCCGCATCCGCTCACCAAGTTGCTGTCGAATCCGGTCGGGTCAGTCTGTAAGCGCGTCAGACGCACCGCAAATGCGCCCGGCAGTGGCGGGATTTCAGTCCACTCGAAACAACCGGGTACGACCTGCTCGAACTGCCGGCGCAGAGGATCCGGGCGATGATCGTTCAGTAGAACGAAACTTTCGCCCACGGCCAGTTGCGCCCATTGGCGGAAAATTAGCGCGTGCTTACCTGAGCAGGGGATCAGGCGGGCATCGAGAACCACGGGAGACGGGGAATTCATAAAATGTGCCGGAAAATCATTCCGGTGATGAGGGACGAACGGAGGCCGGTGGCGGGACATTCATCGCGATGATCTGGCGAAGACGCTGACCGATGCCTTCGGCTAGGCGTATCATCTCTCCCGCCTCGCGTTCCGGCAGACGCGCTTGGCAATGACGAAGCCAGAGACCGAGCCAGGCTTGAAAGTGGCGTTTCTCCAATCCGAGGTGCAGATGCTTGAACGGCATCGGTCCATTGTAATTCGCCGGTCCGCCGGTGAGCCCGGACCAAAAATCGGCGATCTTCTCCAAGTGTGCCGTCCAATCGCTGATATGGGCTGCGAAAATGGGTCCGATCTCTTCATGCTGGCGCACGTCGGCGTAGAAGTAGCGCAGAAGTTCAGACAGCGCCGGGCGACCACCCAAGCGGTTATAGAGTGTGGAATGAGGTTGGGCCATGAAGCGAAAGAGTTGGGTGACTGGCGACGAGTATACCTGGACCTGTGCGGCAAGGCATTGATTTGGATCAATAAGGGCTTATCGATCTGCATCTGTCGTCTTTGAAGAAATGGCAGATTGCCGCACTCGCAGGTGGATGAAGCCAGAAAGGATCTGCGAACACTCCGCATCGGCGATGCGGTCAAAAGACGGGCTAATTCGGACAATAAGCGCGTAGCGGTGTTCGGATCGGAGCTCTATGCTGCCGGGAGTACCATGCAGCCCATCGTCCTTTGCCATATGCGCGCGCGGAGTGCGCGCATCCACTTGAGTTGGGCAGCCCTGCTCGGGATCGAACCGGTCGCCACCCCCTTGGCGGAGCCTCAGGTGCTCGTTCATCAATTTGAATTCACGCTGAATAGGATATTCGACGCGCTCAAACGTCCGCTCGCGGAGCCGTGCCCCGAAGCCTTCCATTGTCCGTGCGGACTTAGCCCCTTTCTTGCCTATTATCGAGCAGCGGAGCAGGCGTTATTGGAAGCGCTGGTGCTTGTTCATGCGCAACAGATGCCTGAATCCAACGTGGCAGAACGCGCGCAGGATGTCGCCGATCTGAAAACTGCCGTTCGGTCGATTGGCGGGGAAGAGATCGCACTGTTTGGCAGCGTTTGCCGCCTCCGCAAAAAGAACGAGTCATGTGGACGGTGTTCGCTCGCTGCTGCCGCGGTTCCAACTGCGCTTGAAACAGAACATCTCGTTCGCGTGGCGTCCGGATAGTCCCCCCCCTCCGGCATGAAGCATATGGGCCATCACGACCGGCAATTGGGACGAACGCCGGCCAGGCCGAACTGTCCCCTGTGCTTTTCATTCCGATCATGTAACCTGTGCATGCGTCTGCGGGCGGCGGCTCAATTGACTCTGAACGTCGGAGACGAGTGAGCCTCCCGCCACAATCCGCGCGCGCAATCCGCCGCGACCCTTCAACCATGTTTCGGCACCTGCTCCCAGGGCGCGATCCATCCAGTAGCACGGGCGGCACTCCTCGACGCCAACAAACGAGACACCTTGCAGACTAAATTCTGCCCCGATAAGTCGGTCGAGTACGACACCTTCCGTGATCACATTGCGCCGGAGCGAGCCGACTGTCGCATCAGGTAAGCTGAGTTCGTTTTGCAGAGCCTGAAACACCTCCCATTCGAAAAACGTGATTTGCCCCTTATAGTCTGGGCGGTAGTTGAAGAAACGATCTCCCTGTATTCCTGCCCCCGCCACACACTCGATGCGTTTGACCTCGACAATCCGGTGCTCGCCAGCCGGTTGTCCATGATGGCCGAAGAAATTGTGGTCCTCCGAAATGAAGAGATGTCGTATCCGCATAATCAACCTTTCGGAATCAGCATCGCGTCGGCGAAGCGCGTCGCCAGTAGAACATCCAGTTGAGAGCGAAACATCCGAGCGAAAACAGCGCCATTCCGGTATAGGCCCACGCCGGCGAACCGAACCGGTGCATGCACCATCCTAGCATGAGTGGCGGGAAGAATCCGCCGAGCGCGCCGAGGCAGCTCACGAAGCCGATCACCGGTCCGGCCTCCGCCCCCATCACCATCGGGATGATTTTGAAGATCGATCCGTTGCCCAAACCGGCCGCCGCGCAGAGGATCATGATGGTCCAAAAAAAGCCGGTGAATTTGTCCGGTGCAAGAAACTGCGAGAGGCTGAAGCCGCAGACGCCCATCACGGCGATGCTCACAGCGGTGACGGAACCGGCGCTCCATTTGTCCGCGAGCCAGCCGCCGAGCGGGCGGGTCAGTGTGGCGATTAACACCGCGAACGGCGAGAAGAACAACGGATTGGGCGGGCCGCCCGGTGCCTGCGCAAAGACCTCGTTGATGATCAGCGGCAGTGAGGCGCCCATCGCGACAAAGGCACCGAACGTGAGAAAATACAGGGTTGAGAGAATCCACGTGTGCGCGCGGCGGGCGACGACGAGTTGCGAGGCAAGGGATTTTGCCGGTTGCGGATAGTTCTCCGTACCGAACCAGAGAGCGGCCGCACAAATAAGGATGAACGGAATCCAGATGAAGGCGGCGTTGCTTAGCCAAACGAGTTGGGTAGTGCCGTTCGTTAGTTTGAGCGGAAGCGCGTTGCCGGAAAGCGCGCCAAATGCGGCGAGTCCGATCACCACGGGAATTGTGAATTGCGCGATCGTCACCCCCAGATTGCCGAGTCCGTTGATTCCTAGCGCAGAGCCTTGCAGCCGTTTGGGGAACCACAGCGTGACCGTGGCCATCGACGTCGCGAAGTTTGCGCCGGCGATGCCGGTGAGTCCGGCCCAGAAAAGTAGCGTACCAAACGAGGCGTTCGGATCGCGCAGCACGATGCCGGTGCCGATGCAGGGGACGAGCATCAGCAGCGTGACGAATGTGCCCGCGTTGCGACTGCCGTAGCGCGAGACGATAAGGCCGTAAGGGATTCGCAGCAGGGACCCGAGCACGACCGGCGCGGCGGTGATCCAGAATCTCTGCTGCGCCGAAATGGCGAAGCCTGCTCCCGCCAGTTTGACCGATATGGCCGACCACATGAACCAAACCGCAAACGCAAGCGCGAGTGACACCGCGCTGATCGCCAGCGTACGCCAGGCCAGCGCGGCGTGCACAAAGGCCTCTGGTTTTTCGATCACGAGCACCTGGCGGATGGGCTGGGGGAGAAACCGCAGCAATCCTGCTCCGCCGAGAAATAGGGCCAGCGAACCGTAGAACGCCGGCCACACGATGCTGTGGTCGCCGCCGAGCGCGGTGTTGAGAACTGCGGTGAGCAGCCAGACCTGAAGCGTCACGATCAGAACGAGGACGCCGATGATGCCGACCAACAGGGTGTTCGTCTTGTTGGGATGAGCCTGGCTTTGAGCGCGGCGAAACGTGCTCATGCGAGCGGGCTCCCAAGTTCGGCAACGAAAATATCGGCACCACGGATTATTACTGCGAGTTGTGGTAGAGGTCGTGGCGGTGGGCCCTGTAGAACCGCGCCGGTGCGGGCGTCGAACCAGCCGTTATGGCAAGGGCACTCGATTTTGTCGGACCCGGGTTTGTAGAACACCGCACACGACAGGTGCGTGCATTTCTGTTCGAACGCGCGCCACTCACCTGTTTCCAGATGAATCAGGATGTAGGGTGTGGCCGAGCCGGGCACAACGAAAGCGCGGGTGCCGCCGGACGGCACGTCGTCGAGCCGGCAGACGAATTGTTCGCCTTTGATCCGATGCGGCGGAATCAGTTTATCCTTCACCGCGACGAAGGCGGTCCCGGCGGCCAGGCCACCGGAGACGAGGCAGAGGAATTTCGCGAACTCGCGGCGCGAGACGTGCGTGGCCTCGACTCGCTCATGCGGGAAATCTGCCTCCCACGCGGGGCGGGGCTTGAGAGTGGCGTTTTCAGGTTCGTCCATGACTGTTGAGATAAAATTAGAGCGGCGAGGGTGCGGTCAGTCGACGCGCAGTTCTGTACTGCCGGCGGGCATCATGATGTTGACCTTCGTGCGCACGATTTGCTCGCCGAAGATGAACTTGTTCACCGGTGTACTGTTCGGCCTCATCTGGGTGATTTTTTCGCGCTTGCCGTACCAAAGCGCACCGCTTGGACAGACCGTCGCGCACATGGGCCGTTTGCCCGCACTGGTGCGATCATAGCACATGTTGCACTTCATCATGATCTGCGTCTCCTCGATTTTCTTCGGGACGCCGAACGGGCAGGCGAGCACGCAGTTGGCGCACGAGATGCAGCGCGCGGTATTCGCAGTATGCACAATGCCGAACTCATCCTTGGTGATGGCGTCTGCGGGGCAGACGCGTGCACACGCGGGATCTTCGCAATGCATGCAGACCTGGACGGAGGTTTGCGTACTGATGTAGCGATCAACGTAGTCGACGTGGATCATCGACGTCTGCCCGTTCGTTTCGCACTCGGCGCACGCCATCTCGCACGCTCGGCAGCCGATGCAGCGTTGCGGGTCGATGAAGAATTCTTCGTCAGTCTTGATTTGCGAGTTCAGCATGGTCGCGTGGTCTCAGGGGCTGGCGAAAGCATTACGGGCATCGGCTGCGGGTTCGGGCCGGCCAAGCGGTTCGAGCCGCGCAGCGCACACCTTGAATTCGGGGATCTTGGAAATGGGGTCGAGATGGCCCGAGGTGAGTTGGTTGGCCGATTTGCGGCCAGGCCAGTGATAGGGGATAAATACGGTGTCCGGGCGGATGGTTTCAACGATTTGGGCGGGAAATTCCGCCGCCCCGCGTCGGGTCACGACCCGCACCAGATCTCGATTGTTGATGCCAAGGCTCGCCGCGAGCGAGGGATGGATTTCCAACAGTGGTTCCGGATATTGGTCGACGAGTTTGCCGATCCGACGGGTTTGGGTGCCGCTGAGATATTGGGAGACGACGCGGCCGGTAGTGAGGATCACGGGATATTCGGCGTCGGTCACCTCGCCGGGGTCCCGGTAACTCACCGCGTTGAAGTGGGCCTTGCCGTCGGGTGTCGCGAATTTCCGGTCCTCCCACAGTCGCGGGGTGCCGGGATGGTCGAGAGTCGGGCACGGCCAGAACACGCCCATGTTCTTTTCGATCTTCTCATAGGTGATTCCGAAATAGTCCGCGGTGCCGCCCTGCGAGGCGTGGCGCAGCTCGGTGAAAATTTCTTCCGAGGACTGAAACGCGAACTTGTCGCCCGCGCCCAGGTGTCGGGCCAGTTCCAGCAATATCTCGGTGTCCGTGCGTGCTCCGCCTGGTGGCGTTACGGCGCGGCGGATGCGGACCACCCGGCCTTCAGCGGTCGTGACGGTGCCGTCCTCTTCTTCGTGCAACGAGCCGGGCAGGACAATGTCGGCGTGCCGGGCAGTTTCGTTGAGGAAGAAGTCAATCGTGGTGTAATGCTCCAGCTTTTCGAAGGCCTCGCGTACGTAGTTGTTGTTCGGGAGCGAGACGACTGGGTTGAAGCAAATGCTGAGGAGGCCACGAATCTCGCCGCGGTGGATGGCCTCAATGATTTCGTAAGCGGTAAGTCCTTTGCGCGGGATCTCTGGTTCAGGCACATTCCAGACGCGGGCGATATGCGCGCGGTGCTCGGGGTTCTCAATGTCGCGGTTGCCGGGTAACTGGTCGCACTTGTGGCCATGCTCGCGGCCGCCCTGGCCGTTGCCCTGACCGGTGATCGTGCCGTAGCCGCAGTAGGGCTTGCCGATCCGGCCGGTGGCGAGCACGAGGTTGATGCAGGCGACGACGTTTTCGACTCCCTTGGTGTGGTGTTCGATGCCACGGGCGTGGAGGAGAAAGCTCGTCTTCGCTTTCCCCCACATTTCGGCGGCGCGCATGATTTTGGCTGCGTCGATGCCGGTTTCACGCTCGGCCCAAGCGAGATCATAGTCCTTCACGGCCGCGGCGGCCTCGGCAAATCCGCTGGTGTGCTGTGCGATGAAATCGTGATCGAGCCAGTCGTGCTTGATCAGTTGGTGCAGAATCGCGCCGTAGAGCGCGGAGTCGCGACCGGGACGGATCGGCAGATGCAGATCGGCCGTGCGTGCGATCGGCGTGAGCCGTGGATCGACCACGATGAGTTTTGCTCCGTTGTCGCGCGCTTGCCAGATCCAGTGCGTGAGGGTGGGGAACGTCTCACTCACATTCGTGCCACAAATCATGATGACCTCGGCATGGGCGAGATCGGCATAGGTGTTCGAGGCGCGGTCGAGGCCGAAGGCTTTCTTGTTCCCGGCGCCCGCGCTGACCATGCAGAGCCGCCCGTTGTAATCGAGATTGCGCGTTTTGAGAGCGAGACGGGCGAACTTGCCGACGAGGTAGCTCTTTTCGTTGGTCAATGAAACGCCTGACAGCATGGCGAAAGCATGTGGTCCATGTTCAGCTTGGATGCGCTTGATTTCGGCCACCGTTCGATCAAGCGCGGCGTCCCACGCCAGCGGGCGAAAACCAGCGCCTTCCACGCGTTCAAGCGGCTGGAGCAGGCGGTCGGGGTGGTTGTTTTGCAGATACCGCTGGACGCCCTTGGGGCAGAGCCGGCCTTCATTGAAGGGAAACTCCTCCCAAGGATCAAAACCGACCACCCGGTTGTTCTTTACGAGAAGCTTGATGCCACACTGCATGCCGCAGAAACAGCAGTGGGTTTTAACAACCTCATCCGGTTCGTCGCGGCCAAGGAAGCCTTCACGGGGCGGGTAATTTTTGTGCGGACCGAAGTCGGCGATGAGTTGCTCGGGAGAAACAGGAAGTTTGGCCATGGCGTTGGGGGGACGCGGCGGACGCGAATAGAGGGTTAGCCGAAGTAGGAGCCGGACTGTTTGCGGGCGGCGAGATGGGCCTTGGCCAGTGCGGCGCGTTTGCCCTGGGGACTGAGGTCGAGATGGGAGGAGCCGTCGGCCAGCGTGAAATCATAGCCGAGTTCGCGCGTGATGCTCTTCAGATCATCAACGTGGAGCTTGGTGGCGAACTCCGTTTCCGTATGCGGACAGACGGCCTGTGGACCGAGCGCGCCTTCGCGGCGATAGATCGCGACCCCAAGCTGAGCCGGGCGCTGGAAAATATGGAAGAACTTTCCAAAAGGCATCCAAAGCAAAAAAAGAATGACGACCACGGCGTGGGTTATGCCCATGAATTGATGCGCCCGGCCTTGGAGAAACTCGTAGTCCCACGTCAAGCCGAGGCCGGTCACCGCAATCGCGGCGAGCAACAGGAGAGGCAAAATATCGCCCTCGAAGGTTTGGATTGCGATCTGGCCGGCGTCGGTCAGCCGCCGCCGCATCATGAGCCCGATGCCGACGATGATCATCACGGACGACCAGTTCAGCACGTGGAAAATATTTGCGGCGATGAAGCTGTTGAGCGGAAAAGAAAACAGCGGAAAACCAAAAACGTGCGCGACGTAGGTATCGATGGTTCCTTCGGCGAGCGTAAAGTGAATCCAGCCGAAGGTAAGAGGAAAGGTGACTGAAAACGCAATCACGCAGCCCCAGGCCATGAGCATGTGGCCGGACCAGCGGGCCAGCCCGCGTTTGCGGATGAAGCTCTGTGCGCCGATATCATTGAACGCGTGTCGCACGAGTGCCCAGCCGTGGCCGAACATCCGGCCGGAAAAGAAGAATCCCCAGCCGCGTTTCCAATAGAGCCGCGTGGGCGGGCGTTGGAGCCAGACGTCGTAGCGGTAGACGAGCCCGAACCACGCAAAAACGGAGCCGAACAGATAGGCGATCAACGCACCGTCGAAATTCTGAAGATTGCGGGAGCCGACGATGATCGCGAAAGCCAGCAGAAGAGTCGCAAGCGAGGCGACAATGAGAGCGCGGGGATTTAGGGTACTGAACATTGCACGAAGTTTGCCCGAAACAAACTTACGCTCCGCCTCAAACGCAACCCAAAGAAGTGCGACAGAAAACTCTTTCTAGACCGAATCGGCCCATTTGAGGTGGCTGCGCAGGCGCTGGCTGCCGCACCAGCCACCTGCGATTCTTTTCTCTGCCCGCGCGGACGTCGCCTATCGGGATTTGAATGCTCGCTGAGAGAGGCAACGCTCGTTCGCTGAGCAAAGGGGCCACCGTTCTTGTCCGATCCAATCATTTGGGCACCGCCGCAAGTCGAAAGAGATCAATAAGGGCGCGGCGTCAGCATTGGAAGATCGTGCCGCTTTGCTCTTTATGTGGCAGCCTTCATCGAGCGGATTCCGGCCTTCGCGGACTTGGACGCGCGGGAATGAGCCGGTGGGCGAGGGCTACGGTCCGTCGGGAAACGGACCCTCTACTTTTCGATCGGATATCGTTTATGCGGAGCCGGTCATGCTATCAGGTCGTCGATCGAATCGCTCTCACTTCCGACATCGGCAAACAACCACGACGAAAGGTAACGTTCGCTGCTCGAGGGAATGATGACGACGATTTGCTTGCCTTTGTTTTCCGGCCGCTTTGCCAGCTGGAGGGCGGCCCACACGGCCGCGCCCGACGAGATGCCGATGGGAATGCCGTCGAGCCGGTTGACCTGTTTGCTGACGGGGCCGGAATCGGTGTCTTTCACGCGGATCACCTCGTCGTAGATCTTGGTGTTGAGCACCGCTGGGATGAAGCCGGCGCCCAAGCCCTGTAATTTGTGCGGACCAGGCAGGCCGCCGGAGAGAACGGCGGAGCTGTCGGGTTCGACCGCGATCATTTTAACCGATGGCTTGCGGTCTTTCAGCACTTCGCCGACGCCGGTGATCGTGCCGCCGGTGCCGATCCCCGATACGACGATGTCCACTTTCCCGTCCGTATCGCGCCAGATTTCCTCCGCGGTGGTTTTGCGGTGGATGGCCGGGTTAGCGGGGTTCGAGAATTGCTGGAGGATAACGCTGTTCGGAATTTTGGCGGCGAGTTCTTCGGCCTTGGCAATCGAGCCCTTGATGCCTTTCGCGGCCTCGGTGAGGACGAGGCGTGCGCCCAAGATTTTGAGAATCTTGCGGCGTTCCATGCTCATGGTTTCCGGCATGGTCAAAATCAGTTTGATCCCCTTGGCCGCGGCGACGAATGCCAGCGCGATGCCGGTGTTGCCGCTGGTGGGTTCGATCAGCACCGTGTTGGCGTTGATTTTTCCGGCCGCCAGCGCGTCCTCGATCATGGATTTGCCGATCCGGTCCTTGACGCTGGAGAGTGGATTAAAGAATTCGAGTTTTAGCAAAATGTCCGCCTGCGCGCCATGAGCGGCGGCGGTCCGGTTTAAACGTACGAGCGGGGTGTTGCCGATCGTTTCGGTGATGTCGCGGTATATTTGAGGCATGGGAGGGATGGGTTGGTTGAAAGCAGGATGGCTTTCCGTAGAAGTAAATCTTACAAATCGGTGATGGTTCCCAGCAGGCGGTGGAGTTCCGGTCCGTGCTGGCGAAGTTCCTGCAGGTGCATGACGGAAAGTTGCTCGATCACTTTCTCGCCCTTGGCCGTCAGCCTCAGTTCCACCCGGCGACGGTCGGCGGTGGACGCGGTGCGGCGCAGAAGCTGTCGGCGCACCAGCCGGTCCACGAGGCCGACCACGCTGTGATGGCGCAGTTGCAGACAGTCCGCCAGTTCGGCGATCGAGGCAAAGTCGCGACCGGGAAAGCCCTTGATCGCCAGCAGAGCCTGATGTTGCTGCGGAGTCAGGCCGGCGACTTTGGCCGCGTCCTGGCTGAAGCCGAGGAAGCGCCGCAGGGCGTACCGCAGTGCGGCGAGCGATTCGTAATGGGTCTTGTGCAGGGAGCGTGAGGCCATGGCCGGAAAGGAAGACAATACCATTGCAATATATCGGAGTGCGATGCAATCGTGAATTCTCTCTATTCATGAATTCACGCTCCTCGAATACCACGACCATTCCCGCCGGCCCGCACGCCGGCCGGGGTGATTTGTCCGACTTTACCACCGACCGCCGGGTGCTGCTGCTCTGCGCCCTCGCGGTGCCGATTGGCGCAATCGCCGCCGTGGTGGCCAAGGTGCTGCTCTGGTTGATTGCCGTCATTACCAATGCGGCATTTTTTCTACGCTTTTCCTCCGCGCCCGTGGCGCCGGAGAACAATCATCTCGGCTGGTGGGTGATAGCGGTGCCGGTGATCGGGTCGTTGATCATCGGGCTGATGGCCCGCTATGGATCGGAAAAAATCGTGGGCACGGAATCCCGGAGGCCTTGGAGGCGATCTTGCTGGGTCGAAGCCTGATCAGTCCGAAGATTGCCTTTTTGAAACCGGTTTCTTCCGCGGTGTCGATCGGTACCGGCGGACCTTTTGGCGCCGAGGGGCCGATCATCATGACCGGAGGTGCGTTTGGCTCGATCTTCGCGCAGCTCTTTCACCTGACCTCCGCCGAGCGCAAGACACTGCTCGTGGCCGGGGCGGCGGCCGGTATGTCCGCGGTGTTTGCCACGCCGATCGCCGCGGTGCTGCTGGCCGTGGAGCTGTTGTTATTCGAATGGAAACCACGCAGCTTCATCCCGGTGGCGGTGGCGGCGGTGTTGGCTTCGGTGGTGCGCGTGCCGCTGCTCGGAAGCGGGCCGATCTTTCCAGTGCTGGCACATGCGGCTCTTTCTCCGGGCCTGCTGGGATTTGCCTTATTGGTCGGCGTGGTTGTCGGCCTTGGCTCCGGGGCTTTGACCGCGCTCGTGTACGGCTTTGAGGATCTGTTCGCCAAACTGCCGATTCATTGGATGTGGTGGCCAGCTTTGGGCGGTCTTGTGGTGGGGATCGGCGGGCTGATTGATCCGCGCGTGCTCGGCGTGGGCTACGATACGATTCATCAACTGATGCGCGGGGAATTGCTCGGGGCTTCGCTCGTGGCCCTTATGCTCGCGAAGGGAATTGTCTGGGCGGTGGCGTTGGGGTCCGGCACTTCCGGTGGCGTGCTGGCTCCCTTGCTCATGATTGGCGGCGCCCTCGGCGCTTTGGTGGGCTCGGCGAGCGGCGTGGGTGATCCGGGGCTTTGGGCCATGGTCGGCATGGCGGGCATGATGGGCGGGACGATGCGATCTCCTCTGACGGGCATGGTTTTCGTGTTGGAAATGACCCACGATCTGAATGCGTTGCCCGCTTTGATGATCGGGAGCGTGGCCGGTTTATGCGTCACGGTATTGTTGCTGAAGCGTTCGATTCTCACGGAGAAATTGGCGCGCCGCGGCCAACATATCGCGCGTGAATACAGTGTGGATGTTTTTCAACTCGCTCGGGTGGCTGATGCGATGGATCCCAATCCACCGGTGGTCCCCGCTAGCACCACCGTCGCCGCCTTGTCGAATCGCATTGCCCAGGGTGATCCGGTTTTATCCCGCCGCCAGGGCGTCATTCTTTTGGACGAGTCGGGTCGGTTGGCCGGGGTGATCACGCGCAGCGACCTTTTGTCCATTTTGCAGGACGGTTCCGCCGCCACGACCACCGCACTCGAAGCTGGAACCACCGATGTGGCGGTTACTTTTCCGGACGAAACCTTGCATCAGGCGATTGCGCTGATGTTGAAGCGCGGCATCGGTCGGTTGCCGGTGGTGGACCGGGCTGATCCGGGCAAGGTCGTCGGTTATCTCGGTCGGGCCGACATTCTATCGGCCCGGGTGAAATTGCAGGAAGAGGAAGAGCAGCGCGAGCGCGGTCCTTTTTTATCAACGACTGACGGAGCGAACCAATCTCGGCGAGATGAACGAGGCGCGCACGCTTCACTCGTACGAACCCGGTCGGCCGCATTGGTGGCAGTGGCTGACGGTATTGTCGCTCGACGCGCCGTTGGTAGCGGTGGTCTGGCAGCTGGCACTGGCGCAGGTGGCAGGAGTGACGTTGCGCGCTCATCACACGTTCATTCTCGGTGCGGCCGTCTGGCTGGCTTATGCGGTGGACCGCTGGATCGAAGGCTGGCGTATTTCTCCTGACCTGGTCCGGACTCAGCGACACTGGTTTTATCAATACTGGCGTTGGCCGATGGCGATACTCTGGATGCTCGTGCTGGTAGCGGCACTGGTTTTGTCTTTCACCCTGCTGTCCTGCGAGGAGCTCCGGACGGGTCTGCTGTTGCTCGGCCCGGTGTTGGTTTACTTGCTCTCGCACCAATTCATCCATCGCGACCGCCGGTGGCGTGCCCCGAAAGAAATTTGCGTCGCCGCGCTTTTCACGATCGGGGTGGCCAGTTTTCCCGTGGCGAACCATCCCGCGGCGCTGGCCGGACTGGCTCCCGCCCTGGCGTTTTTCGGACTGCTTTGCTTTGCCGATTGCGCGCTGATTTCGCTCTGGGAAGACGAGGTAGATCGCATGCACGGCCAGACTTCGCTCGCGTTGCAATTTCCGCGCGGCCGGGTCGTCGTGCGCGGATTGCCCTGGGGCATCGCGGTGCTGGGCGCAGCCGTGGCGTGGCGGGAGCAATCGTGGCTGGCGGCCTGTGCGGCAGGCAGCGGCGTGCTGTTGGGCAGTCTTGATCTCTTCCATCGCCGGCTGGGCCGGCAGCTTTCGCGGGCGCTGGTCGATGTGACGTTGATGACACCGGCGGTTTTTCTGTTCTCGATCTGGTGGCATTCCCGATGAACTCTTCCCGCAGCTTTGACCGCTTGGCGGAAATTTATCGCCCGCTGGAATATCTCGCTTTCGGTCGTGATCTTGAGCGGGCCCGATTCGTCCATCTCGACCGGCTGCGCGACTGTCGGTCGATCTTGGTGCTCGGCGAAGGGGACGGTCGCTGTCTGGAAAAACTGATCGCAATCGCGCCGCACGCCCGGATCGATTGCCTGGATCTCAGCACCAAGATGCTGGCCCGAGCCGCGCGCCGGATCGCGGGCAGGGCAGCGGTGGAGCGGGTGACTTTCCGGCAGGCGGATCTGTTGACGGCGGACATGCCGCCAGCGAACTACGATTCGGTAATCACGTTTTTCTTCCTCGATTGTTTCACGGCGGCGCAATGCGAGGCGGTCATGGCGCGGATCGGGGCGAGTCTGCGCCCCGGGGCGTTGTGGCTCTGGGCAGATTTCGCCGTGCCGGCGCGGGGTTGGGCGCGGTGGCGGGCGCGAATTTGGATCGCCGCGCTCTACGCGTATTTTCGCTGGCAAACTGGGCTGGCTGCTCGCGAGTTGCCACCGGTCACGCGATATTTTTCTGAAACCGGGTTAGTCGGACGCGCCGAGTGCACCTGGCAATGGGGCTTGGTGCGCAGCGAAGTCTGGCTTTTTCCGCCCAACGACCGGAGAATGCTTTCGCCATGAGCCAGACCAAATCAGGTATCGCCACGCGCTGTGCGCACACGGGCACCCGCCGCGCGGTGCACGGAGGAAACGCACCGTTTCAACCGTCGATCGTGCAGAGCACGATCTTTGATCTCGGCACCTCGGCCGACGCCGAGGCGATTTTCTCGGGAGCTCGTCCGGGTTTTGCCTATTCGCGTTTCGGAAATCCCACCGTCGAATTGCTTGCGGAGGCGATCACGGAGTTGGAAGGCGGGGCCGGTGCGCTCGTCACGAGTTCGGGCAATGCCGCGGTGCTATGTGCGGTGGTGGCGGCGATGGAAGATCGCACCGGGCCGCTGGTCATTCATCAGGACGTTTACGGCGGAAGTTTCGAGCTCATCCAGATTCTCTCCAGCGTTGGTCGGGTTCCGGTCGAGACCGTCGATTCGTCCGACGCCGTCGCTTGGGAAACGGCCGTGGGCCGAGCCGGCGCGGTGCTGTTGGAAACGCCGTCGAATCCGCTGATGCAGCTGATCGACCTTGAAGCGACGGTCGCGGCCGCGCGGAAAGCCGGCGCGCCGGTGATAGTGGACAATACGGTGGCGACTCCGTTCAACCAAAGTCCCTTCTCGGCGGGCGTTGATTGGATCGTGCATTCGACGACCAAATATCTGAACGGCCATTCCGATATGATTGGCGGTTGCGTCGTCAAGCGCGAGCCGTTGACCGCCAAAAACCGGCGCATCCACAAAAATCTCGGGGGAACAGTAAACGCTTTCGACGCCTGGCTGGTGCTGCGCGGGCTGCGGACTTTCGCATTGCGAATGGAGGCGCACAATCGAAACGGCGGAGCGGTGGCCGCGTGGCTCGGTCGCCATTCCGCTGTGACGAAAGTGCACTACGCGGGCGATCCGAACCACCCGCAGGCTCAGCTTTTCCGTCATCAGATGCGCCACGGCGGCGCGCTGCTTTCCTTTGAGTTGAAGGGTGGGGCGGAGGCTGCAACGCGTTTCATCGATCAGCTCAAACTCGTGGTGCACGCCGTCAGTCTCGGTGGCCTGGAAAGCCTTGCCACGCGTCCGGCGATGTCGAGTCACCGGGGAATGCCAGCGGAAGTCCGGCAGAAGGCCGGTGTATCGGACAGCCTGATCCGCTTGTCGGTTGGCGTGGAAACGCTCGGTGATATTTTGGCGGATTTGGAACAGGCCCTGGTCGGTCACTAGCGACGCTGATGCTTTAGGCAGGTGGCCGGAGCCGCGTTCTTTGCGGCCAAACACATCGGGCAAATTCCGTCGCGCGACGGTCGTGATCGCAGAGTTGTCGCTGTGGCCAGTGCTCGGACCTCATCCGACGGGAAGCTAGCTTCGCGGTGCACGGCGACTGCCTGACGTCGCGGAATGCGATCAGATAAGAAAGTTCTAATCCATCCATCGCCGGTTTCTAACGCGTGCGGGACTAAGATGGCCGTCGCCGCCGTCTTCGCATCGCGGTAGAGCCGGATGTTGTCGCGCAAGATTGCTTTATGTTCCGGTCAGGGCTGTCCCGTGCGGATTGAGCGCAAGGGGTTTGAGTGCTTTCAGGTCGATAGGAAATGATTCGGTGTTCAAGGGTATTCAACATATCACGGTTTCTCTCACTGGCAAACGCGGCGGCATCTAGGGAACCAGTGAGCGTAGTGGAAAACGAAAAAGTGTGTCATTCGTCCGGCCGCGTCTGAGCGTGGCTGTTGTCTCATCGCGACAACGCCGGAGCACTCTCAAGCAGCGCCTTATCGCATTCGTCACCAGTGATGGCCGCCAACTCATTCCTTAATCACCGGGATATAGGTCGATTTGCTTTCCGTTACTTGGCGAGGTCATGCACCGATGCCTTCGGCCAGAGCCAACACCAACGCGCGGCCCTTTTCGTGTTCGGCTTCCTCCCGCTGATGATGGCGTTGGTCGGCATACACGCGCAGAAATTCCAGCACGCCGCGCAGCTTTGGGGCGTTGAGTTCTCGCTGCGCGTCCAGAGCAGCCACTGCGTCGGAACAATGATTTAATCAGCGCTTCGATGTGGTGATGTTCGCCCGACATACTTCGAATGGCCGTGACGTCGACGGAAGGATGCGATTGCCGTTCCGGTTCGTGGCCGAATGGTGAATTTTTCATTTTGCGATGATACGCTGTATTGGTGTTCTCTTAAATTAGGTTTCCGTTTGAGTTCAAATTAGCCCAAGCGCCACCATTGCCTTGGCGACCTTGATGAAGCCCGCGATGTTGGCGCCGTTGACGTAGTTGCCGGGCGTGCCGAATTCTTCCGCCGTTTCGTAGCAGCGCTGGTGAATGCCTTTCATGATTCCGGCCAGTTTCTGCTCGGTGAATTCGAAGTCCCACACATCACGGCTGGCGTTCTGTTGCATCTCCAAGGCCGAGGTGGCCACGCCGCCCGCGTTAGCGGCTTTGCCCGGACCGTAAGCAATGCCGGCCTTGAGGAAGACCCGCACGCCTTCGGGCGTGGTCGGCATGTTCGCGCCTTCGGCCACCGCAATACATCCGTTCTTGACCAACTTGGTGGCGTCCTTGCCGGTCAGTTCGTTCTGCGTCGCGCAAGGCAAAGCAACCTCGCAAGGGATTTCCCACAGATTGCCCTTGGCCATATAGCGGGCGTGTTTGTGGTGAGCGGCGTAGTTTTCGATCCGTCGGCGTTCCACTTCCTTGAGCTGTTTGATCAAGGCGAGGTCGAGGCCTTTTTTATCGTGGATGAAGCCATTCGAATCGGAACAGGCGACCACCTTGCCTCCGAGTTGTTGCAGTTTCTCGATGGCATAAATGGCGACGTTACCCGAACCGGAGACTATGCAAGTCTTGCCCGCCAGTGATTGGTCGCGCACCCGGAGCATTTCGTTCAAGAAAAAAACCGCGCCATAGCCCGTGGCTTCCTTGCGCGCGCGGGCACCGCCCCAGTCCAAACCCTTGCCGGTGAGCACGCCCGATTCGTAGCGGTTGGTGATTCGCTTGTATTGGCCGAACAGGTAACCAATCTCTCGCGCGCCTACGCCGATGTCGCCCGCCGGCACGTCCGTGTATTCGCCCAGGTGTTGGTAAAGCGCCGTCATGAAACTCTGGCAAAAGCGCATGATCTCGCTGTCCGATTTGCCCTTGGGATCGAAGTCTGAACCGCCTTTGCCGCCGCCGATAGGCATCCCGGTCAATGCGTTCTTGAAGGTTTGCTCGAAACCCAAAAATTTGATGATGCCGAGGTAGACCGAGGGGTGAAAGCGGAGCCCGCCCTTGTAAGGTCCCAGGACGCTGTTGACCTGCACTCGAAAACCGCGGTTGATCTGCACCTGGCCGCGATCATCCTGCCACGGCACCCGGAAGATGATCTGGCGTTCCGGTTCGCAAATGCGCTCGATGATCTTCTGCTCGCCGAACTCCGGATATTTCACCAGCACCGGTCCGAGAGATTCGAGCACTTCGCGGACGGCTTGGTGGAATTCCACCTCGCCGGGGTTGCGTTTAACGACGGCCTGAAACAGGCCTTCGATTTTTTCGTCAATTATCTCTGACATCGTAAAAAGATTTTATTGAGGTGGAATGCTGGTTCAATGCGGCAGCCCGATGCCGTGGACGTGGGCGAGATACTGGCCGATCTCGCGCGCATCCGCGACGAAGGCGTGGCCGTTGGCGTGTTGCACCTTGAGGTGCGCGGGAAGATTTTGCGGGACGGTGGCAAGCACCAGAACCGGACTTCCTTGGTTGGCTTCGCCCAACAAGGAAACGAGTTCCGGCCGTGGCCGCGCGAAATCCAAGTAACGAATTTCGATATTCCGCTTGAGTGCGGGATAAAACTCAAGCAGGCCGATCATTTCGGCGCAGCCGGGGCAGTAGTAGGTTTTCCCCTGATCTTGGAAATCGTGTTTGAGGAGATAGAGTTGATCCAGTTTCATGGTATTTGTTGGGGTGATTTAGGTTGCTCCGGTGCCGAGCAGACAACGAAGGGCATCGGCGGCCGTGTAGGTCTCATGTGCCGGCGGGAGGAATTCTGCGATCCGGATAAAATCGTTGCCGGCCGTCACGAGCGCCGGTTCTTCTCCTGTTCCGGGCAGCACTTGGGCAAAACCGGCGGTGGCAAACAGGCCGTTGCAGACGCATTTGCGTCCCACGGTGTCTTCCTGGAAACCGCCCTTTCGTAGATAATCATCGACTGGCTCGCTCGGACAGCGATAGCCGAGCGTGCCGTCCGTCTTGCGGTAGGGCCGCCTAAGGGCACCGATGTCGCAGATGCGTTCGCGGGCGGCCAAGACGGCGGGATCGGAAAGTGTGCCCGATATGGCCGCCACCTTAAAGGGAAAGCCCGTGGGAGAAGCCAGGGGATCGGTGAAAATTTCCGCCCGTCCCGCGCGCGCCAACTCGATGGCCTGCCGCTTGAGTTCCGGTTGAAGGCCGGATTCCTCGCAGAAGGCGAAGGCGGTTCCCACCTGGATGCCGTTGGCACCGAGGCGCAGGGCCTCGGCAAGTTTTTCCGGCTGCCCGTAGGAACCTGCCAGCCAGAACGGAAGCCCCAGTGCGCGGATTTTTTCCAGTTCGGGGACATCGCGTGGACCATAAACGGGCTCGCCGCTGGGGCTGAGCTGCATGGGACCGCGGGGCGGGGCATTGTGGCCGCCGGCGCTTTCGCCTTCGACGATGAACCCGTCAACGCGGCCGTTGGATTTGCGGGCCAGCGTCATGGCCAGCGTGGCTGACGATATGACCGCGAGAAATTTCGGACGCGTCAGTGTCGGCACTTGGCCCGCGCAGAATGCCTGGGGATCGAAAGTGGAGACGAATTCTTCGCCGGGAAGAGCCCCTTCGACGTCGATCTTGAGTTCGGCGGTTTCACCGGCGGCCAGCCGATCCAGGATGCCGGGAATCGTGCGGGGAATTCCCGCGCCCATGATCACGCAGGCGACGCCCGCAAGCATGGCGCCGAACAGCGCCGGCAAGGTGGGGAGCTGGATTTTTTCGAGGAGGTTGATGCCGACGACACCCTCGTGTCCCTCTTTGGCGAGGAACACCTCGACGAAAGCACCGAGAACCACCGGTTCCACAAAACGCGGGCCGGGCTTCAACGAAGCTTGAGGGACGAGGCGAAAGGGTGCATTCGCGGCTTTGCCGCCCTCGATGAAATAATCCGCCAACACGCGCTCGACTACGGCGGGGAAGGGGAAATGAGCCAAGGCCCGGCGGACCGCCCCGCCGGCATCGCCGAGTTGCAGGCGTCGCGCGAGCACCGTCTCGATGCCCGTGCCCGACACAACGCCGAGTTGTCCGAGGCGCGACACGGCCCGGGCAAGTTTCCAGTGGGAGATGGCGACGCCCATGCCGCCTTGAATGATTTTGGGGAAGGCAGTCATTGTTGTTCGACCCGAAGTTTTCTGAGGGCGATGGCCCCGTGATTGAAGGATTCGTGTTTCATGATGGTTTGGTTTTTCCGGTCGAGAGGGAGAGCATGCGCTCGATCGGCTGCCGCGCGCGGGCCAGAATGTCCGCCGAGAGTTCGATGCGCGGATTGCGGTTCTTCAGGCAGTCGCGGAGTTTTTCGAGGGTGTTCATCTTCATGTAACGGCACTCGTTGCAGCGGCAGCCGTCGGTGGGCAATTGCAGCGGGTCGAACGTGGGGGCGCAGATGAATTCTTTTCCGGGACATTCTTTTTCCAGGCGGTGGATGATGCCCGATTCGGTGACGATTACGAATTGGCGGTCCGGACTGGTCCGGCAATAGGTGATCATTTTTTCGGTGGAGCAAACGATGTCCGCTAGCTCGCGGACTTCGCGCGGGCTTTCGGGATGGACGACCACCTTCGCTTCGGGAAAGCGTTTCCGCAGCCGCAGGAGGCTGTCGCGGCGAAACTCGACATGCGCGTAACAGTTCCCGCGCCAGAGCGTCATCGGCCGACCGGTTTGTTCCATGACCCAGGCGCCGAGGTTCTCGTCGGGGATGAACAGGATGTCTTTGTCGGCGGGTACGGATTCGACGATTTTTACTGCGTTACCGCTGGTACAGATCACATCGCAGAGCGCCTTCACCTCCGCGCTGCAATTGATGTAGGCAATCGTGAAGAAGTTCGGATTGGTCGCCTGCAAGGCGCGCAACTGATCCGCCGAGCAGCTCTGCTCAAGTGAGCAACCGGCGGCCTTGTCGGGCAGAATGACGAGTTTGTCCGGATTCAAAAGTTTGGCGGTCTCCGCCATGAAATGCACGCCGCAGAACACGATCACTTCGGCGTCGGTGGTGGCCGCTTGCTGGGCTAGTCCGAGCGAGTCGCCCACAAAATCCGCCACGTCCTGGATTTCGGGAACCTGATAGTTGTGGGCCAGAATGACGGCGTTCAGCGCGAGCTTGAGATCAAGGATTTCGCGGGCCAGTGTACCAGTTTCTGTCGGTGTGGGGGGAGACGAGGCGAACGAGGCGGGCGTTGCGGTGCCGTGGTGGGGTGGCGGGCCCCCGCTTTTAAGGGCGGGATGGATCACGGATAAAAAGCGATTTCCGGTGTTCACTGATTTTTCGGGCTGCACTCAGTTTGAGTGTTGGCTCAGCTGATAGGTGCCGGGCACTGAGCGGAAGCAGATGGCAAAACGGTTCCAGCCGTTGATGGCCACCACGGCGGCGGTGAGGGTTACTATTTCCTGTTCTGAAAAGTGCCGGCGCATTGGCGCATACACTTCATCGGGCACTTGCGACGTGGCCACAAGGGTAACGGCTTCGGTCCAAGCGAGCGCGGCGCGTTCTCTTTCGGTGAAGAACGGCGTTTCGCGCCAGGCGTTGAGCGCATAGATGCGCTGTTCGGATTCACCCTGGGCGCGCGCGTCTTTCGTGTGCATGTCGAGGCAGTAGGCGCAGCTATTGATTTGCGAGGCGCGGATTTTGATCAGCTCCAACAAAGTCGGTTCCAAACCGCAACTGCGGACAAACGTTTCAAAGGCCCGCATCGCTTGGAAAACGGCGGGCGCGACTTTCTGATATTCAATGCGTGGTTTCATGGTGGGAAAGAGGTATGGCGGGAGGCAGACGATCACGGTCGGGGACTTTGTCCCAACTCCTGCCGCGCCACGAGGTCGGCAAATTCGGGGTTTCGTTTGATGAACCCCGCGACAGACGAACAGCGCGGAACAATTTTCCAACGTCGTTGCCGCGCTTCATCCAGAGCGGCGCGAGCCAGCGCGGCGGCGATTCCACGTCCACGTCGTTTCTCCGGAACAAAGGTATGATCCAGGACTACGTGCTCTCCCTCGTAGAGGTAGTGAAGAAAGGCCAGCGGTGCGTCGATTAACTGCGTTTCAAAACGCTGGAGTTTGACGTTGTGCGTGACCGTTGGCGGTGCGTCGTTGGCCGGGCTTGAAGCGCGAATAACCGGCGACGAAATGGGGCTTCGTTGGTTCCAGTCTTCCTTGACGCGCGCTTTGATGTCTTGAATGGAGGTCAACGAAAGTACCGTTTGGGCTAAAGCCTCGGCTTCGGTCAGACGAATGGAACGAATAGCGTGTTTGACTTCAAGGAGCCGGCCGGGACTTACACTGAAGCTGCGAAAGCCCAGACCAAGCAAGAGCGCGATATTGGCGGGGTCGCTGGCCATTTCACCGCACAGGCAGATGGGTTTGCCCTTGGTCTTGGCTACCTCGGCCAATGTGGCGAGCACTTGCAGCACCGCCGGATGGAGCGGTTCATACGCGGAAGCTAGGTCCCCATTGATCCGGTCGGCGGCGAGAAGATATTGCACCAGGTCGTTCGTGCCCACGCTGAAGAAATCAACCTCCCCGGCAAGTTGTCCGATCAGAATCGCGGCGGATGGCGTCTCGATCATGGCTCCGATCGGGATGAGGGAATTAAACGGCTGGCCTGCTGTCGCAAGTTCCGCTTTCACGCTTTCGATCACCGCCTTGGCGGCGCGCAATTCGTCCAACCCGCTGATCATTGGCAGGAGAATCGCCACCGGATGGGACGTGCTCAGACGCAAAATAGCCCGTAATTGAGTGCGCAGCACCGTCGGGTGCGCGAGCAGCAACCGCGTGCCGCGGCAGCCCAGTGCCGGATTGGCTTCGCGGCCCAGCGGAAAGTAGGAGAGCGGTTTATCGCTGCCGATGTCCAGCACGCGAATCATGGTTTCACCCCGCTGCATGTGCTCGGCGGAGGTACGGTAGAGTTGGTATTGTTCTTCCTCCGAGGGGAAATGTTCCTGCACGAGAAAGATGAATTCTGTGCGATACAATCCCACCCCATCCGCTTTCACGTTCGCCGCCGCCACGGCATCGGCCGTTTGTCCAATGTTGGCGCTCAACTTGATCGCCGCGCCATCCAATGTGATCGTTGGCAGATCGATTGAGCCTTTCAAGATGCTCCGGTGAACTTGAAGGTCGGCCTCCAACTGGTCATATTTGCGGAGTATCTCCGGCTTGGGATTGATGAACGCTCGGCCAGCCAAGCCATCTACGATCGTCAGGTCGCCCGCGCGGATCAGGTGGGTGGCGTTCGGCACCTGCACGAGCATGGGAATACCCAGGGCACGGGCTAGAATCGTGGCATGAGCGGTGAGGCTGCCTTTTTCCACAATCAATCCGCGCACACCGTGGCCTTCCAACTGCGCTACGACCGAGGCGAATAGCTCACTCGTGACCAGTACACATCCGTCCGGCAGATCTGGAAGGCTCGGTTGCATATTTTCCGTCAGGTGGTCGAAAATTCGTTTGCCCACGTCGTGCAGATCGGCGCCCCTCTCGCGGAAATAGGGATCGTCCAGGCGGCCGAACAAAGCCGTCAGGGCTTGGATCGCGTCGTCGAGCGCGGCTTCCGCATTCATTCGCTTCGTGACGCAAAGCTTCCGGATCTCTTCCCGCAATTGCGGGTCGCGCAGGAGGATGATTTGCGCTTCAAAAATTTTCGCCTCCTCCTTGCCTAGGGTCCGCTCGACGCTGGCTTGAACCTCCAGCAGCTTGCTTTCGGCGGAGGAAACAGCCTGGTCGAATCGCTCGATTTCGTTTTGTGCCTCCGCTTCGCTCACCTGCCGGCGCGGCACGACCGTCTTTTTCGCGCAGTCGCACAGCAAGGCGCGCCCGCGGGCCAGCCCGGAGGAGGCCACTACGCCCAAAATCATGGCTGGAGCCGTCGGCTGGTTGTCGGTGCTGTTCATCTTAGGGTGTCACCTTTTGCCATCTTGTTTGGCCCTGCGGTGCGCGGTTTGGCTTCCAGAAGAAATTCACGCAGTACCACGGCTTGGTTGTGAGTTTCGTCGTGGGCGGAATACACGAGTGTGACCGCACCGCGCGCCGCCGCTTCCCGCAAGGGTTGCACTGCCGTTGGATTCAAGACGAGTTCGGCACGGTAGCGACGACGGAATGTTTTCCAGCGTGCCACCGCATGGCCGTACCAGCGGCGCAGTCCGGTGCTGGGGGCAATGTCCTTAAGCCAAGCGGTGAGGGGCAGCGCTTCTTTCTTCACGCCGCGCGGCCGGGGACGATCAACCAGATAACGTTCTCCGTCGCCGGGCGAGGCCGCTGCATAGGCGCGTTTGGTATAAATGTTCACTGGCGATCACGTGGTGGAGGACATTACCAATCCTTGAATTCACTCAAATAGCACACCGGGCTGGAAGGTTCAGGCGACCCGTTCGTAGCCGGAGTCATGATTGCCTTAGAGGCAGAGGCTGAATGGCCGGCAAGCCCGGAGTCGGTCAGGATATGTTGGAGTACCCGTGCGGCTTCCTGCGGATCGCAGTCCTCGTGCTGCTTCTTTTTCACGCCCATCTTGCTCAGATCATAGTGCCGGTCGGCCTTGAGACCATGACGCTTGAGGATGTGCGCGGCGCACTGGAGCGGGCAGCCGTCCAAGGCGATGATGGGCCGCCCGGATTTGGCGGTGCGCACGAGCGGTTTCACGTCGCCGCCCACGCCGGCGATACAGGACATCTCGGCCACTTTCAGCCGATCCAGTCTGAGCGCGAGGTGGTTGGCCATCTGCGCGGCGCTGGAGGCGCCAGAGCAGGCGTAAACCAAAGGAATGTTTCTCTTCGGGTTCATGCCGAACGTTCGCAGGCCAAAGCGCGCGGAAAGAGCACTTGGTTCTCATGATAGATTTGCTCGTGCACCGTGTGCGCGAGGCGGTTGATCGCAGCCGCCATGGTTTGGTGGAGGGCGGGAAATTGGAGCTGGAGGGATTTGTTGGCCACCAACAGTTCCAATTCAGCGAGCGCCTCGTCGACTTGGTTGTGTTCGTGTTCCATCCGGGTCAGGTGGGTTTCCAGCGCCGACCGGGTCGATCGTTCATGGGCTTTTTCGGCCGCCAACCGGCGGATCATCGGGAAAATGTTTTTCGTTTCGCTGAGAAGATGGGCAACCAATTGTGCGCGAAATGCGACAAAGGCGTCGCGGACGGCCAGAAGCTGAGGATTGGCTTCGCCTTTTTGTTTGGCTGCCGTGCGCGTCATCCGGTCGAGCTTTTTAAGCTCGTCATGCAGGCAGGTCTGTTGGGGTTGTTCGAGATGGTCGCACAGGTCCGACAGCAGCATCAATTTCACCGCGACGGTCGGAACCCGGGCGATCGTTTTTGCGAGCGCGCCGAGTAAGCGGGCGACGGTCTGCGGCTCCAGATTATGTGCGTGGCAAACTTCCTCCAACGATCGGTCCCCATCGAGGTGCGGGTTGATTCCCAGTTCGATGAGCAGGGGCTGGCAACGCGGGGTCGTCAGCAGGACTTGGTGGAGCGGTGTGTTGAGATTGATGGGTTTCATCTGAATCGGCGGGTGTTGACTGCGGGCGCGGTTAGGGGAGCCCCCCGGCGCAGCGCCGGATTACGCGGCGACCAAGGCCCGGGGGAACAATACGTTATTTTCCTTATGGACGTGCTGGTGGGTGTCCTTCTCCAGCTTCGCCAGACCATCGTAGAGCGCGCGGAAGGTATTGCAGGCCCATTCCGGCGGCGTGTGGTTGTCGGTCAGGTTACGGAGACGGACGAGCGCGGCCCCGGCCCGATCGTGTTCAGACTCCAGCTTGTCGAGAGCGGTCTTGAGAGAGGGCGCTTTGCCCTTGGCGTGTTGGGCGGATTCCAACTGACGGATCGCTGGGAAAATTTGTGCTTCTTCCTCTTCCGTGTGGGCGGTCATGGCGGCGTTAAACGCCATGAAGACCTGGCGAATTTCCAAGAGCCGAGGCTCATGTTCACCGTGGACGGCGGCGACCTTACGCGTCATGAAATCCAGGCGGGGCAGTTCTTCGCGGAGGTAGTGGTGGTGGACCTGCTCGATGTGGTCGCACAGGGCGGCGAGAGACATGCCGTCAGGATTCGCCGAGGACGTGTCGGGGGCGCCGTCGAAGGCCGCCAGCATGGCGACGACGGTGGCGGGATCGAGACCTTTGGCCTGGCAGACCTCGGCCAAGGGCTTCTTGCCGCCGCAGCAATAGTCGATGCCGAGGCTTTCGAAGATCCGGGAGCGACCGGGATCGGCGCGGACAATTTCTCCTACGGTGGTTTGGGTGCTGAATGAATTCATGAGGATGGTAGATTTTGTTTGGTCATGCCGTCGAAAAGCGGCGGCGGTGCAGTATTGAACTGAGGCTCCAACGTAAGTCTTGCTAAATCGGATGTCAATGTCCAGATTGACGACATGCAACTGATTTCCCGTACCTCGGAATACGCCCTGCGCGCCATCATCTGGTTGGTTCAGGAACCGGCGCGTTCGCAAACCACGGGACAGATTGCCGCAGGCACGCACACCCCGCCGGACTACATTTCGAAAGTGTTGCAACAACTGGCCAAGGCGGGTTTGGTGCGCAGCCAGCGCGGCTTGGGTGGGGGTTTTTTCTTTGCGGGTGATCCCGCCCAAATCACGGTGCTGGATGTGATCAACGCGGTCGACCCGCTGGAACGCATCCATACTTGTCCGCTTGGTTTAAAGGCGCACGGGAAGACGCTTTGTCCGTTGCATTGCGGGATGAATGACATGGTGCAACAGATGGAAACCACCTTTGCTCGAACCAAACTCTCCGAGCTGCTCAACGGTGCCACGTCGTCGATTCCACTCGGCATCAAATTGAAACCAGCGGGTCGGGTGCCTGTTACCGCGTGATCACGGTCCGGCTGCAAACACGCATGGATGATGACCTCAGGCGCTTCGGGCTGACTTGTCGGGAAGCTGAGCTTTTTTCGCTTCCAGCACGGCGGGAATGGACGCGACCAATGAGGTCGGTTTTCCGGATCATAAAAACGATCGGTTGAAGATATGAAACCAGATCGTCTGTGGCTGCGGTTTGTCGGGTTTGCGTTGGTGAGCGCGCTTTTGCCCGGTTTCGGTCTGATTACGCTTTTGGTCAGCGCTGTGGCGGCGGGGGCGCCGGTTGGGCCGTGGTACCTGGCCGCGATCCAAGCGCATGGCACCGCGATGCTCATGGGCTGGGGTGGGACGATGATCCTCGGAGTTGCGCTGCATTTTCTGCCGCGGTTGCGCGGGGTAAAGCTTGTCGGCGGGGAATGGGTGCCAGCATTGTTCTGTCTGCTGGCCGGCGGTCTGACCATCCGCGTGGTTGGGCAATTCTGGTGCGCGGGGCTGGACGTCTCAACGCATCGGACGGCAGAAACAGGATTGACCATCGTAATTGCGGGAGGTGTTTGGTCGCAAGCGGTCGCGGTGTGCGGCCTTGTCGCGATACTGGCCGCCACTTTCCGTTCCGGCCCATCGTTGGCGAAGAATCATGGATTCAACCAGATTGCTCCTTTGCTGCTGGTCGCCGCCAGCGCATTGGGTTCCGCACAGCTTCTTTGGAGCCTGGGCGCGATGGATAATCTTTTCCACGGTCGGAGCCTGGCCGTTTTCCCGATCGGGTATCAGTCGGCAGCGGAGGATCTGATGCTGTTCGGTTTCATCGCGGCCGTTTCGGTCGCCATGTCTTCGCGACTCTTTCCGCTCACCTTCCGGATCCAATTGCCCAGTCCGCGTTGGCTGAAGATCGCGGCGGCGTTTTTGGGGGCGGGCTTGGTCTTGACGCTGGCCGAAGGATTGGGTTTGGCCTTCGCTTCGCAGTCGGTTTCTCGCACCGGTTTGGCGGCGCTCGCGTATGCCGTCGCCCTGTTGTGCGGGGCGGTGGGCGTACGGGTTTTCCAAGCCCGCAAGCCAATCGTGGGGAACCAGCTTGCCTATCGGATCACGGAAGATCCCGCTGCGGTCGGCGTGGTGTCTGCCTACTTCTGGGCGGTCGTGGCGGCGCTGTTTCTTCTGCTGTTCGCCCTGCACGAATTCCGGGTGTGGGTGCCGCTATCGCTGATGGAAAAGAACCTTGCACGGCACGCGGCCGGGGCTGGTTTCATGACGCTGCTCATCCTTTCTGTTGGCTGGAAAATGCTGCCCGGCTTCAGCGGTGGTCGACCGCGCGCCCGCAGTCTGGTCTGGACAGCCGTGGTGCTGGGTAATTTGGCGGCGCTACTGCGAATCCTGCCCGCGCTGTTGCCGGGCAGCATCAGCTCCGGGCGGAACTGGAGTCTGATGTTCTTCCCGCTCGCAGGTATTGCCGGACTGGGAACCATCGTAGCCTTTTCCATCGCGCTCATGATCAGTTTGCGTAAGCCGCAGTAAATTCGCGGTTGGGGAACCACTAAATCAAGCGAGGCGTTCGAACTCCGCGGTTGCCCCGCATCCGCTGCGATTTGGTTAAAACGTTTGCGTCGTCGCCCATGGGCGTCACGCCCATGGCTGATCACGGCGGTTGCGTCAGCGTGAGGAGAGCGAGCCTCGTCCAGGCAAACGAGCCGGTCCGGCCGTCGGGCCAGCGGACTTCAATCTGTTCCGGCGGATTTTCGTCGCGCCACCCAAAGAAGGCGAGTGGCTCGCTCTGCGACAGGTATCCGGATCCGGCCTGCAATTCGACGCGCTGCTGCGCGCCGTTGCGATAAACAACCGTGATGGCCGCGCCGATGGCGTCGGGATTTCCCGCGCGTCCGGCGAGTTTGACAGCGAATGAGTTTCGACCGCTCGTCTCTCCCCGATTGGCCAGCGCGAGGGCGCCGCCGTTGGTCCGGGTGGCGACTGCGTCGGGCCAGCCATCGCGATTCAAGTCGGCGACCGCTAGGCCGCGAAAATCCTCGGGAAGATCAATGCCGCTCTGCATCGATGGCACGGGTTCGAAATTTCCGTTGCCGTGTCCGCGTAACAGAAGACCACATCCTCCGTCAAAAGGAGGAACTTCGAACTGCGGCCCGCGGAAATTTTGCACGAGAAAAATATCCACGAACGAATCGCCGTCGAAATCGCGAGCGACGATGCCAAACACCGGGGCGACTTGGGCCAGTCGCGGCAACTCGCGGAACGTGAAATGCCCGGTGCCGTCGTTGATGAAAATCCCGCTTGCCAGGGTGTTGGCGCTCAAGGAAGTGGCATGGTCGAGGGCGAAGATGTCTTCCAATGCCGCGTGGCCGAAGTCGGCAGTCGTGGGAAAGAGACGCCGGATGAAGGGCATGGCACTACCCAACGCCGTGAGGTTGCGCCGGGGCAAAAGCCGACCGTCCTCGTGGTAGGCTTCCAGCACCTGATTTTGCCCAGACTCGTCGAAGTCACCGGAGTAAAGCCGGACAGGTTGGGATGGCGAGGCACGGTAAGTGGTGTTCAATCCGGCATTGCCGACAATATAGTCCATGTTGCCGTCGTGGTTGACGTCGGCCGCCTCAATCGAGTTCCACCAACCGGTATGGCCAGAGAGTCCCGCATCGACCGTAGTCTCTTCGAATGAATGCCCTTGCTGGTTGAGATATAGCCGGACCGGGCCCCATTCGCAGGCGACGAGCAAGTCAGGCCAGCCGTCATTATTGACGTCGGACCAGAGTGCAGCCGCGACCCGTCCAAGCGTGGCAAGTGCCGGTGCGAGTTCCGATCCGACCGAATTAAATACTCCTTGGCGTTTTGTTAGCAGCCAACTGCCTGAGGCGAGGGGATATTTTCCCGGTATCGCCGAACCTCCGACGAACAGATCGAGAGTGCCGTCGTGATCGAAGTCCGCCGCGGTGACGACTGACGTGTTGGCCAGAGCGGCCGGGAACATCCCGGCGGGTGCGGGTCGAAAGCCGCCCGGGCCGTCGTTGAGGTACTGCCGGTCGACAAGCTCAGGACTGCCCTCCGGGTGTTCTACGCCGCTGCTCGTTACGAAGAGATCGGGCGCACCGTTGCCGTTCAGCTCGACCCACAGCGGAGCGATCTCGTGGGTTTCGGCATGTGCGGTCCAAGGCTGCAGGTGCGGATCGGGCGCGAAAGTTCCGTCGCCGCGACCGAGATACAATTGGCCTGGCTGGCCGAAGCCGCCGGTGAAATACACGTCAATGCTACCATCGCCGTTGGCGTCGCCGAAGGCCAGGCCCGCATCGAGGCTTTGCTGGCGCAGCGGAAGCAGCCGCTGGTCCCGAAACTCGTCAAAAGGAAGGTTCCGATGTTCGAATCCGAGCCCCGTGCGGGCTGTGACGTCGGCGAAGAGGGGCTTGTCCGGTGGGGGCAAGACGGGTGTCGCGGCGTGGGCATCCTCCACCGGCTCCTGGAAAGTGTAACGATGGTTGGCCTGTAGGGCCTCGGCCACAGTACTCCGTCCGCCAGGCCAGAAGATTTCCAGCTTGGTTATCTTCTGGTCGTTGCCGAGACCGAAGAGTGCTTCGGCGGGCGTGGAGGAAAGCGCGCCATGGGAGAGAGTGATCCGGCAAGATTGCCGGCCGGCCGAGGTGGTGGCGAAAAGGCGGGCCCCGACGGCAAAGGGATTGGCGCCGCGACCATGAAGCCTGACGGCGATGCGGTTGGCTTGGCTGTTATTGCGATAGAGACTTGGGGGCCGATCAAAGTTCGTGTAGCTGAGGTCGAGGTCTCCATCGCCGTCGAAATCCGCCGACACGGCACCAAAACTCACCCCCAGGTCACGCACTCCCCAGTCAGTCGTGACGTCCTCGAAGTGCAGGCGACCTGTATTGCGGAATAGGCGATTCTCCTCTTGCAGCACCGGACTGCGGCGGACAATCGCGACGGCTTGCGCTGGGGAATCGGTTCGGCGGAGCTTCCCGATCAAGTCAGAATTGGAAAGATCGCGCACCATGCCATTGGTAACGAAAAGATCCTGCCAACCATCGTTGTCGAAGTCGCCGAAGACAGGAGACCACGTCCAGTCAGTCTGGTCGACACCCGCGAGCCTTGCGATTTCGAGAAAGCGTCCGTTGCCGGTATTCCGATAAAGGGTGTTGAGCGCGTATTGGGCGGGGACCTGTCTGGCCATGGATTCGGCCGCAGTGCCTTGCGCGAGGGAGAACGTCTGACGTTTGAGATGCGTCGTTGCCGCCATGTCAGCGACGAATAGGTCGAACTGACCGTCGTTATCGATGTCGCCGAAATCGGAGCCCATGGCATACCAGGGAAGGTGCGGAAGCGCAGTGGAGGCGAGGTCGGTGAACGTTCCGTCGCGATTGTTGTGATAAAGATGATCGGGCGCATCGAAGTCGTTCGCGACATAGAGGTCGGCCCAGCCGTCGTTGTCTGCATCCCACCAAGTAGCCGAGTGCCCTCGGTCAGCGGCCGACACAATTCCGGACGCGACCGTCAGGTCGGTGAAGGTGCCGTCACCATTGTTGTGGAAAAGGCGGTCGGGATCACCTCCAGAGGCGCGAGCGGCATCGCCAAGGTTGGTGAGGAGAAAAAGGTCGAGATGACCATCGCGATCATAGTCATCGAAGGCTCCGATCACACTGCCGGCGACTACGGCGATGCCCGCTGCCGCCGCCCGTTCAGTAAAGGTGCCATTACCGTTGTTGTGGTAGTATAGACTTGGGGCGTTAAGCTGACAGACGTAAAGGTCGAGCCAACCGTCGCCGTCGATGTCGACGAAGGTCGCGCCGGTCCCCCAGCCTTTGCCGCCGGTAACTCCGGCGGCAGCCGTGGCATCCTCAAAGACGAACGGTGCTTTCTGTCGATATAGCCGGTTGGGACCGATCTTGTTGACCACGTAAATATCGGGAAGACCGTCTTGGTCGTAGTCACCAACGGCGATGCCGGTGCCCACCGCGCCACCCGTGAATTCGGCGTAACGGCGGCCCCACATCTCGGGATCGTCATAGCGATTCACGGTATCGATTCCAGATTCGCTCGCCGGAACAAGCGTGAAGAGCGGCGCGTTGGCCGATGACGCGGAAATGACCAGCGACTCGGAGCGGATGGGCTCGATCGTTTGCGCGGCGGGCGCGGCCGCGCCCAACAAACCTGCCGCCAGGCTGGCGAACGTTGTCAGGCACCGGCTCGAAGGAAAATAGTGAGGGAGAAAACGCATGGAGCTGGAGATCAAGGCGCACTCATGGCGGATGCATGGTCAATCCGGACAACGCCGGCCGGCACGTTCGTGAGGGTGGATGTTTTCCCGTCAGCCCAACGGACCAGTACCTTTTCCGCAACTGAGGCTTTGCCGAGGCCGAAGATGAGCGGTGGCGCATGCTGGCTCAGGTAGGAGACGTCCGCTTCCCGCCAGCGATACTGACAGTGTCCACCGGCCCAGACCTCGATCTTCGCGCCGAAGCAGTAGGCCGCCCGGCCGTTGAGCATGACGGTGAGCGAGCGGTTTCCGTTGTGGGTATCGTTGCGCAAAAGCCGTACCTCGCCTTCATTGGTTGAGAGAGCGATATCGGGATACCCGTCGTTGTTGAAATCGGCCACCGCCAAGCCGCGGGCATTGTAGGCTAGCGCCGTGGCCTCGCCCGCCAGCGGCGCAACGTCGCGAAACCCCGTGCCGTCGTTGATGAAAAGAAACATTGGCTCCGGCTTCAGCAGCAGAGGATTGTCGTTTTGTTCGAGCGTGCTGCCGTTGGCCACGGCGATGTCAACGCGGCCATCCAGATCAAGGTCCGTGAGCGCGCAACCCCACCCGACGCGGTCGATTGAAATTTCGCCGAGGCGAAACTGCCGGGCCTTGTCGCGGTATTCGAGTTTCCCGGACGGGGTGACGAGGCTCTGGTAAAACGCGTTTTCTTGCGTCACCCAATGAGTGATAAACAGGTCGGGCAGCCCGTCCGCCGCGCCGTTCAGGTCGCCGATTTCACCGACCGAGAGGCCCATCGATCCACGCGAATCGGCGGTGCCCGCGACGGCCGACAGTTCGAAAAACGTAATCGGTGACTCCGGGCCGAAATCCGCGCCGGAATTGCGGTAGAGACGATCCGGCGAGACGTCGTTGTTAACATATAAATCGAGCCAACCGTCGCCATCGAGATCGACAAACGTGGCGGCGAGACTGCGTCCGTCCGGATTGGCCACGTCGCAGCGGGCGGTGACATCCTCGAAGGTGCCATCACCTCGGTTGCGAAAAAGCCGGTTCGGCTGGGGATCGTAGGAATTGGGATTAAGCGTGTAGGGAGCTTCGTAGCTGCCGGCGGAATTAGCTTTGGATGTCGATACCGTGGGTTCGCGACCGACGGAGTCATAGTCGACGTAATTGCACAGGTAAAAGTCAATGTGCCCATCGTGGTCGAAATCGCCCCACGTGGTGCCCGTGCCCCAAAGGGGATCGGCAACCCCGGCTTGGGCGGCGACATCGACGAAAGTGCCGTCGCCCTTATTTTTATAGAGGCGGTTTGGGCCCCGGTTGGTGACGTAAAGGTCCAGCAGGCCGTCATCGTCGAAGTCGACCCAAGTGGCGCCCATCCCGAAACCGTCCTGATCGGCCACTCCGGCTCGTGCTGTCGTGTCGGTGAAGGTGCCGTCGCTGTTGTTGCGAAAGAGTCGGTTTCCGGGAGGTAGTTTCTTCCCGGGGGCCGGCACGACGCCGGCATGACGAACCACGTAGAGATCCATGTAGCCGTCGCCGTCGTAATCGCCCCAGGCCAGCCCTGAACCGTTATCTTCGGGCAACGCGCGGTGTCGATGGTAGTCCGCGCTGGACAGTTGCAATCCGGCCGAAGCGGTAACGTCGGTAAATCGGATTGGGGTCTCGCGGGCGATGGCGTCTTGCTTGAACGTTGACGTGACGTCGGCCCGTGCGTCGGCCCGATCCGTGTCGCGCATTCGATCGATCCACCAGACCAACGCTCCGAGCACCAGCGTACCAAGGGCGATGGAGAGTGCGGACAACCAAAGCTTTCTCTGGCGCGCGGAGAGGCGAGGTCGGTGGGGATTTGGCATCAACGCGTGCTGGGCTGGTCTGCGACGGCCGGTTCCGTGCCGGTATGGGGGCTGATCACAATCTGGCAGGTTGCGGAACTCATGGTGACCGTGGGCTGAAAGACACCGCTATCGCGCTCCATCGTCGGCACGACGAGGTTGAGGAATTCCTGCCGATAACGGCGGCCGTTTAGGTCGGCGGTCACCGTAAGCGGACCGCGTGCCTGCGGCGGAACGGTAATACGATAAACCTGCTTGTCGGCATAGCGCGGGAATACGACTCGGTTGCCGGACCCGCCGGCTTTGCGCCAGAGATCGTGCCGGGTGATTTCCGTGCCGGTTTCATCCAGGGGCACTCCTTCCAGCACGAGCGTCCCGGCGTCGCGCGGTCGGCCCGGCTTATGCAGAACCCCGGGTTCATCGAAAATATCCCGCGTGACCGGATCGATTCCGCCCCATTCGGCGAGCAGATTGCCATCCGCATCGCGGACGGTCAGATGCACCCAAGCCCGGAGGAAATCCAAGGGGCCGGTGATGAAATTGTGACCCGCCTTCCGGTTCTTCACGACCACGGGCAGTTCAAACGTTTGCCCGGGAGCAGACGCAGCCGGCGCGAGAATCTCGACCGAAGCGACGGGACCGGCCGGCCACAGATCGGCGATTTCCGGAATGACGGTTTCGCCTCTCATCCACTCCTCGGTGAGTTTTTTCTGCTCCTCCCAATGAGGCAACTTGAGTACAGCCGGCATGAAAAGATTGGTGGCGATCGTACCGTGGTGACGATGCGAGCCATCGGAGGTTGAGCGACGAAGATCCCCCGCTTCACCGGCGCCCGGATCGCGGGAATGGGGGACCAGGCGCATGTGGCAGTCGCGACAATCCAGGGTCTTGTCCGGGTGGCCTTCGTTGAACCAGTGGCTCTTGCGCCACTCATCGAATTGATTTTGCGACGGACTGACGCCGAAGCGATTGAGGGCCTCCGGGATGAACTGCTTGTGACAGGCACCGCAGAATTCCGGCGTGCGCAGGATGTTGCGATCATAGTCCGCCAGATGCTGCCGGGGGTAGGCGCGGATGAGAAAATCGGACACGCTTTTTGCGATGCCCGTGCCCGACTCGCCCAGATATTTGGTGGGCGGGGTGAGCACGTAGTCGGCGTTGCCACGCTGGTCGACATGTGAAATCGAATGGCACACGGCACACGAGTTGCCCTCCTGCATGCCGGGAGCGGCAAGGCTGAGGTTCTGAATATCTTTCGCCCCGGCAAAGAGGGAAATGGGATCGTGGCAACCGGCGCAATATCGGGTATCGGCGGGGCTGCGATCCTGCGCGAAGTTCTTCTGCACGGCCTGAAACGGCGGGTTCATGGCAGAGAAGCGGTGGGCACTGGGCTCCCATTCGGCGAGAATCTGTTCATGGCACCCCGTCGTGCCGCACGAAGCCGAATTGGCCAGCACCGCGGGATTGATCAGGCCGCCAGTGGCGGTGCGGGCATAAGTCGGCGCGAACGGACTTCCGCGGTATTCGGCGAACTTCTGCGCATATTCGGGGAGCGAGTAGCCCGCCGGGATTGGCAAATCGACGGCGACGCGAGGAAGGAGCGTCGCCACCAACACCACCACCGCATAAAGTCCGCCAAGGATGGCCGCACCCGCCCACCAGCCGCGACGGAACCGGCGGGAAAATCCGGTGAGGCGGCCCAGATGCTCGCGGCGGCGCACGAACGCGAAGATTAGGTGGACCAGAATCACGACAGCCAAGGCCAGACCCGAGACGAGATGGATCTGATCCCAAAACGTGGAGCGGCGTCGGCCAAAGAGAGCCTCGGCTGTAACGACCAGCCCGCTAGCCATGCAGGCGGTAGTAAGCACCATCGCCGCGTAGCCGATCAGCTTCACCACTGAGAGCGTCTGGACGCGCCAATCGCGCAGGTGCCGAACCTGGTAAACCGCGTAAGGTCCGAGCAGCAGCAAACCGGCAATCCCATGCGCCAGCACCACCAGTTGCGAAACGACGGAGAACGGCGCGAGCAAGATCCACAGGCCAGTGGCGGTCTCGATCGACAGACCAAGCAGCACCACGAAAGTGAGTGCGGAGGTCCAGCCGGTGGCGGCCTGTTGTAGCAGAGGCGAGCTGAGGTTGCCGGAAGGTAAAACGGCGGAAGGAGAGGCGCTGTGGTCTGGGGTGGGGGGTGACTGATCGTTCATTGGGCGGTCATTTGGGGTTGCCGTGGACCACACTACGCGTCGCGAACTCTCTGGGCAGTCTTTAAGGGCGAAAGCTTGATCCAGATCAACTGAGGCGGTTTTTCTTCTGTGTTTTCAGGCTCGGTTGCGTGATTTTGAACGGCGATGCAACCGCCACCCCAAGGGCTGCCGCCGCTTCTGCGGGACCGGCGCTTCCGCCAGACAGGGACCCCACGGTCCTTTTCCCAAGCACCTCAATCATGCGCGGACTATTTCCGCTCGCGTAGCCTCCTTCTCGGACTGCTCATCACCATGGGCGCGACGAGCCCGGCCGCCATTTCAGACGACGAGGCGCTCCGGCAAATGAACAGGGGCAAGGCCCAGTTGGAAAATGGCGACTACGAACCGGCCATCGCCACCTTCCGCGCCGCACTCGATTCCCGGCCAGACGACGCCGTGGCGCTGCGCAACCTCGCGCGCGCGCTTCTTTTCAAGGGCGATTATGATGGCACGCTCGCGACCTTGGAACGGGCCCGAGCGGAAGGATCGAGCCTTGCTTCGACGGAATATCTCACCGGGCTCGCCTATCTGCGCAAAGCGGCCCCGGCTGCGGCGGTCCCCCATTTGGAGAACGCGGTGCGGCTGGACCCGTTCACCGCGGCAGAGCGGTTTCAGTTGGCGAAAACCTACGAGGAACTCGGCCGTCAGGACGATGCAGTCACGCAGTATCGCGAAACCGTGCGGCTGGACCCGCAAAACGCGGCGGCCCATTTCGAACTGGCAATGTATGCGCGCAAACGTCGGGAGCTGGAGACCTACCGTGAGGAGTTGCGCACTTACAAACGCTTGCGCGACGCGTTCGGCGATCCTGAGTCTTCCCCGCTGTTGCTCCAGGCGTGCCGGCACACTCGGGCCGAGGCGCCGGTCGTTGCGGCGGGTGAGCGCGGGCGTCGCGAAGGAACGTCGCCCCGCGCGCAAGTGCGGTTCGTCGAGGCGACGGCAGCGATCATTCCCGACCACAACGGACGCGAAGCGCTCGCGCTCGCGCCACTCGAAATCGATACGAAGGGACGTTACACCTTCGTGGGGTTGACCAGGGCCGGCACGGTGCGCCTGCTGGCGACAACTGACGATGGCACGCTCCGCCAATTCGGTGACGAAATCCAACTGCCCCCGGTCGGCCGCCAGCCGGTCATTCGCGTCGGAAATTTTCACGATACGGTGTCCAGTGAGGACCGGCTCAAGACCGACCTGCCGCACTTCGCCGGCGTTCTCATTCTCGGCGAAGCCGGTGCCCGGCTTTTTGAACGCACGTCTGCCACGACCTTCGTGGACGTGACCGAAAGGGCCGGCCTGTTGGCGCTCCGGGGTCGCGATGCGTGTTGGGTGGACTATGAATACGATGGCGATCTTGATCTCTTGGTCGCCGGCGATGACGGTCTTCGTCTCTGGCAGAACGGAGGCGACGGTCGATTCACCGACGTTTCGGCGGCGACCGGCGTGGTGCTGCACGAGCCCTGTTTGAGCGTCGGGGTGGCGGATTTCGACGCCAACGGCGGGATTGACCTGGTTGCTACGCTGCTCACCGGTTCCACGCGCGTGCTCGAAAACAGGCGCGGCGGCCAGTTTCGGCCGATGCCGGAGCCACCGGGCCCGTGGCCACAGGCAAGCCGGATTCTGATCGACGATCTCGACAACGACGGCACCCCAGACGCAGCGCTGGTCGGCACGGGCCGGACGGTGCTGAAACTTGGCCGCCAGTCGGAGAGTCGGTCCATCGAGCATCCGGGCTTCGTCGTCAGCGCAGCGGCGCTGATCGACTACGACAACGACGGTTGGTTGGATTTTTGTGCCGCCGGAAACGACGGAGGCGACCCCGCCTCCAGCCGGGTGCGGCTATGGCGGAATGGCGGCGACGGCAACTGGACCGAGGTCACAACTGATCTTTCACTCTCGGAGCTGCGGTTTCCGTCGGGGCAGGCCATTCTGCCAGTCGACGTCGACGCGGATGGAGACAGCGATCCTGTTTTGGTCGCGGGCGACGGTCAGCTTATCGTGCTGCGCAATGAGGGAGGAAATGCCGGTGGCCAACTGAAGTTGCGGCTGAACTCTCTCGCCATGTCCAACCACGGCGGCATCGGCTCAACCATCGAATTGCGCGGCGGGGCGACGGTGTTCACGCGTCTCGTTGCGCGGGAGCTGCCGATTGAGATTGGTCTGGGTGAATTGCAGCAGCTTGATTCGGTCCAGGTTGCCTGGCCGGACGGGACGGTGGACAACCAGATCACGGTGGACGCTCGGATCGGCGTGGTGTCGGTGAACCGGCGCAGCACCATCATCACGGGATCGTGTCCGTATTTGTATGCTTGGGATGGCAGCGGCTTTCGCTTTGTCACGGACTTCCTCGGCTCCGGTGCTCTCGGGCTGGCGGTGACACGTGACATCACCTGGCCTCCCGACCCGGTTGAAATCATCCGCATCGGCGATGCGCAGGATTTTCGTCCGCGCGAAGGCCGCTATGCGATCACCATCACGAGCGAACTTCGCGAGGTGGACTATTTTGATTTGCTCCGGCTGATTGCGGTGGACCATCCCGCCGCCGTTGAGGTGCATCCCACCGACAGCTTCATGCCGCCGCCGGTCACGCCCTCGGCCTTGTGGGCGGTCGGCGATGAAATCCCGCTGGTGGCTGGGCACGACAGTCTCGGTCGCGATGTCACGGAAAGCCTGCGAAAGAGTGATAGCCGGTTCGCGGCGCCAGGAGAGGTTTTGCCGCCGCCGTTGCGCGGAGTGTGCCGGCCGATCACCTATACGCTGGATTTCGGGGCGATTGCGACGAACGAGCCGTTGGTGCTGGAGTTAACCGGGCTGCTCCAGTTTGGCACGGCCAGTTCCAACATCGCCCTGTCGCAAACCGACACCGCCAGTCTCGTCTGGCCCAAGCTGGAAGCCGAGGGCCCGGATGGCCGCTGGGAACCGGTGCCCGTGAATATCGGCATCCCCGACGGGCGAACCAAAACCCATGTCTGCGATCTCGCCGGCAAACTGCCGACCGGATCGCGACGGCTGCGCCTCACGACTTCGTTTCAAATCTATTGGGACCGCATCGCCCTGATGAAGCGGCGCGAACTGCCGGCTGCGCATGTCCATGAACAGGATTTCGACCGCGCCGACCTGCAATGGCGTGGGTTTTCGCGGGTGAATTTGGCGGCGGATGGCGTGACCCACATTCCGGCGTTTGAGGATGTCGCAGACCAACCTCCATGGCACACCACGGTGGAGGGCTGGTGCACCCGCTATGGGGATCTGCGCGAACTCATCTCCGCCACTGATGGGAAAATCGCGGTGCTCAATGGCGGCGACGCCCTCACCCTCGAATGCCCGGAGGCCGCCTTCCCGCCTGTTCCGGCCGGATTCACGCGCACTTTCTTCCTGTCCGCGGTCGGCTGGGACAAAGAGGAAAACGCCAACACCGTCGGTGGCGACACTGTGGAGCCGCTGCCCGGCCAGGTGCCTGTCGCCGCCGGCGAACACGATCTGCCCGACGACTGGACGCAACGCTTCAACACCCGTTGGGTGCCGCGCCATCGCTTCGCCCCGGCGCCCGACCGCAATCCCGCACCGGCGCAACCGACCAGTGAGGACAAGACGGCCCGACCACCGAACAAAGTTTCCCATGAATGATGATTTCGCCTACGTTTCCGCTGTCGAACTGGCCCGCCGAATTCGCGCCCGCGAAGTGTCGCCCGTCGCAGTCGTCTCCTCGCTCCTCGACCGGATCGATGCGATCAATCCAAAGATCAACGCGTTCGTGTGCTTGTTTCGTGACGAGGCCCTCGCAAAAGCAAAAGCCGCTGAGCAGTCACTCAACTCGGGGCGCGACGTGGGCCCCTTGCATGGAGTCCCCGTGGCGATCAAAGATCTCTTCGATTACAAGGCGGGCGCGCCCAACACGTTTGGCTGCAAGCCGTGCGCCGGTTTCATTCCCGAGGTATCGGCCACGTATGTGCAGGCGCTTGAGGACGCGGGCGCGATTATCCTTGGGAAAACCAACACGCCGGAGTTCGGGCACAAGGGCATCACCGACAATCTGCTCTGGGGTCCAACCAGCACGCCTTTCGACCTGACGCGAAACGCCGGCGGATCGTCAGGTGGCAGCGCCGCCGCCGTGGCCGCCGGGCTGGTGCCTCTCGCCCAGGGCTCCGATGCCGGAGGCTCCATTCGTATTCCCGCCGCCTGGTGTGGCGTCTACGGTTACAAGGCTTCTTATGGCCGGGTGGCGGCGGTGTATCGGCCCGACGGATTTCTTTCGCACACGCCGTTTATTCATGCGGGCCCGCTGACCCGGTCGGTTGATGATGCGGCCTTGATGCTGAACGTCATGGCGCGCCACCACCCGCGCGATCCGCTGAGCCTGCCCGACAGCGGCGTGGACTATCAGCAGGCCGCACGGCGAAGCATCAAGGGATTGAAGATCGCCTACAGTCCGGATCTCGACGTCTTTCCGGTGGACGACAACGTCGCCCGAGTGGTCGAGGCAGCCTTGGAAGGTTTCCGTCAGGCCGGCGCTATCGTGGTGCCGGTCAAGTTGGGGCTGAAGCGCACGCAGGCAGATTTGTCGGCGCTGTGGAACCGGCAAATGAGTGTGCTTTACGCGGAGGTTGCCGAGATCTTCAAACGCGCCGGGCTCGACCTGTTGGGCGATCACCGAAATGCGTTGCCGCCAGAATTCATCGGCCTGATCGAAGGCGGTGGCCAGATTTCGGCGCTCGCTTACAAGCTGGACGACATCATTCGAACCGAGGTCGTCGACTGCTTTCAGGATGTGTTTGATCGCTATGATGCGCTCGTCACCCCGACACTGGCGACGTCGCCGGTCCGCAATGCCAGCGACGGCCGCACGCTGGGGCCGTCGAAGGTGAACGGGATCATGGTGGATCCGTGCATCGGCTGGTGTCTCACGTATCCCGTGAACTTTGGCGGCAATCCCGCTGCGTCGATCCCGGCCGGCCTCGACGATCTGGGCCTGCCCGTCGGTTTACAGATCATCGGCCGTCGTCATGACGACAGTACAGTACTCGCGATCAGCCGGGCTTTCGAACAACAGCGGCCGTGGGCCTCGACCTATCCGCAGGCGGCAAGATTATTGAGGGACTAATAATCCCTCAATCCGGGTTTGGCCCCGGCGGACGATTGGAGCTTCGCGCGGAATGCACGCACAGTGACCTGTGATGCAGGCGCGAAGCTCGCCAGGATACTGATTGGGCCGGAAAGGAGACGACAGCGGGGAGGGGACGTTGTCGTCTGCAGCGAACCAGCGATAGAACGCCGATCAAGACTTGGACGGACCGGCACTGACGATCAGCTTGCCGCGCATCAGCGCCGCATGCCCTGGGAAGGTGCAGATATAAGGATACTCGCCGGGGGCGGACGGAGCGACGATCTCGATTGAGTCTGTTTCTTTCGGCCCGAGAAGTTTGGTGTGGGCGAGAACTTTGGTCCGGTCTTCCGGGAGATATTCAGGGGCACGACTGGCGGCGGCCGAGCTCAAAGCCATGACATCCGCGTCACTCATCGGCACGAGCAGCGCCCAGTTATGCGCCATCGCTTGCTTCGGCATCTGACCGATATTGGCCAGTGTGATTCGCAGCTTTTCGCCAGGCAATGCCCGGATTTCCGTGATGTTGAACTTCATCGTATCGCTCGCGGTGATTTCAAATTCGCGTACACTGTTGGCGGCTTTGGCATCGTTCGCCGCACCGGATTGGGCGGAGGTATCGGATTTCCCGCAGCCGCTGAAAATCAGCATGGCTCCGGCAATGGAGAGGATCGTAAGGAGGTTAGGCTTCATAGAGCCACCAAGCTAGCGATACCGACCCGAAGCGGCCTTGATCTGGATCAAGAAAATACAAAGCGGCAGTATTTTGGCACCGCTTCCATGAGCCGGTAAAATGCTTCGACCAACGAAACACCGCGATCCGGACAGAATGGGGGAATTATTGATTCATGCCTTCTGAAAAGTGAGGCAGGTCGATCACATCGGTCTTGCCGCAAGATCGGTTCACGGCGACAATCCTCCTTGAGCATGCATGAAGAAAGGCCAACCCCGACCGAGCCAATGCGCACAGAAAGCAATCCTACGTCCGACGATTCGCGGCGCATGCTTGAGACACTCCTCGGTAACCTCCCGGGTCTCGTCTATCGCTGCCGGAACGATGAAAATTGGACCGCTGAACTTTTCAGTGAAGGCACCCTCGAACTCACTGGTTACCCCGCCGCCGATTTCAATCAGCATCGCCGCCACTATGCCGACGTCATCCATCCCGATGATCGGCTTCGCGTTTGGGACGAAGTCCAGACGAGCGTCGCCAGCCGCCAGCGTTTCACCCTGACCTACCGCATTGTCACCGCGTCCGGCGCGCTGCGCTGGGTTCGCGAACTGGGCTACGGTGTGTTCGGCCGCGACGGTTCGCTGCAAGCACTCGAAGGATTCGTCACGGACGTCACCGAGCTGCGCGCGACCGAGGCCGCGATGCACTTGCAATCTTCCGCACTCAACGCGGCGGCCAATGCCATCATGATCACCGACCGCAACGGCGTGATTGAATGGGTCAATCCGGCCTGGACTTCTCTCACCGGATACAGCCCGGCCGAAGTGATGGGCAAGACCCCGCGCGTCCTCAAGTCCGGAGTCCAGGACGCTGCCTTCTACGAACAGTTTTGGCGGACCATCCTCGCGGGGAAGGGCGTGCAGGGCGAAGTCGTCAATCGCCGCAAGGACGGCACGTTATACCACGAGTACGAGACCATCACGCCCGTCGCCGATGGAACCGGGCGGGTGACCCATTTCGTCGCCATCAAGCAGGACATCACAGAGCGCAAGCGCATCGAAACCGAACGCGAACGCGAAGCCAGCTTGCTCGCCTCCACGCTCCGGAGTTTGCCTGGCATATTCTACCACTACGATGGTGATGGCCGCCTCCTGCGCTGGAATGACAACTTTCGGAATGCCACCGGCTACCCTGACGAGGATTTACGCGGCCGACCTCCCCTCGACTTCATCGCCCCCGAGGATCACGCACACATTCAGGAAGGTATCGGCAAGGTCTTCGCCCTTGGTTCCGCCGAAGCCGAGGCACACCTGTTAGCCCGTGACGGCACGCGCACCCGCTATCACTTTACCGGTGTGCGGGTCGAACTCGAGGGCAAGCCCCATCTTGTCGGTGTCGGAGTTGACATTACTGAACGTCGACAGGCCGAAGATCGCGTCCGCCGGCTCACCCGAACCTATGCGGTTCTCAGCGACATCAACCAGCTCATCGTGCGTGCGAAGGGCCCCGGCGCGATCCTTGATGAAGCCTGTCGCATCGCGGTCGAACGGGGCGGTTTTCTGCTCGCCTGGATCAGTTTGCTCGATGACACCGACAAGTCATTGCGCCTCGCGGCGCAGGCCGGCGCCGATCCAGACACGCGGTGCTTGGTCGAGTATTTCCTTCAGGAACCACAGACCGGATGCGCGTACACGGCGCAGGCGATTGCTACCGGTGCCGCCGCGATCTGCAACGACATCGAGCACGAACCGCAGACCGAGCCCTGGCGCGGTGCGGCGCTCAAGCGGGGCTACCGTGCGATGGCCTCGTTTCCTTTCTCGATCACTGGTCGACGGGCCGGCACCTTTAACCTCTATGCTGACCACGCCGGTTTCTTCGATTCCGATGAGGTCAGGCTCCTCGAAGAACTGGCCGGGGACATCGGGTTCGGTCTCGAAATCCATGAGCGGGAGAGCCGGCGGGCCAGCGCGGAAATCTCGCTGCGTGAGAGTGAGGCACGCTTCCGCACTGTGCTTGAGTCGGTTGCGCTGATCGGACTGATGCTTGATCGCGAAGGGCGCATCCTCCTTTGCAGCGATCACCTGCTCGCCCTCACCGGCTGGACGCGCGAGGAAGTGGTGGGCGGCGACTGGTTCGATAAATTCGTGCCCCAGGAAGATTGCGATCACATCCGCCGCGAAGTATTCCTCACCACGATTACCGGCGGAGATATTCCGCGGCAATTCGAGAACGAGATCGTCACCCGGAAAGGGGAGCGCCGGCTCATCGCCTGGAGCAACAGCCTCGTGCGCGACTCGCAGGGCGGGATCGTCGGCGTGATGAGCTTGGGGCAGGACATCACCGACCGTCAGCGCGCCGAGCAGCAAATTCGCAAGCTCGCCACCTTTCCGCAGCTCAATCCCAATCCGATCCTCGCGTTTTCCTCCAAGGGGGAACTCACCTACGCCAATCCGGCGGCGCACGCGATGGCCCGCCAAATCGGGGTCGATGACATCACCTTGCTGCTGCCTCCGGAAACTTCCACCATCATTCGTGATTGTCTTGCGAGCGCCCAGCCATGCCTGCGCGTCCTCACCCGCCACGGTTTTCGCACCGTCTCCTGGTCCTTCCACCCCATCACCGCGGAGGATAAAGTTCACTGCTACGCCGGTGACATCACGGAGCGGCTCGCGCTCGAAGAGCAACTCCGCCAATCCCAGAAAATGGACGCGATCGGCCAGCTCGCCGGCGGTGTGGCGCACGACTTCAACAATCTGCTCACCGTCATCCAAGGCAATGCCTCGATGGCTCAAATGCCCGACGCTTCGGTTTCCGAGCAAGCCGAGGCGCTCGCCGAGATCACCGCTGCCGCTGAACGTGCCGCCGCACTCACGCGTCAGTTGCTGGCGTTCAGCCGGCGCCAGGTCATGCGGTTGAGCACGCTTGATCTCAACGAGGCCGTCACGTCGATCTCCCGCATGCTTCAGCGTGTCCTCGGCGAGCAAGTACGACTTCAGCTTCACCTGCATCCTCGTCCGCTGCTTACCCTCGCGGACCCGGGCATGATCGATCAGGTGCTCATGAATCTTGCTGTCAACGCCCGCGATGCCATGCCCGATGGCGGCCAGTTAACGCTCTCGACCGGTCATGCCACGGTGACCGAAAGGGACCTCAGTCTCTTTCCCGAAGCCCGCGCCGGTCGGCACGTGAGTGTTTGTGTTTGCGATACCGGTTGCGGCATCGCCCCTGAACACCTGCCGCACATCTTCGAGCCATTCTTCACCACCAAGGAGCCCGGCAAGGGCACGGGTCTCGGACTGGCCACGGTCTTCGGCATCGTGCAACAGCACGGTGGCACGGTGCATGTATCCAGCGATCTGGGGCGAGGGACGACCTTCGAAATCCTGCTGCCGGCCGGTGGCACAGATGTCGCGCACAGCGCGCCGACCCAAAAGGCAGCATTGCCGCGCAGCCCGGGCGAGACCGTGCTCGTCGTCGAGGATGAGTCGGCCGTGCGGCGACTGGCCGTGCGCGTGCTTGAGACCCACGGTTACCGCGTGCTCGAAGCCGCCGATGGCCAGGCGGCTCTTCGGCTTTGCGCGGAGACGCATCCACGCATCGACCTTCTCCTCACCGACATTATCATGCCCGGAGGGCTGACCGGGCTCGAACTTGCCCAACGCTTGCGCTCTGAAACCGAGGACCTGCGTATTATCTACATGAGCGGCTACACCGGTGTAGTCGCCAGTCGCGGTGAGGATCTGCACGAAGGCGGCAATTTCCTGCAAAAGCCTTTCACGCCCATTGCCCTGCTTAATTGCGTGCGTGCCCGCCTCGCCAACTGAACCCCGTCCGCGCTTACACGATCCCGCCCTAAACTGCGGCGCATTATTTCTTATGAAATCCGATTTCGAGAGGGCCCTATGCGCACAACGAAAACAGATCCGTGCGCGCTGGCTCGAAATTCTGCTCGGCGAGCAAGTCGCCACGCCGCTGGCCAACCCTCGCACCCTGTGGTTTTTGATGGATGAAACCCTCGACCGCGTGTTCGCGCTCCTACGCCGCCGTTCTGTCATGGATTCGCAAACACCTCCCGTTTGTACCTGCGGCCTAAATCCGTATTTGTCCTATTTTCGCGCCCTTACGCAGGCGATGTTTGAGGCACTGGTACAGATCCAAGCGGGGATCGCGACGTTCGGTCCCGACGAACGTGGTACGGCATTCCATGAGCTTGGCCTTGCGATCAACACCATCGCAAAACAGGAGATAGAAACAATTGGTTTGGTCTGCATGCATCGCGGCCACAAAGACCACAAAGCCTCCGCCCAGCATGTCGGCAAAGAAGGTGTTTGATTTGATTCGAATATCACCTGAGTCCAATTGCCAAGGTCCGCGATTAATCATTAGGGGTGAACGGACCCAAAAGGAAAGGGGGGGCTTCTGTCCAACGAAGACTTGCGGAGAGCCATACGGATTTGCTCTACCCTTGCTGAGTTTGGATTTAAGCCAAAAGCTGAGGTGGTCCGAGCAAGCATTTTTTTTGCGGATTTTAGGCGGCGGTGAGCGGAGCAGATCTGCGTTTGGCGAGGGCGGCGAGATAGCGGGCGTCATCGTAGGGCACGTTGTCC